>CXWL01009611.1_pt1 | contig 28653 bp, 25 predicted proteins | sample 590931 | NCBI WGS metagenome assembly CXWL01 (sample SAMEA3498368, study PRJEB10139) | groundwater metagenome | biome: water well; material: biofilm material | place: Germany | collected 2015-04-27 | reverse complement strand
CGCGCACCAGACCCGCGCTGGCGCGCGCCTCGCCCACCGACACGGCATGCAGCCAGATCAGCGGCTGTACCGGCGGATGACCGCGGTAGTAGCCGAAGCGCTCGCCGATTCGCCGGCGGTAGAAAGGCTCCCGCCGCCCGCGCCACCAGAGCCTGGCCAGTATCAACGGCACTGCCGCCTGGATCAGGAGCGAGTAGAGCGGGCGCCACATCAGAGTACGGGCTCCAGCGCGTGCATCACGTCCGCGACCGCAGGTGGCGTGCCGCGATTGCCGAGATTGCGGACCCACTTGCCGCCATGCAGCCCGGTGAGCGCAGGATCCGAACCGCAGTACAGACCGATCACGGGAACGTTGACCGCTACCGCGAGGTGCGCGAGCCCGGTATCCACGCCGACCACGCATTTGGCCTGGCACGCGAAACTTGCCAGCTCCGCCAATCCCATGTGCCTCGGCACCTCCGCGCCCCGGATGGCCGTCGCGATGCGCACGCAGCGGCGCCGCTCCTCCTCAGTGCCCCAGGGCAGCAGGCAGTGCAGGCCGCGAGCCTCCAGCGCATTGCCCAGGGCGCGCCAGTGTTCCTCCGGCCAGAGCTTGTCGTCGCGGCTGGTCATGGTGAAAAGCAGGGCGTAGCGGGTAGATGCGGGCCTGCGCACCTGCAGCGGCATTTCGCCCGGCGCGCCCAGGCCGTAGTCGCAGGGGCCTTCGACGCGATAGCCGAGAACGGACGCTGCAAGCCGGCGATTTCGCTCGACCGCGTGCAGATCGTCCGGCACGGCGTGCGCGGCATCGTAGAAACGCGCGGCAAACGGCTCGCGCGCGCTGGCCTGGTCGAACCCGTGCTTGCGGCCCACGGCGATTGCCGCGACCAGTGCGCTCTTGACGAGACCCTGGCTGTCGATCACCGCGTCGTACCGCTCGCCGCGCAGCGTCGCGCGAAATGCGCCCAGCTCCGACCACGTCCGGGCGGAAAGCAGCGCCCCGCGCCAACGCCGGATGGCCACCGGTATCACGCGCCGTACCGAGGCGTGCAATGCCGCAACCTCCGCGAACGGCTCTTCGACGACCCAGTCGATCACCGCACCCGGCACTGCGCGCGCGATGTCGGTGACCGCCGGGCAGTTGTGCACGACATCGCCGAGCGAAGAGGTCTTGACGAAAAGGATGCGCGGCAAGGATAAAATATTGCTTTGTTTTCAAGCGATTTTAACCCCCCTTGCCACTCTCGGTCGTCCTGATCACCCAGAACGCAGCCGCGCAACTCGCGGATTGTCTCGCCAGCGTCGCCTTTGCCGACGAGGTCGTCGTGGTCGATTCGGGAAGCAGCGACGGCACGAGGGAAGTCGCGGCGCGCTACGGCGCGCGCGTGGTGACCAAGGAGTGGCTGGGGTTCGGCAGGCAGAAGCAGTTCGCCGTCGAGCAGGCGGCGCACGACTGGGTGCTGTGCCTGGACGCCGATGAGCGCGTGTCGCCGGAACTCGCCGCGAGCCTGGTGCGGGCGCTGCAGTCGCCCGCTACGCCGGTCTACCGCATGGCGCGCTGCAATCGTTTCCTCGGCCGCTGGCTGCGGCACGGCGAGGGCTACCCGGACTGGAGCCTGCGCCTGTTCGACCGCCGGCATGCGCGCTGGAGCGACGACGAAGTACACGAGAAAGTGCTCCTTGACGCGCCGGGCACGCCGCTCGGGACCCTGTCGGGCGACTTGCTGCACGAGTCGGGCGAGGACCTCGGCCGCTACCTCGAGAAGCAGAACCGGTATACCGCCCTGGCGGCGCGCGGCCTGCACCGGCGCGGGCGCCGCGCGGGCCTGGCGGAGATCGCCCTGTCGCCGCTGCTGCGTTTCCTGAAGTTCTACTTTCTGCGGCTGGGTTTCCTCGACGGCCTGCCCGGCCTGGTGCACATCTCGATCGGCTGCATGAACAGCTTCATGAAGTATGCGAAGCTGATCGAACTGCAGAGGACTCAGGGCAGATGACGGGGCTTGGCGCGCGCGAACTGACAGCCTTCCACGACGGCCGGCATGCCACCGCCGGCTGGGCGAAGAGCGGCGCGGCGGAGCATCGCGCCGGCGTATGGCAAGCGATCGAGGACAACCACCGCTTCAACTGTCTGCTCTGGGATGAGGAAGACCTGGCGCGCCGGCGCAACGTGCCGGATTCGGAAATCGCCGCCAACAAGCGCGCCATCGACGGATTCAACCAGAAGCGCAACGACGCCATCGAACGCGTTGATGAACATCTGTCGGTTTTGTTTTCCAACACGAAAGAAAATTCGAAGTTGAACAGTGAAACGCCGGGGGCGATGATCGACCGGCTTTCCATCCTTTCGCTCAAGATCCACCACATGCGCCTGCAGACGCAACGCGGCGATGTGGACCGCGCCCACATTGAAAGCTGCGTCCTGAAGCTGGATCGCCTGAATGCGCAGCGCACCGATTTGGCGGCCTGCCTCGACCGCTTGCTGGCCGAATGCGCGCGCGGCGAGAGCCATTTCAAGGTCTACCGCCAGTTCAAGATGTACAACGACCCCGCGCTCAATCCCGCCATCTACGGCGGGAAGTCCTAGAATCGGGCCTCGCGCCCGATTTTCCTTTACGCGAGCAGTTTCGCCAGGCGTTCGTAGACGAGCGCCTCGGGCAGTTCCGAGACGCTCGCGCCGGCCTCGAGGTAGTCCGCCTTCCTCCCGCGCGGCGCCCACTGCGCGGGTGCCGGCGAGATTCTCGTCTCGGCGAACAGTCCCAGGACGCCGCCCGGGCTCGCGGCGGCGAAATGCATCAGGCCGCTGTCCGGAAAGATGCTGGTCCGCGCATTCCATATCAGGCCGAGCGCTTCCGAAATGGGGCCACGAAACGGGTGGACCTGCGCCGCTCGCGCGTCCAGCACCGGCTGGGCCACATCGTCGTCGCCGGGATACCGCGGGTCGCCCGATTTCCCTGGCGTCCACATGAAGACCGTATCGAGTCCGTGTTGCTGCTTGAAGTGCGCGCTCCAGCCGAGCACCTGCGCGGTGCTCGGCTGCTTCTTCGGCCGGCGCGCGCCCAGGCCAATCACCACGAACTTTCCCGGGGCGAGCCCGCGTGCGGCGAGCCAGTCGCGTGCAAACGCCGCCGGCGCGGAAGGCAGTGCGTATTCGGGAAAGGGTGCCTTGCCTTTTCCCGGGTCCGGAATTCCCAAAGGCGATAGAAGGGCCAACAACCGTTCAATCTCGTGGCTTGCGGCGTCCGGCAGCAGCGGATCGGTCAAGCCGGGATAGTTCGACGCAACGGCGCAACGCGCCACCGTCCGCTTGCCGCCCAGCGACAGGCCGCGCCGGATCGCGCGCGGCGATTCGTCGCCGTTGGCGACGATCACCCAGTCATAGCGTTCCCGCCTGAGCGCGAGGTTCTGCCAAAGCCACTGCCAGGCCGCGCCCAGGCTTACGCGGCCCGCGCTGCGCACGCGCCGGTATGTCCAGAGGCGATCGACATGCGGATCGTCCGCCACCACCCAGGCGTTGTAATCGTTCGCGAGCAGGTGCGTCTCGACCCGAGGCAGCGCGGCCTTGAGAGTTTTCAGCAGCGGCGTGGTGAGCAGCATGTCGCCGATCTTGTCGCGCTTGATGACGAGAACCTTCATGGAATGCGCGACCTGGGAACGGGAGATGATGAGCGGCGATTATAATCGCCGCCTCTCCGCCGCCCTGCTCCCGCCTCCGCACCCGATGCTGCACATCCATCACGTCAACCTGCAGCCAATCGTCGGCGGCGGCGAGGTCTACACCCGAGCGCTGTCGCGCGCGCTGGTGGATGCCGGCGCAAAGGTGACGCTGTATGCGCATCCCGGCGTGCGGCTCTGGGATGGCATGGATGGACCGGGGCTGGAGGTCGTGCGAACCGAAACCGAAGCCGGGATGATTGAACGCCTGCCGGACCGGAGCGCACTGGTGCTGACGCAATGCCCGCTCTCGCCGCCATGCATCGAACGCCTTGCCTCCCGCCACCGGCTGGCCGGATTCGCGCACATGCCGATGTTCCAGCGCAGCGCGGAAGGCTTTCGCGCGTTTCGGCTTGTGATTACGGTATCGCACTACTGCATCGACCTGCTGCGCGCCGCGGGAATCGCGCATGTCTATCCCGAGCCCGTCTACGGTTCCGCCGACCTGGTGCGCGGCAATGGGCCGGTCGTGCGCCGCTCGCCCTATGTCGTCGACCGCAGAAAACTCAGGGATGTTCTCATTGGCGGCCTTGGCGCCCTGGCGCGTGCCGTGAATCCGGAATCGGAGGAGTTCCGCAGGCGACCCGGCCTGGCGCTCGGCGTGGTATCGCTGATTTCGCCGATAAAGCAGCTTCCGGAGCTATTCTCCGTCCTTGCGCCGATCCTCGCGCGGCGGCCGTCGGTGAGTCTCGATATCTTCGGCAACGGCGGCTACGCCCAGGTGCGCGACCTGCGGCGCGCCCTGGCGCCGCTGGGGTACCGCGCGCGGTTCTGGGGATACCAGACGAATGTCGGCGCCATCTACCCGCAGCTCGATTACCTCATGACAGGGCTGCCGGAGAAAGAGGCTTTGGGCCTCAATGCGCTGGAGGCCCAGGCCTGCGGCACCCCCGTGCTTGCACCGGCCGCGCCGCCGTTCACCGAGACCGTGCTCGACGGCGCAAGCGGCTTTCTTTACCAGGACCCGCGCCTGGACGGCGGACGGCACTTCGGCGAAACACTGGACGCCATCCTCGCAGGGCGGCCGCGGCCCGATCCACGCATCGCCGCGCAAACGCATCTCGCGCAGTTCTCGTACGTCTCGTTGGTCGAGCGCGCGCGGAAACTGATGGCGGCGCTTTCAACACTAGAATAGCTCCGTGCCGACCAATACTGTCCCGGTGATTCTCTGCGGCGGCGCGGGCAGCCGCCTGTGGCCGGTATCGCGCCAACTCCTGCCCAAGCAGTTCCTGCCGCTGGTTACCGGAAAAACGCTGCTTCAGGACACTGCGCTGCGCGCGAAAGACGCGACCGGCGCGACCTCGCCTGTGGTCGTCTGCAACGAAGCGCACCGGTTCCTCGTCAAGGACCAGCTGGCGGAGATCGGGATCGCGGCGCGCATCGTGCTCGAGCCGGCCGGCCGCAGCACTGCCGCCGCCGTTGCCGTGGCCGCGATCGCCTGCGAACCGCAGGATCCGGTACTGCTGGTTCTTGCCTCGGATCACGCGATCCAGGGTAGCGACGCGTTCAAGGCAAGCGTGAAGCGTGCCGCCGGCGTCGCGGCATCGGGAATGCTGGTGACCTTTGGCATCGCCGCAACGCGGCCTGACAGCGGCTTCGGCTACGTCGAACGCGGCGATCCGCTGCCCGGCGACGCTGGCGCCTTCCGCGTTTCCCGTTTCATCGAAAAGCCCTCCGAGGAAAAGGCCCGCGCGATGATCGCTTCCGGGCGCACGTACTGGAACAGCGGCATGTTTGCGTTCGGCGCAAAGCGCGTCCTCGAAGAACTCGGCCGCCTCCGGCCCGATATCCTCGAGGCGACGCGGGCCTCGATGGCCGCGGCAAGCGACGACCTGGGCTTCATCCGGCTGGGCAAGGAGGCATTCCTTGCCTGTCCCGCGGAGGCCATCGACCGCGCCGTCATGGAGCGCACCGCGCACGCCGCCGTGATCCCCGCCGATTTCGGCTGGAGCGACGTCGGCTCCTGGTCGGCGATCTGGGAGCTGGCGCAGAAGGACGAAGCAGGCAACACGACCCGCGGCGACGTGCAGCTGCAGGACACGCGCGATTCGCTCGTCTTCGGCGACGAGCGCCTGATCGCGACACTGGGCGTGGAGGGGCTGATCATCGTTGACACCGATGACGCGCTGCTGGTGGCGGACCGCTCACGCAGCCAGGACGTGCGCGAGGTCGTGGAGGACCTGAAGCGCGCCAACCGCTCCGAGCATCTAAGCCATCGCCGCGTCTACCGGCCCTGGGGCTACTACGAGTCGGTGGATGCGGGCGAGCGCTTTCAGGTCAAGCGCCTGATGGTAAAACCGGGTCAAGCGCTTTCTCTACAGCTGCATCGCAAGCGAGCCGAGCACTGGGTCGTGGTATCGGGACGCGCGCGCGTGACGCGCGGCGAGGACACTCTTTACCTGGAAGAGAATCAGTCCACGTTCATTCCGGTGGGCACCAAGCATCGCCTGGAGAACGCGGGCGACGCGCCGCTCCTGATCATCGAAGTCCAATCCGGCAGCTACCTCGGTGAAGACGACATCGAGCGCTTCGAGGACCGGTACGGCCGCTAGCGAGGCGCCGCCGAACCGGCTGCGGCATGCACGCCAGGCGCGTACTCCGGAATCCACGCCTTCAGCCGCGCGCGCACCGATTCAGCGCCGGCATCACCCGCCCCCGCAAGCCATGTGGTGACCTCGTCGGCGAGCGCATCCACCTGCGGCGGCAGGACGCGCGCGATGCGCAGGCGGGGATGCGGGGTCGGCAGCGTACGCTCGGCATCCGCCAGCGGCTCCTCGTAGAGTTTTTCCCCCGCGCGCAGGCCGCTGAACTCGATCCGGATTTCGGTCTCGGAATAGCCCGAAAGCCGGATCATCTGGCGCGCGAGATCCACGATCGGTACCGCTTCGCCCATCTCGAGCACGTAGATTTCGCCGTCCCGGCCGAGCTGGCCGGCCTGCAGCACGAGCTGGGCGGCTTCCGGAATGGACATGAAATACCGGCGGATCTCGGGATGCGTCACGGTCACAGGTCCGCCCTTTGCAATCTGCTCGCGGAAGCGCGGCACCACGCTGCCGGTCGAGCCCAGGACGTTGCCGAAGCGCACGATCACGAACTGTGTCGCCTGGGCACCGGCCTTCGCCAGGGCCTGGCAGAGCAGCTCCGCGAGCCGCTTGGAGGCGCCCATGACGTTCGCCGGATTCACCGCCTTGTCCGTCGACACGAGCACGAACTTCCCGGTACCCGCGGCGATCGCCGCCCGCGCCACGACTAGAGTGCCCAGCGCGTTATTGCGCACGGCTTGCAGCGCATTGTCCGCCTCCATCAGCGGCACGTGCTTGTAGGCGGCGGCATGGAACACGACCTCGGGGCGCCAGCGCGCGAATACCTCCCCCACGCGCTGCGGATCCTTGGCGTCGCCAACCACCGCCGCCAGTTCGATCTGCGTACCGCGGTCGCGGAATTCCTGCTCGATGCCGTAGAGCGCGAGTTCCGATTGCTCGAACAGCACGATGCGCGCGGGCTCGAAGAGCGCCATCTGGCGGCACAGTTCCGAGCCGATCGAACCGCCCGCGCCGGTGACGAGCACGGTCTTGCCCCTGAGGAAGCCCCGTAGTCCGGGCATGTCCAGCTCGACCGGGTCGCGGCCGAGCAGGTCGTCCAGTTCAATATGGCGCAGCGCCGAGACGCTCACCTTGCCCGAAACGATGTCCGAAAGCGCCGGCACCGTCATGACCGAAATGCCCGCCGCCGAGCACAGGTCCACGACCCGCTTGCGCGCGCCATGCGTGGCAGCCGGCATGGCGATGATCGCCTGCCGCACGTCGAACCGCTGCGCGATCCGGCCGACCTGGTCGACGGTGCCCAGCACCTTGACGCGTTCGATCTCGCCGCCCTGCTTGCGCGGCTCGTCATCGAGCAATCCCATGACCCGCCACTGGCGGGCGCCGCGCAGATCCTTGAGCAACAGCGCGGCGGCATCGCCCGCGCCGATGACCAGCACCGGCGCCGCCTCGGGATTCGCCACCAGGCCGACCAGGCGGCGCTCCTTCGCGGCGCGGTAGAGCAGCCGGCTTCCGCACATGGCTGCCGCGAGCAGCATCGGAGCCATGAGGTACACCGAGCGCGGTACCAGTACTGCGAGGCCGGACAAAATCAGCAGCGCGGCCGCGCCCAGGCTGCCCAGGCCGACCGCGAGCAGGATGCGCTGCAGGTCGGGCAGGCTCGCATATCGCCACAGACCGCGGTACAAGCCGAGGAACCAGAACACAGCGGCGTGCACCAGGACAACGTAAGGCAGGCAGGCGAACATCGCGCGCCTGTACTCCTCGGGAACATCCAGGTTGAAGCGCAGCCAGAACGCCAGGCACCACGCGATGGCGGCGGCGCCCAGGTCGTGCAGGAACGCGAGCAGGCCGCGAATATGCATGCGCGGCGGATCAGGTGCGCGCGGCGGCGCGCATCACCTTGGCGACCGCCTGGGCCGTATCCCGCATGTCGGCCGCTTCCAGCGTCGGGTGCACGAGGAACATCAGGCTTTCTTCGGACAGCCGCGAGGCATTGGCGAAGGGCCTTGCCGGTCCCCAGCCCGCGTCCACGAACGCGCGTTCGCGGTAGATCTCGCTGCAGCCGCCCTGCAGGCAGGGGATGCCCTCGCGATTGATCGCGTCGATCACGCGCAACGCATCCCAGCCTTCGCGCAGGCGCGCCACATCGAGCTGCGCGTAGAGCTTGTAGTAGCTGTGAAAACTGTGCGCCGGCGGCACCGGCACGCGGATCGCGACAATACCCTGCAGCGCGGCGACCAATTCGGCTGAATTGCGGCGCCGCGCCGCCACCCACTGGTCGAGCTTGCGCAGCTGCGCCCGTCCGATGGCGGCCTGCATTTCCGTCATGCGGTAATTGCTGCCGAAGCTCTCGTGCTGCCAGCGAAACCCGGGCGGATGATTGCGCTCGAAGACCGCCTCCCAGCTCTTGCCGTGATCCTTGTAGGCCCAGGCCCGCTGCCAGAGGGCGCGGTCGTTCGTCGTCAGCATGCCGCCTTCACCGCCGGTGGTCATGATCTTGTCCTGGCAGAACGAGAACGCGCTGACGGTGCCGAAGCTGCCCACCGGGCGCCCCTTGTAGGTCGCGCCGTGCGCCTGGGCGCAGTCCTCCACCAGCGCGATGCCGCGCTCCCGGCACAGCTCGACGAGCGGGTCGAGGTCGCAGGGCCAGCCCGCGAGGTGGACCGCGACGACCGCGCGCGTGCGCGGCGTGAGCGCCGCGCGCACGGTCTCCGCGTTCAGGTTCTGGCTCTCCGGATCGACATCGCACACCACCGGCCGCGCGCCGCAGGCGACAGCACAGCTTGCGGTGGCGATGAATGTCTTGGCCGGAGCGATGACCTCGTCTCCCGGCCCGATCCCCAGCGCCCGCAGCGCGAGCTCGAGCGCCAGCGTGCCGTTGGCGAGCGCGATCGCATGCTCGCAACCGGCCCGGCGCGCGAATTCCTGCTCGAAGAAGCCGCATTCGGCGCCGGTCCAGTAGTTGACGCGCCCGGATGCAAGCACGGCGTCGCTCGCGCGGCGCTCATCGTCGGCGAATACCGGCCAGGGCGCGAACGGGCGCGTGCGCAGCGGCGTGCCGCCGTTCAACGCGAGAGACGGCGCCAGGGCTTCGGCCGGAGCGGCGGGCAGGTTCATGTCACGCGATTATCGCATCCGGGCTCAGCCGCCGTTGCCGCGGAATTTCTCCATCGTCGCCTGGCCGGGCTGGGACACGCCCGTCCTGCGGACAACACGCGCCAGCGTCCGCCAGAGGATCTTCAGGTCGAGGACAAAGCCGCGGTGCTCGACGTACCAGACATCGAACTCGAAGCGCTCCGGCCAGGGCGTGGCATTGCGACCGTTGACCTGCGCCCAACCCGTGATGCCCGGCCGGACGTCGTGGCGCCGCGCCTGGCGAGCGGAATACAGCGGCAGGTATTCCATCAGCAGGGGGCGGGGTCCGACCAGGCTCATCTCGCCGCGCAGGACGTTGAACAGTTGCGGCAATTCGTCCAGGCTCAGGCGCCGCAGCGCCGATCCCAGGGCCGTCAGTCGCTCCTCGTCGGGCAGGGAATCCCCGTTCGTCATGGTGCGGAACTTGTAGAGCAAGAATGGCCTGCCTCCCAGGCCGGGACGTTCCTGGCGAAACAACACCGGCCTCCCCATTCTCGCGAGCACCAGCAACGCCACCAGCAGCATGACGGGTGCAAGCGCCAGCAGCAGGAAGCCGGCGGCGAGAATGTCGAATGTCCGCTTAAGCACCCTCGGCCTCCCCGCCAACCATCTCCCCGTAGTACGCGAGCATGGCGCGCGCCAGATCTTCCGGACTGAAATCACGCAACGCGCGCTCACGAGCAGCGCGCCCCATCTCCTCGCGCAGCGGTCCATCGGCAGCGAGTCGCAGCATGCAGGCGGCAAGTGCGTCCGGATCGGCGGGCGGCACCAGCAAGCCNNGCAAGCCGGTCTTGCCTTCGACCACCGCGTCCGCAACGCCGTAGATCCGCGTGCCGATGGCGGGCACGCCCGCCGCCGCCGCTTCGAGAATGACGCTTCCGAATCCTTCCCGATAGCTGGGCAGAGCGAAAACATCGGCCGCCGCCATGTACTGCTCCGGTTCGGCAGTGTGGCCGCAGATGTGCAGGCGCTGCGCGCCCGCGCCGCAGGCTTGGCGCAACTCCTCGGCGAGACCGTCCTCGTCAGGCCCCACCAGCATCAACCACGCTTCCGGCAGCTCCCGGGCCGTCCGCGCGAACGCGCGCGCCAGGTCCAGCAGCCCCTTGTCCCGCGAGAACCGGCCCAGATACAGGAATACGACCGCATGCGGCGGCACCCCGGCTTGCACGCGCACGCGCTCGCGCGCGGCCCCATTGGGGCGAAAGCGCGACGCATCCACGCCATTGACCGAGCCGTGGCACAGCACCCGGATCTTGCTTGCGGGCACGATTTCTTCAGCCACCAGGAAATCGCGCTGCGACGCGCTGTCGGCGAGCACCGTCGTCGAAAGCGAGGCGGTAAGCCGGTCCAGCGCCTTGAGAAAGGCGCGCGCGACGCCGCTGCGCGTCGCCCACACCTGCCCGGTGAAGGTATGCGTGCGCGCCGGCACGCGGGCCACGGCGCCCGCCAGCGCGCAGATCAATCCGGCCTTGGGTGTCATGGAATGCACCAGGTCGAATCGCCCGCGGCGAAATACATGGATGAGCTGCAGCAAGGCTCTCAGGTCGGCCAACGGGGAAATCCTGCGCTCAATGGGCACGCGGATGAACCCCGCCGGGATTCCGGCCAGCGCTGCGCCGGAAGCGTTCGCGACGACGGTAACGTCGAAACGCGTCGCGGCCGAGCGGATGTGCTCCATCAGGAAGGCCTTGACCGTCATGTCGCTGGAGACCACGTAGCAAAGCCGCGGCATGTGCCTAGCGCCCCGAAATCCGGAACCAGCCGTACTTCAGCCAGTGGTACGCCAGGGCGGCCCAGCTCAGGAACGGGCTGACGCCCAGCTTGCGCGTAACGCTGCGTATCGCCGTCATTCCGCGCAGGACCGTGACGGAGGGCTTGGCCGAAAGATTCTCGTGTATGCGGTAGCGCACGAGCCGGTCGTCCAGGTAGGCAAGGCTGGAGCGCCGGGCAATACGCAGCCACAACTCCCAATCCTCGACCGCCACGAGATCCGCCGATTCATCGAACAACCCCGCCGCCTCGAGCGTCGAGCGCCGCACCATGACACTGCAACTCGGAATGGTGTTCTCCATCAGCAGCCCGGCAAAATTGCGCCGCAGCAGATGTTTCTTGCCCGCGACCAGGTCCGGCGCCACGACGGACGAGTCGCGAAAGGCGATGCCATTGGTGAAGCACAGGCCCGCCGCCGGCGCGCGCTTCAATGCGTCGACCTGGCGCGAAAGTTTTCCGGGCAGCCACAGGTCGTCGTCGTCGCAGAAGGCAACATACTCGCCAAGGGCGTGACGGATGCCGAAGTTCCGGCTGATGGCCGGAATGCCGCCGTTGGCGTTGCGAAAATATCGGATGCGCGGATCCCTGGCGCCCTGGACATAGGCTTCGGTGCCGTCGGTCGAGACGTTGTCGACGATGATCAGCTCGAAGTCGCGCAGATCCTGCGCAAGGATGGAGGCCACTGTCTGCCGCAGCAGGCCTTCGCGGTTGTTGGTCGGCACCACCACCGACACGAGCGGCGCGGCGCCCATCAGTGGCCGAACCAGCCGGCGCAGGCGCGCAACGTAGCATCGATTTCCGCCTCCGGGCTCGCCTGCAGCCGGAACCCCGTGGCCTGCAGCTTCCCCGACCTGTAGTCCAGCGGTTGCGGTACGGCGCCGGGTGCCGGCTCGGGCCGCTCAATGCCGACGTTCCTGCCGAGGACGGCGCCACAGCGCGCCGCGATGCGCTGCGCCGTTTCGTAGATCGACCATGAAACATCGCCGCCGAGATTGAACAGGCCATCGCCCAGTGCCCCGCGGGGCAGGTCCAGCAGGTGTTCGATCGCTCTTGCGACGTCCGCCAGCGGCACGAAGTTGCGCTGCTGCAAACCGCTCGACTTGAGCACCAGGCGTCCGCTCTCCACCGCCTGGCGGCACAGGTCGTTCACCACCAGCGACCAGCAGTTCACGCCCGGCCACAGCGGCGCGCCATAGCCGTTCGACAACCGGATCGCGACGGTTTCGATCTCGCCCCTGCGATGCGCGGCAAGCACGCCCTCTTCCGCCACGCGATGCGAACTCGCATAGGGATGCGCCGGCCGCGCCGGCGTTCGCTCGTCGATGGTTCCGATGAGGGGCGCGCCGTAGACATGCGCGGTCGACACGTAGATCATGCGCCGCACGCCCGCGGCGGCGGCGGCCGTGACCAGTCTCAGGCTCTGTTTGCCGTTGACTTCAAGGGCGCGGCCGGGGTCCGCGGCGCTCTCGACGTCGTTCAGCGCGGCCAGGTGGATCAGGAAATCCGTGCCACGCAGCGCCTGCCGGACGCTTTCGTCGTCATCCAGCCGCATTGGCGCGACGCGCGCGGGGAACCCGGGCACCGGCGCGGCCGCCAGCCCGCGGGTTCCCAGCGTCACGTCAAAGCGGCCGGTGCTCGCCAGATGCTGGCCAATGCGTCCACCGAGGTATCCAAGGCCTCCGGTGATCAGGACGCGCACGCTCATCGAGGCCTGGCGTTCCAGTCGTAGGGAATGCGCGGATCCGTCGCGTCGCGGCGATCGATTTCCGCCGGATCATGGGGAATGCTGGCGCAGTTGGCGACGAGCGCCGCTTCGCTTCCGATGCAGGCGAAGCCGTTCCAGACCAGGGGCGGCACCGTGACCAGGCGATAGTCTTCCCCGCCCAGCGACAGTTCCATCACTTCGCCGCGCGTGTTGCTACCGACGCGGTCATCGAACAGGACAAAGCGGATGCGCCCCTGCGGCACGGCGTAATTCAGCGTCATCCGGCGATGCAGGTGCCAGGCCTTGATCGCGCCGGGCACCACCGTCGAGAAGTAGATTTCACCGAAGCCGCTGAAGTGGGCCGCGTCCGAGCGCAGCATGTGCATCACCTTGCCGCGCTCGTCGGCGATCTGCCTCAGGGGGGTGATGACCACGCCACCGATCATGCCCGGTCAATCGGAGGACATGTAGCCGGCGATCTGGCGCCGCGACACGGTGGCCGCATCCGCGCCGCCGTGCAACGCGGCATACCAGGATACGGTTTCCGCCACGGCGCGGTCGAACGCCCAGCGCTGCACCCAACCCATGGCATGTTTTGCCTTGTCCACGTTCAGGTGCAACAGCCCGGCTTCATAGAGCGCCGCGTCACGCTCGACGATCTCGACCCGGCCGCTGCCCCACAGTTCGACGATGCGCGACGCCAGCGCAGAAACCGGCTTGGCGCCAAACGCGTCCGGCCCGAAATTCCAGGAACCCGAAAATTTCTTCGGGTCCTCGATCAGGCGCAGGCCAAGCATCAGGTAGCCGTAGAGCGGGTCCAGGACGTGCTGCCAGGGGCGTGTCGAGCCGGGATTGCGCAGGCGGATCGGCTCGCCCGCCTTCAGGGAGCGAATGCAATCGGGCACCAGCCGGTCCTCCGACCAGTCGCCGCCGCCAATGACGTTCCCCGCGCGCGTGCTGGCCGCGCCAAACTTCGGACGCTCGTAGAAAAAGGTGTCGCAATAACACGAGAACACCAGCTCCGCGGCGGCCTTGGAGGCGCTGTACGGATCGCGCCCGCCGAGCTCATCGTTCTCCCGGTAGCCCCAGACCCATTCGCGGTTGCGGTAGCACTTGTCGGAGGTGACGTACACCAGCGACTGCACCGTTGGCGTCGCGCGCACCGCCTCAAGGATATTCACCGACCCCGAGACGTTGGTCGCGAAGGTGCGCCGCGGGTCCGCGTACGAACGGCGCACCAGCGCCTGCGCGGCAAGGTGGAACACGATTTCCGGGCGCGCCGCCTCGAATACGCGGTTGACCGCATCGTGGTCGCGGATGTCGCAATCGACATGCCGGATGTTGCGCTCGAGCTTGAGCAGCGAAAAATGGTCGTTCGCCCGCTCCGCCGGCAGCGACAGGCCGGTCACCTCGGCGCCCAGTTCCGTCAGCCAGAGCGCGAGCCAGGACCCCTTGAAGCCGGAGTCCCCGGTAACCAGCACGCGGCGGCCGCGATAGGCTCCGATCAGCACATCCGCGACGCTCACCAGACCTTCCAGGGCGCCTGCCCGCGCTCATACATTCCGTTCAACAGCAGCCAGTCCCGGTGCGTATCCATTGGTTGCCAGAACCCTTCATGCGCGTAGACCATGAGCTGGCCGTCCGCCACCAGCTTGCGGATCGGCTCCTGCTCGAAGACCAGGTCCTCGCGCTCGGGCAGGTAGTCGAACAGCCTGCGGTTGCAGACGAAGAAACCGCCGGAGATCACGCCGGCCGTGGCCTGCGGCTTCTCGTTGAACTCGGTGACGCGCCCGTCGGCCGCACTCATGATTTCACCGAAGCGGCCCGGCGGGCGCACCCCGGTGACCGTCAGCACGCGGCCGTGCGCGCGATGGAACGCCAGCAACTTGTCCAGGTCGACATCTCCCACGCCATCGCCGTAGGTGAGCATGAATTCGTCGCCATCGACATAACGCCGCGCACGCGCCACACGCGCCCCGGTCATGGCGTCCAGGCCGGTCTCCGCGAGCGTCACCGTCCAGTCGCGCTCGCCATGGCTGCCGTGAAACTCGACCGCCTGCGGGGCACCGAGCCGCACCGTGACGTCCCGCGTGCGCGCTTCGTAATTGAGGAAGAACTCCTTGATCGCGTGCCCCTTGTAGCCCAGGCACAGGACGAAGTCGCGATGCCCGAAGGAGGCGTAGTACTTCATGATGTGCCACAGGATCGGCAGGCCGCCGACCTGGATCATCGGTTTTGGCAGGTCTTCCGTGACATCGCGTATGCGCGTGCCGCGGCCGCCGCAGAGAATCATGACCTTCAAGAATTGCTCCTCGGAGTATCGCCGTGCATTCTACCTATCCTGAGCATTTTCGGCCCTAAGGCATTAGAATTGAACGTTTTTATGCTTACCGGACCCCTTCGCGCAAGCCATGCTTGAGAACAAGAAAGTACTGGCGGTGATCCAGGCCCGGGGCGGCTCCAAGGGCATCCCGAAGAAGAATATCTATCCCCTGGACGGCCATCCGCTGATCGCATACACCATTGCCGCCGCGAGAGCGTCGAAGTACGTGGATGAGCTGGTGGTCACCACGGACTCCGAGGAGATCGCTGAAGCGTCACGCGCCTACGGCGCGAGCGTCCCCTTCATGCGGCCCGCGGAACTGGCAGGTGACACGGTTGTCTCGGTGGATTCGCTTCATCATGCCGCCCTTGAAAGCGAAAAGCATTTTGGCGGACGCTTCGATATCGTCATCGAACTTCCCTGTGTAGCGCCGCTGCGCACGGCCGAGGATATCGACGGCGCCCTGGAAAAGCTGGTCACCACCGGGGCGAACTCCGTGATCAGCATGGCCAACACCGGCGAGAAGCACCCGGTGCGCCTCAAGCGCCTGGTGAACGACCAGATCACGGATTTCTGCAAGGAATACCCTGAACCGGCGAAGGGCTCGCGACGCCAGGACCTCGAGCCCTGCTACATCCGCAATGGTGCGATTTACTCGATGACCCGCGACACGCTGATCGATCTGTTCAGCCGGCACGGGCCAGACAGCCGGCCCTACGTCATGCCCGAGGAACGTTCAGTCAACGTGGACGGCTGGATGGACCTGCGGATCGTCGAGCTGATGATCAAGGACGGCCAGTGCGGCAACAAGCCGCGCCTGGTCGAGAGGACCTCGATCGAGCGCTTCGGCAAGGTTTCCGGGCCGCACATCCTGGTCACCGCGCCGCTTTACTTCATGCCCGCGATGCGCGAGGCGATCATCGCGCAGTCGAACTGCACCCTGGCGCACGGCGCGAGCGCTGCGCAGGTGGCCGAGCTGCTGCAGGATGCGGCAGGTTGGTTGTGCAGCCCTTCGCCGACCTACATGATCGACGGCAAGCTGCTTGAGGGCGCGCGCAAGCTGAAAATCATCGCCACGCCATCCACCGGCAGCAACCATATCGACGCAGCCTGGTGCGCGCGGCACGGCATCAAGCTCATCACCTTGCGCGGCTCTCCCGTCATCGACCAGGTCAAGGCGTCTTCCGAATTCAGCTTCGCGCTACTGCTCGCGGTGATGCGCAAGCTGCCCTACGCTTTCGATGCAGCGCGCAAGGGCAGCTGGCGCGAGATCGAGGCGCGCTTCCGCGGCGTCGAACTTTCGGGCAAGACCCTGGGCATCATCGGCTATGGCCGGATCGGCTCCAACCTTTCGCGCTACGCGCGCGCCATGGGCATGCGCGTCATCGCCTTCGATCCGAACGTGCGCATCGCCGACGCCGAGGTCGCGCAGGCGGCACGCGCCGAAGAGGTGCTGCGCGCATCCGATGCGGTGGCGGTCTGCGTGCACCTGGACGACGCCACGCGCGGCATGGTCAACGCGCAATGGTTCGGCCAGATGAAGGATGGGGCCTGGTTCATCAACACCTCGCGCGGCGAAGTGGTGGACGAAGCGGCGCTGCTGCAGGCGCTCGAGAGCGGCAAGCTGCGCGCCGCGGGTGTGGACGTGGTGAGCAACGAACAGGCGGGAAACCTCGCCGCGCACCCGGTCGTAGCGTATGCGCGCGGCCATGACAACCTGATCATCACGCCGCACATGGCGGGCCTGACCGTGGAATCCGAGATGAAAACCGCGCGCTACGCCTTTGATGCGATTCGCCGCGAGCTCGGGCTGGTGACGGAAGCCGTCCAGTGACCACGCCAGCGCAGCTTCCGGAAATCTCCGTGATCGTGTGCTGCCACAACCACGACAAATGGATCGAGCGCTGCGTGCGCAGCCTCGCCCACCAGGAGGATATCCGCCCGGAAGACTACGAGATCATCGTGGTCAACGATGCCAGCACCGACAACACACGCGCGGTGCTCGAGAACATCTCATTCCTGCCACGACTGCGGATCATCGACAACGAGACCAACGCCGGCCTGCCCGCCTCGATCAACATCGCGCTCCGCATGGCGCTCGGGCGTTACGTGGTGCGCGTGGATTCGGACGACTACGTGACGCGCCGCTTCCTCAGCCTGATGCGCCTTTTTCTGAACATGAACCGCGACTACCAGGCGGTGGCGGTAGACTACGTCAAGGTCGACGAGTTCGAGAACGTGGTCGCGCGCTGCAATGCGATGAAGGATCAGATCGCCTGTGGCGTCATGTTCCGCAAGGAGTGCCTGTTCGACGTCGGCCTGTACGACGAAAGTTTCAAGATGCGCGAAGGCCACGAACTGCGCCGGCGCTTCGAGCAGAAGTTCCGCATCGGGCACCTGGAGTTCCCGATTTATAAGTATCGCCACCACGGCGCCAATCGCACGCTGAACGCCGAGGAAGTCGGGCGCTACGACGAGAAGCTTGCCGCCGACCAATCTCAGGATTAGGAGAGAACCGTGCTTTTCATCGCCGAGATAGGAATGAACCATAACGGCAACTTCGGCCTCGCGTTCGAGCTGATCAAGCAGGCCAAGTACGCCGGCGCCGATATCGCCAAGTTCCAGCTCGGCTGGCGCGACAAGCCCGACGAGATCAACGGCATCACGCCGGAGATCCTGCGCCAGCTGCAGGGCTGGTGCGACTACTTCGGGATCGAGTTCATGTGCTCCATTATCACCGAGCAGGCTTGGGAGATGGCGAAGGATTTCGGCTTCAAGACCTACAAGATCGCCTCGCGAACGGTGAAGGAAAAGCCCGAGCTGGTGCGCGCGATCCTCGCCCAGGACAAGCCCACGATCCTTTCCCTGGGCATGTGGGAAGGCAAGGAACTGCCGTTCCCCAGGACCCCGCAGATGCGCTACTTGTGGTGCCTGTCGAAATACCCCTGTGAGCCGCACGACCTGGTCGGCCTGCCGAAGGACTTCGGCAAGAGCATCTACGACGGATACAGCGACCATTCGATCGGCATCGAGACCGCGCTAATGGCGATCACGCGCGGTGCGCAGATCGTCGAGAAGCACTTCACCCTCGACAAGTCGGATCGAACCATACGCGACCACGCTCTGAGTGCAACGCCCGAGGAATTCCGGCTGATGGTGAACATGGGCCGCGATATTCACCGCAAGCTCAAGCTGGGCGTCTAGCCGCTGCGCTGGCGTGTTACTGCCCGACATCCAGCTCGCGAAGGCAGTCCAGATCGGGCGCAGGATCGGGCTCGGCGGCGCCCACTTCCGGCTGCTCCTGCTCGGCTACTGCGCCGTCACAGTGGTGGGCGCCCTGCTGGACGGCGTAGGCATGGTGACGCTGATCGGCCTCATCACGGGCGAATACCTCAAGGCGAAGCCGGATCCGGTCACAGCGACCACCATTGGCATGCTCCGCGATGTCGGGCTTGACCCGAGCGCCGGCGCCCTGCTTGCAGTTTCGGGCGTGCTTATCGCCGCGAAGATCGCCTGCAACATCCTCATCGACGTGGCGGATGCCTGGGTGCTCGCACACACGCGGCTGCAGATGCAGCGCCAGCAGTTGCGCGGCGTGCTGGGCGCGCCTTGGGAAGAGCTCCGCAACCGGCGTGCCGGGAAAATGACTGCATCGATGATCGAGGAAACCGCTCTGGCGTGCAAGTACGTGGTCGCTGCCGTCCGTGGCATCTATTTCGTGCTGAGCGCGCTCGTTTTCGGGCTGATCGCGATGGCCGTCAGCGCGGAACTGACGATGCTGCTCGCTTTCCTCGGCATACCGGTCGTGCTGGCGCTGCGGGGCCTGTTCAATGTGCAAACGCGGCTGTCCAACGAACAGACGCAAGTGCGGCAGGGGCTCGCCGCGGACTTGGCGGAGCGCCTGGGTAGCCTGTTCCAGATCAAGGTGGAAGGTAATGAAGCGGCGCATCACGAGCGTGCTCTGCGACGCGCTCCCGCCGTGGCGAAGCTCGAAGTGAGGATCGGCCTTGGCTTCGCCGTCATATCCAGCACCAACGGCATCCTGCTGCTGGTCGGCATGGCCGGCTTCTATGGCTGGAGCGTATGGCGCGGCATCCCCTTGAACGATGCCTTCGCGCTGCTCGCCAGCGTCGGAATCGTAGGTTCGAAGGCGGCAACCCATGCCAACAACGCCGTGGCGACGATCGGCAACCTGACGCGATTGGGCGGAAGCGTGGTGCCGATCCATGAGTTGATGTTTCTCCAGCCCGAACCGGCGCGAAAGGAGCTGCCGGGAGAAATCCAGCGGGTGGAGCTCGAGGATGCCTCCTATCCTCTTGGCCTCGCTGGTGGCCTCCGCAGCGTCGCGCTCAAGGTCGCGGCCGGCGATCCGCTCGCCATCCGCGGGCCATCGGGCTCGGGAAAGACGACGCTGGCCAACCTGATCTCAGGCGTTTACCTGCCGGCGAGCGGCACCGTCTGGTATTTCGCCCGGGATGGCGCACGCTATGACTCGCGCACATGGAAGGCGCGCGTCGGCTACGTGCCACAGGAGATCTCGCTGTTTCACGGCACGATCCGGGAGAACCTGCAGCCAGGCGAGGTAACCCTGCCTGACGCCGATCTCCTCGCGCTGCTCAATAAGGTGGGCGCCGGCGATTTTGTCGCGCAGGCCGGCGGACTGGACGCGGTCTTGCTCGAGGGCGGACGATCGCTGTCCGGGGGCGAGCGTCGTCGGCTGGGAATCGCGCGCGTACTCGCCCAGCGGCCCCACATGCTTGTCCTCGATGAGGTAATGAACGGTCTGGACGAGCAACTCAAGGCAGAAATCGGCGCCGTCATCCAAGCGCTGTCCGGGCGGATGGTGGTACTCGCGATCACCCACGACCCTTACGAGTATCTCGGCTGGCGCGAGTGGTCGACGGTCGGCCGCGCCCCGTCGGCAGACTCGTGAGCGCTTTTCTTACTGCGCAGGCCGCCGAGGGCGATCGCGAGTCACTCTTTCCTGCGGAAGCGGGCGGCGGCGTCAGCTTCACGCAGGCTGAAGTGCTCGAGCAGTCGGCGGCGTATTCCGGACTGTATGCGTTGCTGATCGCCGTCGTCGGCGAACAGCACACCAAGGCGACCGGCATTTCCGCGGCGGCGGGCGAGGCAATTGTGCGAGTGATGCTCGTACCGCTGACACATTTCTTCTTTGACCGGGCGCTGCGGCTTGCGCGTCACGTCGCCGCCCGTCCGCAGACAGTAGTCGGCGAAGCGCGGCTCGAGCACCTGCCAAAGACGATCGAGGATTTTTGCACCGCGGCAAGCACCTCGGGAACGTTCAATCAGTGGATCCTGGGCGAGCTGGCGAGGGCCTGGCCCCTGCCGACCATCGCAGCAGGGACCGATACCGACATTCAGACTTCTGGCGCGACGTCGCCCGGATTCGTCAACCATCTTTTCAGCTTTCCCGGACGCGGCTCACTGCGCCGGCTTTCCGGGCGTTTGCGCCAGGAGTGGTCCGCGGTGAGCGGCGCCGTGGGCGCGATCTCGATGGTGAATACCAGGGTGCCGCTGCTCGATCGCGGGCTGTACGGCATGGGCCTCCTGGCGCACATCGAAGATCGCATTAGTTTCCAAGGCGCGCCATATGACGACGCCCTCCGCACGCGAGTGCTGCGCGACCCGATAAGAAAGGCGACACCCGCGCTCGAAACTCTCCTTGACGCCCTTCACTGGCCGTCGGGTGCACCGCGAGCAGGGCTGCTGCAGCTGTTCCCGGACTACGTCGCGCGACTCGCCCCCTCCTCGATGCTCGAAGCGGCCGTCGAGAATTTGTCCCGCACGCGAAAGGCGCTGCGCCGATTCCGTGAGAGCAATGTGATCTCCGGCGGGATGGGCTATTCCACGCGTACCGCGTTTCTCGCCGCAGCATGCCGCGATCTGCAGACGCGGCTCATCGGCATGCAGCATGGCGGCCACTACGGCTACAGCGACTGGCACGTCAACGTGTACGAGTGCGAGTACGCGCTGTGTGACGGATTCATCACCTGGGGGTGGACACGCATGCCGGAGCGGCGGCACGTCGGCGATCCGCTCGCGTTTCCTTTGCCGTCGCCGTGGTTGTCGGAGCGCGCGGCGTACTGGAAGCAGGCGTTGCCGCGCGCGCTGCGAACCGCAGGAGACAAGCCCTTCGACCTACTACTCATGTCGAACAACATTCATCGCTTCCCGCCAGCACCCAGCGGCTCGCATTCGACGGTCAACCATCTCGCGGGGTTCGCGTCGACGTTGCGGCAGCTGATTGAGGGCGCGATCCGACTGGAGCTCAGGATCCTGCATAAGCCCTACAACCGGACCGCGAAGGCGTTGCTGCGAGAAACGCTCGCCCCCTATTGCGACCCGGATTTTCCCTACCACCAGTTCGCTTCCGAGAACGAGAAGGGGCTGACCCCGGCACTGCTAGCACGCTGCCGCCTGGTAGTCTGGGATCAGCCGGGCACTGGGCTGCTCGAGTGTCTTGCCGCAGGCCTGCCGACGCTCGTCCTCTGGACGCGCCTGTTCAGTAGCGAGGCCCCCTGGGCGCGCGAGGCGTTCGCCGACCTGGTGCGCGTGGGTGTCTTGCACGAGACTCCGGCAACGTTGCTGAGCGAGGTGCACGTGTTTCGGAAAGACCCGGAGGCCTGGATCGACGCTCCACCCCGTCGCGAAGCGCTGGGCCGGTTCTCACGGCAGTACGGCTGGGCCGAGCGGGAATGGGCGAATCTCTGGAGGAAAGGGCTTGTACGACTTCGCGAGAGCGCAAGCCCGCCAGTCACGTGAGCGCTCAGAACTGCCAATACAGGAAGTCGCTAACGCGGTTGAGATGGAGCATCGACGCGAACGCAAGTACCGCGATGAACAACGCCCAGGTCACAGTTGGCCGCCATCGGATCGGCCATCGCGATTGACGGATGGCCGCCGGCACCCCCAGGCCGGGGTTGTATTCCGCCATGAGCTGTTGCGTGTTCGGGCAGAACAGCGCGATCGCGAGCAAACCGGCGATCCACGACAGTTGCGGGTAGCCGCCGAAACCAGCGCTGGTTTCGCCGGGCTGAACACCGATCCACCTCAGCCAACCCCCCAGCGCGCCGAAGGCCTCGAACACTGGCGGCGGCATCACCACACCGTTCAGGCCGGCCATCCCCGAGAGCACGATCAACGCGGTCGGCAACGAGTCGGCGCGAAAAAATACCCACGCGATCACCACGGAGAGAAAGGTGAGCAGCCAGGCGGCCAGGGGCCAGAAGCGGTGAGCGCGCAAAGCGGCGAGTGGCTGTGCGCGCCCGGCCACCGCCCGCCAGATGTGGTTCACGACCAGGAAGCCGCCGTGCAGCGCGCCCCAGACGATGAAGGTCCATCCCGCGCCGTGCCAGAAGCCGCCCAGCAGCATCGTCAGCATCAGGTTGAAATACCGGCGGGTCGGACCACGGCGATTGCCGCCGAGCGGCACGTAGAGGTAATCCCGCAGGAATCGCGACAGCGTGATATGCCAGCGACGCCAGAATTCCGCGATGCTAGTCGCCCGATACGGTGAATGGAAATTGATGGGCAGCTGGATGCCGAACAGCCTGGATATGCCGATCGCCATATCTGAATATCCGGAGAAATCGAAATAGAGCTGCAATGTGTAGGCGAGCGCAGCTCCCCACGCTTCGACCCAAGTGACGGCATGGCCCACCGCTGCGGCGCTGAACCCGAGATTGGCATAGGGCGCAATTCCGTCCGCGAGCACGACCTTCTTGAACAGGCCGATGACGAGGATGCTCGCTCCGACGGAAAAGTTGTCTGCGTCGGCACGGTAGATCCGCAGGTCCGCGAACTGCGGCATCATCTCCCGGTGATGGAGGATGGGGCCTGCGACGAGGTGCGGGAAGTAGGTCACGAACAACGCGTAGTGGACGGGGTTGTACTCGCGCGCCTCGCCCCGCCAGGCATCCACGAGGTAGGCGACTTGCGTGAAGGTGTAGAAGGAAATGCCCAACGGCAGCACGACAGTGCCGAGCGACCAGCCGCCACCCGTCAGCAGGTCCAGCTCGCCCAGTACGAAGCTCGCGTACTTGAAGTAGCCGAGCAGCAGCAGATTCACGGTGATTCCGCCCGCCAACAGCGCGGCCGCTCCACGCGGCCGCGCTGTTCTCCGCGACAACGCCCGCCCGATTGCGAAATTGAACGCGATCAAAGCAATCAAGAGGCCCAGGTAGACTGGGCTCCACCACGCGTAAAACACAAGTGAAGCCGCCACCAGCCAGGCTGCCGCCACGGCCGGCAGTCGTGCGCCTATGAGGAAGAAGCCGGCCACCGCGAGCGGCAGAAAGAAGAAGAGGAACGCGGGCGAATTGAAGAGCATCGGCTACGGCACCTGCAGCCGGACTTTGCCAACCGCACGGTTCGCCAACAGGCTCGCTTCGACGCCCGTGCGAACCCGGACGAGGTCCTGGGAATGGCGCTCCGTCCAGCGTCTGCGGGCGTCGCTCACCTGGCGCAGCTGCGCTTCCGCGCTCGTAGCATCGAGCGCGCGGCAGGTGTCTCCGCCAGGCGCGCGCAATTCCGCCGCCACGACCGCGCCCGCCTTGCGCTTGAAGTGCGACGATTCCCACCAGTACTGCATTTCGCCGGCGCTCCCAGCCGAGGGCACCTCTTCGGTCTCGAGCGTCCCATGAAGCATGCAGTTCACCAGCCGCGCCGGGGACACCGTCGCGGCCGGAAACAGGGCAGCCAGCGCGCGCAGCCACTCGTCGCGCGAGCCGCCCAATCCGAGCATGGCGATTCCTGCCTGCTCATAGGCGTGCACCGGCAGCACCACGAAATCGGTTTCGATCGCTTCGCGTCGGACATAGGAGAGGATCTCCTCGAATGCCGCCATGCCGCGGGGCAAGTCAAAGGCGTAGGCTGGCGGAGCGAGGTAGCTCAGGTAAGCGGAAATCTCGTGGTCGAAGCTCGCGCCGTAGCCGCCGAGGCGGGCAGTCTTGCCCTGATAGTATGTATCCGTGGTCTGGCCTTGCGCTGTACGCAGCGGAGGGTCTCCGCGCCACCGCGCGCGCGCCGTGATCAGGATGTCGCGCACCGTGTCGACCGAGTAGGTGAGCTCGGTGAAAGCCACCGCCCGGCGCAGCTCGCCGACGACGCTATGGCGGTCAGGACGGCTCCAAAACCGCTCATAATTGCGATCGGCGTCGACTTTGTGTCCATTGAACATTGGAAAGTCGAGTCCGAAGACGATCCTTTGCAAGGAACATCTCTCATGCGCCATGCGCAGATAATCGAAAAGCGTGCGCAGGGACGGCGAACCCAGGCCGAAGTTGTATGGCGGCGGCTCAATTGCGGCAACGGCGATAGTCGCAGGATCGATGCCGTGCAGCGCGCGCGAGCTGCCAAAGACGATGCTGTGCGGGCAGACCCGCTGCAACTCTACCGCGCGGCTGACCCGCTCGTGGCGGTGGAGCGCAGGCCGTGCCGCCTCCGGATCTCCCGCGCGCGCAGCGAGGCGATAGGGATCGATCCGCAGCTGCAACGTCGCGAGGACCACCGCTGCAGTAAGCAAGGTCACGGCAATTACCAGCAGATATCGGCGGGATGTCATCTTCGTCGCGGGGGCGAGACCCCAGGCGAATCGTGGCACAAGTCCCGAATCCCGTCTCCGCCCGTGGCGAACCGCTGGTGAAGCTATCCGTCTGCGTGCCGACGCACAACCGCGCTCGGCATCTGGCCAACTGTCTGAACTCGCTTGCCGGCAGCGTCGTTCCGCAGGCGGATTTCGAAGTATGCATCTCGGACAACGCCTCGCCGGATGGCACGCCAGAGGTGGTGGAAGCAATGCGAGGGCGCCTCAATCTCAGGTACCGGCGCCAGGTGAGCAACGTCGGCATCGCGCGCAACTTCCTCGATGTGGTCGCGATGGCCGAGGGCGAGTTCGCATGGCTGCTCGGCGACGACGACCTGCTCTATCCCCACGCCATCGCCCGGGTGCTGGAGTTGATCACGGCGAACCCGGGCATCGACTTTTTCTACGTCAACTCCTCCCTCCTCAATTCGGACTACGTGTTCGCGCAGCCGCAGCCCTTCGACCTTGCCCAACTGCCACCCCGGCTGCCGCGCTTTTCCTCCTGGCCGGAGACTGGGCCGATGCCGTTCCTAGATCTTGTGCGACCCGAAGTGTCTTTCGACTTCCTCATGGGCATGTACCTCGCGGTGTTCCGCCGGGCGAAGTGGCAGGCGCACGCTGGCGCGCTCGATCCGGCGGCCCTGACGGATCCGAGGACCTTCTCCTACTTCGACAACACCTGCCCGCATCTGCGCATCTTCGCCCGCGCCTTTGCCAGCTCGCAGGCCTGGTTCGAGGCCGAGCCGCTGTCTATCTCGCTCGCCGGCGCACGGGAGTGGGCGCCGAAGTATCCGCTGGTGCGCAGCGTGCGCATGCCCGAGGCGCTGGAGGAGTTCCGCCGCAATGGCCTGCCGCTCGGCCGCTACCTGCGCTGCCGCAACCATGCCCTCGCCAGCTTCCTGCCCGACCTCGCCTACATGCGCCTGCACCGCGAGCACTCGGGCTACAACTACATCCAGCCGCTCTCGCTTACCCTGCGCAACCTGCCGTATCCGAACACCAGCCTCTCGGTCCTCTACTATGTCGGTCGCAAGGTGAAAGCCCTCTTCTCATGACGTCCCCGGTCAGCTCCTGCGAGGTCTGCGGCGCGCGCGCGCTCGCGCCCGTGCTGGACCTGGGCGCCCATCCGATGTGCGACGACCTGGTTGCCGTCGGCGATGCGCGGATCTGTCGCGAGTACCCGATCGAGATCCTCTACTGCGCCGACTGCGCCACGGCGCATCAGCGCTTCCAGGTGCCCAAGCAGGAGCTCTTCCCGCGCAGCTACCACTACCGCTCGCGCTTCACCGCCGACGTGCTCGACGGCATGAAGGAACTGGTCGCCTCCTGCGAGGCACGCTTCGGCGGCCTGGCGGGCCGAACGGTGCTGGACGTGGGCTGCAACGACGGCAGCCTGCTGGATTTCTTCCGCGAGCGCGGCGCGAAGACGGTCGGCATCGAGCCCACCGACGCGGCGAAGGATGCGCAAGCGAAGGGCCACGCGGTGTACAACGGCTTCCTGGAAGAGTCACTTGCCGGCGAAGTGGCCGCCAAGTGCGGCAAACCCGACTTCATCACGTTCACCAACGTCTTCGCCCACATCGAGAACCTGCCAGGGGTGGTGGCGTCGTTGAAGCGACTGATCGGCGCGTCGACCCGCATCGTCATCGAGAACCACTACCTGGGCGCGGTGCTGGACGGCAACCAGTTCGACACTTTCTATCACGAGCATCCGCGCACCTACAGCGCGACCTCCTTCGAGCGCATCGCGCGCGCGCTGGGACTGCCGCTGGCCGGCGTCGAGTTCCCCTCGCGCTATGGCGGCAACATCAGGGTCTATCTCGGCGGCGACAGCGGGTCCATGGATGCCGCGTTGCTCGAACGCGAACGCGCGTACGGAGAGCGCTTTGCGGAGCTCGCCGCGAACGTCGGACGCTGGAAGGCGAAAAAGGGTGCGCAGATCGCCGCCCTAGTGCGCGAGCACGGCCCGTTGCGCGCCAAGGCCTTCCCGGGGCGCGCGGCGATACTCGTCAAGCTCCTCGGATTGGGCACGGAATCGATCGTCGCGGTGCACGAGAAGCCGGGCTCGATGAAAATCGGCCACTATCTTCCAGGCACGCGGATCCCGATCGTCTCAGACGAGCTGCTCTTTTCCGGCAAGGCCGCTCCGGTTCCGGTGCTGAACCTCGCTTGGCATATCTCGACTGAGATTCACGGCTACCTGCGGCGGAACGGCTACGCCGGGCCGGTCGTCGACATCCTCACGCCCCGGGATTTCTCGGGCTAGAAATAGAACCAGAGCAGGTCGCGCCTTCCTTCCAGCAGGGGCGTCGCCTTGTGAATGTTCCGCGAATCGAAAATCGCGACGTCCCCGGCCCTGAGCAGCAGCTTCTCGCGCGTACCGAGGCCGGCGTAGAAGCCGTCGCTGATCGTCTCGATCTTGTCCTTCAGCAATCCGTGGTCGGCGAGCCAGCTGGAAAAATAGTCTTCCCAGTACGCAGCGTGATACGACGATGATCCCGCGGCAATTTCGGTCGGGCCGGAATTCTCGTCAACGTCCGTGAGCGCCACGACCACCTTCATCTCGTGTCTGTAGGAATCGAAATGCGGCCAGCTCGCGAAGAACTGGGCGCCGCCCTCACCGGCACGCGGATCGAGGCGCGCTTCGTCGCGCCGGCGCGTCGGATCGTTGCGCATGATCGTCGGCGCTTCGCCATTTGTAGCCCCTGAAGTCGAGGCGACTTTTTCCGTGAAGCTGAGCATCAGGACCGGGTAGCGCAATACGCCGTTGTAGATCGCGTGCAGCAGGATCCAATACACGTCGCGCGACAACGATTTGAACAGGGCGCTGACTTTTTCGGGCCGCCGGAAGCGAGAGGATCCGGGGACCATGCTGACGCCGGGGTAGGACTTCGACAGCAGTGGGCGAATAACTTCCCTTACCTCGCGCCCGATGGAGTCGACTTCGGAGGCCGCATAGTGCCCTTTGAGCACGACGAATCCGTTCCTTCTAATCTCGGCGAGCTGTCGGCGCACTTTGCCCGGCGCGAGGTATATCAACGGCTTCAGCAGCAGGAACCGCAGCTCCTCCAGGAGCTGCTCCAGCACGTACCGAGCGAAATGCAGCCTAAGCGCGGATTTTCCGCCGGTAAAACCGCTCTGGAGGATCCGCTGCATGTGCCGCCCTTGCCGGAGTTGGTGGCGAGAATCGTCGACAGCGTTCTATTGTAAAGTAAGGCTCCGTTCGCGCGAGCTCAGGGAGATCGACATCGCCGACAAGCTCGCTCCATGCCCGAAGCACATCGCGATCGTCGGCGGCGGCCGCTGGGCGCGCGTGATTGTCGGCGAGTTGTGCCGGCTGACTCCGCCAGCCGTCGTCCTTTCCGTGCACTCGCGCAGCCAGGCGGGCGCGATGGCATCCTGGGCGCAGGAGCACGGACTGGAGCACAGACTCGATGTGTCGGCAGCCATGCCGGGACAGGGCGTCGGCGCAGTCATCGTGGCGAACGCCGCTGCGGACCACGCCGCCGCGGTGGAGCATGCGCTGGAGGCGCGCATACCCGTGCTGGTGGAGAAGCCGATTGCAACGATCGCCGCCGCGGCGCGGCGGCTTGCCACGCTGGCTGGCGAACGGAACGCCAAGTTCGCGGCGGCGCACGTCTTTCTCTTCGCCCGCTACGTCGACCGCTATGCCGCCGCGCTCGCGGCGGCAGGCCCGCTGAAATCGCTGCACGCCGTGTGGACCGACCCGGTCGAGGAGGTGCGCCACGGCGAGCGCAAGAGCTTCGACTCGGGGCTGCCGATCCAAGTCGACATCCTGCCGCACCTGGTCTCGATCGCCGGCCGCGTGACCGGCCGCCTGCCGGACGCCATCCGACGCATGACGGTGGAGCGCGGCGGG
>CXWL01008708.1_pt1 | contig 28670 bp, 30 predicted proteins | sample 590931 | NCBI WGS metagenome assembly CXWL01 (sample SAMEA3498368, study PRJEB10139) | groundwater metagenome | biome: water well; material: biofilm material | place: Germany | collected 2015-04-27 | reverse complement strand
GCGGCGGCTTCACCGGCTTGCAGCCGATTTCTTCCGCCAGCTCGCGCAGCGCCGTGCCGTCGTAGTCCTCCCCCGTCCCGACGTGCCCGGCCGCCGACGAATCCCATACGCCGGGAAACAAATCCTTCTGCCTCGAGCGCTGGTGCAGAAAAACCCGGCCGGCCCGGTTGACCACCAGCATGTGCACCGCCCGGTGCCGGAGCTTGCGCCGGTGGACCTCGCGCCGGGTCAGCTGCCCCGTCACCCGGTCCTGCTCGTCCACCACGTCGAAAAGCTCGTCCAGATTCTGTGCCACGGATGACACCGATGAGCACGGATGGATATGTTGTCCAGCCGCCAACTTTGGTTTGTCATCCGTGCCCATCCGTGCAATCCGTGGCCCTCCCAATTTTTCCCCATGGCCAAAATCGAAATCAGTCAGGTCGCCGAGATCCTCAAAAAGCACAAGCTCGACCCTTCCATCCTCCGCGAGATCGTCGAGGAGATGAACGAGATCACCGCGCCGGCCGCGGACGAGGACCTCAAGCCCCCCGCACCCAAGAAGCAGTTCGTCATCCTGCTCTCCGACATGGAAGGCAAGCTGCCCAAGAAGGACCTCACCGGCTGGGTCGTGCAGATCCCGGAGGACGCCAGTCCCTACTCCACCGCCGACCGCATTTTCAAGGGCGCCTATGATTTCAACGCCTCCAAGCGCGGCCGCCTGCTCCCGGTGAAGTCCATCGGCGAGGCCCTCGAAAGCGCCAGCGCGAAGTATTTCCGCGAATCCGAGCTCTGGGTGAAGACCAAGCTCCCCGTCGCCGTCGTCGTCACCGACAACGTCCTGCCCAAGGACGACATGAAACTTGAGAAGGTCGATCGACGCAGAAAGGACGACTGAGCGCGGCTGCGCGAATGAACCGGGGCATACGCCCCCCGGCAGACCGGAGGACGAACCTTGGGAAGCCAGCAGGCGGCAACGGTGTCGCCCCCTGCTCCTATCAAGGCCAGAGCCAGTAGAAGACCAGGCCGGAGCCGAGGCCGTAGAGCGCGGCGTCGAGGAGGAACTTCGCCGTCGACGACCACGGGCGTCCCATCCAGATCGACTCGGTGATCGTCCCGAAGCCGTGGGCGATGAAGCTGACGGCCCCCACCAGCTTGGCCGCGGCGCGGGCATGCCCGTGATCCAAACCGTAGACCCGGGCCGCCAGATAAGCCGCGACCGTTGCAATCACCAGGCTCCAAAGAAACCACTGCCCGAGATATTTGCCCATGTTGTGGGCGCCGTTTGGCAGAATCGTGACATGTCCCACCGGGCCCTCCCGGTATTTCTTCATCATCGCCTCGCCGGCCATATCCTTCATGTCGGTGCAATACGGCATGACATAACGGCCGGGCGCCGGATTGCCGGCGCGGATCGCGTCGCGCACGGCATCCTCGTTGGCAAAGGCACCGTAGTCGGAGGCGTGCCACTTGAAGAGCATGTGGACGAGGGAGCTGATCACGAACACGACCACTGCACTGAGCAGGATCGGCAACCAGAGGGAGAGCAGAGCATTCATGGGGTAAGTCTTGGTTGAACCGCCCCTGATGGATCTCACAAACGCCCCGCCAGTGAAAGCCGGAAATCCATCACCGTCCTCCTGGTCCTGGCCCGAAACCTCCCGAAGACCAGCTGGAAAAACTGAGCGCGCGGCTGAGTGAAGAACAGCCAGCACCCGCGGCCAACAACAAGGTCCGCTACCTCTAGGCCTTCAGCACACCGGTGAGTGCCACGGAATCTGAAAAGGAGTCAGGTGGCGAATTTTGATGCCTGCCAATCAACCGCGGCCAAAGTCGAAGTTCGCTGCCGCGACGTGCAATATTTAGCAAAGCATGGCTTGGCTCCGTTGCCTCCGTTAACTCCTGTAGAAGCAGTATCGTCTACCTCAGTCCCGCCGTCTCGGGCTTGAGGCCGCGGGCCTTCAGGGCCTCGGCCACCGCCTTCAGGTCGAGCTTCGCGCCGGGTTTCACTTCGTTGCGCTTGAACCAGCCCTGGTTCATTTCGAGGCAAAACTGGATTTGCCGGCTGCGGGATTTCACCGTCCGCTCATCGAGGGGATACAGGGGGTAGATTTCCTTCAGTTCGCCATCCGGCCCGATGTAGCCGATGTCGAGCGGCAACGTCGTATTGCGCATATAGAAGCCCTGCGGCTGCGGCTGGGTGAACACAAACAGCATGCCCTCGTCCTCCCCCATCGTCTTCCGGAACATCAGCCCCTTCTGCAATTCCGCCGGCAGCGCCGCGATCTGCATCTGCACGGTGCGGCCGCCGATCTTGATGGCAAAACGGTCGTCCACCGTCTTGGGTGCCGCATTCTTCACGGCATCGGAACCCCCGCAGGCGGTGAGCAGGGCGAGGCCAACCAGTCCGGATATTAACCATGAAGGGACCCGCAGCGACCCGAAGCACAGGCTTCCGGATTTTTTCCCCCCGGCTCCCTGAAAATTAGTGTTCATTCGTGTCCATTAGTGGTTTCACTGCATTGATCTGAAATCTCCCCTATCCCGCAATCCTCAATCCTCTGACCTGTGAGCAAACCCCTCCCCCCTCTCCTCTACACCGACACCCACACCAGCTCCGACATGCTCTACTTCGGTCGGGTCGAGGTGCACGATCCGTTCATCGCCTTCGGCGCGCGGGACAAGAAAATCACGGCGCAACGCTCTCTGGAATTCGGCCGCGTCAAGCGCACGGGCGACTTCGACGTCGTCCTGCCGCAGGAACCCTGGCTGGCCAAGGCCCAGCAGCGCTACGGCCCCAAGGCCGGCGTCGCGGAAATCATCGTCACCCTCGCCCGGGCCTATGGCCAGCGCGCCTTCCGGGTGGCGGATGATTTCCCCGCCGCGCTCTACCTCCAACTGACGAAGCTGGGCCTGAAGCTGAAGTTTGCCGACGGCATGCTTTTTCCAGAACGGGAAATCAAGACCGACTGGGAGGCCGTCTGCATCCGCGAGGGCAACCGCCTCTGCTCCGTCGGCTTCACCGCCGCGGAAAAGATCCTGCGCGCCGCAAAGATAAAAGGCCGCTCCCTCCTTTATCAGGGTTCGCCCCTCACCTCCGAACGCCTGCGCTTCGCGATCGACACCGCCATCAACGAGCAGGGCGGCAATGCCCAGGACACCATCGTCGCGGGCGGCGACCAGGCCTGCGATCCGCACGAGCGCGGCTCGGGCCCGCTCCGTCCGCACGAGCTCATCATCATCGACATTTTCCCGCGCGTCGTGAAGACGGGCTATTTTGGCGACATGACCCGCACCTATCTCAAGGGCCGCCCCCGCGAGGTGCAGCGCCGGCTGGTCGCGACCGTGCGCGAGGCGCAGAAACGAGCCCTCAAGGCGATGCGGGCGGGGGTGGATGGTCGCGTCGTGCATGCCGCCTGCACGGACTGCTTCGCCGAGGCCGGCTACGAGACCAAGCGCACCAAGACCGGCTCCGTTGGTTTCTTCCATGGCACCGGCCACGGCCTGGGCCTCGCCGTGCACGACCCGGGCCGCATGTCGCCCTCGGTCGCCTACCCGCTCAAGCTGGGTTCGGTCCTGACGGTGGAACCGGGCCTGTATTATCCCGGTCTCGGCGGCTGCCGCTGGGAGGATGTCGTGCAGGTCACCGCCACCGGAACCAAGCCGCTTTCGCGGCATCCCTACGGCTGGGAGATCAAATAGGCGGCGATGCCCGAGCTGGCTGAAGTTGAGTTTTTTCGCCAACGCTGGAGTGCCGGACACGGCGCCAAGGTGGTCGCGGTGCATCTGCACGCGGGCAAGAAGGTTTTCCGCGACACCAACGCCGGCTTGATCAAGCGGAAGCTGACCGGCGCGACCCTGCTCGGCTCGGAGGCAGCGGCCAAGCAGATGCTGTTTCGTTTTTCGGGCGGGAACTGGCTCGGCCTCCACCTCGGCATGAGCGGGGAATTGCGGGTCGAGGCGCCCGGCTACGCGCCCACCAAGCACGACCATTTCATCCTCGTGCAGGCGAAGCGCCAACTGGTCTTCAACGATCCGCGCATGTTCGGCGGCGTGCTTTTCTCCGCCGGACCCAAGCCACCCGCATGGTGGACGCGCATCGCGCCGGCCATCCTGTCAAAACACTTCACCGTCGAAGCCGTGGCCCGGTTCCTAAAACGCCGCAGTCGTGCGCCCATCAAGGCCGTCTTGCTGCTGCAGGAGCGTTTCCCGGGCATCGGCAACTGGATGGCCGATGAAATCCTCTGGCGCGCGGCGATCCATCCCGCCCGCCTGGCGGGTTCGCTCACCGCCGCCGAGGGCAGGACACTCCACCGCGAATGCCGCTTCGTCTGCCGCGGCGCCTTGAAATACAACGCGGGGGTCGGCGGCAATATGCCGCCGGAGCTGAATGCCTTCATGCCCGACTCGTGGCTCTTCAACCACCGCTGGGAGGATGGCGGCCGTTGTCCGCGCACGAAAAAACCGCTGGCCCGCGCCGAGATCGGCGGCCGCACCACGTGCTGGTCGCCGGCCCGGCAGAAGCTCCCCCGAAAGGTGTAACGCAATGCGTTACACTTATCCGGGGCCTCAAGCGGAGGTTGCAGTTTGACAGACTACCAGGGGCCGGGTTCCGTCCCGCGCCCAACCTACGATTGATCATTTTCCGTCCAGCCGGGCGAGCACCAGCTCCATCAGCTGCCGCACGGCTTCCGGCCGGCGGTCCACATGCCCGCCCTCCAGCCAGATCAATTCCTTGGGTTCGCCGGCCGAAGCATGCAGACGCACCACGAGTTCGGGCGGCAACCGGCGGTCTGCGCGGGCCCCGATGATGATCACCGGCCTTGGCGCAATGCGCGGTGTCCAGTATTCCGCCTCCAGGGTGGGGCCATGGGCCAGCAGGTAGGCCAGCCAGCCGGCGAGGCCCCGCAGGAAATCCGAAGGCACTTTTGACCGGAGGTTGTGGGTGAGCATCTCGCGGTTGCCGGCCCCGCCGTGGATGAGCCACACGCGCCTGATCCGCAGGTCGAGTGCTCCCGCCACGGCCGCAAACGGCACGCCCAGACTCACACCGACCAGCTCCACCTGCGCCGGATCCACGCCGGGTTGGGTGACCAGCCAGTCCAGCGCCAGCAGCACCGCCGGCGGGGTGTCGAGCAGGGCACGCCGTGCCGCCGGGATGGTCGCGAGAGATTGTCGCCAACCGCGCGGCCGCTCGGGCCCGTCGTAGGGATAGTCCAGCGCCGCCACCACGACCGGGCCGGGTGCACCAAGCAAATCCACCGCATCGCGCCCCGTCCGGTGCCCGCCCAACACCACCACCAGGGGCCGCCGGACAGTGTCATCGGCCGGACGCAACACCCGCAAATCAACCACCAGGCCGTTGTCCCCGCGCACCCGCACGGCCTGGCTGACAAATCCGCCGGCCTCGGCCTGCACCGGCTGCGGTTCGATCCCGCTGATGGCCGCCCGCCGCGCCCCGAAATAGGCGTGCTTGGGCCGCGCCTGCAGCGCCAGCCACCCGCCCGCTGCGAGCAACATCACCAGCAACAGGCCTGGGATCCATCGCCCCCAGCGGAGACGCCATCGCTTGGGGCTGGGGTTCATGGCAACAACCGGCGCTGAACACCGGCACGACCACTTTATGGCGTCGACGCCACTCCCGGCGACCCTTTTCTTGTCGGGGATGGCCGCCCCCAAACAACGACTCGACGAACTGCTGGTGGCACGCGGCCTCGCCCCCACCCGGGCCCAGGCCAAGGCGCTGATCATGACCGGCCGCGTGCGCCACGGCACCGAGCGGCTTGAAAAACCGGGCAAGGAATACCCGGCGGATTACGAACTCAGCCTTGATCAACCCCCGCGCTTCGTCAGCCGCGGCGGGGAGAAACTGGCGGCCTTTCTCGAAAAATTCCCCGTGGACCTGACCGGGGCGCACGTGCTCGATGTCGGCGCCTCGACCGGCGGCTTCACGGATTGCGCGCTGCAGGCCGGCGCCGCCACCGCCGCCTGTGTGGATGTCGGTCACGGCCAGTTGCATGAGAGAATCCGCCGCGACCCGCGCGTGATCAATCTCGAGAAAACCAACGCCCGGCACCTCGCACCCGGCGGCCTGCCCCGCGCCAACTACGACATAGTGGTCATGGATTTGTCGTTCATTTCCCTGAAAAGCGTGCTGCCCTCCGTGTGGCCGTTTCTCCGTCCCGGCGGCAGCCTCATCGCCCTCGTGAAACCCCAGTTCGAGGCCGGCAAAGCCGAGGTGGACAAGGGTGAGGGCATCATCCGCGACGACGCCGTGCGCGCCCGCGTGCTGGCCGGGGTGCGGGATTTCGCCCTGCGCGAACTGCCGGGCGCCGGGCTGATCGGGGAAATGGAGTGCCCGGTGCACGGCGCCGATGGCAACCGCGAATATCTGCTGGGTCTGGCCAGGACCGCTGGCGGCCGCTAAATTGCTATTCCAATATCCGCGTTTATCCCCGTAATCAGAGGGAAACCATCATGCCCCCCTTCCGCAAACTGGCCTTTGTCTTCAACTCGGAAAAACCGGGTGCCGCCGAGCTCGCGCAGGAACTGCTGGAGATTGCCCGGCTCGGCGGGGCGAAAAAAGTGAAACTGTCCGGTGACCGCAAATTACCGCCCGGTTACTTCAAGGACTGCGACGCCTGCTGCGTCATCGGCGGCGACGGCACCCTGCTCGGCACCGTGCGCGGAGCGGCGGCGGCTGACATCCCCATCATCGGCGTCAACCAGGGCAGCCTTGGTTTCCTCACCACGTTTTCAGCCGACGAGGCCCGCGCGCAATTCGCCGCGCTGCTCGAGGGCGACTACCGGCTGGCCCGGCGTGCCCTGCTTGATTGCAAGACCGGCCCGCGCCGCAGCGACATCGCCCTGAACGACGTGTTGATCAAGGATGCCAAGCCCTCGCGCATCGTCCGCCTCGAGGTCTTCGCCAACGGCCAGCTCGTCACGGACTACACGTGCGACGGCCTGATCTTCACCTCGCCCACCGGTTCGACCGCCTACAACCTCGCCGCCGGTGGCCCGATCATCCACCCGGCGGCCGGCGTCATCGCAATGACGCCCATCTGCCCGCATACGCTCAGCAACCGCACGATCATCTTTCGCGACGACGTGAAACTCACGGTCGTGAACGTCAGCACCGGCACCCGCCTGCTTGTGGCCATGGATGGTCAGCGCAACATGGTCGTCACCGAAGGCTCGCCGGTGGAAATCTCGATCTCGCCCCGCACGCTCGCCCTGGCGCAGCGCCGCGACTACTCGCACTTCGAGGTCATGCGCGCGAAGCTCAACTGGAGCGGCGGCTTCCTGGAGAAAAAATAAACCCCGGCGAGGCGGCCGGGGTCGTGGGCGAAAGGGCGGGACGGCGGTTCAGTTCTTCTCTTTGTCGCGCCCGGCTTGCTTGGCCTCACTTTCGGCCTTTTTCGCGTCGCGCTCCGCTTTCCTGGCGTCCTCGGCCGCATCTTGGTCCGCCTTCATCGCGGCTTTCTCGGTGTCATCGAGTTTGCCGTCCTTGTTGGCGTCGTATTTTGCCAGGTTCGCTTCCCGGGTGGCCTTGCCCCTGGCCACAACGTCGGCTTTCATCGCGGCTTTCTCGGCGTCATCGAGCATGCCGTCCTTGTTGGTGTCGTATTTCGCCATGGTTTCCTTGGAGGGCTTCCTCTCCTTGTCGCCATCTTCCTTGGCCTTGACCACCGTGGCAGTGAACACCAGCGCCAGCAGACCCAGCGCGATCCGAAACATTGAAGTGTGTGTTTTCATCGGAGCCTCAGGCTACGATGCGGGGTCGTCGCGGCAAGCGCCGCTTATTAACAATTCAACCGGTGGCAGAATTTGACCTTCCTGTTACAACTCAGGGCCGGACCACCAGCTGCACCCGGCGGGCCGGTTGGAAATACTTCCGCGCAAAAGCCTGCGCCGCGGCGAGCGTGACGGCATCGATGCGCGCGTCGTAGGTCCGCCAGTCGTTGACCGGCAGGCCATAGACCGCGTTCAGCGCCGCTTGCATGGCGCGGGCCGAGTTGGTCTGCATCCCCATCCGCTTGCCGGCCTTGAGCCGCGTCTGGCAGCGCGACAGTTCCCCGGCAGTCACCCCTCCTCCCTGCACGCGCGCAATCTCCAGATTCAGCTCCGTAATGACCTCGCCGTGACGCTGCGGGCTCGTGCCCGCGAAAAAATAAAACATCCCCGTGTCCAGTCCCACGATGCGGTTGGAGCGCACGAAATACGCCAGGCTCTTCTGCTCCCGCACGCGTTCGAACAGATGCGACGACATGCCGCTGAACAATTCGTCCATGACCTCGCTCACCTCATAGTCCTTGGCGTGCAGGCCCGGCCCGGGGAACGCCTGAAAGACAATTGCCTGCTGCCGTGGCTGCGTCTCGGCAAAGTCGCCCGCCTTGACCCGCAAGGGCGCAGAGGCCTGGGCCGCCGCCCCCCTGGGCAGTCGGGCGAGGAAGGTTTTCAATTTAGGAACGAGCTGCTGGGCGTCGAAGTCGCCCGCCACCGCGAGCACGGCGTTGCCGCTCACCAGCAGCCGCCGGTGCAGCGCGCGCAGGTCCCCCGCCGTGAGGGCCTTCAACCCGGCCTCGTCGCCGCCGCTCTCGATCGCGAAGGGATGCGTGCCGAAGAATTTTTCGCGCATTTTTTTCCGGCCGACCGTCACGACGTCGTCGAGGCTCTCCTTGAGCGACGCCAGCGCCGATTCGCGTTCCACCTCGAGGCGCGCCGGTTGGAAAGCCGGCCGCAAGACGGCGTCGCTGATCAGCTCCAGCGCCAGCCCCGCGTCGCCGGGCAGCACCTCGGCCGCGAGGCCCAGGCTGTTGTTGCCCGAGAAATCGCTGAAGCTGCCGCCCACTTCCTCGATGGCCCGGGCCACCTCCTCGGCCGAGCGCTTCGCGGTGTCCTTGGTGAGCAGCGTGGCCAGGAGGCTGGTCAGACCGCGCCGATCCGCCGGTTCGAACATCGGACCGCCGCCGAAGGCCAGCCGCAGGTGCAGGTTGGGCAGTTGCCGGTTGGGCTGGAGCAGGAGCCGCGCACCATTGGGGAGAGTGAGTTCCGAGAAGTCGAGCGACTGCCCTCCTTCGCCCGGGCTTCGGGGGATGACCGGCCCCGCTGGGCCGGCCGGATTGGACGAAACGACGGTGAGTTTCTCCGGCACGAGGTAGGTGCGCATCACCTGTTGCAAGTCCGTCGGGGTGAGGGCGGACAACCGCGCGAAATAAGTCCGCGTATAATTGATATCACCCACCACGACCTCACCCGCGCCGAGGCGCGAGGCCTGGCCGGACATGGTTTTGCGGGCGTTGATCTCGGAAGTCACAGCCTGCCGCACCGCCTTGGCGAGAGCTTTGGGGTTGAAGCCCTTCCGGGCGATGCGGGCCAATTCGGCGAGAATGGCCTTTTCGGCGGCGACCCGCTTGTCGGGATCGGCCAGATAGGATACATAGAAAAGGCCGCTGGTGCCCGGACACCACGACATGGCGTCGATCGTGTGCACCAGCCGGGCTTTTTCGCGGATGGCCTGCCACAGCAGCGAGCTGTCGCCGTGACCGAGCACCATCGCGAGCATGTCCAGCGCCGGGGCATCGGGATGCGTGAGCCCCGGGATCTGCCACCCCAGGCCTGCGCGGGAAACCTGCACATCCTCGGCCAGGTGTTGGTCACGGCGCGAGAGCTGGGCGGGCTCATCGGGCACGAGCACGGGGGCGAGCCGCACCCGCGCAGTTTTGCCAAAATGTTCCGCAATGGCGGCACGCGTGGCCGCGGGATCGAAGTCACCCGCGATAACCACCACCAGATTGTTCGGCACATAGCGGGCGCGATAATAGGCCAGCAAGTCCTCGCGCGTGCTGGCGGCAAAGACGTCGCGGTGGCCGATGATGGGCTGGCGGTAGGGGTGGGCGCGGAAGGCCGTCTCGAACAGCGCCTGCGACAGCCGCTGGTCGGGATCGTCGAGGCACATGTCGATCTCGCGCAGGATGACGTCCTTTTCCTTGGTCACCTCGTCCGCCGGCAGGGTCGAGTGCAGCGCCGCGTCGGCCAGCAGGTCGATGGCCACGGCGGTGTGGCTGGACGGCACGTCGATGTAGTAAACGGTGCGGTCGAAGGTCGTGTAGGCGTTGATGTAGCCGCCATGCGCCTGCACGGTGGAGGAGATTTCGCGACCGGCGCGGCGTTCCGTGCCCTTGAACAGCATGTGCTCAAGGTAGTGTGAGAGGCCGGCGCCGAGGTGCGCCCCCTCGTGGATGCTCCCGGTCTTCACCCACACCTGCACCGAGCTCACGGGGGCGGCGGTGTCGCGTCTGAGCAGGACGGTGAGGCCGTTCGGGAGGGTGTAACGCTCGACGGGCTCGGCCCAGAGTTTTTCCAACAATGCGAGGTCGCGCGGCCGGGCGGATGATTTCTGTGGCATGATTGTTTTTTCAGGAAATTGTCCGGTTGTCATCGCGCGCGGGGCAGCCGCGCGGCGATCCAGATGGATTGCTTTGTCGCCCGGCTCCTCGCAATGACAATGTCGCACCCAGGCCTTGCACCGGTCTCAATTCACCCACCGCCGGTCGGGCCGCGCACGCGGCGGGTGCCGGCGGGCCGGTAGGGTTTCACAAATGCTTCGTCAAAATCATAAAGGTTCGCAAAGTCCTCCCGCCGGTCGTTCTCGGTTTTGCTGAAGACATTGTATTCGATCAGATTGAAAACAATATCGCCGAAATCGGCGCAGCGCGTGATGCCCCACTTGTTCAGCACCGTCTTGGTCAGCGGGCCAAATTGCTCGAGCGCATAGGCGCGGATTCCCTCGAGCAGTTCGGCCCCCGTGACGTGCTGCGACTTGCCCGTGCGCGCCGGGTTCTTCCGTTTCGTTTCCTTCACCGTTTGGTCAAGCGCCTGCCGCACAAAGTTGTAGGCTTTGCGGTCAAACCGGGCGTCTTCCTTGCAGATCAACCCGACGATTTCGGAAAATTCCAAGTCTTGCATGATTTTCAGGGGCAATAGCTAGCACAGCCCGGGGCCAGCCGCAACCCTGCAACCATTTCCCGCCGGACCATCCGGCTCCGCCTAGGGGTGGACGGTGCCAGAAAAGTGTAACGTATTGTATTACAAATTATCCGCCGGACCATCCGAGTCCGCCCATGGGTGGACGGTGCCAGGGGGGTAAAGTTCAACTCGCGTTCTCCGCGGCTGGTTGTATGGAAGATATGCCACCCCCGTATGATTTCCGCGACCCAGTCGAATCATCCGCTCGCCACCGTCGCCAATGCCGACGCCAGGGAATCCGCGTTGACCGAGGCCCGCAATCGCATCCGCCGTGCCGGGATGCGCATTACCCAGCCGCGCCTCGCCATCATCGCGTCACTCCACCGCCATGACGGGCCGGTCAGCTGCGAGCGTATTCATCAGGATGTGGGGGCCGGGGTGTGCGACCTCGTCACCGTCTATCGCTGCCTCGCGGTATTCGAGGAGTTGGGCCTGGTCCGCCGCAGTTACCTGCACAACGGCACCTGCCTCTATGAGCTCACGCTGACGACGCTGCGCCACTACCATATCGTGTGCAAAGCCTGCGGCGTCGCGGAGCGCATGGAATATTTTCCGGTCGAGAACGTGGAGCGCCTGCTCACGGAACGCGGCTACACGCAGGTCAGCCACGTCGTCGAGTTTTTCGGCGTCTGCCCCAAGTGCCAGTCGGCCGCCCCGGCCCGCAACGCGGCCTCGACGCTCCCGCGCGAACGTGGTTGATCCCAGCAGACGGGGCAAAAACCCTGCACCGCGCTACGTCCTCGGCCGGCAATAATTTTGCACCATTGCCAAACGCAAGCCCTTGGTCTTGATTCCTTCCAATGAGTCACACCGCAAAAATCGGTGCAGGTGAATTACACTGTTCGGCGAAAGATAACGTCGGATGACACTACGAAATAAAATTATCATACTTAGCTCGGTCACGGTGCTCGGCATTGCGGGCTATTTCGTCGTCCCCGATCTGTATCTTTCGACCGCCTTCGCCTGGTCGTTTCGTGAGCAAGGATTGCAGAATCAAGCAGTGAAACCGCTTTTCGACGCCGTAGTCACAAAGAAGCTGAAAGTCGGAGATAGCCTTGAGCATGCCAAAGAGGTGCTGAGCAGTGCTGGACTGGGCTTCGATGTAGTTCGGGCGCCGTTTCCACGTCCGATGGTTCAGTCTATTTATCGTGCTGGTCGCTGGTCTGGCTTTACGATTCAGCTCGAGCTAGACAGCCAAGACCGCATTTCGAAGATCGACATACGCGAGTATTTCACAGGCCCATGAAGAAGACGCCGAACCAGACCGCCAGAGAACAACGCGCGGGATTTGACCTAAATCGTATGTGCCTTCTCCGCTCAGCATCTCCAGTATTTCAAAAGCGCTCACTCCACGCTCGCCCGCGCGTGTCTCATCGGTGACGTTGGGCATGAAAAGGCTCATTCCGATACTTGTGGCCGCCTTAGCCCTTGCTGCGTGCACGAATCCGAACACTGAATTTACCGCCTGGCAGAAGGAGGATGTTGCAGGATATTCGCTCACTCGGGTGCATGAATCCGCGGTCGAATATTATCAGTTTCACGAGGCAGGACATGCCGCCGCGACCTTTGGATCGAAGGACGGGGCAGTCACTGGTCCTATAGTATATTGGAAGATTGAAGACGGCAGGCTGGTTATCTTTGACGAGAAGCACACCTATCAGCGGCTCACGCTCATCCAAAAGAAGAACGACGAGATTGTCACAAGGGCCAGCGATGGCACCGTCGCCACATGGAAGCTCGCTCAGTGATGAAGAAAGCCCAACCAAACCGCCAGAGAACAACGCGCCGGATGTGACCTAAATCGTATGCTCCATCTCCGCTCAGCATATTCCGTAGTTCAAAAGGGCTCACTCCACGCTCGCCCGCGCGTGTCTCATCGGTGACGATCGGCGGAAGAAATATGTCTCTACTAGCAGTGAAGTCTAACTTCCCGCTGACGTGGTAGCCATGAAACTCGCGAGCGCGCTTATCTGTGCTGTCCTGCTAGTCGCCGGCTGTGATTCCAAGGATACCGAAGACCTGAGGCGCCTTGCGCGAATGGGCTTCCCGTTCCCGGCGACTCTAAGCTCACCCGATGCCGCAAGGGCTTTTGTGCGTGCGTCACCTCCCGGGGGGCGAGTGGATCTGGTTAGGATTGGCACAAGCAGATACATGGTGGTGTGCACCCACGGGTCTGGAGTGCCGATCACTGGGATCGCCGTATACCGCAGAAAATTGCTGTATTGGGAGATTGACTGGAGAGTTCGCCCGCCACACGAGCGCCTAATGATACCCCAAGAGCCCTTCAAGGAAGTGATTGTTTCTGAGGGGAAGATTATCGGAGTTGGGGGGTTAACATCTCAAAAGTGGGTGCTACATGACCCGACTTGGATAAAGCGCTAATCAGCCGCCAAAATCGCAACGCCCCTGCTCTCGTCTGATTCGCCGGAGATATCTCCGCTCGATATGGCCCCGAATTTCCAAAGAGGCGGCAACCACGCCCGCCGGGCGCGGCAGATTTGTAACGTCAGGCCAAAGAAAGAAGCCAGCTGAGGGCTATGAGGATTCAGTTTGGTTTGAGCGGGTTGACCGCCCGCACCCACTCCTTCACCGGCACGCCGCCTTCGAGGTGCTCGCGCCGGATGCGGTCGAACTTTTCCGGCGTGACCTGCGGATACCACACGCCGTCGGGATAAACCACCAGCCACGGGCCGTCCGCACACATGCGCAGGCACGCGGCCTTCGTCCGCAGGGCGGGAATCTGGTGCTCCTGCAGCGAAGCCTTCAGGTGCTCCCACGTGGCCAGCCCCTGCTCCGGCGCACAGCAATCGGGCCCGGCGCAGAGGAACAGGTGGCGCCGGGCGGCCGGACCGCCGATTTCGTCAAAGGTTTTTGGATTTTTAGACACAGAGTTCACAGAGGATCACGGAGGGCACAGAGCACCGACTCATTGATCTCTTTCCTGACTCTGTGTCCTCTGTGTCAAATTCCTCAAGTTTTCAAAGCGGCGGCGTAGTTCCGCTCGGCCTGGGTCCAGTTGAGGACGTTCCAGAAAGCATTCACATAGTCCGCCCGGCGGTTCTGATAGTGCAGGTAATAGGCGTGCTCCCACACATCGAGCCCCAGCACGGGTTGGAGGCCGTCGCTGAGGGGTGAGTCCTGGTTGGCCGTCGAGTGAACCGTCAGCACGCCCTGCTTGAGGCTCAGCCACGCCCAGCCGCTGCCGAAGCGTCTCAGGGCGGCGTCGGCGAACTGTTTCTTGAATTCATCCATCGAGCCAAAGGCCCCGGCGATCACGACGGGCAGTTGCTGGATCGAGACCCCCTGGTCAGGCGCGATGATTTTCCAGAAAAACGAGTGGTTCACGTGGCCGCCGGCGTTGTTGCGGATGCCGGTGCGGATTGCCTCCGGCACGCTCGCGAGGTCGCGCACCAGCGCCTCGGGTCCGCGCGCCAGCAGGTCGGGCTGGTCCTTGAGGAGGTTCTTCGCGTTGTTGATGTAGGCTTGGTGATGCTTGGTGTGGTGAATCTCCATCGTCCGGGCGTCGAGGTGCGGCTCGAGGGCGGCATAAGCATAAGGCAGCTTCGGCAGTTCCCAGTCGAGGCCGGGACCGGTGGCGGCCTCGGCGGCGCTGGCCTTGGGCAGGCCGAGCCCGGCGGCCGCGACACCGGTGCCGATGATTTTCAACGCAGCGCGGCGCGTCATGGCGGTGGAGTTTGGAGGGTTCATGGGAAAGGAGGTTTGATCCGACAATACGCAATCAGGGTCGCGATGAAAGCTCCGGTTTGGCCCCAGCCGCTTACTGGTCGTAGCGATAACCGATGCCGTGCACGGTTACGATGGCCCGGGGTGCATCGGGCACCGTTTCCACCTTTTTGCGCAATTGCGCCACATGCTGGTCGAGCGTGCGGGTGGTGCCGAAGTAATCCACGCCCCACCCGGCGTTGAGCAGCGCGTCCCGCGTGAGCACCTCGCCGGGATGGGCCGCGAACACCTCGGCCAGCTTCATTTCCCGTGCGGTGAGCGACGCGCTCCGGCCCGCCACCACGGCGGTGAACTTGCGCCGGTCGATCTCCGCCGCGCCGAGCCGGAAAACCGGCGGCAGGTCGGGGGCCGCCAACGCGGGACCGGACGCACGGGCCCGGCGGAGCAGCGCCTCCACCCGCGCCAGCAGCTCATGCACGCCGAAGGGTTTGAGCACATAGTCATCGGCCCCGAGCTTGAGTCCGACGACCTTGTCGACCTCCTCTCCTTTGGCCGTGAGCAGCAGGATGGGCACCGCGCTGCCCCCGCTGCGCAACGCCCGGCAGACATCGTAGCCGCTGTGCTGCGGCATCATCACGTCGAGGATCACAAGATCGAATTTCTGCTGCGGGAACAGCTTCAGCGCCTGGGCCCCATCACTGGCGGCCGTGACACCATATCCATCACTTTCCAGCGTGGCGATCAGGCCCAGCCGGATGTTGGTATCGTCCTCCGCGATGAGAATCCTGGCTTTCATGGCAGCTCGAGGACAAAGCTGGCGCCGCCGCCCTCCCGGGGCAAGTGGCGCAATTCGCCGCCCAGGCCGCGCGCGAGCTGCCGGGCGATGCTCAGGCCGAGGCCCGCCCCGGACTTTTCCGCGGTGAGGGTGTCGTCCACCCGGTGGAATTTTTCAAAGATCCGCTCCCGATCTTCCGCCGGCACGCCGGGGCCGCGGTCCAGCACGCGGATCACCGCCCCGCCCGCCTGTCCTGCGTCTGTCGGATGGGCCGGCCGCGGTGCCAGCTCGACGCTAATCTCGCCGCCCGCCGCCCCGTATTTTGCAGCGTTGTCGAGCAGGTTGAGCAGGATCTGCTCAAAGGCGTCGCGGTCCGACGTCACGCTGAGCGACGCTGCTGGCAGGTTGCGTTTCAGGGTCAGACCCGCCTCGGCCAGCCGCGGCGCCTGGGTGTCAAGCAGACGGACCAACTCGGCGCGCAGGTCCAGTTTCTCCAAGGCGTATTTCTTCCGGCCCTGCTCCAGCCGGCTGAAATCGAGCGCATTGCCGACGAGCCGGGCCAGACGCTGCGTCTCGCGACCGATGGTGCGGAGGTATTCGCCGCTTTGCGCCGCGTCGCGCACGCGCCCCTGCTCCAGCAGCTCGGAGTAGAGCCGGATCGTCGTCAGCGGCGTCTTGAACTCGTGCGAGACGTTGGCGACAAACGATGTCTTCTGTGCCGCCTCCGTCTCGCTGCGCCGCGCCTGCCAGAGCAGCAGCGAGCCACCCGCGACGATCGCCGTCACGAAGATTCCCACCAGCAGCGTGCTGATCAAAAAGAAACCGCCGTTCTCCGCGCTGTCGCCGGTGACCGCGGGCACAAAAGCCACCACGTCCCAGCCCGGCAGGAGGTCCCGGGCGAGCGGCACGGTGATCATCGTGGCCGCCGCGCGCGCCACGGCTCCGGCCTGGTGCAGCACGCGGCCTTGGTCATCGCGGAGCGCATAGCCCTCTTCCCCCGAAATTTCACCTGGCAGGGCCCCGCCCAGCCGGCTGATGAGGGCCGCCATTTCCAACTCGACGCCGCGCACGCCGGCCGCGCCCGCCGGCTGCACCCAGCCCAGCAGGTGAAGGCGGCCATCGACCTTCAGCGGCAGCCAGCCGCGTTGCTCGCGCACTTCACCGGCATCCTTGCGGCCATAACCGTAACCGGACGCGGCTGACATCCGGTAATCTGTCTCATCGGTCTGCGGCCTCACCGGCAGGGCACTGGCCGCCAGTGGTGAACTCCCTTGCTCCTTGGCCGAGCCGGACATGTCCGGTTCTGCTGACGAGCTGCTTTCGCGGCGGGCCGAGTCCGCATAGCTACTTTTGGTCAGAGCCTGCACGTCGCGCCGGGCGCTTTGCACCTTCGAGACATTGGCCGAGACCTGTTGCCGGGCCACCGGCTCATCGGCTTCCTTCTTCTGGGCGATTTGTTCCAGCAACGACGCAGACCCCGGCGGCGGCGCCAGACGCGGCGCGGTCGCCGCGTCCCCCTCGCGCCACGGTGGTGATTGGCGGAGCCGGGCGCCGAATCGGCGCAGGAAGCCGCGACCGTCGTCATCAGACTGGTCGGGCCGCAGCACCGCGCCATCCGGTGCGCACCGGAACACGGTGCGCACGAGCGGATTTGATTTCTCCAGCTGGTCGAGCAAACCGTCGATGCCGCCCGGCGGATCCGCGGCCAGCAGGTCGAGCAGGCCGTTTTCCACGTCGCCGACCAGCAGCTCGACATTTTCCGCAATCAGCCGGGCGCGCGCTGTCACCGCCGCGCGGCGCGCCTCGTCGGCGTAGGCCGCGCGATCGACCAGGCGCGACTGCTCGCGCCGCAGGAGCACGATGGCGCCGATGCCCACCCCCAGGGCGGGGATGAGCAGCAGCAGCCAGTAAGCCACGATACGGCGCGAGGCGGGTGACACGGGAACACGCTAGGAGAAATACGCCGGTTGAAAAGAAGCGAAAAACCGGCGCGGCGGACTACGGGCGGGTGGTGCCGGAAGACTGCTGGTTCTTCACCTGCTGGCTGTCCGTGCGGTAGGACTTGCGCTGGGTGTTGTCGAGTCCGTCGCGCTCCAGACGCGCGGCCTCCGGCGCCGCGGCGGACGCGGCGGCCTGCACGGCGGAGTTCGAATAGACCTGGCCCAGCTCCTTCAATTCCTGGGCGCGTTGCCGCAACAGGGCGGCCGCATCGGACTTTCTGCCGTTGTCGACCAGCTGGATCGCCTCGTCCTTGGCCATGGCCAGGAGGTTGGCGGCATAGTCGGCCTGCACCTTGTGGTCGGCCGAGCCGACCACGGCCTGCTCGTTCACGCTGAACGACACACTGCGCCGCGCGGTGATGCTGGCGGAACGCTGGTTGAGCGCGTCCTCGTAGCTGACGGTGGCCCGGGCGATCTCCCGTTCGGTGCCGGCCTTCTCCGGCGAGACCTCGACCTCGATGAGGGCGAATTTCTCCTGGCCGCCGTAAAGCTGGTTGAGCGTCAACTCGGCCTTCTGGCCGCGGATGGTGCCGTCGCGGCCCACAAAATGAACCGGCCGCACGCCCACAGGGAAATCGATCTCGATGACCACGCGGCGCGCGACCACATTGAGCACGTCGCCGAGCTCCCGGTTGAAGATGCCCGGCAGGTCGTCGCTGTTCTCCACGAAGTAGGTGTTGCCGTCGCTGCGCGAGGCGAGGCGGGTCATCAGGTCCTCATTGAAGCCGAGGCCCAGGCCGATGGTGGTGACGGAGATGCCTTCCTTCAGCAGCGAATGGCCGAGCCGTCCGAGCTCTTCGGGTGAACTCGGGCCGACATTGGCCAGGCCGTCGGAGAGCAGTATGACGCGGTTCACGTAGCGACCGTCCTCGATATGCCGGCGCACCTCGGCGGCCCCGCGGGTGACGCCACCATGGAGCGCGGTGTTGCCGGCCGCCTCGAGGCTGCGAATGGCCGTCTCGAGTCCGTGTGCGTTGCCCACCCGTCGGGCCGGCACGAGGGTCTCGACCTGCGTGTCATAGGCGATGATCGAGATGATGTCGTCGGGCGCGAGCCGGCGCACCAGCTCCAGGGCCGCCTCGCGGGCCCGGTCGATCTTGTCGCCGCTCATCGACCCGGAGCGGTCGATGACCAGCGCGAGGTTGACCGGCGGGCGCAACTCGCGCCGCGGCAGCCGGAGGCAATCGAGGCCGATCTTGACGACGGCCCGCTCGGTGGAGCCGGCCGGGAGCACGCCGCGGTCNNGGATGATTTCATGTTGGTTTCCGGGATTACGCCGCCGATTAAAGCAGAAACCGCCGCCGGGGTTGTCAGTGGCCGGTCAGGCATTTGTCAGGCATTTGTCAGGGCCGGGCGCGCTCCTCCGGCGGTTTACCGGCGGAGAGATTGGCAAACGGGCCTGCGGCAAGGCCCATCACCAAAGCTTGTCTCCTCCCGGCGCGCGGCTATGTTCCTGCCCCGTGCTTTTGTTCAAACGCATTTTCAATTTTGAGAAAGCCAAGGTCGAGCAGCTGGAGAAGCGGCTTAACCAGCGTTATGTGCCCGGGCCGGGCTTCCCCCTCCAGGCGACCTTGCGTTACGGTGGACGCGACCATTCCGCGAAAATCCTGAATATCTCCGGCAACGGTGCCGGGCTGTGGGTCAAGCAGAAGCCGGACCTGCCCGCCGGGCACCACCTCCGCGCTGATCTGCAACTCGAACAACACCGGCTTGAAATCGACGCGCGGATCGCCCATGTGGAGGCCCGGGAGGGCGGCTATGCCCTCGGCCTCGGGTTTGTCTTTGGCAAGTTTGAGCTGCAGAAATCCTACATGCAGCTGATGCAGCCGGTTGTCATCGGCCAGTCCCTCCAGCCGATGGCGATCGACCGGGTCGTGCAGGACGATCCCCGGTTTTTCAAGCGCATCTTTGTCGGTGAATCCGATTCGCTCCTCACGATCAGACTGGCGCTCTCGCCGGTCGACCCGCTCCACAGCTTCGAATTGCGGGCACTCGACTACTTCTGCCGGGGCAGCACGGATGCCGGGGCGAACCAAGCCTATGCGTTCGAATCCCGGGATGCGACCGAAGTCGGGTCGGGCCAGCCCCTCTTCGAGACCTCGGGCGGCACCCACGAAGAGATCCGCCAGCTCTTCCGTTGGATCCTGCCCAATCTCACCCCGGCGGTGCCCGAGGACTTTCAGGCGTTTCTCCGGCGGTTTGCCGACTAGCGGAGCGACTTCCGCACGATCTCGTCCACGAGCTGCGGGTTGGCCTTGCCCTGCGAGGCCTTCATCACCGCGCCCTTGATGGCGTTGAGGGCTTTTTCGTTGCCGGCCTTGAATTCGGCGGCGGCCTTGACGTTGGCCGCGATGGCGGCGGCCACCCATTTCTCCAGCTCGTCGGTGTCGGTGGATTGCCGGAGGCCTTTCCTTTCGACGATGGCGTCGGGTGGCTCGCCGGTGGCAAACATCTCGACAAAAACCTCCTTGGCGATGTTGCGGGAGATGACGCCGGACTCCACCAGCCCCGCCAAACCTGCAACGTGCGCGGGCCGGATCCTGCTGCTGTCCAGCCCGATGCCCGCCGCGGTCAGTTCGCGCTGCAGGTCGTTGGCAATCCAGTTGGCTGCCGCCTGCGGTTGGCCGCTGAGCCGTGCGGCCTCCTCGAAGAACGCGCACAGCGGCAACGACGGCACGAGCACCGACGTGAGCGTGTAGGGCAGTTGGAATTGCTCCAGGTAGCGCCGTTGCCGGTCGAAAAGCCGCTCCGGCAATGTGGCTCGGATCGCGGCGAGCCACGTCTCGTCCACCTTGACCGGCATGAGGTCGGGATCGGGGAAATAACGGTAGTCATGGGCCATTTCCTTCGAGCGCATGGCGAACGACGCGCCGGCCTCGCCGTCGTATTGGCGGGTTTCCTGCACGATGGTGCCACCGCTGCCGGCCACCGCGATCTGCCGCCGGATCTCGTGGGCGATGCCGTCGCGGACGAACGAGATGGAGTTTAGGTTCTTCAGCTCGACCTTGGTGCCGAGCTTCTTCTCCCCCGCCGGCCGGACGGAGATGTTGGCGTCGCAGCGCAGCTGGCCCTTCTCCATGTCGCAATCGGAGATGCCGCCCTGCACCATCGCCAGACGCAGGGCGGTCAGGAACGCGAACGCCTCGTCGGCGCTGTGCAGCGCGGGCTCGGAGACGATCTCCATCAGCGGCGTGCCGGCGCGGTTGTAGTCGACCAGCGAGTCGGTGGCGCCATGCATGAGCTTGCCGACGTCCTCCTCGAGGTGGATGCGCGTGAGCGGGATTTTCNNTCCGGGTAGAAATAGTTTTTGCGGTCCCACTTGCAGACCGGCGCGATGGCGCACTCCAGGATAAGCCCGGCCTTGATGACCTGGTCGAGGGCCGCCTTGTTCAGCACCGGCAGCGCGCCCGGCAGCGCCAGCACGACGGGATCGGTCAGCGTGTTCTCCGGCTCGCCATAACCGGCGGCGACGCGCGTGAACATCTTCGCCGCCGTCTTCAGCTGCACGTGGACCTCGAGGCCGATGACTGCTTCGTAGTTGATTGAGGATTGGGACACAGAGAAGGAAAGAGGTTGCACAGAGATCACAGAGCCAAGCGACGCAGGCCCTTGGTCAACGTGGTGGAACGAAAATTCATAAGCAGTCCGATATGGCAGCCGGTGAACTTCAGATAGGTCAAGACCTGGGCATCATGCACCTCAAGCAAGGCATCGACCGCTTTGAGTTCAACCACCACCAGACCATCCACCAAGAAATCCAACCGATAGGCATCCGCGATGACCAAGCCCTTGTATTGAACCGGGCAAGGCCTCTGCTGCTCAAACGGAATTCGCCGCAGTCCAAGCTCATGAGCCAGCGCACGCTGGTAGGCCGACTCGAGCAATCCAGGTCCCAATTCTCGATGCACATCAATAGCCGCACCGATCACCGCCTCGGTCAGAATGTTAATTTCATTGTTCATGCCTCTGTGTCCTCCGTGTCATCTCGGTGCGCTCTGTGCCTCAAAGCTTGGGGTGCCTCGTGTGCCAGTCGTGCGCCTGCTCGTAGGCGTGNNCCGCCGGCCGTGAAGCCGCAGGGAATCGAGATGCCCGGCAGGCCGGCGAGGTTGACGCTGATGGTGTAAATGTCGGTCAGATACATCGCGAGCGGATCGGCGGATTTCTCGCCGAGCCTGAAGGCCGGCACCGGCGAGGTGGGCGACAGCAGCGCGTCGCAGTCGCGCAGGACGGCGGTGAACTCGTTGCGGATAAGGGTGCGGACCTTCTGGGCGCGCAGATAATAGGCGTCGTAGTAGCCGCTGCTCAGCACGTGCGTGCCGAGGATGATGCGTCGTTTCACCTCCGGGCCGAAGCCTTCGGCGCGCGACCGGGCGTAGATGTCGATGGCGTCCTTCGCCGCCGCCGCCCGGTGGCCGTAGCGGATGCCGTCGTAACGCGCCAGGTTCGACGAGGCCTCGGCGGTGGCGATCAGGTAGTAGACGGCCACGGCGTATTCCGCCGCCAGCGGGAGAGACACCTCTTTGATTTCGCAGCCTTGTTTCCGGTAGAACTCAATGGCTTGTCTCACGGCCGCGCCGACCTCGGGGTCAAGCCCGGCGCCGAAAAATTCCCTCGCCACGCCCAGCCGCCACGGGCCTTTGCGCCGGACCAGCTCGGCCCGGTAGTCCGGCACGTCCGCCTTGAACGAGGTCGAATCGCGCGGGTCGTGCCCGGCGATGGCGCCGAGCAGCAGCGCCGCGTCCTCCACGGTGTGCGCCATGGGGCCGATCTGATCGAGCGACGAGGCAAAGGCCGCCAAGCCGTAGCGCGACACCAACCCGTAGGTCGGTTTGAGGCCGACGATGCCGCACAGTGCGGCCGGTTGGCGGATGGAGCCGCCGGTGTCCGAGCCGAGGGTGAGCGGCAATTCACCCGCCGCGACCGCGGCCGCCGGGCCTCCCGAGCTGCCACCCGGCACGCGGGTCAAATCCCACGGGTTGGCCGTCGGCCCGAAGGCCGAGTTCTCCGTCGAGGAGCCCATGGCGAACTCGTCCATGTTCAGCCGGCCAAACAGGATCGCGCCCGCCGCCTTGAGCTTCTGCGTCACGGTGGCGTCGTAGGGCGACACGAAGGTCGCCAGCATTTTGCTCGAACAGGTCAGCGGCTGGCCTTCGACGGCGATGACATCCTTAAGGCCGACGGGGATGCCGTCGAGCGGTCCTCTCGCCTGTCCCGCCGCACGCCGTGCGTCCGAAGCTTGGGCCAGCGCCAAGGCTCCCGGCTCATCATAGGAGTTGAACGCCCACACGCGGCCATCGACCGCCTGGGTGCGGACAAGGCACGCCTGCAGCAGTTCCACCGAGGAGATTTTCCTCGCGGCGAGCAGCGCCGCCAGCCGGGTGGCTGATTGAAATATGATTTCGGCCGCCATCGATTATTCCACGACTTTGGGCACCACGATCATGTTTTGCCGGTGAGCAGGCGCGTTGCGCAAAGCCGCCCCAACCGGGAGACCGGGGCGGGCGACATCGGCTTCCCACACGTTGAAGACCGGTGAGGCGTGGGCCATCGGCTCGACGCCGGTCACGTCCACCTGCTCCAGCTTCTCGACGTAGTGCAGGATATCCGCCAGCTGGCCGGCAAATAGCTTCTTCTCCGCGTCGTTCAGGGCGAGGCGGGCGAGATTCGCCACGTAGTCGAGGTTGAGATCGGGACTGGTGCTCATGCGCAGGCTGGTTGCCGCCAAACAGGCGGCGGAATTGGTGCTTGGCAACCGGCAAAACACGCGCCGGAACCGTGCTTGAACCAAAGCGGCAAACCGCCTACCAGTCGCCCATGCTGCTTTTTAAGAAAATCCTGAATTTCAAGGGCGCGGGCGGCCTGGGTGACAAACGCGGAGCCACGCGTTATCCGGCCGGAGTAAAAATCCCCCTGAAAGCCAAGGTCACCCTGGTCGGTCGGGACGGTCTGGGCCAAATCCTTAAATCCGACAATGCTCGCGCCATGGATTGGGGCGGGCAGATCGTCAATATGTCCACCACCGGCATCAGCCTGCGCCTGCATCCCGCAGCCATGGGCGGACGCGGGGAGAACTGCCGCCTCAAGCTCGAACTGGACCACCGGCTCTTTGAAATCGAAGGCACCATCGCCCACTTTTGGTCCGGCCCGCAGCACGCGACCATTGGCATCGCGGCCAACTTTCCCGACCCGCATACCCAAAAGGCCTTCCGGCAGCTGGTTGAGCCGGTGGCCATCGGCGCAGGACTCGCGCCCGTGGGGGGCGTGAAACAGGATGTGGAGGGCCTCAAAAAAGAGCGGTATGCGGGTGAGGACGAAACCGAGCTCAACATCTGGCGCGATGATAGCGGCAAAGCGATCCAACATTTCGAACTGCAGACCCACGGTTATTATATCCGCGGCAGCGCGCAATCGCCCGGTCTGCAGATCGGCTCGCATGACGACGCCAAGACCAAGTTGACGCCGACGCAAACCACCGAGGTGCGCCAGCTTTTCCGCCTGATTGTGCCGAACATCGCCAAGGCCGTGCCGGCGGACGTGCGGGCTTTCCTGGAGCGGTTCGCAGAATAAGACGATGGCCGGCGACGGTCCCTGGGCCTCAACCGGCGCTCAGGCCCGGATCGTCATCGTCCCATCGGCCACGATGGCCTGTTGGATTTTCGCAAAGACCGCGTTGACCTCGTCATCCGTCAGAGTGCGTTCCACCGAGCGGAATGAGAGCGCAAACGCCAGGCTCTTCCTGCCCGCCGGCAAACCGGCACCCGTGTAGACGTCGAACGCCTCGATGCACTCCACCGTGAAGGCGCCGCCGGCTGTCGCCGCCCGGGCGGCCGTGAGCAGCTGCGACCGCACCTCGTCGGCCGGGCGCGTCGCGTCGACGACGAGCGCGAGATCGCGCAACGCCGCCGGAAAGAGACTGAACGGCTGGTAACGCCGGTGGCCGGCCGAGGCCGTGAGCTTCTGCGGCAGCAGCGCGAGCGTGCCCGCCCACAGCTTGCCCTCGATTCCCGCGGCGCGCACCATGCCGAGGTTCAGCAGCCCGAACCGGCCGGTCCAACCGTCCTTCATTTCGCCGGCGGCGGCCGACTGGCCCTCCTGCCAGCCCCAATAGGCACCGCGCACCGGCACGAGCTCCTGCGCGGCCAGGTCTATCCCGGCCATATGGGCGAGAATGTCCATGTGGTGTTTTACGGCGTAGAAATCGGGTTCGGGTCGCGCGAGCCAGACACGCTCCTTCGGGTTGTGACAGAGCACAAAGCCCACGGCCACACACTCCTGCACGGTGCCGTTCAATTCCATGAACACCCGGCCCGTCTCGAACAGACGCGCGGCGGAAACCCCGCGCGACTGGTTGAGTTTGAGTGACTCAAGGATGCCGAGGATCAGTGTCGGCCGCAGGTGCGACTGGTCGTCGACAAACGGATTGGCCAGCGCAAGCTCACTGGTCGCCGCGGCCGAGACCCACGTCGCCAGCTCCGGCTGCGCGCGCAGCGTGTAGTTGACCACCTCGTGAAAATGCTGGCCGACCAGGTAGTCGGTGGTCCGGCGGTTGAAGAGGGCGATGGGATCGTCGTCGCCATCCGCCAGCGCGGGACCCAGGCACAACGCCGGCGGCACGCGGTCGGTGCCGTAGATGCGCAATACTTCCTCGACGAGATCGATGGGACGCCCGAGGTCTTGGCGGTAACTGGGGATGGCCACAGTCCACTCCAGGCCCGCCTTGGTTTCCTGTTCGCCCTTGATGGGCAAATTGAGGCCGATCAGCGAGTCGCGCATCTCATCATCCGTCACATCGAAGCCCAGCTTGGCGCGGATGAAATTGGGCATGACCTTGATTTCGCGCGACCACCGCCGGTCGCCACCCACTTTGATGACCGGCCCGACGACCGTGCCGCCAGCCGTCTCAAGGATCAGGTCGATGGCGCGGCGCGCGGCCTCGAGCGTGCCGTGCGGATCCACNNGTGGCATCCACCCCGGCATCGTGTCCGCCCATGATGCCGGCGATGACGAGGGGTCTGGCCTCGTCGGCAATGACAAGCATGCGGCTGTTGAGGGTGCGTTCCTTCTCGTCGAGGGTGACGAGCTTTTCGCCATCCATGGCGCGCCGGATGACGAGGGAGTGGCCGGTGATTTTTTTGGCGTCGAAGACATGCAGCGGCTGGCCCAGTTCGAGCATCACGAAGTTGCCGACATCCACGAGATTGTTGATCGGGCGCAAACCGACGGCGGTGAGGCGCTCCTGCATCCACGCGGGGCTCGGGCCGATTTTCACCCCGGTCAGGGCAATGCCGACGTAGAGCGGGCAATCCTCCGGGGCATCCACGCGGATGCTCTTGAGCATGTCCGGTTGCGGCGCGCTCTTCAGCTGGCCCTTGAATTTGATTTCCGGGAAACGAATATCGTATTTCAGCCAGGCCGCGAGTTCGCGGGCCATGCCGAGATGGCAAAGCACGTCAGGCCGGTTTGGCGTGACCTCGATGTCGAACACGGTGTCTCCGTCAGGCAGCGTTTCGTTGATCGGCTGGCCGATGGGTGAGGCCGGAGCGAGGATCAGCAGGCCGGCGTGGCCGCCCGGCAGGCCGAGCTCGTCCGGGGAGCACATCATGCCGTCGGACTGTTGGCCCCGGATCTTGGACGCCTTGATCGTCAAGCCACCCGGCAGCACGGCGCCGGGCAAGGCGACGGGCACGCGATTGCCGGCATCACAGTTGTGGGCGCCGCATACGATGGTGCGAACACCGCCGGAGACGGGGCCGACATCCACCGTGCAGACGGAAAGCTTGTCGGCGTTGGGGTGCTTGTCGCGCGTCTTGATCTCGCCGACCACGACGTCCTTGAGCGGCGGCAGACCGATTTGCTGCACGCCCTCGACCTCAAAACCCAGGAACGTGATGGCGCGTTGCAGTTCCTCCGTCGTGCTATAGAGTCGGACGTATTGGCGGAGCCAGTTGCGGGAAAGTTTCATCGGCGCGATCTCAGCCGAACTGCTTCAGGAAACGCAGGTCGTTTTGGTAGAAATAACGGATGTCATCGATGCCATACATGAGCATGGCGAGACGCTCGAGGCCCATGCCAAAGGCGTAGCCGCTCCACACATTGGGGTCATAACCGACGCCCTCGAATACCGCCGGATCGACCATGCCGCAGCCACCGATCTCAATCCAGTCCTTGTTCACCTTGGGCAGGTGCTGGGCGGAGAGGTCAACCTCGAAGCTGGGCTCGGTGTAACCAAAGTAGTGCGGGCGGAAACGAGTCATCGTGTCCTTGCCGAGCAGCGCGGCGAAGATGTAGTCGAGCAGCGCCTTCAAGTCGCGGACGGTGACGTTCTTATCCACATAGAGACACTCGATCTGGTGAAAGTTGGCGCTGTGGGTGGCATCGGAGGTGTCGCGGCGGTAAACCCGGCCCGGCGACACGATGCGGATGGGCGGCTTGCCCCTGAGCATGGTGCGGATTTGCACCGAGGAAGTATGCGTGCGCAGCAGGTATTTCTCTTCGGGCGTTTTCTTCGTGAGGTTGCCAAAGCGGGCCTTCCCGGGAAAATAAAACGTGTCCTGCACGTCGCGTGCGGGGTGATCGGCGGGGGTGTTGAGCGCATCGAAGCAATAATACTCCGTCTCAACCTCGGGGCCCTCGACCACGGTGAAGCCGGCCTTGCGGAGGATGCGGCACATCTCCTCGCGCACGAGCGTGAGCGGATGCGACGTGCCCGGGCCGGTGTCGGGNNTTCAGCCGGGGAAACTCGACCGTGGCCTTGGCGAGGAGGGCGGAGAGGATGGCTTGCATGAAGAAAAGGACGGACCCTTGCGAGGCCCGTCCTTCAGAAAAATGGTCTTGGACCAGAAGGCGAGCCTGCAGGGGGCCCGCGGACAGCTCAGGCCTTGGCCGCCTTGGCTTTCAACGCGGCCTGGGCCTGCTTGATCAGGCCGCCAAACGCCACGGCGTCGGCGATCGCGATCTCGGAGAGCTGGCGGCGGTCGAGCTGGATGTTGGCGGCCTTGAGGCCCTCGATGAACCGGCTGTAACTGATGCCCGCCTCGCGGCAGGCGGCGTTCAGGCGCACGATCCAAAGGCCGCGCATGTTGGCCTTCTTCTTCTTGCGGTCGATGTAGGCGTATTGCCAGGCATGCTGGATCGCTTCCTTGGCGTAGCGATAGAGCTTGGATTTGTTGCCGAAATAGCCCTTGGCGTATTTCAGCACTTTCTTGCGGCGCTTGCGCGACGCGGGGGAGTTGGTTGCACGAGCCATGTTATAGAGGTGGTTTTAGTGCCGGCGGGTCGTCTCGTTAGGATTCACCCGCCTGGCAAGTGGTAGTGGGCGCGACAGCTTACCGGAGACCGGTCGGCAGACAGCGGAGAAGCGGAGCGGCATGGCCGGGGGCAACCAGCTTGTCGCGGGAGGCACGCCGTTTGGACTTTGTGCTCTTCGCGGCCAGCAGGTGGCGGAACCCGGGTGTGCGGCGGATCAGCTTCCCGGTTCCGGAAATCTTGAAGCGCTTGGCAACGGACTTTTTGGTCTTTTGCATGGATGGAGCGGGCGAAAACAGAGCACGCGCGCGGCCTTGGCAAGAGTTTTGTCCAATAAAGTGAGGCGGGGCGGGATCATCCGCCTAACTCCGGTCCCCGCAGGCTCCTACAGGTGGCGGGAAACGATGAAACGCACTCGCCCCGGCCATCCCGCCGCTCGTTTTGACCAAGGACGCCGCCGCCGGCAAACCGGGCAAAACCGCCCGCTTAACTTACTTGCCACAGGCATTTTTCAGAGGAGGATTTTACGGCGCCGTCCCCGGGGGGAATGTCGTTGACATGACACCGGTGATACTAATTTTTTGCCCCTTCCTTTTTTGGCTTCCTAGCTCAATGGTAGAGCAGTTGACTCTTAATCAATTGGTTCGGGGTTCGAGTCCCCGGGGAGCCACCAAATTTCGTTTTTTGCCAGTCAAATTGGTTTGGCGCAGCGACGCCTTGCCGGCGTAGCTCAATGGTAGAGCACCTGTTTTGTAAACAGGCGGTTGCGGGTTCGAATCCCATCGCCGGCTCCAGCTTTCGCTTCCCCGCTTGGGCTGGCCGCCATCTTACCGGCGGTGATGCGCGAACCAATCCCGCCGAGAGGCACGCAGAATTGATCACTGCCCGATGGTGTAATGGTAGCACGAACGACTCTGACTCGTTCTGTCTAGGTTCGAGTCCTAGTCGGGCAGCCA
>CXWL01006559.1_pt1 | contig 28690 bp, 26 predicted proteins | sample 590931 | NCBI WGS metagenome assembly CXWL01 (sample SAMEA3498368, study PRJEB10139) | groundwater metagenome | biome: water well; material: biofilm material | place: Germany | collected 2015-04-27 | reverse complement strand
CCCGCTCGTGACGCAACAAGGGAGTCAAGTCATTGAAAATGGGTGGCTTTAGGACGGAGACTACCTAGCTCTTCCTCCCCCGGCTGGTCTTGCGCCGGCGCCACCTGCACCTTCGATCTCCTCTCCCTTCCGGGTGGCGGCGCCCAGGCGAACGCCGTTCGCTTCGCCGTCCGTCTCCCCGCCACCTTCCCGCCTTCCGTCGACCGGATCATCAACGTCGTCGCCGTCGCCGACGACGGAGCCAACGGTCCGGACCGCGATCCCTCGAACAACACCGCCACGGACGAGACGCCCCTCATCAACGTCGCGCCGGACCTGCGACTCTCCAAGACCTTCCTACCCAGCGCTTCCAACCCCGTCCCCGGGGGCCTGCTCGTGTGGGAGCTCCGCTACGAGAACCGCGGCAACCAGGACGCCGGCAGCGTCTTCCTCGACGAAACCGTCCCGGCCCTGACCACCTTCGACGCCCCGGCCTCTTCCCCCGATTGGTCCTGCGCCGGCACCAACTGCCAGCTTCCCCTCGGCACCGTCGCCGCCGGGGCGAACGGCGTTCGCCGCTTCGCCGTCCGGATCACCAACGACCTCCCGCCTGGCGCCGAGTTCATCGAGAACTGTGCCGGATTGCTCATTGGCGACCAGCTCGGGGCCCCCACCCCGGCCTGCTCGAGCGTCCCCGTCGACGCCGCGCCTGATCTCCGAATCACCAAGACCGATGGGGGATCCTCCACCGCGGCAGGCCGAGTGGTCGTGTACTCGATCGCCTTCTCGAACGGGGGCAACCAGGCGGCCTCGGGCGTCGTTCTCACCGAAACGGTCCCGGCCAACGCCACCTACGAAGGTGCCGAGTCCACGCCGGGTTGGTACTGCCCCGGCGGCCCCGCGGCCGGCCAGACCTGCATCTACTCGATTCCCACCCTCGCCACCGGCGCCTCGGGCCTCGTGGCCTTCGCCGTCCGCGTCGCTTCGCCTTTCCCACCCGACCTCCGGGAGATCCGGAATCAGGTAGGGATCGGAGACGACGGTGCCTCGGGCCCCGACCCCACGCCCGCTGACAACACCGCCACGGACACGACCCCGGTCACTCCGAGCGGACCCGGCCCCCAGCCGCTTCTCACGGCCCAGAAGGCCGACGCCCTGAATCTCGATCTCGACGACGACGGCAAAGCCGATGCCGGCGACTCAATCGTCTACTTGGTCACCCTGCGCAACACTGGCGACGCCCCCGCCACCGGTGCCGTCTTCTCAAGCCCCGTGCCCACGGGAACCATCCTCGTGCCCAACCAGGTCTTCACCCCGGTCGGCACCATCCTCTCCGGCCAATCCGCCGGTGACTCCGAGGTCACGATCGAGATCCCCACGATCGCCTCGGGAGAGCAGATCAACCTGAGCTTCGAGGTCGAGATCTTCGACCCCATCGCCGAGGGCCTCGACGAGCTCGTCTGCCAGGGGACCCTTCTCGCCTCGAATCACCGGCCCATCCCCACCGACGACCCCGACACGCCGCTCCGCGACGACCCCACGCGCACTCCGCTCGACCGCGACCTCCCGGGACCCGGGCCGGACGACATCCCGACGCTCGGCGAGTGGGGCCTGATCCTGCTCGGGCTGATCCTCGGCTTCGTGGGAATCCGGAAGCTCGTCTGATGCTCGGTCCTTGCTTTCCTTGGTTTCGGCGCCGGAGCGGATGTCTGTCCGCTCCGGCCTTCTTGTGCCTCGCCATCGCCCTCGCCCGCTTCGCCAGCGCCGAGGACCGCGCCGCCGTCCCGACCTACCCTCCGTGCTTCCCGGTCACCCTCACGGCCACCGGCGTCATCGGCCGGCCGCCCCTCACCTTCACCTGGACCCTCCCCAGCGGCGCCGGCGCCCTCACGGGCAACCCGACGATCCTTGACACCAACCGCCTCCCGGCCGGCTTCCACACCCTCCAACTCGAGATCCGGAACGCCTGGGGCGCCGCCCACCTCGCGACCTCCCTCGTCGTCGAAGCCCTCGGCTTCGCCGTCAACCCCACGGCCGCCCGCCTCGCCGATGGCAGCTACCGCTTCCACGCCCACACCACCGGCGCGACCGAGTGGCGCTGGACCTGGGGCGACGGCACTGGCACCCCCTGGCTCGTCGGCTGCGACGGCCTCGAGCCCACCCACCGCTTCCCAGCACCCGGGACGTACGCCGTGCGCGTCGATGCCCGCAACTGCCGCGAGGCGGCCCTCTCCCGCACGATTAGCGTCCAGGTCATCACCCAGATCCTCGAGATCGCCACCTTCCAGCCTGTCTGCGCCACCGCGCCCTACTGCACCTTCTCGACCGGCGCACCCGCGCCCTTCTCCCAAGCCGTCGCCGGCCCGGCCGAGCTCTACCTCTACGACTGGAACGGCGATGGCTTCGACGAGGAGATCTCCCTCAACCCCGTCGCCACCCACGTCTACCCCGAGCCCGGCTTCTACCTGCCCCGCCTCACCGTCTTCGGCGCCGACCAGGCCGTCGAACGGACCGCGCCCGCACCCGTGGCGATCACCGGCTCACCACAGACCCTGGTCTTCGCGGATGGCTTCGAAGGTGGGGGGCTGGCAGCCTGGAGTCGCCATGAGCCGTAATCTCTGGGTCGACCTCCGGGCCGCCGATGTACCGATCGTCCTGGCGGAGCTCCAGGCCTCTCTTGCGGAGGTACAAGCCGAGGTGCGATTCCTGCGGGACCGACTCGGCCCGGAGCTCGCGAGCCCCCGCAGCCTCGCCGAGCGACTGGACATCCCGTACGAGACCGTCCAGCAGTACCTCTCGTATCGGGGGCGCAACGGCCTCGCCGAGTCGGGGGCCGTGGTCAAGAGAGGCCAGGCCCTCTCCGTCGACCTGCCCCGCTTCGTCCTTTGGCTCAAGAATGACGGCCACGAGCGCCACGCCGCGGCCCGGCGGAGGGCACGGCGGTGAGATTACCGGCTCAAGATTCGCGCCACGATGAGTGGTGCCACATCGCTCTCGATGACCTGGCCAAGGTGCACGTAAGTGCGCTGGAGCCGAGGGCTCCGGTGGCCGAGGAAGAGCTCGAGCTCGCGCTCGGTCGCCCCAAGCGAGGCGAACCAGCTCGCGGCCGTGTGCCGCAAGCTGTGCCAGTCGAACCCAGGCAGGCCGGCACCGGCCCTGGCACGCTCCCAGGCCACCCGCGGGTAGTGGCGGACGATCTCCTCGCCGAAGCGGGCGCGGCGCCCCCAGACGGGGCCGCGCGTCTCTCCCGGGGTCACACCGCGAAGCGCGGCGAATGCGGAGAGCTCCTCGACGCCGCGGCCGGAGATCCACGCTCGGCGATCGAGACCGCCTTTGCCGTCGGGTACGTAGAGCGCACCGCGTCCCAGATTCACATGCTCCCAGGCGAGGGCGAGGAGCTCCGCCTTGCGCAGGCCGCTCGACAGGCTCACGATCACCATCGGCCAGAGTCGGTCATCGAGGGAGGCTCGGCAGGCCGCCTCGAGCCGATGGAACTCCTCGTCCGACAACACCTCGACGCGGCCCGAGGGCGGCGCCGGCCGGCGGACGGCCTCGAGGGGCGACCGGTCGAGGATCCGGAGCGTCCGGCGGGCATACTCGAGCAGAGCGCCAAGCCCCGCCAGGTAGTTTCGAACGGTGGCCGCGCTCTGCACCCCCGGCCGACTGCGCAGCGCGGCGGTCGCCGTCTCGATGCGCGTTGCGGTCAGACCGGACAACCGGAGACTCGTGCCGAGCTCCGAACACCAGAACTCGAGCTCGCGCCGACGGTTGCGCTGAGTCTCGGAAGCGAGGTCCGAGAACTCCTGGCTGTTGAGGTACAAACCGGCGACGTCCCCGAGCAGCGCTCTCCGGTCGGTCGTCGGCCGGTCACCACGATCGATCCGCGATTCCTCGCCCCGAGCCCACTCTTCCGCTTCGCGCCGGGTGTCGAAAGTACGCGAGAGGTGCTGGGTATCGACCCGACGTACCTGAGCGAGCCAACGGACCCGCCCACCCCGCAAGCGTTTCGAAATCGTCGCCATTCGTCCAGCCCTCCGCACTGTGACCGCAATTGTGACCCAAGGGCCGCAGAGGCCCCCGAGGCGCCCCCTGGGCGCCCCGCCGGGTCATTGCAAGTCGTTCTGTTTGCGGTGGTTGCGAGGAGGAAGGTTGGTGAGCCGCCAGGGAATCGAACCCCGAACCCGCAGATTAAGAGTCTGCTGCTCTGCCAGTTGAGCTAGCGGCCCACGCGAGCGCCGGATTGTAGTGCGCCGGAGGAGGAGAGCGCAAGGGGCGTTTTGCGCCCCAGCCTCACTTCGGCTTGAACGCGATCCGCAGGGTTGTCCACATCCGCACCCGAACGCCGTCCTTGGTCGCCGGCTGGTAGCTGGTCATTCGCGCGGCGCGCAGGGCTTCCTCGTCGAAACCGTAGCCCGCTTTTGCCGCGGCCAGCTCGGCGTTGATGACCTTGCCGTTCTCGTCGATGAGCACGCGGACGTCGACCGTGGCTTCCTTGCCGAAGCGCTCGGCCATGCGGGGGTAGTTGGCCTGAGCCCGCCGCAGCACCGTCGGTGCCTTGGAACCCGGGGTGCCGAGGGAAACGAGGTCGCCGACCTTGACGGTCTTGACCGGTGCGGGCTCGGGGGCGGGGACCGGAGTGGGGGTGACCGGTGCGGGCTCGGGCTCCGGCTCCTGGACCACCGGCGCCGGGGCGGGCGCGGGCTCCGGCTCTTTGGTCGGAGTTGCCTCGACTTTGGCCGGAGTCGGATCGGCCGGTTTCTGCATGGAAACAGGGGCCGGTTCCGGCCGCGGCGAGGGTGTCGGCCGATCCTGCGCCTGCTTCAACTGGTCGCGCATGGTGGCGATCTGCTTGTCGTATTCCGACTTCAGCTCGCCGAGCTTGGCCTGGGTGCGTTCTTCGAGCAGGCGGTCGATCTGGGCTTGGAGCTCTTCCTTGGTAGGACCCTCGGGAACCGCAGGCGCCGGATCAACCGCGGGTCCGTTGGCCGCGACCTGATCGGCCGGCGTCGGCGCGGTTTTGCCCTTGCCGAAGTACAGCCAACCGGCCACCCCCGCTCCCACCAGGAGCGCGGCGGCGAGGCCGATGTAGAGACCGTTCTTCGAGCTCCCGCTGGCCGGCTCGGGCGCCGCGTAGCGACCGCGGGCGGCGGAGTCCTCGGCCGGCGGGGTGGTGGGCCGGGCGGTGGCGGCCGGCCGGGCGTCGCTGCGCGGCGCCGGTGTGGGCTCGGGCGCCGCGGCACGCCGGGGCAGCTCGAGGGTGCGCTCTTGCTCGATCTCCTTACCCTCGCGCTCGATGTCGTCTCGGAAGAGGTTGTGCATGAAGAAGGCGAGGTTGAAGGTCGTGGCGCCGTGGCCACCCTCGGCCATCAAACGCGAGATCGCCTTGTGCCAGACCCCGACGTCGGATACCCGCTCCTCGCGCGGCGCCAGGGAGCGCTTGAGCAAGGTCGATACCGCCGGCGGCAGAGCCCCGCCCTCGGCCATCTGTGCATGGTCGACCACGCTCGAGTAACCGCCCGCGGGGTTCTCGGGCAAGGGCATTCCGGTGAGCAACTCGAAGAGGATGGCTCCGACCGCGAAGACGTCGTCGCTCTTGGCCAGCGTTTGACCGCTCCGCAGCTCGGGCGAAGCGTAGTGCCGCAACTCCGGGACGAGGTTGGCCGCCTGGCCAGCGAGACCGGGGCCGGCCTCGAAGCCGAGCAGGCGAGTCTCCCCCTCGTTCGACAGCATCGCCAGGTGGGGCAGAGGCAGGCCGTGGAGAATGCGTTCATCGCCCTGGCGCGTCTCGTGGGCGGCGGTCAGCGCGATGGCGATGCGCTCAGCGATCAGGAGGGCGTGATCGAGCGGGAATGGCGTGCCGTGCTGGTTCGCTTGAGCCGCCATCGTCGCCAGGTTCTTGCCGGAAACGTAGTCGTAGGCGAGGTAGGGCAATCCGTGGACGCGTCCGGCGTCCACTCCGTGGCCGATGTTCGGGCTCTTGAGCGCCTGGCTGAGCCCCTGGCGCGACAGGATCGCCGACCACAGCCGCTCGGAATCGAGCCCGGAGCCGTTGAAGACTCGCAGCAGGACGACCTGCTCGAGCCCCTGGGCACCCAGGCGGCCGGCCCGAAACGTCTCGCCCAGCGGATCCTCCGCGAGCTTCTTGAGCAGGGTGTACTTGCCGAACTCTTCACGGGTGCTCATGGCGACTCTCCTCGCGCCCGGCATGCCCGAGGCGAACCCAACGCGGGGGAAGAGCGTCGACTCACCTGCCGGGACCGGAACAAGCCCTAGATACAACGGGGACCGAGGGAGTGTCAATCGGTGATTCGCGGTGGTGCTGAGATGGGGTCCGGAGCCACCGGGGCTCGCGGAGGAGGGCGCTTTCCCGGAACGGTCCCGTTTCTTGGGCTATTTCCCGCCCTCCTCTGCCCACTTTTCCCGCCAGTATCTCCGCTGCCAGCGGTCGACGTTGCGGTTGTGCTCGGCAAGGGTGCTAGCGAAGATGTGGGAACCGTCGTTCCGACTGACGAAGTAGAGGTAGTTGAGGCTGGAGGGATCGGCGGCGGCTTTCAGGCTGGCGAGGCCGGGGGAGGCGATGGGGCCGGGGGGGAGGCCGGCGTAGCGGTAGGTGTTGTAGGGCGAGTCGATCTGGAGGTCGCTCTTGCGGATGTTGCCGTCCCAGCGGCCCACGCGCTTCAAGGCGAAGATCACGGTCGGATCCGCGTAGAGGCCCATGCCCAGGGCCATGCGGTTGGCGTAGACGCCCGCGATCAGCCGCCGCTCGCCTTGGAGCTGGGCCTCCATTTCGACGATCGAGGCGAGGGTCACGAGCTCGCGGATGGATCGGGTGCGCCAGTGGTGGTCGGCCTTGGAGCGTGGCGTCGGGGGTTGGTTGGGAGCGAGCTCGTTTTCGGCCGCGGCATCGAGGACGGCGGCGTCGGCGTGAAGCGGCGAGCGCGCGAAGGCCGCCGCTCGCCCCGCCTCGTAGGGTACGCGGACTTCGCGCTCGAAGCGTTCCCGAAACGTCGCCACGAGGGTCGCCACGATCTCGCGCTCGCCGGTGCCGCGGCTCCATGAGTAGGTTTCGGGAAACAAATAGCCCTCGAGATCGCGAGCGTCCGGGTCGAGATCCCGGATCGGAGCTGGGTCCCGCAGGGCTTCGAGCAGAGCCCCGCGGCGGCCGAAGCCGGCGGTGAGGAGCGCCTCCGCCGTTTCCTCGAGTGTCAGGCCCTCGCGGATCGTCACCGACCGCACCGTGACCTCTCCCCGGGCCACCTTCTTGATCGCCTCGACGGCCGATACCGGTCCTTCGAACTCGTAGTCCCCGGCCTTGAGTGGCGGGTTGCCCAGGTAGCCCATGAGGTAGAGCCGAGCGATCCGGGCGTCCGGCACGAAGCCTTCGCGCTCGAGACCTGCGAGGATGGCCGCGGCGCCTTGCCCGGGCTGCACGACGAACGAGCGGTTGCCTTCTCCCCGGGGGGTGTGGAGGCTGTGCCAGGCCCAGGCCGAGCCGAGACCGGCCCCCAAGAGCGCAAGTACCAGCAGGGCGAACAGGCGGCGCCCCGTTCGCCGCGGTCTCTTCTTGGCCGCTTTGGTCATGCCGAACCTCCGGCACCTCGAGCCCGGCGGGCCAGGGCTTCTTCGAGCAGGATCTGGGCGGAGACGGCGTCGATCCGCTCCGGGTGGCGGGCCGGGTCGTAGCCGCCGGCTCGCAGCCGCCGAGAGGCCTCGACGCTGGTCAAGGTCTCATCCACCAGCTCGACGGTGAGACCGCTCTCCTGCCGCAGTCGTTCGGCGAAGCGTTGCACCCGCAGGGCCGCGTCGCCGCGGGTGCCGTCGAGGCGCCGGGGCTCGCCGAGGATGAAGCCGGTGATCCGCTCGCGCTGGGCGAGCCGGATGAGCGCCCGCACGGCGCCGCGGTCATCCTTGCGTTCGAGGGCACCCAAGGGGATGACGGTCGCACCCTCGGCCACGGCCAGTCCGAGCCGCTTGGTGCCGTAGTCGATGCCGAGGAGTCGTTCGGGGGCTTCGCTCACCGGTCAACTCTGCCGGGCGGCACCCTCGCTGTCAACGACCTTGCCGCCCCGGAGAGCAGACTGGTAGCATGCCGCCCGCCCCGGGATCGACGCACGCGCCGGAAAGCTCCCCAGACCGCGCTCCTCTCGAGGTCGGCGCGCGCCTCGAGGCCGGACCCCGAAGGAGAACCAGAAACCCATGTCCACGAGTGAAGTCGTGATCCTCTCCGCGGTTCGGACGCCGATCGGTTCGTTCCAAGGTTCCCTCGCCTCGGTTCCTGCTACGAAGCTCGGCGCCCGCGCCGTCGCCGCGGCGATCGAACGGTCCGGTCTGCCGCCGAGCGCCATCGACCAGGTCAATCTCGGCTGCGTGCTGCCCGCGGGCCAGGGCCAGGCGCCCGCCCGTCAGGCCGCCCTCGGCGCCGGCTGCCCCGATTCGACCGGGGCCATCACCTTGAACAAGGTCTGCGGCTCGGGCATGCGCGCGATCATGATCGGCGCCAACGACTTGCGCTGTGGCGACTACTCGGTGGTGGTGGCGGGGGGCATGGAGAGCATGACTCAGGCGCCCTTCTTGGTGCCGGGGGTGCGGGACGGTCTTCGGCTCGGCCACGGCAAGTTGATCGACTCGATGACCTTCGACGGCCTGTGGGATCCGTACAACGAAGTGCCCATGGGCAACTGCGCCGAGCTCTGCGTGCGCGAATACGGCCTGACCCGCGAAGGCCAGGACGCTTTCGCGCTCGAGAGCTACACCCGGGCGCGGGCGGCCACGGAGGAAGGACGGTTCGCGGCCGAGATCGTGCCGGTCGAGATCAAGGGCCGCAAGGGCACCCTGGTGGTCGACCGTGACGAAGAGCCCTTCCGGGCCGACCTCACGAAGATGCCCACCCTGAAGCCCGCCTTCGACAAGGACGGCACGGTGACCGCCGCCAACTCGAGCAGCATCAACGATGGAGCGGCGGCGCTGGTGCTGACCACGGCCGAGGAGGCCGCACGGTTGGGCGTGAAGCCCTTGGCCCGGATCGTGGCTCATGCCGGCGCGGCCCAGAAGCCCGAGTGGTTCACGACCGCCCCGGTGGTGGCGGCGAAGCGGGTCCTCGGGCGGGCCGGAATGGGTGCCGCCCAGATCGACCTGTGGGAGGTCAACGAGGCCTTCGCGGCGGTGGCCATGGCCTTCACTCACGATCTCGGGCTCGACCCCGCCCGAGTCAACGTCAACGGCGGCGCGGTCGCCCTGGGCCACCCGATCGGAGCCTCCGGTGCCCGCATCGTGGTCACCTTGATCCATGCCCTGCGCGCCCGTGGCCTGCGCTTCGGCGGCGCGGCCATCTGCATCGGCGGCGGCGAGGCCACCGCCATGATCGTCGAACGGCTCGACTGAAACGACATGAACGACACCCGGCGCACCGCCCGTTTCCTCCTGGTCTTCGCCGCCGGGTTCGCGGCGTTCGTTCCCTCACCGGCAGCTGCCGAGCCTTTGGACGATCGGCCGACACGGAGGTCGGCCGCGACACGGGAAGGAATCCTGAACGCGTCCGGTGTCCAGACTGCTTCGTCCGCCGCCTCTCCCGAGTCGCAGCCCAGCGCGCAAACGCCTGCTCCACCCCAACCTGCGACGGACCCCGATCGCACGGACTTCACCCTCCAGCTCGAGGACGGCGGCACGGTCACCGGTTCCTCCGGCCCCCTTGAGTTCCTCACCGAGAAGCTGGTCCAGCTGACCGGCGGGGTCGAGATCCACTACCGCGACTTGAAGCTCGTGGCCGATTCGGTCGATCTCGATTTGCAGACCCGCATCGTGCGGGCCACCGGCCACGTGGTGCTCGACCAGGGGCCGAAGCGGCTCACCGGCCAGACCCTGGAGCTCGATCTCGACAAGAAGACCGGCCGCCTGACCCAGGCCACCGCCTTCGTCGACCCCGACATCTACTTCACGGGTGCCGTGATCTCCAAGCTCGGCGACAACCTCTACTCGGTCGAAGACGGCATCTTCACCTCCTGCGAAGGCGAGGTTCCGGCCTGGAGCTTCAAGCTCGCCTCGGCGGAGATCGAGGTCGAAGGCTACGCGCGGGTCAAGCACGCTTCGTTTCGGATCAAGAAGGTGCCGGTTCTCTACACGCCGTACATCGTGTGGCCCACCAAGCGCGACCGGGCGACGGGTTTCCTGGTGCCGAACATGGGCTACTCGGACCGCAAGGGCACCTACCTCGGCCTGGCCTACTTCAAGGAGATCGGTCGCAGCTACGACACGACCTTCTTCCTGGACGGCTACACCGAGGGCTTCGTGGGGATCGGCAACGAGTTCCGTTACCGGCCCACGGAGGGGACTCGTGGCCAGCTCGAGACCTACTTCATTCGCGATCCCAAGAACGACGTCGTGGGAGAAGACCCGGAGTGGCGCTGGAAGGTCGACCTGACCCACGAAACCAAGGACTTGCCGGCCAAGATGCGCGGTGTTCTCGACATCCACCAGTTCTCGGACTTCCAGTTCTTCCAGGACTTCGAGCGCGATTTCGACCGCAGCACGCGGCGCTTCCTCGAATCCAAGGGCTTCGTCACCGGCAACTGGGGTGCCCATGGCGTGAACGTCACCGTCTCCGAGCGCGAGACCTTCGACCGTGCCGGCGATTCGAATCTCGATCGCCAGCTGCCAGACGTCAGCTACCGCCTGCGTCAGACCCGGCTCGGCAACACCCCGCTCTACCTGAAAGTGGACAGCTCCCTTTCCTACTTCTCCGTGGACCGCTCCGAGACGTATCAGGAGACCTACGGCCGCGCCGACCTGCTGCCGACCCTCTCGTTGCCGCTCGAGCCGTTCCCTTGGCTATCCCTTTCGGTCAACGCCGGCGGCCGGTTCACCTGGTGGCAGGACAGTCTCGAAACCGACACCGCCCTGATCGCCGCCAACGGCAGCGAGTTCAGCGGTGAGTCGCTGTCGCGCTCCCAGCCCTTCGTCGGGGCGACTCTCGTGGGACCGTCCTTCTCGAAGATCTTCGAGAGCGGCTCGCTCAAGCTCAAGCATCTGATCGAGCCCCGGATCACCTACGCCTTCGCCCAGGAGTTCGAGGACCAGAGCCTGGTGCCGAGCTTCGACGAGGTCGATCGCACCTTCTCGGGCCACACCGTGCGGGTGGCCTTGATCAACCGCATCAAAGCCAAGGCCAAAGACGACCCCACCGCCTCTGCGCGCGACGTGTTCTCCCTCGAGCTGGCCCAGTCGCGGAGCCTGGACGACGCCCGGCCGCTGTCTTCCGGCTTGCCGGCGGGGGGCGGCGCGCGCCTGACGTCGGTCGACGGTCCGATCGACGCGGTGGTGCGGTTCGATCCGCTCGGCAGCCTCTCGGTGCGCAGCGAGTGGACCTACGACACGCTCTTCGACCAGCTGGTGGCGAGCGCGGTGGCGGCCAACTGGCACAAAGGGCCGCGCTCGCTGGATCTGCGCTGGACCACCCGCTACCGGGCCAACGACGGCGAAAAGGTGGCGGACTACGTGCGGCTCGGCGGCAGCCTGCCGATTCTGCCGCGCCGGCTCCAGCTCCAGGCCAGCTTCAACTTCGACGTCCAGGAGCAAGAGCTCCAGGAGCAGCGTTACTTCCTCGACTACACCGGCGACTGCTACGGCCTGCGGCTCGAGGTGCGGGACTACCAGCAGGTGCTCGACCCGACCGTCGTCGATCGCCGGCAGATCGACTACCGCCTGGCGTTCACGCTGAAGAACGTCGGGACCTTCCTCGATCTGACCGGCCGGGCGAACTGACGCCTCGGCCGGCCTCACGGAGCTCGCGATGAAAGGCTTGATCCTGTCCGGCGGCAAGGGGACGCGCCTGCGTCCGCTGACCTTCACCTCCGCCAAGCAGCTGGTACCGGTGGCCAACAAACCGGTGCTGTTCTTCGGCATCGAGTCGATCGTGGCCGCGGGCATCACCGAGATCGGCATCGTCATCGGCGAAACCGGCCCGGAAATCCGCCAGGCGGTGGGGGACGGCTCGCGCTTCGGAGCTCGGGTCACCTATCTCGAGCAAGACGCGCCGCGGGGCCTCGCCCACGCGGTGCTGATCGCCGAGGACTTCCTGGGCGCCGAACCGTTCGTGATGTACCTCGGGGACAACCTGATCGCGGGCGGCATCACGAGCCTGGTGGAGGAGTTCCGCACCCTTGGGCCCCACGCCGAGATCCTGCTCGCCAAGGTGCCCAATCCCCAGCAGTTCGGCGTCGCCGAGCTGTCCGGCGGCAAGATCGTGCGGCTGGTCGAAAAGCCCCTCGAGCCGAAGAGCGATCTCGCCCTCGTGGGCGTCTACATGTTCGATCACCACATCTTCGAGTCGGTCAAGCGGATCCAGCCCTCGAAGCGCGGCGAGCTCGAGATCACGGATGCGATCCAGGATCTGGTCGACCGCGGGCTCCACGTGCACCCCCACATCGTCCAGGGCTGGTGGAAGGACACCGGCAAGCTCGAGGACATGCTGGAGGCGAACCGCACCGTGCTGGCCGCCCTCGACGTGCCCCTGCGGGCCGACGAAGAGGGCGTCCACTTCGAGGAGCGGGTTTCCGTAGGGCAGCGGGTGACGCTCCGGAGCTCGCGCATTCGCGGCCCGGTCGTGATCGGCGACGACGTGACGATCGAAGACGCCTTCGTGGGGCCCTACACCGCCATCGGCGACGGCTGCACCCTGGCCGGCTGCGAGATCGAGAACTCGATCGTGCTCGCCGGCAGCGAGATCCGCGACATCCCGGTACGGATCGACGGCTCGCTGATCGGCAAGAACGTCAAGATCAAGAAGAGCCCGGCGAAGCCCGCCGCCTACCGGTTCTTGATCGGCGATCAGTCCGAGGTGGGTATTCCGTGACGATGCCGCTGAGAGCTTTGGTCCTGGGCGGCCACGGCATGCTGGGCGGCGCCGTGGTGCGCGAGGGCCGGCTGCGCGGGAGCGCCGTGCTGGGTCTCGACCGCACGGCGGCGGATGTGCGGGACCTCGAGCGCCTGCGGGACTGGATGCGGCGCTTCGAGCCCGAGGTGGTGTTCAACTGCGCCGCCTTCACGCGCGTCGATGATTGCGAGACGGAACCCGATGCGGCCTTCGCCGTCAACGGCACCGGGGCCGGCCATGCGGCCGCCGCCGCGCGAGCCGCGGGGGCGATGCTCGTTCACTTGTCGACCGATTACGTCTTCGATGGCCGGGGGACTTCGCCCTACGCGGTGGACGCGCCCACCGGGCCCCTGTCGGCCTACGGTCGCAGCAAGCTCGACGGGGAGCGCCGGGTGCTCGAGCACACGCGGGCCGCGGTGGTCCGCACCAGCTGGCTCTTCGGCCCCGGCGGCAAGAACTTCGTGCGCACCATGGCCGAGGCGATCCGTTCCGGCCGGCGCGAGCTGCGGGTGGTGGGGGACCAGGTCGGCGGCCCGACCTACACGCCGTTTCTGGCGCGGGCCCTGTGGGACTTGGCCGTCGTGCTGCGGCGCCGTCCGGCGGCCGATTTCGGTGTCTTCCACTACGCCAATCGCGCGCCCGTTTCGTGGTGCGGGCTGACCCGCGAGATCGCCCGCGAGCTCGACCCCACGGTGACGGTGACCGAGGTCGCCACGGCGGAGTTCCCGCGCCCGGCCGTCCGCCCCGCCTACTCGGTCCTGGCGGTGGACCGGATCGAGGCCCTCCTCGGCCGGCGGGTCGAGACCTGGAGCTCGGGCCTCGCTTACTATCTCGACCCCTTGAGAGAAGGAGACTTTCGATGAGAGCCCTGATCACCGGCATCACCGGGTTCGCCGGCTCCCACCTGGCCGAATACCTGTTGGCGGAACAGCCGGGTGTGGAGGTCTACGGCACCTACCGCTGGCGGAGCCGGCGGGAGAACATCGAGCACCTCGAGGGCCGGGATCGCTTCCACCTCGTCGAGTGCGAGCTGCGCGACGCCATCGCCGTCCGGTCCATCGTGGGCCAGGTGCGGCCCGACTACGTGTTCCACCTCGCGGCCCAGAGCTTCGTGCCGTCCTCCTGGACGGCGCCCCAGGACACCTTGACCGCCAACGTGGTGGGCCAGACGAACCTGTTCGAGGCGATCCGCGCCGAGGGGCTCGATCCGGTGGTCCAGATCGCCTGTTCGTCGGAGCAGTATGGGATGGTCTACCCCCACGAGGCCCCGATCAAGGAGACCAACCCGTTGCGGCCCCTGTCGCCCTACGCGGTTTCCAAGGTCACCCAGGACTTCCTGGCGTACCAGTACTTCATGAGCTACGGCCTCAAGGCGATCCGCACGCGCGGGTTCAATCACACCGGGCCCCGGCGCGGACCGGTGTTCGTGACCTCGAACTTCGCCCGCCAGGTGGCCCGCATCGAAGCCGGCAAGCAGGATCCGGTGATCCGGCACGGCAACCTGGACGCCCTGCGCGACTTCACCGACGTGCGGGACATGGTGCGGGCCTACTGGCTGGCGGTCACCAAAGCCACGCCGGGCGAGGTCTACAACATCGCCACCGGATCGGGCATCACCATCCGGGCGCTCCTCGACAAGCTCATCGCCCTGGCCAAGGTCGAGGTCAAGACCGAGGTGGACCCCTCGCGCCTGCGTCCCTCGGACGTCGAGATCCTGATCGGCGACGCCTCGAAGTTCCGCGCCGACACGGGCTGGGCGCCGACGATTCCGTTCGACCAGACCTTGAAGGATCTCCTGGATTACCACCGGGAGCGGGAGGGGTGAGGAGTCCCCTCACCCCAACCCCTCTCCCGCACGGCGGGGGAGGGGCTCGAGAGCCCTCCGATTCCCCTCTCCCGCATGGCGGGAGAGGGGCCAGGGGTGAGGGGACATGAGAATCCTCTTGACCGGTGTCACCGGCTTCGTGGGCCGGCACCTCGCCGCGACCCTCGTGGCCGCGGGCGACGAAGTCGCCGGGGTGGCCTGGGAGGAGTCGCCGCCGGTGGTGCCGGGCGTCGAGGTCGTTCAGGCCGACGTGTTGGACCTGCCCGCGCTGACCGACGCCTTCGCACGGTTCGAGCCCGAGGCAGTGGTGCACCTGGCCGGGCTCGCCCATGTCGGCGAGAGCTGGGGCCGCATGGGCGACTACTTCCGGGTCAACGTGGTGGGCTCGGACCATGTGCTGCGTTCCGCCCGCGCGGTCGGGGGCGATGGCGTGGTGGTGGTGCTGGCCTCCTCCGCCGAGGTCTACGGCACGGTTCCGGAGGCCGAGCAGCCGCTCGCCGAGGGCCGCGCCGTCGATCCCCGGTCGCCCTACGGCTTGACCAAGGCGGCGGCCGAACGGCTGGCGCTCCTCGCCGCGGATCGTGGCCAACACGCCGTGGTGGTTCGCGCCTTCAACTTGATCGGCGCCGGCCAGGCCAAGAACTTCGCGCTGCCGTCCTTCGCGGCCCAGCTCGCCGCCATCCGCCGGGGTGCCGCCCCGCCGGTGCTGCGGGTGGGCAACCTCTCGGCCCGGCGGGACTTCGTGCACATCGACGACGCCGCGGCGGCGTTCGCGCTCATCCTGCGCCAGGCGCCGCCGGGCGAGATCTTCAACCTCGCGAGCGGCCGGGCCTGGACCATTGCCGAGGCCCTCGACCGGCTGATCGCCATCGCTGGAGTCGAGGCCACCGTGGAGGTCGACCCGGAGCGGGTCCGGCCGGTGGACCAGCCGCTTCTGTGCGGCGACGGCCGTCGCCTCTGCCAGCTCGGCTGGCGGCCCGAGCGGGGCGTCGAGCGCGCCCTCGCGGACCTGTGGGCCGAGGCGGTGGCAGAATCCGCGGGAGGAGACGCGTCATGAAGATCCTGCTGACCGGCGGCACCGGCTTCCTGGGCGGGCGCACCGCTGCTCGACTGCGCGCGGGCGGCCACGAGGTCCGCGCCCTCGTACGGCCGACCTCGAAGCGCGACCGCTTTCCGTCCGATACGGAATTCGCCGTGGGCGACGTGACCGACCGCGCGAGCCTGGTCGCGGCGGCCCAGGGCGTCGAGGCCATCGTCCACGCCGCGGCGCTGGTCAAGATCCTGGCGCCCGCCGCGGAGTTCGACCGCACCAACGTGGCGGGCTTCGAGAACGTGCTCGCGGCGGCCACGGATGCCGGCGTCGGACGGCTGGTCTACGTCTCGAGCTTCATCGCCCTCGGCCCTACCGAGGGCGGCCCCGGTGGCGTGCTCGACGAGTCCTCGCCGGCCACCGACCGCTCCTGGATCAACGACTACGAGCGCACCAAGACGCTGTCGGACCGGCGGGCTCGCGAGGCGATCGCGGCCGGAGCGCCGCTCGTCGTGGTCTACCCCGGTGTGATCTACGGCCCGGGCGAGCTGACCGAGGGCAACATTGTCGTTCGCCACGTCCTGGATCTCATCGGCAAGAAGCTGCCGGCGCTTCTCGGCAAGCCCGAGCGGTGCTGGAACTACGTGTTCGTGGAGGACGTGGTCCAAGGCATCGTCGCGGCCCTCGAGCGCGCGCCCGCGGGCGGCCGCTACGTGCTCGGCGGGGAGAACGTCACCCAGGCGGAGTTCTACCGCCTGGTCGGCGAGCTGACGGGGGTCAAGATGCCTGGCCTGCGCATGCCCGACGGGCTCGCCAAGGCTACCGGCGCCCTCCAGAAGGCCTGGGCGCGGATGCGCGGCACGGTGCCCCAGCTGACGCCGGACCTGGTCGAGATCTATCGCCACGACTGGGCCTATTCGTCGGCTCGGGCGGAACGGGAACTGGGTTATCAGCCGCGAACGCTACGGACGGGGTTGACCGAGACGCTGGCGTGGCTGCGGGAGAGTGGGGCGTGGCAGTGAGGGTTGGCCCTGGACGGGTCGTCTTGGGGCAGCGGCCGGGCTTGTCCCGGCCGGGGCGGGTGGCGGGATGATCGGTTCCCTCACCCGAGGCGAGCTCGGCCGCAAGCTCCTCCACATGGCCGTGGGCCTGCCGGCCTTCGCCCTGCGGTTTCTCGGCCCGGTCGGCGCGACGGTGCTGGCGGTGACGGCGATCCTCCACAACCTGTTTGTGCTGCCGCGGATCGCGCGAGGCTTGTGGCGGGACGAGGAGAAGAGCCGCGGGCGGTCGATCGGCATGGTGCTCTACCCGATCACCGTGCTGATCCTGATCCTCGTCTATTGGCGGCGGCTCGAGGTGGCCGCGGCGGCCTGGGGCATCCTGGCCTTCGGCGACGGCATGGCCTCGGTGGTGGGCCGCTCTTTCGGTCGCGCCAAGCTGCCCTGGAACCCCGGCAAGAGCTGGGCGGGGAGTTTCGGCTACTTCCTGTTCGGCACCTTGGCCTCGGCCGCGCTGCTCGTCTGGACGGCACCGGTCTCTGGCCACGCCTACGACCTGGGTTTCGCGGTGGCGATCTGTGCCGTGGCGACGCTCCTCGCGGCGTTGCTCGAATCCCTGCCCCAGGGCCTCGACGACAACCTCGGCGTGCCGCTGCTGTCCTCCCTGGTGATCTACGGCCTGGTCCTGACCCAAGGCCGCTGGGAAGCCCTGCTGACGCCCGAGCGGGGCCAGCTGGTGTTGATCGGGCTCGGGGTCTCGCTCGCCCTCGGTCTCCTGGCGTACGGTCTGCGCACCGTGGACCGCTCGGGCCTCGTGGGCGGCACGCTGGTCGGCACGGTGATCTTCGCGTGCCTGGGCTGGCCGGGTTTCGCGGTGCTCCTCGGCTTCTTCGTCATCGGCAGCGCCCTGACCAAGCTCGGTTACCGCCGCAAGGCGAAGGCCGGTCTGGCCCAGGAGAAGGGTGGCCGGCGCGGTGCCCGACACGCCTTCGCCAATGCCGGCGTGGCGTCGTTCTGCGCCCTCTTCGCCTTGGCGACGCCCTATCCGGAGCTCTTCGCCGTGGCCTTCGCGGGCGCCTTCGCCACCGCCGCGGCGGACACCGCCGGCAGCGAGGTGGGTCAGCTCTACGGGCGTCGCACCTTTCTCATCACCACGCTGCGGCCAGTGCCGCGGGGCACGGACGGCGCGGTGTCCCTCGAGGGTACGCTGGCCGGCATCGCGGCCTCTCTCGCGATCGGCGCCTTGGGCTTCGCCCTCGGCCTGTTCGGCGCCGTCGGCGTGGCCCTGGTCGCCCTGGCCGCCTTCGTCGGCACCACGATCGAGAGCGTCTTCGGCGCCACCCTCGAGAAGCGCGGTTTGCTCGACAACGAAGCGGTCAATTTCTTGAACACCCTGGTCGGCGCCCTCGCGGCGGCCGGCTTCTACGTCTTCACTCCACGATGAGCAAGCTCGCCCTCTACGCCAGGCTTTCCCGCGTCTTCACCCTGCTGCCGCCCCTTCTCGGCATCGTCTCGGGCGCGATCTGCGCCTTCGGATCGGTGCACAATCCGGATCCGGCCCGGGCGGTCACCCTCTCGGTTCTGTTCACCGTCACCCTGGGCTCGCTGTGCGCGAGCTTCATGAACGCGGCCTCGAATGCGCTCAACCAGATCTACGACCTCGAGATCGACCGGGTCAACAAGCCGGACCGTCCGCTCGTCACCGGCGAGTTGACGCAAAAGGAGACCTGGACGTTGATCTGGGTGCTCTACGCTCTGGCACTCGTACCGACCTGGCTGGTGGTGGTGTTCCCGCGGGTGACGCTCACGGACAAGCTCTTCGCTCCCCTCGGCGAGCACCAGACGTTTTTCATCTACCTGCTCGGCCTGGCCTTCACCTTCGTCTACTCGGTGCCCGCCCTCGGTCGAACCAAGACCCGAGGCATGCTGGCCAACTGGACCATGGCGATCCCCCGCGGCATTCTGCTCAAGGTGGCCGGCTGGGCCATGGTGGCGGGAATCTGGTGCTGGGAGCCCTGGTACATCGGCGGCGTGATCGCGCTCTTTCTGGTCGGCGCGGCGTCAACCAAGGACTTCGCCGACATCGAGGGCGACAAGTTGGGCGGCTGCCGCACGCTGCCGATCCTCTATGGCCCGAAGAAGGCGGCGTGGATCATCGCGCCGTTCTTCGTCCTGCCCTGGCCGCTGCTGCCCCTGGGGGCCTACTTGCGCGACCCCCAGTCGCCCGAGCACGCCATCCTGACCGGCGACCCGCGTCTCCTGACCGGCCTCGGCGTGCTCATGACCCTGTGGGGCGCCTACACCGTCTACCTGCTCGTGCGCGACCCGAACTCCCTCACCGAGACGGAGAACCACCCGTCCTGGAAGCACATGTACCTGATGATGATGGCAGTGCAGGTGGGCCTGGCGCTGGCCTACGTGCTGTGAGGGAGGGATTGCGCCGGGTCGCTCGCCTTCGATGGTAGGGTCTTCCGCGAAGGAGCCGAATCATGGCGGAGGATCGGGACGGGGCTGAGGGCGAGTGGCACGACGGGGAGGGGTTCCTCGGGCACTTCTCGGCCGAGGAAATCGCCGCCCAGCGGGCGCGGGAGCCGGAAGACCTCGCCGAGGAGGCATTCCGGAGCGTGCCCGAGGCCCTGCCGCCGTCCCGCCTGTTGTCCTTCTACGACCGTCTGCGGGACCGCATGGTTCACGCCGTGGAACACCGCGGGGGCCGGTTCGGCGAAGGCGTGGTGCGCTTCCTGCTCCTGGTGCCGGACGTCTTCGTGCTGCTCCTGCGCTTGACCTTGGACGGCGAGGTCCCCGGCTCGGTACGCACGTTGATCGGCGGCGCCCTCGCCTATTTCGTGCTGCCCATCGACTTCGTTCCCGAGGCCCTGGTCGGCCCCGCGGGCTTCCTCGACGATCTGGTGCTGGCCTCCGCTGTCCTCTCCCAGGCCTTCGGCGGCGACCTCGAGCCCTACGCTCGGCGCCACTGGAGCGGCCAGGAAGATCTTCGCGTGGTGCTCGAGGACGTGGCCTATTCGGCCGAGCATCTGCTGGGCGACAAAATCTACCGGCGGCTCGAGGCCTTCCTGAAGCGCCACGGGATCGACCTACCGGAACCCCGGTAGGGGGCCTGCAGAGGTTCGGCCGGCACGGAGGCCGGCCGCGACACGGACTGTTGGTGGTGACACGAGGCATCCTTCTGCAACCAAGGAAACCTACCGTGTCGCGGCCGGCCTCCGTGCCGGCCGATCCCCTCGAACCTCGAACGCTACCGCTTCCGCGTCCTCGTAACGCTTCGCCAGCCGCGGGTCCGCCGCGGCCCACTGGAGCCACGTCGAGGCTTTCCGGCTGAGCAAGAGGTACCGCACGTCCATCTCGCCGAGAACGGCCGCGAGGCTGCCGAGGGCGGCGAGGCGCTCCTGGGCTCGGGTGAAGCTCCGGGGGCCGTTGGTGTCGCCGAGGAGCGGGCCGCGAGAATAGGCGACCAGATTTTCGGCGGTGACCGCGTAGACCGGCGCGCCGTCGGCTACTCGATTCAGGAATGCCAGGGCGGGGTAGAGCGGCAACCGCTCGGCGAGAAAAACGTGCCGTTCCGCGGCTGAAGCCGGGGGAAGTCCAAAGTGAGCCAGACGGTCAATCGCCCAGGCCGGACCGGCGAGGGCCACGGTCAGGGTAACCCCGGCCAGGAGTCGCCGCCGCTCGCCCAGGAGCTCCGCGGCGCCGATCGCCACCAAGAGCGCCCACAGCGGCGCGATCCCCAGGAAATAGTGGCTGTTGGTGGGCGACATCACGACGAAACCGGCAGCCACCAAGGCGAGCCGCCGCACCTCGGGCCGCCGCAGCGCGGCCAGGAGCGCGAGCGGCAAGCCGAGAACGAAGGCCGGCGAAAACGGTGGCAAGCCGCCGGCGGACCGGCGGTCGAAGGTGATGTCCCAAAGAAGCGTCGCCGCCTTCGCGAAGCGCTCCGGGCCGCGCGGGCCGAAAAAGAGGTCCGCGGCCCACGGGTTGTCCCCGAACACGGCCGGGTAGAACGGAAAGAGCGGATTGCCGGTGTGGGCCAGCAGCCGGCCGTAGCTCGGGGCCAAAGCCGCGAGCGCGACCAGCGCGAACAGCCCCCCGCGGACGGCTCCTCGGCGCCAGGGCTCGCGGCGCAGGAGAAGGAGCGCCGCAGCGGGTAGGAAGAGCAGCCCCAGGTACTTGACCCCCGCGGCACTGCCCGCGAGAAAACCCGCCGCCGCGACCCATCCGAGGCCTGCCTCCTTCCGGCCGCGCTCGGCGCCGTAGAGCGCGCCGACGCCGAACAGGGCGAGCACGGGCTCGACGTAGCCGCAGGTCGACAGGTAAAGGACCCCCGGGCTACCCAGGAGCACCGCGGGCGCCAGCCAGGCCGCCGCCGGGGCGTGCTCTCGGGCCCAGGCGTGGACCAGGGCGAGCACTGCGCCGAGAGCCGCGAAGCCGACCAGCTGGGTGGCGGTGTCACCGGCGAGCAGCAACAGAGGCGTGGCGAGCACCTCGGCCAACTGGGGGAAGACCGGGAAGCGCAGATTCGGCAGGAAGGGCACTCCGCCCGTGGCCGCGAAGGCCTGGGTGAAGGGCAGGTGGTAGAGCGTCTGGTCGAAGCCGAGGGGCGGGTAAAGTGTGAGCGCGAAGGCCGGGAGGGCGAGCCCGACGCCAAGCCAATGAGCCGGGGAAAGCCAATCGGATGGGATCGGCGCTCTGGCCCCACGGAGTGACGTCACGGCGAGCCCAGCGAGGAGTGGCGCAAGGAGCGCCAGGCGCAACCCGCCGACCATCCCCAGGAGCAACAGCATTTGGGCCAGAAGCGCCAGGCCGAGCGCCCAACCAAGTCCGCCGGGCGCACCTGCGAGCCGGCGGGATACCGGTCGCCCCGCCGCCCAGGCCAGCGCCGACATCGCGACGAGGGCCAGGAGTTGGCCGCCGACATGCCTGAGAAGCTCCATGGTGGACGGGCGATCTTACCCCCCGCGGCGGATAGAGTTCCCTCCCCGTGGAAGCCCCTTTGAAGCCGCGTCGAAACCAACGGGTATGCGTCGTCATGCCTGCCTACAACGCCGAGCGGACGCTGGCGCGGACGGTGGCGGACTTGCCGGCCGAGTGGGTCGACGATGTCGTGGTGGTCGACGACCATTCGAACGACCGGACGGTGGAGATCGCGCGCGGTCTAGGACTCCACACCGTGGTCCATCCGGAGAATCGCGGCTACGGCGCCAACCAGAAGACTTGCTACCGGGAGGCCCTGGACCGCGGTGCGGACCTGTGTGTGATGGTTCACCCCGACCACCAGTACGACCCGGCGGACCTGGGCGCCTTGATCGCGCCCCTCCTGGCCGGCGAATGCGACGCCGTCTTCGGCAGCCGCATCCTCGGCGGGCGCGCCCTCGAAGGCGGCATGCCGCGTTGGAAATACCTCGCCAACCGCGTCCTCACGGCGCTCGCCAATCGGGCCTTCGGTGCTCGTCTTTCCGAGTACCACTCCGGACTGCGCGCCTACTCCCGGCGGTATCTAGAAACAATGAATGTGGCCGCCAACTCGGACGGCTTCGTCTTCGACTGCGAGATCATCGCCCAGGGTCTCTGGCGCGGCCTGCGGCTGCAGGAAATCCCGATCGTCGCCCGCTACTTCCCCGAGGCGTCCCAGATCGGCTTTTGGGCCAGCGTGCGCTACGGTTTCGGAGTGCTGGCCGTGCTGGCGAGGTATCGGCTCCATCGCGCCGGGTGGGTGCGGGCGCGGATGCTCGAGAGTTCTTGCCCTTAAGATCCAACCCATGAGCGACCTACCGCCTCGGCTCGAGCGCATCCTCTCGAACCTCGACCTGTTGACCGACCGCGCCGACCGCATCGAGGCGTTGATCGATGTGGCGGAGCGGTTCCGGGAGGTGGCGCCGGAGGTGGCGGGGCGGCCGTTCCTGGAAGTGAACCGGGTGCCGGCTTGCGAATCGGAAGCGTTCGCGTTCGTCACGGACCGGCCGGACGGCACCTTGGGGCTGCATTTCGCGGTCGAGAACCCCCAGGGGATTTCGGCCAAGGCGTTGGCGGTGATCCTGACCGACGGGCTGGATGGCGAGACGCCTGCCGCCGTTGCGAGCGTGCCGCGGGAGATCGTCTATCGGATCTTCGGGCGCGAGCTTTCGATGGGCAAGTCCATGGGGCTGACCAGCATGGTGGGGCTCGTCCAGAGCTCCGCCCAGAAACGGCTCTAGGCGCCCGCCCGGCCCCCGGGGGAGGAGATCGAGTCTCGCTTCCCCCGGCCCCCCTCCGGTCAAATCCGCAACCGGGGAGATCCACGAAATTAGGTCTAAGAAGCTCCGTGTCCCGGCGAGGAGAAGTGAGACAGGCGGGTGACGTTTTTCTCGCCGCGGTCAGGCGAGCCGGAGCACGACCTTGCCGAAGTGGCGGCCGGTCGAAAGATAGCGGAAGGCCGCGGGGGCGTCGGCGAAGGGGAAGGTGCGATCGAGCACGGGGCGCAGCCGGTGGTGGGCGAGGGCGCGATTCAAGTCCTCGAAGTGCTCGCGGCTGCCCACCAGCACGCCCTGGAGACGCAGGCCGCGCATCAGCACCGTGGTCACATTCAGCTCCGTGACCGCCCCGGCGAGGACGCCGATGATCGAGATCTCGCCGCCCGGCCGCACCGCTTTGAGGGACTGGCCGAGGGTACCGGCGCCGCCCAGCTCGACGACGTGGTCCGCCCCCGCGCCGCCGGTGACCTCGAGCACGGCGTCCGCCCAGGCGGGCCGCTCGAGGTAGTTGACCCCGTGCCAGGCGCCGAGCTCTTTGGCCCGGGCCAGCTTCTCGTTGGACGACGAGGTGATGATCACCCGCGCCCCGAACAACCGGGCCAGCTGGAGCACGAAGATCGAAACGCCCCCGGTGCCGAGGGTCACCACGGTGTCTCCGGCGCGAACGGACCCTTTTCCGGCCAAGGCGTTCCAGGCTGTCACCGCGGCGCAGGGGAGCGACGCGGCCTCCTCGTCGGTCAGGTGTTCGGGAGTTGCCACCAGGCCCTCTTCCGAGAACACGCCGAACTCGCGCAGGGTGCCGTCCAAGGGACCGCCCAGGGTGGTCTTCATCTTGTCGCGGGTCTCGCGCCCGGCGAGCCAGCCCTGGGCGAAGTTGGGCAGGACGCGGTCTCCGACAGCGAAGCGGGTGACGCCGGGGCCGATCGCCTCGATCACCCCCGCGCCGTCGGAGCACGGCACGAGCGGAAGCTTCTGGCGCGGGTTGTACTTCCCCTCGACCATCAGGACGTCGCGGTAGTTGAGGGACATCGCGCGGAAGCGCACCAGCGCCTGGCCCGGGCCGGGCACCGGGTCGGGCCGATCGACCAGGCGTAGCTCGGCGACGCCGAAGCGATCGATCTCCCAAGCCCTCATGGGGTCGACTCCAGGCTCGCGCGGATTTTCGCTTCCAGCTCCTGGGCCGCTTCCGCGGTCAACGAGCCCGGCTGCCAGCCGACTCCGAGGCCCCGCTCGCCGATCTTGGGAATGATGTGGAAGTGGACGTGGAAGACCGCCTGGTGAGCGCCCGCGCCATTGTTCTGGAGCACGTTGTAGGCCGTGGCCCCGGTGGCCTGGAGCACCGCTCGGGCCAGCCGCGGCAACACCCGCCCGAGGGCCGCGGCGGAGTCGTCCGACAGCTCGTGGAGGAAGGCCCGGCGTTCCTTCGGGATGACCAGGGTGTGCCCCGGCGACAGCGGACTCACGTCCAGGAACGCCAGCACGTGCTCGTCTTCGTAGAGCCGATGGCAGGGGATCTCGCCGTCGAGAATCCGTCCGAAGATCGTCTTGTCGCTCATGGCGCGGATTCTACGCGGCTCGCCGCACGCCGCGCGGCCTCGAGCTTGGACCACAGCTCCTCGTTCCAGCGGGAGATCTCGAGGTCCCGCCGCTCGAGCGCCGCGAGCCGCTCCCGCTGCTCGGCGTAGACCGCCAGGATTTCCCGAGCCGGTTCCGAAACCAACTCGGCCGCAACCTCGTCCAGGTCGTCGCCCATGCGGTCCAGGGCCGACCACAGGCGCTGCTGGGCCGGGTTCAAGTGTGCCGCCACTTCGCCCCCAGATGCCTTCTGGCGCAGCCGCCGCGGGTCGAAGCTGGCCGCTGCCGCAGCCGGTGTCGCCAGCTCGAGCCCCGGCGACATCGCGCGCAACCGGCCGGCGAGGTGGGTGGCGAAACCGGTCGGGTCGGCCGCGAGATCGCCGTAGCGCACGAAGATCCGCGGTAGGCCGGCCGAGCCCTGGAGGGCCGCCCGCTGATAGGCCTCCCAAAGGGCGATGCCCCAGAACACCGGCATCCCGCCACGGGCGGCCAGGGAGCGGGCCACCTCGAGCGGGTCGCGCAGCACATGCAGACAAACCGGGGAGACCACCCGCCGCCACAAGGGCAGGGTGAGGCAGAACCGCGGGTCCTTGGCGACCCACGGCGCGTGACGATCGAGTGCGAGCACGGCGGCCGCGCAGCGTGCTTCGAGCACCGGCCGGGCGTCCGCCGGCAGCCGGCTCCAGTCGAGGGGCCAAGGATCGTCCCAGGCCCGTCCGAGGGCGGCGAGGGCGGCCTCGTTGGCACGCCAGAACAGGACGTGCTCGCGATGGCCCTCGGGATCGTGGTCGGTGGGAGCGTGGAAGTCCCCTTCGTGGCCGGCGGAGAAGCCCAACCTCTCGAGGAGTCGAACCAGCACGGAGGTGCCGGAGCGGTGCATGCCCACGACGAACAGCCGCATGGCGGGGGAGTCTAGCCGAGCTGGACTATCATTCCAGCGCTGCCATGCACCGAGTCTGTATCGTCGGTTCCGGTTTCGCGGGTACCGCCCTGGCCCTGCGGCTGGTCGAACAGGGAGTCGACACGGTGCTGCTCGAGGCCGGCCCGCGCCTGCCCCCCGGAGCTCCGCCCGGCGGAGCTCTCGAGCTGTTCCCCCACCGGGCCTACGGCGACGCCGTGCCCGCGATCGACGTTAACCGCACCATCGGGCTCGGGGGCACCAGCCGGATCTGGAGCGGGGTCGTCACCCGCATGCTGCCGAACGACTTCCGCACCCGCGCAGAGTTCGGGTTCTTTGCCGATTGGCCGCTCGCCTACGAGGACCTCGCAGCGTACTACCCAGCGGCGGAGCGCCTGCTGGCCACCCACGGCGCGCCGCCGGCGCCGGAGCGGGAGCCGCCGCGGGCGGAGTCCTACCCGGTGGAATGGCCGGCGGGCCAGCCCGCGGCACCCGCGGAGGTGGAGGACCTCGGAACGTTTCCGCTCGCCTTCGGTACCCGGGAAGGCGCGCCCCTCCGCCTCGACGAAGTGGAACTGCCCCGTTTCGCCGCCTCGCCGTTCGGAACGCTCCAGGTCGAGCGCCCGGTGGTTCGCCTGGTCTGCGAGGACGGCCGGTCCGTAACCGCGGCCGAAACTCGGCGGCCCGACGGTTCGATCGAGAGCTTTCGAGCCCGGCACTTCGTGATCGCGGCCGGGGTGTTCGAAACCGCCCGGCTGCTCCTGGCCTCGCCGGCGCCGGGCCACCCGACCGGACTCGGCAACCGCCACGACCGGGTGGGCCGCTATGTTCATGGTCATCCCCGCTACCGGCGGGAGGTGGCTCGCCATCCCCGGGACTCCGGCATCGGCGCCGTCCACCGCAGCTACGCCTTCGCCGACCGGTTGCGTCGAGAGGGGCTCGGCGCGCTGGCCGCGGACCTGAACTTCGGCGGTGCCCGGCCGGCCATCGACGTCACCGCGGAGCTCGAGCCGGCGGCGGAGAACCGGGTGTTTCTCGATCCCAGCTGGCGAGACTCCTGGGACCGGCCGGGTGCCGTGATCGCCTGTGACTCGACCGCCCGGGACCGGCTCACCCGAGAGCGAGCCCGCGCGCTGGTCGACGAGCTGGCGGCGCGGGTCGGAGGGCCGGACACGGTGACGACGCCTCCCACCCTCACCTGGCTCCACCCCGCCGGCACCTGCCGGATGGCGCACCGGGCGGACTCCGGCGTGGTCGATTCCGACGGGCGGGTCTTTGGGCTCGACAATCTCTTCCTGGCGGGAGCCGCGGTGTTTCCCACCTCCGGACCCGCCAACCCCACGTCGACCCTGGTGGCTCTGGCGCTCCGGCTCGGGGACCACCTGCGCGAGCTCGCCGAGTGACCTCGACGGCCGCACTCCTTCTCGTGGGGACCGCGGCACTGGCCCTCGAAGTCATCGTCCGCCGGCGCCTCGGGCCGCGGACGCCGATCGGAGACGAGCTCGAATACCTCGACCGCGCCCGCCGCGCCGACCCCTATTCACCCTCGCCCTTTCTGCGCGTTCCTTTGTTCATCGCCTTCGCCCGCCTGGCGCGGGGAGACGGAACGCTCACCTCGCTCCTGCTCTTCGGGGTCGCTCTCGCCGGCATCGGCCTCACGGCGTGGGCGGGACACCTCGCGGCCGGCCCGCTCGGAATGCTCGCTGTCGGCCTCCTGTACACCCTGCTGCCGGACCGCTGGATCCTCAGTCGGCACCTCTGGCCGGACACCCTGCTGGCGCTGTGGCAGGCGGCGATCCTGGTGCTGGTAGTCGCCGCGACGCAGGGCGAGACGGTCTCGCCGTGGCTTTTCGGGGGCCTCGCCGGCCTGGCCGTGGCCACGCGGGTCGATGCCCTCGCGCTTCTGGCCCCCTTGCTGCTCGTGTCGCGATTCCACGGCCACTCCGGAGGCGGAATGGCCCTCGTGGCCCTCGCTGCTCCGAGCTTGGTGGTCCTCACCGTGCTGACCGTCTGGAATCGGAGTCGCCACAGGATCGCTTGGCCCGACACCACCGTGCTGTTCAATCTGAGGGTCGGTGCCGAGGAGCGCCGCTCGCCCGGCGCGGGGGTCGAGCAGGTCGTAGGCGCCGCCTGGTCGAAGTGGATCCGGCGAGAGGAAGACGAGGGGTCGGTGAGATCTCGAGCGACGATCCTCCTCGACGCGCCCCGGCGTCTGCTCGCGATGCTCGGGGCGGACAGCTTCGCGCGGGATCGCCTCCTCGGGAGCCGCCCTGGCGCCTACCCGGAGCTGCCACGGTTTCCTCGTGCGCTCCTCCGGGGTGCCCTCCGGGTGAGCTTCCCCCTGCTCCTCGCCCTGGCCGTCGGCGGTGTCGTGGCTCGTCCCGAGCTTTGCCGGGAGCCGCTCGTGCTCGGTGCGACGATCCTCGTGGCCAGCAGCCTGGTCCACGCGCGCACTCGCTTCCGGTACTCCCTGCTGCCCCACCTGGCGTTCTGCGCTGGAATCGGGCTGGTTTCGGCGAGCGCATCCGGGCAGTGGGAGAGGTTCTTGCTCGTCGTGACCCTCGCCGGCGGGCTGTTCCTGCTCCTGCCCGAGCGAATCGAAGAGGGCGGAGCGATCTGATACCCTCGCGGGCCACCCCCATGCCACGCATCACCAAGGTCTACACGAAGACGGGCGACTCGGGCACGACCGGCCTCGGTAGTGGTCAGCGGGTCGCCAAGGACTCGCCGAGGATCGCGGCCTACGGCACGGTCGACGAGCTCAACTCCCAGCTCGGCGTGGTCCTCGCGGCCGGTCTCGTCGAGCCCCTGCCGGCGATGCTCGGGCAGATCCAGAACGACCTGTTCCACCTGGGGTCGGACCTGTGCATCCTCGAAGAGGACAAGGCCCGCTTCGCGGTGCCCCGCATCGAGGACCGCCACGTGGCCGCCCTCGAAGGCTGGATCGACCAGCTGAACGATCCGCTGCCGCCCCTCCAGAACTTCATTCTGCCCGGCGGCAGCCTCGGCGCGGCCCACCTCCACGTGGCCCGCACCGTGTGCCGCCGGGCCGAGCGATGGGCGGTGACTCTCGGCCGGGAAGAAGCCATCGGTTCCCTGGTCGTGATCTACCTGAATCGACTCTCCGACCTGCTTTTCGTCATGGCCCGCCACGAGAACGCCACCCAGGCCATCCCCGAGCAGACCTGGGACAGCCGGGCGTAGCGGCGGGGCTTGAGACCGGCCGACGGGCCCGAACCCACCCGCCCAGCCCGGCCGGGACGAGCCCGGCC
>CXWL01101624.1_pt1 | contig 28724 bp, 17 predicted proteins | sample 590931 | NCBI WGS metagenome assembly CXWL01 (sample SAMEA3498368, study PRJEB10139) | groundwater metagenome | biome: water well; material: biofilm material | place: Germany | collected 2015-04-27 | reverse complement strand
TTCCGAAGATGACACATCGCATAACCAATTAAATTTATTCGATTTTTAACCGGACAGCAGTGGTATAGACTGGATAGGTGGCGCCATTGCCAAAACACTTTGGCCGTTACGTATTCTGAGTCCTAACGCCCCCACTATTTATCCGGGAGGTAAGCCTATAGTCCCGGGGCAAACATCAGGGGATTTTTCTTTGAGACTTGAGCGTCCAGATTACAACTACGTTAAAGGGTATGCATCGGTAAAGTATGGTGATAACGCACTTCCGATACCTGTTGAGAAAGGCGACATCACTCCCCCCACCCTCACTGTTACGCTCACCCCCAACACGGTGCGGAAAAAAGACAAACTCATTCCCATCACAGCCTCTATGTCAGTGAAGGATGATTACGACCCGCAGCCCGAAATTAGGCTCGAATTCATCACCGCCAGCGAAGCATTGGTAGCAGGAGATATCATGGACGCGAGTTTGGGTACGGATGACCGGCAGTTCTTGCTCAAAGCTAAAAGCGGAAGCAAAGTGGGACGGATTTACACCGTGACCTATTCGGCAACCGATGCTTCAGGCAACAAAGCGATGGCTTCCGCTATAGTTACTGTGAAGCATGCGGATTAGGGAGGGAAGGTCAGCAAAGAGTGAGACGGTGGCCGCACGAATCACCGCACATATTCGTGATGCCATTTTTAAATTTACCAATAGGAGAATCAAATGAAACGAATCGCCATGTTCACCGCTTTACTGGCTGTTGTCCTAAGTGCAGTATCCCAAGCTGAGGTTACGCTAACCGTACCAGTCGGTGCTTCCGGTGTGCCTGCTGCATCCAGCGTTGCAGCACCGACCACACTCAATAAATAGTTTCCACCCACTTACTTTCATTACGGGCGGAAAGCCCACACGGCATCCCTGAATGCGCGCAGTGAGGCCTCATCCCTTTGGTTGCCGTAGCGCAACGCGACGTAGCGTGCCGTGATGTCGGCGATCTGTTCCGCGTGGTGCGCATGAATTTTCGCGGCACGTCGGGCGAAGTCCTGCGCCCCTTCATGTGCCGCGCGCAGCGTGCCGCGTTTTGCCAGCTTGCGACAGAATTTAAGATAGTTGGCTTGAATCGCGTCGGCCTGTCGTGTGACCAGACGCCGCAACATTACCAGCGTGAAAATCCCGACCAGCAAAGAGACACCCGCCAGCATGTTGATCGCCAGTTTCTGCCAGGTGATGTCTTCCATGCCCAAACGCGTGAGGAAGGCGAACTGGCGTTCCGTGTTGTAACCCAGCACCCACTGGTTCCACTGGTTGTTCAGTGCATCCAGGTTGAAGCGCAGTTTGAGTAAGAACTGCGATTGGGTGCGGGCGAAAAAAGGCAATGCGGCATTGTCCGGCAGCGCCGCGTTCAAACCACTCTGGATACGGTCGGGTGCGATGGCGGCGGTGGGGTCAATACGCACCCAGCCCAAATCGCGCAACCACACTTCCGCCCAGGCATGGGCATCGTATTGGCGCAGGATGTAGTAGTCGCCGAGTTCGTTATATTCACCCCCCTGATAGCCGGTCACCACGCGCGCCGGAACACCGGCCGCACGCATCAGAAACACAAAACTTCCGGCGTAGTGTTCGCAGAAACCTTTTTTGCTGCCAAACAGAAAATCATCCACGCTGTTCGCGCCCAGTAACGGCGGCTCCAGCGTGTATTCGAATCCGCCGCGATTGAAGTAGAGGAGTGCTGCCCTCACGATTGCGTTGTCGTTGTTGTTCTGCGCCCGCCATGTTGCCGCAAGCTGAAGAGACCGGGGGTTGTAGCCGCGCGGCAGCGCAAGTGCGCGTTGCATTTGCTGCGGCGGCTCGTCCAGATTGGCGCGATAAGTGAGATGCGAACGTGCGCTGTAACGCAAACGCGAAGTCACCGGTCGTCGGCTTAACAACTGGAAATCGGGAGCGAACTCGGCGGGGATGGAAAGTTGTGTTGCCATTTCCAGTGTGAACAGCCAGGGCTTGTTGTGCGGTTCCAGCGTCACGCTGTAGTCCACCGCTTGGGAAATATCGTCCAGCGTGGGTTTGCGCAAAGTGGCATTGCGTCCGCGCGTCCAGGTCGTGCCGTCAAAATCCCACAACACCGGCCCGCGCCAATACAGCTGCTCGCGCATCGGCGCCGAGTCGTTGAACGTGACGCGAAAGGCCACGGCGTCGGAAAGTGACAATTTGCTCATACTGCCTGGCGCCATGCTGTCGGACAAACCGCTGCTGGCGTAGGCATCCTGCGGCATGCCCCACAACGGACCCTGCACACGCGGGAACAGCACGAAAATGATGAGCGACAGCGGGATGGCTTGCAGCAGCATGATTCCGGCGATGCGCAAACGCGGTTTGAGCGCGAGTGAACCGGTTTGCAGATGCACCCACGTTGCCAGAATGACGACCAATGTCGCCAACATGAACAGCGCGGTGGGGATGCTCTGCGAATAAAAGAAATTGGTGATGATGATGAAGCAGGAAAGGTAAATCACCACCGTGGCATCACGTAACGCGCGTAGTTCCAGCAACTTGAGGGCGGCGAGCAAGATGAGCAGGGTGACCCCGACTTCGCGTCCGAACAGCGTGCGGTAGGTGATGGCGATGGCGAGCACGCAGGCAACAGAAATGCCAAGCAACAACCAGCGCGCAGGCAGTGCGTTGCCGCTATAGGAAAGGTAAACGCGCCAAGCCAGCAAGGCCGCACAAACCGTGCTGACCCACAACGGCAAATGATCCGCATGTGGCGCGCTCACCAGCAGGATGATGGCGATCAGGCCGTAGATGAGCGGCCGATTCATGGGGCTTCCCCCTCCCTCTGTCCCTCCCCCGAGGGGAGAGGGAAGACAGACGAGCCCTTCTCCCTCCGGGGGAAGGCTGGGCCTGTCCTGAGCTTGTCGAAGGAGGAAGGGGGAACACCCCCGGCATGTTCACTCATCCCAAACAATGCCAACCGGCGCAGACACTCCGCTCGGTGCGCCGTGCCGTGTTGTTGCAAAACTTCACCATCCGGTAGACGCAGCCCGTACATCAAGCCCTGTGCATCGGCATCCAATACCCAGCGCGTGAGCAATTCCAATTTGCGTTCGGTCGCTATGTCGGGAAGTTGCGACCAATCGAGCCACAGTGAATGTCCCTGTGGTGCGGAGAATTGTTTCACTTGCAGCCCCTGTTCGCGCGCCAAGGCTTTCCAGGCGATGCGGGGTAGAGCATCCCCGGAGACGTAATTGCGCAGCCCCGAGAAATCGTCGTCACCTTTTGCCATCATCTTGCCCGTTCCGTTCTGTGTTGAGGCGGCGGGCAAGGGCTGGGGTGTCGCAGGTTTGGGATAAACCAGCGCGCGCACATCGAAGTGGATGTAGGTCCAGGCATGGAACAAGCCGAGTGGAAAATGCGTGTAAAGCGACAGCCTCCCGCTGTCCAACCAACCCCGCTGCGTTGCGGGTAAAGCGAGCTCTACCGGAGTTGAACATTGGGAAGGCAGGTCGAACACGGTTTCGTTCCCCGCATCGTCATGCAGATGCAACTGGTAGCGAATCAGCGCACCTGGATTGTTGAAATGAAACACGAAGCGCGCCTGCTCCCCCGCGAATACCGGTTCGACATATCCCGCATGGATGGACAGCTGAGCCAAGTTGCGGAAGGCATACAACATGCTCAGGCCGGCTGTGGTGGCGAGCAGGAAGGTCAGCACATAACCCAGGCTCAAGTTGTAATTGATGTCGCCCAGCAACATCAACGTCAAAACCAGGGCGAAGCCGAATCCTTGTCGTGAGGGAATAATGTAGATGCGGCGCTGGTTAAGCAGCACCGTGCCGGTTTCGACGGTGCGGCGGAATGCCCAGTTACGGAATTTTTGTTTGAAGAAACGCAACACGTCAGGGGATGGCGACCGCCTCGATCAGCTCGCGCGCCAGTTGCTCGCCGTCCGAAGTTTGCGTGTCTAACACGGATTGCAGACGGTGGCTGGCGACGCCGGGCAACACGGCTTGGATGTCTTCCGGTAAAACGGCAGAACGTCCGTCGAGCAAGGCCCAGGCACGCGCGGCGGCCAGCAGGGACAGTCCGGCGCGCGGCGATAAACCATGCACATACCTCGCCGATTCACGACTGTGTCGGATGATGGCCTGCACATAATCGAGCAGGGCGGACGACACAAATATTTGCCGCGCCTGTTGTTGCATCGCCATCAAATCGGCGGTCTGCATCTGCGGGGTGAGTTTGGCGAGAATGTCGCGTCTGTCCACGCCCGAGAGCAAGCCGCGTTCAGCTTGTGCATCGGGATACCCCAGCCGGATGCGCATCAGAAAACGGTCAAGTTGCGATTCGGGCAGCGGGAAGGTGCCAATCTGGTTGGTCGGATTTTGTGTGGCGATGACGAAAAACGGGGTGGGAAGGGGGCGCGTCTCGCCTTCACTGGTGACTTGCTGTTCTTCCATCGCCTCCAAGAGTGCGCTTTGTGTCTTGGGCGTGGCGCGGTTCACTTCGTCCGCCAGAATCATCTGCGCGAAGATCGGCCCCGCATGGAATTTGAATTCGCCACTGTCGCGCTGGAAGATCGAAACACCGAGGATGTCGGCGGGCAACATGTCGCTGGTGAACTGGATGCGCTGGAACTGCAAGCCGAGCGTTTTTGCCAGCACGTGTGCCAGCGTGGTCTTGCCCACACCGGGCAGATCTTCGATGAGCAGATGCCCGCGCGCCAGCAAACACGTGAGCGCCAACCTGATCTGGTGCGGCTTACCGAGGATAACCTGTTCGGTCTGGGTGATGACGTTGTGCAGTGGGTTGGTCATGGTGTTTTTGAGGTTTTAGTAAGTCATCCCTCGATACACCGCGCTTTGCGCGGCACTCGGGACGAACGGATTGGAGGGGGATTGAAAACGAGTTTTTGTTGAACACCACCACACCGTTCGTGGTGAGTGCTTTTGATCCGTGCTCGCACGAATCAAAAATGTATCGAACCATTCCGCCAAGCTATTCGGTCTCATTTTGAAAAATCCTTTTTAGCGAAACGTGACACATCACACCAGTCGCCGCGCATCAGCGCTTCTTTCTTTTTACGTCCCCAACCCTTGATTTGTATTTCGGCAGCGAGTGCTTCATCGCGATTTGTACATTCCTGCGACCATGCCAATTCGACTGGACGGCGGCTGGAAGTATAGCTGTGCCCCATGCCAGACTGATGCTCGCCAATGCGATTTTCTAGGTTGTCGGTGTGACCTGTGTAGTAGGAGGCATCACTGCAACGCAAGATGTAGACCCAGAAAGTCACGGGCGTCCCTCTTTTTAATATCCCTCGATACACCGCGCTTTGCGCGGTACTCGGGACGAACGGATAGTGGTACTGAATAAGGCTGTTTGTGGTGTTTTTTTCAAATTATTTGCGGCGGGTTGTGCGACTGTTGGTCTTCCAATATTGGAACGCTTCTTCGTGAATCTCGATGTCCAATTCCATCACGCGGGCTTGGAGTTTCTCTTGCGCATCGGCGATAGCCTTGTTGTAGACCGAGGAGCCGATCTCTTGCAGGAAGAAGTCGAGCAAGGCTTCGGCAGCGATATTACCCAGCTTTTGATCCATGTATTGCTCAAGGTTCTCCTTGAAATAGCGTTCTATCGAGGCGATGGCCTGCGTGCGGTCTGGTTTGGTCAGTTCGATGCTCATAGCAATACGGCCGCGACCACTTTGCGGTCTTCGGCGACCAGGATGTTATACGTGCGACAGGCGGCCGGAGTGTCCATGAATTCAACGCTGATACGGGCGCGGATGAGTTCGCGGTACAGGTCGGGGTGGGCGAACTGCTGGCGCGCGCCGGTTCCCAGCAGCAACACTTCCGGTTTCAGAGCGAGGAAATAGTCAAAATGCCCCGTTTCCAGCATGGCGAAATTCGTGGCCGACCAGTCGCTGCGGACTTCTTCGGGCAGAACCACCAGCGGCTGTTGATAGCGTTGCCCGTTGACGGCAACGTAACCCTCNNGAGCGAGTTATTGTGAAACCCATTTCAAAATCGACCAAGCTTTCCAACGTGTGCTACGACATTCGCGGCCCGGTGATGGAACGCGCCAAGCAGATGGAAGAAGAAGGCCAGCGCATCATCAAACTGAACATCGGCAATTTGGCGCCGTTCGGCTTCGAAGCGCCGGAAGAGATCCAGCAGGATGTGATCCTGAATCTGCCGAATTCATCCGGTTATTCCGATTCCAAAGGCATGTTTGCGCCGCGCAAAGCCATCATGCATTACTGCCAGTCGAAGAAAATTATGGGCGTGGGACTGGACGATATTTACATCGGCAACGGTGCGTCGGAACTGATCGTGATGGCGATGCAGGGCTTGCTCAACACCGGCGACGAAGTGCTGGTGCCTGCCCCCGACTATCCGCTGTGGACGGCTGCGGTGACACTGGCAGGCGGTACGCCGCGCCACTATATCTGCGACGAGGCCAACGAATGGAATCCCGATCTGGCCGATATCCGCAGCAAGATCACACCCAACACACGCGCCATCGTGGTCATCAATCCGAACAACCCGACCGGCGCGTTGTATTCGGACGCGATTCTGCAAGAGATCATCCAGGTCGCGCGCGAAAACGAGCTGATTATTTTTGCCGACGAAATCTACGACAAAATGTTGTACGACGGCGCGACGCACACCTCGATGGCTTCGCTGGCGGATGATGTGTTGTTCGTCACTATGAACGGTTTGTCGAAAAATTATCGCGCCTGCGGTTATCGTGCCGGTTGGATGGTGCTCTCCGGCGAAAAGAAACACGCGCAGGATTACATCAACGGCCTGACCATTCTGGCTTCCATGCGCCTGTGTTCCAACGTGCCGGGGCAATTCGCGATCCAGACTGCGCTGGGGGGTTATCAAAGTATTGTCGATCTGGTCGCACCCACCGGGCGACTGTGCAAACAGCGCGATCTTGCCTACAAACTGCTCACCGAGATCCCCGGCGTCACCTGCGTCAAACCCAAAGCGGCACTGTATTTGTTCCCGCGCTTCGATCCCAAAATCTATCCGATCAAAGATGACCAGAAATTCATTCTGGAATTATTGGAGACGGAAAAAGTGCTGGTGGTGCAGGGCAGCGGTTTCAATTGGAAACACCCCGATCACATTCGTGTGGTGTTCCTGCCGAACGCGGATGACCTGACCGATGCTATCGGGCGCATCGCACGTTTTCTGGAAAACTACCGCAAGAAACACGGCACGAATTAGCGCACGTCATTCCCGCGAAAGCGGGAATCCAGTTGAAAAAGTATCCCCGCGCAAGCGGGACGAAAACAAAAAGCATTTCAAATAAATCGCTGGATTCCCGCCTTCGCGGGAATGACGGCATAAGCGAAAAGGTAATCAAACAATGAGCAATAAACCCATTAACGTAGGACTTCTCGGCATCGGTACCGTCGGCGGCGGTACCTTCACCGTATTGCAGCGCAATGCGGAAGAGATTACGCGCCGTGCCGGCCGTCCCATCCGCATCACCGTGGTGGCAGACAAAAATGTGGAACTGGCAAAGAAAGTCACCGGCGGTGCCTGCCGCGTGACGGACGATGCGTTTTCGGTGGTGAGTGACCCGGAAGTGGACATCGTCATCGAACTCATCGGTGGTTACGGCGTGGCAAAAGAATTGGTGCTGAAAGCCATTGCCAACGGCAAACATGTGGTCACCGCCAACAAGGCGCTGCTGGCGACACACGGCAACGAGATATTCAAAGCCGCGCAGGACAAGGGCGTGATGGTCGCGTTCGAAGCGGCCGTCGCGGGCGGTATCCCCATCATCAAGGCGGTACGCGAAGGCCTTACCGCAAACCGCATCGAGTGGATCGCCGGCATCATCAACGGCACAACCAATTTTATTTTGTCCGAGATGCGCGACAAAGGCTTGAGCTTCGACACCGTGCTGAAAGAGGCGCAGCGTCTGGGTTACGCCGAAGCCGATCCCACCTTCGATATCGAAGGCGTGGATGCCGCGCACAAAATCACCATCCTTTCCGCACTCGCGTTCGGCATCCCGATGCAGTTCGACAAAGCTTTTATCGAAGGCATTTCCAAGCTGGATGCGGTGGACATCAAATACGCCGAACAACTCGGCTATCGCATCAAATTATTGGGCATCACCAAACGCACTGCGGAAGGTGTCGAGCTGCGCGTGCATCCCACCTTGATTCCGGCGAAGCGCCTCATCGCCAACGTGGAAGGCGCGATGAATGCGGTTCTCGTACATGGCGATGCGGTGGGCGCGACGTTGTATTACGGCAAGGGCGCCGGTGCCGAACCCACCGCCAGCGCGGTGATCGCCGATCTGGTGGACGTGACTCGCATGCACACCGCTGATCCGGAAAACCGTGTGCCGCATCTGGCGTTCCAACCGAACGCGATGGCTGACCTGAAAATATTGCCGATGGACGAAGTGCAGACCAGTTATTACCTGCGTCTGCGCGTGTTGGACAAACCGGGCGTGCTGGCCGACATCACGCGCATCTTGGCGGACGAACAAATTTCCATCGACGCCGTCATTCAGAAAGAACCGGAAGAAGGCGAAGAGCAGACCGACCTCATCATGCTGACGCACCAGACACGCGAGAAGCGGATCAATGCCGCAATCGTGAAGATCGAAGCGTTGGGCGTGGTGGCGGGGAAAGTGACCAAGTTGAGGTTGGAAGAGCTGGGCAAATAATCGAGAAAAAATAAAGGAACGCCATGCAATTTGAAGAGCAAGTCGTAATCACAGCCTCTGTTGAAAAAATCTTTTTGCTGTATAGCGATGTAAAGAACTGGTCTGCGTGGGATCCCGATGTAAAGGCTTCGTCCATTGATGGGCAGTTCACCTCTGGAGCGATGGGTACACTTCAGCCATCAAGTGGCCCAAAGGCGAAAATTATTTTCACCGAGGTTGTGCCAAATCATTCATTCACTGTTGAAAGCAAATTGCCTTTATGTGTGATGCGTTTTGAGCATGAGCTATCAAGTATCAGCGAAGGAACGAAAGTAGTGCATAGGGTGGTTTTTGAGGGCTTCCTCTCTCCTTTATTTGGGCGACTTATCGGTTCGCAAATAAAGAAAGGTTTGCCGCACACTCTTCAAGGTTTGAAACATTCCGCCGAGAAAAATTAAATATCGTCATTCCCGCGAAAGCGGGAATCCAGTTGATTGAAAAGCCCCGCGCAGCGGGACAAAATCTTGTGATGTCGGCTTCGCCGAATTGTTTTTTTGCTGGATTCCCGCTTTCGCGGGAATGACGGCTCTGAAGGAAAGATATGAAATACATCTCCACACGCGGCAACGCGCCCGCTAAAACCTTCACCGAAATCCTGTTGGGCGGTCTCGCGCCGGACGGCGGCCTGTATCTGCCGGAGCAATATCCGCAGGTGACACGCGCCGAGCTGGATGTCTGGCGCGATCTTTCGTATGCCGATCTCGCCTCTGCGGTGTTATCCAAGTTCGCCACCGACATTCCTGCGGCTGACCTCAAAGCTATCGTCAGCAAGACTTACACCGCCGAGGTGTATTGCAATGGGCGTGTAGATTCCAATGCGAAAGACATCACGCCGCTGCGCAAATTGAGCGAGGGTGTGTATCTGCAAGAGCTTTCCAACGGCCCGACGCTGGCGTTCAAAGACATGGCGATGCAGTTGCTGGGCAATTTGTTCGAATACGCCTTGGCGAAAGACCATGCCGAGTTGAACATCCTCGGTGCGACCTCGGGTGACACGGGTTCTGCAGCGGAATACGCGATGCGTGGTAAGCGCGGTATCCGTGTGTTCATGTTGTCGCCGAACGGCAAGATGTCGGGCTTCCAACGCGCGCAGATGTATTCGCTGCAAGACCCGAACATCTTCAACATCGCCGTCAACGGCATGTTCGACGATGCGCAGGACATGGTAAAGGCAGTGTCCAATGACCACGCTTACAAAGCGGCGCACAAGATCGGCACAGTCAACTCCATCAACTGGGGGCGCGTGTCGGCGCAGATCGTGTATTACTTCAAAGGCTATTTCGCCGCGACAAAATCGAACGACGAACAAGTCGCGTTCTCCGTTCCGTCCGGCAATTTCGGCAACATCTGCGCGGGCCACATCGCGCGCATGATGGGCCTGCCGATTGGCCAGTTGATTTTGGCCACCAACGAGAACGACGTGCTGGATGAATTCTTCCGCACCGGCATTTATCGCCCGCGCGGCACGGCTCATACCTACGAGACCAGCAGTCCGTCGATGGATATTTCCAAGGCGTCCAACTTCGAGCGTTTCGTGTTCGACTTGGTCGGGCGCGACGGCGCCAAGGTGCGCGAGTTCTGGAGCAAGGTGGATGCGGGTACAACACCCGACGCGGCGGCGTTCGACATCAAGGGCACGCCTTACTGGGATGCGTTAAATAAATTCGGTATCGTCTCCGGCAAAAGCACTCATCAAAACCGTCTCAACACTATCCGCGAAGTGTGGGAAGAATACGGCGTGATGATCGACACGCATACCGCTGACGGATTGAAAGTGGGGCTGGAGCAACGTCGCCCCAGCTTGCCGCTGATTTGCCTGGAGACCGCCTTACCCGCCAAATTCGCCGAGACGATTCAAGAGGCGCTGGGTCGCTTACCGGAACGTCCGCAAGCGCTGGAAGGCATCGAAGACCTGCCGCAACGCTGCGAAGTGATGGATGCGGATGTGGTGAAGCTGAAGGTCTTTATTTCGGCGAATGTTCCGCACTAAACCGTCATTCCCGCGTAGGCGGGAATCTAGTCTGAAAATTAAGTGGGACACTTGCCTTTTGGTCACTTCGCGGTGTTTGGTTAATAGCTGGATTTCCGCCTACGCGGGAATGACGAATGATTAGAGATGCGAATGACGATTCAAACCAAGTCAGTCATCACCTGCCCGATCTGCGGCTTTTCCAAAGAGGAGCAGATGCCGACCGATGCGTGCCAGTGGTTCTATGAATGCACCCATTGCCACACCATCCTGAAACCCAAAGTTGGCGACTGTTGCGTTTTCTGCTCGTATGCAACGGTGCCGTGTCCGCCGATCCAAGCGGGGGAGGACTGTTGTAAGCCGCAGGGATGAACGAAACAAAATGAACAACCTTCTCCTGCTCATCCTGTGTTTCATCGTCGGCATGTTGTTGCGGCGATTCAAGCGTATGCCGGACAATGCGCCGGCGACGCTCAACAGTTTCATCATCCATGTTTCGCTGCCCGCGCTGACCTTGTTATACATCCACCAACTCAAACTTTCCGGCGATGTGTTGCTGACCGGGATGATGGCGTGGCTGGTGTTCGGCTTGTCGGTGGGTTTCTTTTGGCTGGTCGGGCGCTGGCTGAAACTGTCCCGTGCCACAACGGGTGCGCTGATGCTGGTTGGCGGCTTGGGCAACACTTCATTTTTTGGTTTACCGATGGTCGAGGCGTTCTACGGCAAAGAAGGGTTGGCCACGGCGATTATCGCTGACCAGCTTGGTTCGTTCTTCGCGTTGTCCGTGTTGGGTATCACTGTCGCGGGTATCTATTCTTCCGGCAGACCAAGCGCAACAGAGATTCTCAAACGCATCGCATTGTTTCCGCCGTTCATCTCGCTGCTGATCGCGTTGTTGCTGATCCCGGTGGAATATGCGGACTGGTTCTCGCAACTGCTGAAACGTTTGGGCGACACGCTGGCGCCGATGGCTTTGCTTTCGGTGGGCATGCAGCTGAAGCTGGGACATATCGCCGAACACCGGCGCAATCTGGCGTTGGGGCTGAGTTTCAAACTTTTCCTCGCGCCGCTGATGCTCTGGCTGCTGTATGTGCAAATATTGGGCGCGCAGGGTTTGGCTTTGCAGGTCACGCTGTTTGAAGCGGCGATGCCACCGATGATCACGGCCGCCATCGTGGCGACGGAACATGATCTTGATCCGCCGCTGGCCAATGTTATGGTGGCCGTCGGTTTGCTGTTGTCGTTTTTTACCCTGAGCGGCTGGTGGTGGTTCTTATCAGGCATTTGACACACCAGTATTAACCCCAAGCCGGAACCAAAAAAATATTCTCACGCGGAGACGCGGAGGACACGGAGTAGAACCAATGTTGCAACCCTCATTTGTCTTTGGCTTTTCCCGTGTCCTCCGCGTCTCCGCGTGAAAAGTTATTGTCTTGTTTTGACATTATTTGGCCGGTAAGTGACTAAATATTTTCTGGAATACAGTTTTTCAAACATTCCAAAATAGCTAATTCAGTCGATTGACTTAATGTGTCAAGTGCAATATCGTGCGCCTCCTTTTCCCCCGCTCGGCAAGTTATGGTCGCCAAGAAAGAAACGCGTTGCCTGCTGCTGCAAACCGCTCAGCGCCTGCTGGGACATCAACCGAGTGCGCAGGAAGACACACGCTGGCGTTTGTTGCAGGCGGCCACCGAGGTGTTCGCCGAGGTGGGGTATCACGCCGCGACGACGCGTGAGATCTGCCGCCGCGCCGGGGTCAATCTGGCCTCCATCCACTATTACCACGGCGACAAAGCCGCGTTGTACCGCGAGGTGTTCCGGCTGCCCTTCCTCAGCGAATGCAACGGATTTGCCACGCTCGACATCAGCCGTGTCTCGCTAGCAGAAGCCTTGCTGATTTTCTACAGCTGGCTGTTTCCGCCCACCTCGGATGATGATCCGATGCTGCAACTGTTCATGCGTTTGCACGCACGTGAAGAAGCCGAACCCAGCGGCGTGTTGGACGATGCCATGGTGCAGGCCTTCCGTCCCAACCACGAGAAATTGCTGGCATTGTTGTGCCGCGAATTTGGGTTGAAGCAGCCGGATGCAGAAGTGGATCGCTTGAGTTTCGGCCTAGTCGGTTTGGCCACGGTGTATTTCCACAACCGCGCAGCCGTCAACCATTTCGCGCCGCATCTGATTAAAGGCAAGCAAGCCAAAGAAACGATGGCGCACCGATTGGTGGACTACGCAGTGGCGCTGATCGAAGCCGAACGTGCGCGCCGCTCGACGTTTGCCTCTGGTCAAAAATGAACAACCTCAAAACTATTTCAGGAAGCTTTTTTCCCCACTTTGCAAAGGGGGGCAGGGGGATTTGCAGCGCGCTAAATCCCCCTCAATCCCCCTTTTTTCAAAGGGGGAGGCGATGCGCTGGCATTCAGTCATGTAATAGATAACTCACATTCAAGTGTTATAAGGAAAATGAAAATGAACATCCGTCACAACAGATCTATCGTCAAGTTCGTCCTGCCCGTCGTGGCTGTGGCAGGTGTGGCGACTTGGCTGACCGTGAACAGTTTTGCCGAGCAGCCTGCGGCTCCTGCCGCAGAGGCGGTCAGTCGCCCCGCGCTGACTGTGCGCACCACCACGTTGCGCGAAGACAAATGGGCGCGCTCGCTGGCGGCCAACGGCAGCATCTTGCCCTGGCAGGAAGCGGTGATCAGCGCGCAAGTGCAAGGCTTGCGTATCGCCGAAGTGAAAGTCAGCATCGGCGATCAGGTAAAGCAGGGCGATGTGCTGGTGACGCTGGACAACTTCGCGCGTGCCAGCGGTGACGAGTCCGAACGTTCGACGCAGGCGCGCATCGTGGCCCCGGATTCCGGCGTCATCTCGGTGGCCAATGCCAATGTGGGCTCGCTGTCGCAACCCGGTGTGGAATTGTTCCGCCTGATCCGCAAGGGACGTCTGGAATGGCGCGCCGATCTGACTGCGGACGAATTGATGTTGCTGCGCAAAGGCATGAAAACGGAAGTCACCGTGGGTGAAGGCCGTGTGTTCAAGGGCACGGTGCGTGCGATCTCGCCGTCGGTGAACGCGCAGACGCGTTACGGTTACGCATTGGTGACACTGGCCGGCAATGACGGCATCATCGCCGGCGCGTTTGCGCGGGGAACGTTCGATATCAGCGGCGGCAAAAAAATGTTGCACTCGTTGCCGCAATCCGCCGTGATGCAACGCGGCAGCACAACGTATGTGCTGATCGTCGGTGCGGACAATATTGTGCGTGAACGTTCGGTTGTCGTCGGGCAACGCATTGGCGACCGCATCCAGATCAAACAGGGGCTGTACAAAGACGAGCCGGTGGTGGAAAGCGGCGGCCCGTTCCTGACCGAGGGTGATGTGGTACAGGTGGTGGCGCAATGAACGTCTCCGCTTGGTCGATCCGCAATCCTATCCCGGCGGTGCTGGGTTTTGCTCTGCTCACCCTCATGGGTTTGATGGCGTTCAAAGCTATGAAGATCCAGTTGTTCCCCGACATCGACTTGCCCATGATCACGGTGACGGCATCGATCCCAGGTGCTTCGCCCGACCAGATGGAAGTCGAAGTGGCACGCAAGATCGAGAACGCGTTGGCCAGCGCGCAGGGCTTGAAGCATCTCTACTCCCAGGTCAAAGACGGCACTGCGGTCGTGTCCGCCGAGTTTCGATTGGAACGCAATTCGCGCGATGCCTTGGAGGATGTGCGTTCGACGATGTCGCGCATCCGTGGCGATCTGCCGCGCGAGATGCTCGACCCGACCATCAACAAAGTGGAGTTGAGCGGCAAGCCTATTCTCACTTACACGATTGATGCGCCCAACATGAGTGAGGAGGATTTGTCCTGGTTTGTGGACAATAACATCACCAAACTGCTACTCGGCGTGAAAGGGGTGGGTGCGGTGAGCCGCGTGGGCGGGGTGACGCGACAGGTGCGCGTCGAACTCGACCCGATCAAGATGTTGGCACTCAATCTGACCGCATCTGAAATCTCCACGCAATTGCGCCAGATCCAGCAGGAAGCACCCGGCGGACGCACCGACATCGGCGGTATGGAGCAATCCGTGCGCACGGTGGCCACGGTGCAGACCGCTGAACAATTGGCACAGTTGGAAATCGGTTTGCGCGATGGTCGGCGCGTGCGTCTGAATCAGGTGGCGATGGTGAGTGACTCTATCGCCGAACGTCGTTCGGCCGCCCTGCATAACGGCAAGCCAGTGGTGGGTTTTGAGATCATGCGTTCACTGGGGGCGAGTGAAGTGACGGTGGCCAAAGGCGTAGAGAGTGCATTGGCGGAATTCAAGAATAAGCATCCTCAAATTGTCACGGAAAAGGTTTTCAACACGGTCGATCATATTTACCAAACCTATCAAGGCTCGCTGGAGATGATTGCCGAGGGCGCGATTCTGGCCGTGATTGTGGTGATTTTCTTTTTGCGCAACACGCGCGCCACGATTGTCGCGGCAACCGCTTTACCGCTCGCCGTCATCCCGACTTTCGTGTTGATGTATCTGTTCGGCTTTACGCTCAACTTGGTGACCTTGCTCGCGTTATCGCTGGTGGTGGGGGTGCTGGTGGATGATGCCATCGTCGAGATCGAAAACATCATGCGTCATCTGGAAATGGGCAAGTCGCCGTATCAGGCGGCGATGGAAGCGGCGGACGAGATCGGCATGGCGGTCATCGCGACGACGTTCACACTGGTTGCAGTATTCCTGCCCACCGCGTTTATGAGCGGCATTCCCGGACGCTTCTTTGTGCAGTTCGGCTGGACGGCGGCGGTGGCGGTGCTGTTTTCGCTGGTCGTGGCGCGGCTACTGACGCCGATGATGTCCGCCTATTTCTTACGCCCGCGTGAGCCCCATCCCACGCCGGGCTGGATCAATATTTATTTGAAATGGATGCAGTGGTGTTTGCACTATCGCAAGACCACTTTAGTGTTCACCGCGATCTTTTTCTTTGGTTCTTTCATCCTGGCGAGCAGCTTGCCCACCGCATTCCAGCCCAAAGACAATCAATCGCAAACGATGGTGACACTCACCCTGCCGCCGGGAAGCAAGTTCGAGCAGACCTATGCGCTGGCGGAACAAGCGCGCGCCATCGTGATGCAGAATCCGAACGTGACGCTGGTCTATACCGCCATTGGCGGCGGCGCGTCAGGGGGGAATCCGTTTGAGCCGACGGGTGCGGCCGAAGCACGCAAGGCGACACTCTCCATTCAACTTAAGGAGCGTAACGAGCGTCCCAACAAGCAGTTCATCGAAGAGGATTTGCGTGAAGCGATGCGCGCGCTACCCGGGATGCGTTACACCGTGGGGCTGGGCACGGGTGGAGGCAAATACCAACTAGTGCTGACCAGCGAGAACGGGACGTTATTGAGTGAACATGCGCTCAAGGTGGGGCAGGAGTTGCGCAGTTTGCAGGGCATCGGCAACGTGGTGTCCAACTCCAGCATCTTGCGTCCCGAAGTGGTGGTGCGTCCTGACTTCGCCAAGGCGGCTGACTTGGGCGTGACTTCAGCGGCGATTGCCGAGACCTTGCGTGTGGCAACGAATGGCGATTATGCGCAATCGCTGGCCAAGCTGAATCTTCCCGATAGGCAGTTACCCATCATCGTCAAGTTGCAAGACGATGCGCGGCAAGATATCGGGCTGTTGTCGCGTCTGGTGGTGCAGGGTTCGCACGGGCCGGTGATGCTGGGTAACGTGGCGACGGTGAGTCTCGAAAGCGGCCCCGCGCAGATCGACCGCTATGACCGCCAGCGCAACATCACCTTCGACATCGAGTTGGCGGGGCAACCGATGGGCAAGGTTCAAGCTGACGCGCTCGCTTTGCCTTCCATCAAGAATCTGCCGGAAGGTATCTCCATCGCGCCAATCGGCGATGCCGAAGCGATGCAGGATCTGTTCGCCAGCTTTGGTTTGGCGATGGTCACCGGCGTGATGTGTATCTACATCGTGCTGGTGTTGCTGTTCAAAGACTTCATGCAACCCGCCACCATCCTGTGGGCGCTGATCCTGTCCATCCCCGGCGCGTTCCTCGCCTTGTTCCTGACCAAGAGTGCGATCTCCATGCCGTCGATGATCGGCATCATCATGCTCATGGGCATCGCCACCAAGAATTCCATCCTGCTGGTGGAATACGCCATCGTGTCGCGGCGTGATCGCGGTATGAACCGTGCCGAGGCGCTGCTGGATGCCTGCAAAAAACGCGTGCGTCCTATCGTGATGACCACGCTGGCGATGGCGGCAGGCATGATGCCCGTGGCGATGGACATCGGCATGGGCGACGGCAGCTTTCGTTCGCCGATGGCCATCGTGGTGATCGGCGGCTTAATCACCTCGACCTTCCTCAGCCTGCTGGTGATCCCGGTGGTGTACACCTACGTGGATGACGGCATCGAATGGATGCGCCGCATCGTCAAAAGATTGCGGCCAGCACATGGCTAACCTCTGGGACGAACGCTACTCGGGCGCAGATTATTTTTACGGTACCGAGCCCAACGCATTTTTGCTCTCGCAAAAAGCACTGTTGCAGCCGGGCATGAATTGTCTCGCCGTCGCTGACGGTGAAGGCCGCAACGGCGTGTGGCTGGCGCAACAGGGGCTGGACGTGCTGTCGGTGGACGCGTCGCCCGTGGCGCAGGCCAAGGCCAAACAACTGGCCCAAGTTCGCAACGTGGCAATGTCTTTCGATTTGGTGGACTTGATGTCATGGCACTGGAAGGAGAATTCCTACGATGTGGTCGTCGCCATCTTCATCCAGTTCGCCCCGCCCGGCAAACGTGAACAGCTGTTCGAATTCATCAAACACAGCCTCAAACCCGGCGGCCTGTTATTGCTGCAAGGTTACACGCCGCGCCAGTTGTTAAACGGTACCGGCGGCCCATCGCAAGCCGAAAATCTGTACACGGAAAAGATGCTGCGTGAGATATTCGCCGACATGGAAATTTTGCAACTATGCGAGCACGACGACATCATCCGTGAAGGCACGGGACACAACGGCATGTCGGCGCTGATCGATGTGGTGGCGAGGAAAAACTAGCCAAGAATTTGCGGGGTGTTCGATTTTCGTTGGCACAAACCATCCATATACGCAATAAGCGAATCGCTTTGCGCAGGATGATCTCAATTAATAGTTGAACGGAAACGGTTCGGCACCAGATCGTCCAGTTCATCCAGCAATGGCCCGAGGAATTTTTCATACTTGCGCCAACGTTCGACAGACGTGTTGTAGATCGGTTGGCGCACCTGCATCACGCTGGCTGTTCTGATCTGGCGTTTGGTCTTGTGGAAGTCGAGGCAGGCGTCGTTCCATTCCAATCCGCAGTAGTCGAGCAAACGCCGTGCCTGGCCTTCCTGGTCGGCCACGATGTCTTCGTAATTCACATCGAGGAACGCACTGGCGGGCAACACCTTGCGCCATTGCACCATCAAACGTGCGTAGTCGGCGTAATAACGGCCGAGTTCAGTCAAGTCGTAGGTGTGTTCCTGTTTGCGGTTGAACAGGCGCGTGAAACACGACAGACAGGTGTCCACCGGATTGCGGTTGACGTGAATGATTTTTGCGTTGGGCAACATCAGATGGATCAACGGCACGGCGAAGAAATTCGCCGGCATTTTGTCGGTGATGTGTTTTGCATGCGGTGAGCGTTGTTGCAGACCGGCGATGTATTCGGCACCCCAGGCGGCCAGAATAGTGTGATCGAGATAACGCAAATTGTCGGGGAAGGAGGTGGTCGCAGGATGCGTCTTGCGATGCGCGATGCGCAACAGATCGGGCAACTCGCCCGCGCCATATACATCGGGATGGCTGGCGAGGATCTGCTCGGTGAGGGTGGTGCCGGAGCGCGGCATGCCGAGGACGAAGATGGGCAAGTCAGAGGGGTCGCCGCCACGTGACAGGCGCTCGACAGTCTCCCGGGTGAACAACGTTTGCAATTCGGTGAATTGCTGTGCCGCTCCAGCCGGGTCATATCCCAATTTCGCGCGTTTCAATTTGCAACCGCTGAGGAAATGCGGGAACGCCAAATCATATTGATGTATGTCGTCGTAACATTTTCCCAGAGCGAAATTCAGCGACATCCTGCGGTTGTCGGAAAGTGTGTTGAACTGCTTTTCCTGCTCCAGCAAGGCCGCAAAACTCGCGTCTTCCGCACACACTTTCCTGACCTGCACCCGATGAATATGCGCCGCCAGATTGTCGGGTTTGAATTCCAGCGCGCGTTCGAATAATTTTTCGGCGCGTTCCATCTGACCGTTTTCCATACACAGATGGCCGAGTCCGAGCAAGGCGTCATCACATTTTGGATCACGGGACAAAGCCAGTTCGAACGCGACTTCTGCTTTTTCCGGCTGGGCGATTTCGGCGTAGATACTGCCCAGCAACGAATGTGCTTTCGCATTGCCGTCGGCCATCTGCACCGCACGCCCTGCGGCGACTTCCGCATCGGGCAGATTTTCCAGTGCTTGCAGTGTCTTGGCCAAACCCATCTGTGCTTCGACATACACCGGGCGCAATTGCAAAGCGCGCCGGTAATGGGCGAGCGCCTGCTCATTCTCTTCCCGCGCCAGCAGCACACCGCCCCTGTTGCAGATTGCTTCCGGGTAGTTGGGATCGAGTTGCAGTGCCAAATTGAGAACAGCCTCCGCTTCGTCCGCACGATCTTCCTCCAGCAAGAGCGCACCCAGATTGCTCAACGGTTCGAGATAACGCGGGTTGGCGGCGATCGCTTGGCGGTACAAATCCATCGCCGCGATTTTGTCGCCTTGCTCGCGCCGGATGTTGCCCAGATTGTTCAGCGCGGGCGCAAAACCCGGCGCCAATTCCAGTGCGCGTTGTTGCGCAGCGGCAGCGGCATCGAGTTGTTTTAGATCGTAAAGCGCGATGCCCAAATTGCTGTGTGCCATCGCCAGGTTGGGGTCGAGTGCCACCGCGCGTTTGCCGTGCTCCACGGCTTGATCCAGTTTATTGAGTCGGCGCAGTACCTCGCACAAGTTGGCGTGGAACAGCGATGTATTGGGCATCAGCGAAACAGCCCGCCGCATCAACTCCGCAGCCGGATTCAAATTACCCGCCTGATACGCGACCACACCCAGCAAATGCAAAGCGGGTGCAAAGTTGGGTTGCAGTTGCAATATCTGGCGCAACCAATGTTCGGCTTCGGCCAGTTTTCCCTGTTCCTGCAATTGTCCGGCCAGTGCCAATGCCTGCCCCGGTGTGAGCTGCTGTGGCTGCGGCGATGCGAATTTAAAAACCGGAGTTACTGGGGAGGCTGGCATGGGTTTGAAGCGGCATTTTGATAGGGTGCGCAATCGTGCCATGCGCCGCGAAAGACTGCCAGTTTCCGGCTAATAGTTGAGAAAAATAGTGCGAGATAGATATAGGAGGAATGTCACGAGATATAGACCTTCAGGCCTATTTCTATTTTTTTTATTCACATGGATAATCCGCAGACTTTTTTGCACAGAATTGCCGAATCCCGATTTCGATATGAGTTTTCGCAAGAGCCCTAAACCTGATAGAACATCTTTGCAGCTCACCGCCACGTGTGCGGCCGTCCTGCTCGCCTTCGGTATTCAACACGCCCAAGCCAACCCCCAAGGCGGCAGCGTCATCAGCGGCCAAGCCAGCTTCAACAGCAGCGGCAACCTTCTCACCGTCACCAACACCCCCGGCGCCATCATCAACTGGCAAGACTTCTCCATCCGGCAAAACGAAATCACCCGCTTCGCCCAACAATCCGCCTCCTCCTCCGTCCTCAACCGCGTCATCAGCAACAACCCCAGCCAGATCCTCGGCTCCTTACAATCCAACGNNAGCCAACGCGCCGAAGCGGGCGGCACAATCAGCGCCCACGGCGCGGGGGGCGGCGAGATCAAAATACTCGCGGACATGCAGAGCGGCACGGTTGATGTCACAGGCACTTTGGATGCCTCAGCACCAAACAGTGGAAGCGGCGGTTTCATCGACACCTCGGCGGCGCATGTGAAAGTGGCCGACTCGGCACGCATCACCACAGCAGCGCCGAATGGAAAATCCGGGACATGGCTGATCGACCCGCAAGATTTTGTGATTGCCGCTACAGGGGGTGACATCACGGGTGCAAATCTTTCTGCACAACTCGACACTACCAGTGTGCTCATCCAGAGTGTGAACGGGGCCACAGTAGGTAACGGCGACATTCTGCTCAATGATGCGATCAGCAAGACCGGTGCAGTCGCGAACAGCCTGACATTGCAGGCCGTGAACCACATCAATCTCAACGCCAACATCATCTCCACAGGAGGCGCGCTGGATGTCATATTGAATGCGGATTCCGACAGCAGCGGGTTTGGCGCAGTCAACCTTGGCACAACCACTATTTCGCTGAACGGTGGAACCCTGAGCGCGCTGGCGGGTGTGGGGTCATCGGGTGTGGTCAATCTGGCGGCGGGGACGGCCACATTGAACAGCGCGATCAACGTCAGCACATTGAATATCAGCGGCGGCATATTGACCGATAATTTTGGCATCACGTTGCCCGGTGTATTGAACTGGACGAGTGGTTCCATCAATGGGGCCGGCACGCTGACCACACCGCTAAACAGCACGGTCAATCTTTCAGGTTCTTTTGTTCAGGCAATCAACAAGGTTTGGAATAATGCGGGCACCGTGACCTTTACCAATGGCGGTGCAGTATGGTTGAGCGGATTGAGCGGCACCTTTAACAACCAAGCGGGCGGCATACTGAATTACAACGGTTTCAACTCGTCGCCGGTCAGTTTCGGCACGCTCAACACCGTCAACCACATTTTCAACAATGCCGGCACATTAAATAAAAATGCGAATTCGGCAGCCACGCAAACGGTAGATATTGTTTTCAACAATACCGGCACGGTGAACGTTAATACGGGGACACTGGCGCTGGGTGGCGGCGGCACCAGTAGCGGTGTCTTTTCACTTGCGACTGGCGCCGGGCTGGACTTCTTTGGGGGCACCCATAGTCTGACGGGCGTAACCGCGATCAGGGGCACGGGGACACTCTCCTTCTCGGGTGGAGCGGAAACAATTAGCGGCTCGATCGCGGCGACCAGCCTGATGGGAAGCGGCGGAATTGCGACTCTGAATGGAGTGGTAACGATACCGACGGCCACGGTGAGTGCGGGGTCAGTCACCTTTGGAAATGCGGCGGGGATCTCGCTGACGACGCTGAACCTGACTGGCGGCACACTCACATCCCATGCCGGACTGACCGCCGCGAACTACACCCATACTTCCGGCACGCTGAATATCGGCGGCACGACGCTGCTGCAATCCGGCGGCAGTATGGCGATCAATGGCGCAATTGCCAGCAGCGTCGGTGGCTCACTGACGTTGCAAGCGATCAACAATATCGTGCTGGGAACGGGTGGCTCGATTACGGGTACAGTTGTGCCGTTGAACGTGACTCTGAACTCCAACGCCACGGGCTTGGGCGGCGGGATCTCGCTGGCGGCGGGGACTTCAATAAACAGCAACGGCGGCGACATCACGATGGGCGGCGGTGTGACCCCTGCAACGGGATACGCGATAGGGACGGCCGGCTCCGGCAATAGCGGCATCGATGTGTTCGGCAACATCACCGCAGGCGCGGGCAACGTGACCCTGCACGGGCAAAGCGCGCTGGGGAACGGCATTACTTTTGGCGGCGGGTTGCTTTCCAGTGATGGCGTGGTAACCCTTGATGGCATCACATCCAAGGGGGGCACGGGCGCCAATATACCCGCCAACTATTTTGCCGGTGTCAGGTTTCAGAATACCGGCACACGTTTGACCACGGCAAGCGGTGCGGTGTTGATTACCGGTTATGCGAGTGGAGGAACAGAATCTCAAGGGGTGACCGTCGATGCCGCCACGATTGAAACGACAGGTGCGGGAACGCTATTCCTGAGCGGCACTGCGGCCACTTTGGGGAATTCGGGTTGGGGTATCGGCATTAACAGCGGCGGGTTGGTGCGCAGCACGGCCCTGGGTGGGGGTAGCCTGAACTTTGGCGCGGTGAGCCAGGACTGGGGTAATGTGCTGTTTAACGGCAGCATTACCTCCAACGGCGGCGCAGTCAGTTTGTTCGACCAGTCAGTCAGCGGAATTTATCTGGCGGGAACCGGGGGGATTGATGCCGGCGCGAATGGAAGTATCTCGTTGACCACCGATAGGACGCTCATCACCAACACCCTGCAAGCTATGGGCGGTACGCTGACCATCAAGCCAGTCACGGCAGGTTCCACCATTGGCATCGCGGGCGGTGCGGGCACACTGGCGTTGAGCGCCGCGAACTTCTCCACCAATTTCTCCAATACTTTTTCTTCGGTCACGGTAGGTGATGCCACGTCCGGCGCAATCACGGTTGGCGGGGTTACTACGTTTGGCACGAACACGACCCTGCTTACAAGCGGCGACATTTTACTGAATGCCAACCTGACATCGACCGCTTTGGGCGCATCGCTCACGGCCAAAGCGGCGGGCAATATTGTCACCGCTGGCGGTACGGCGGCCGCACCGCAGGTTTTTCAAACCAACAACGGCAACCTGACGTTCTGGTCGGACTCGGATGCCAGCGGCGCGGGCGCGATCAGCCTCGGCCAATACACCACGCTGAACACGGCCAACGGACTGACCAATCAGCTCAGCGGTGGCGGCAAGATCACGCTCGCTGGCGGTTTGGATAACGGTGCAGCAACGGTCACGACCGGCAGAACAGCGGGCGACGGTTTGCCGGATGGTTATGCTTTTGCCAACAATACCGGCATCCTGCAGGGTGTAATCACCGGTCTGGGCGACATGCTGTATTCCGGCGGCGGGAATGTTTTCATCGCCGGTCAGACGGCCAGTGGCACGGGGGCGACGCAAACGCTGGGCGTCGGTTTTATGGGAACGCTCGACTCGGGTGTCGGGAAAATCGGCATTTACGGCAAGTCGGCCACGGCAACTCCCTATTCGTATGGCCTGTTTCTTAATGCGGCCACGGTCAACACCCTAGCAACCATTACCTCGGCCAATACTGCATTTGATGCCATTACGCTGGTAGGTGATGCGAGTGCCAGCACGGGCGCAGGGTCGAGCGGCATTCTGTCTTACGCCCCTAATTTCACCGCTCCCGCTACCGTTGGCACACGTATTGCCGCCACCGGTGCGGGCGGCGGAATTGTGATGCTGGGCAAGGGAAGTGGCCTTGGCGGCGCGGATCCGATCGGCGACGGAATCGAATTAAACAGCATCCAGATACTTGCCAGCAGCGGCCCCATCTCGCTGACCGGTTCACGCGGCCCAGCCGGAATTTCTTTCGGACGCAGGACACTTGCCAGCAATAGCGTCACGATAGGCCAAGCGACAGGCGTCATCGTCAACGGCGTGAATCTGTCCGCCAGCAGCAGTGCAATTTCGCTCAATGCCGACACACTTTCCTTCAACGGCGGTGGCACAACTACCAGTTCGATTGCCAGCAGCGGCGCATTGACCATCGCGCCACTCACAGCGGGAACCACCATCGGCATCGCGGGCGGTGCGGGGACGTTATTGTTGCCAGCCATCTTGTTTAACGGCGGAACATTCAGCAACAGCTTGGCCTCCCTCATTGTTGGCAATGCCACGGCCGGCGCAATCACTGTGGGTGGCACCGTGACGTTTGGCAACAACACCAGCCTGATCGATGGCGCGGGCGGCATCGCCATCAACGGCGCGATCAACGCCACCGTCAAGAACCTGACGCTGAACACCACCGGTGTGGTGACGCAGACTGCGGGAATTACGGCGGCGGGGCTGGAATTGCTGGGTGCGGGCGGGGCTTACACCTTGACCAACGCGGCCAACGCGATCACCACGCTGGCGGGCAACACCGGTTCGGTGAGTTTGACGGACAGCCGCGCTTTGACGCTGGGTGTGGTGAACACGACGGGACTGACGACCAGTGGCAACGTGGTGTTGAATGCGACGGGCGGCGTAACTATGGCTGCCTCCAGTACGCTTTCCGGCACACTGGACGTGCAAAACGCCGGGGTGGCGGGGGCGGGTACGCTGAATGTCACGGCAGGGATGAGTACCTTGACCGGCTCGCTGACTGCATCCGCCCTGAATATTTCTGCTGGCACCCTGAATCTCGATGGCGCTTCGAGCAGCGTGAACAGTTTGGTGATAAGCGGCGGCACGCTTGGTGGTGCGGGCGCTCTGACAGTGAATACCACCTTCGACTGGCTATCCGGCACCATGCAGGGAACGGGCAGCACCATTGTTGGCGCAGGAGTCACGGCAGGCAACATCGTGACCAACCAGCCTGGCTACGGCAGCCCCATTCTGACCCGGACACTCATCAACAACGGCACGATCATCCAACACCATAACGGCTTGGCGGGCAACCTGACCATCGACACGGGCGGCGTACTGGACAACCGGGGCACCTACATGTTCAGCACCGACCTCGCCAACATCAACGGCTTGGGCGGTTTGATTGTCAACAGCGGCACCTTCGGCAAGAGCGGCGGCACATCGGTCAACAACATCAGCGCGGCGTTTACCAACAACAACGGCACCATCAACATCACTGGCACGGGCTGGCTCAATGACAGCGCAGGGTTCAACCACAGCGGCGTCGGCAGCATCACCGGCTACATGGTCATGAGTGGCGGCACGGGTACGGTCAGTGGCACATTGGGCGGCACGGGCACGGTTGAACTCACTGGCGGCACACTTACCGTTGGAGCAGGCGGCTTCACCACACCGGGCTACTACCAAGCAGGCGGTATTCTCGACGGAACCTTGGGTAATGACCTGACCGTCACCAGCACCTTCAACTGGCTATCCGGCACCATGCAGGGCACGGGCAGCACTATTGTTGCCGCGACGGTGACAGCGGGCAGCATCCCGATGTACGCGGGCTACACCGACCCGGTCTTGAACCGCACCTTGGTGAATAACGGCATCATCGGCGAGACCTACGTCAACAGGGGCGTGAACAGCAATCTGGTGATCAACGCCGGGGGCGTGCTGGACAACCGAGGCACGTTCATGTTCACCAATGACAGCGTGCACATCAGCGGCACGGGCGGCTCCATCCTCAACACCGGCATCTTCGGCAAGAGCGGCGGCACGCTTGCATCCAACATCAGCGTGCCGTTCACCAACACGGCGGGCACGATCAACATCACCGGCACGGGCTGGCTCAATGACAGCGCAGGGTTCAACCACAGTGGCATAGGCAGCATCACCGGCACCTTTGTGATGAGCGGCGGCACGGGCACGGCCAGCGGCACGCTGGGCGGCACGGGCACCTTACAATTGGGCGGTGGCACACTGACCACCGGGACGGGCGGCTTTACCGTTCCGGCCTATTGGCAGATTGGAGGCATACTGGACGGTGCGACGGGCAGCGACCTGACGGCTACCACCGGCTTTTACTGGTATAGCGGGACGATGCAGGGAACAGGCAGCACCATTGTTGCCGCGACGGTGACAGCGGGCAGCATCCCGATGTACGCGGGCTACACCGACCCGGTCTTGAACCGCACCTTGGTGAATAACGGCATCATCGGCGAGACCTACGTCAACAGGGGCGTGAACAGCAATCTGGTGATCAACGCCGGGGGCGTGCTGGACAACCGAGGCACGTTCATGTTCACCAATGACAGCGTGCACATCAGCGGCACGGGCGGCTCCATCCTCAACACCGGCATCTTCGGCAAGAGCGGCGGCACGCTTGCATCCAACATCAGCGTGCCGTTCACCAACACGGCGGGCACGATCAGCATCACCGGCACCGGTTATTTGAACGACACAGCCGGATTCACTCACACAGGCACAGGCAGTATCACCGGCACCTTCGTGATGAGCGGCGGCACGGGCACGGCCAGTGGAACGCTGGGCGGCACGGGCACCTTGCAATTGGGCGGCGGCACACTGACCACCGGCACGGGCGGCTTCACCGTTCCCGGTTACCTCCAATATGGCGGCATACTGGACGGTGCATTGGGGAGTGACCTGACCGCCACCAGCGCCTTCGCCTGGTATAGCGGCACCATGCAAGGAACGGGCAGCACCGTTGTTGCCGCGACGGTGACGGCGGGCAGCATCCCGATGTATACGGGTTACACCGACCCGGTCTTGAACCGCACCCTGGTGAACAATGGCATCATCAACGAGACCTGGGTCAACAGGCCTGCGCCAGGCAATTTAGTGATCAACGCGGGCGGTCTGCTGGACAACCGTGGCACGTTCATGTTCACCACCGACAGCGCGCACATCAGCGGCACGGGCGGCTCCATCCTCAACACCGGCATCTTCGGCAAGAGCGGCGGCACGACTGCATCCAACATCAGCGTGCCGTTCACCAACAACAACGGCATCATCAGTATCACCAGCACGGGCTGGCTCAATGACAGTGCCGGGGTTTCTTACAGTGGCAACGGTAGCATCACGGGCTATATGGTGATGAGCGGAGGTACCGCAACCGCAAGTGGTACGTTGACAGGCACAGGCACGGTTGAACTCACTGGCGGCACACTGACGGTTGGCGCAGGCGGCTTCACCACGCCGGGCTATTACCAAGCTGGCGGTATTCTCGACGGAACTTTGGGTAATGACCTGACCGTTACTACCACCTTCGACTGGCTATCGGGCACCATGCAAGGCGCGGGCAGCACCATTGTCGGAGCGGGTGTTACGGCAGGCAATATCCCAATGTATGTTGGTCATACCGACCCGATCTTGAACAGGACTTTGATTAACTTAGGCTCAATCAAGGAGACCTGGGTCAACAGGCCTGCGCCAGGCAATTTAGTGATCAACGCGGGCGGTCTGCTGGACAACCGTGGCACGTTCATGTTCACCACCGACAGCGCGCACATCAGCGGCACGGGCGGCTCCATCCTCAACACCGGCATCTTTGGCAAGAGCGGGGGAGTGGGTGTATCTACTGTTGGCGTGGCGCTCACCAACAGCGCCGCCGGTACCTTGAGCGTAACTTCCGGCACGGTGTCGCAGACCGGCGCGTTCACTCAATCCGGCACGATCAACGTGGCGGCGGGGACGGCCTTTAGCGATGCCGCCGGTTTCACCAATACCGGCACCCTGACGGGTAAAGGAACCATCGCGGTCGGCGTCGGCGCAGCGAGGTTGACCAACAGCGGCACCATCAATCCGGGTACCGACGGGACAGCGGGGACGCTGACCATCAGCGGTGATCTGGTGATGGCGGCGGGCAGCAAGTTGAACGCGGATTTGATGGCGCCGACGGCGGGCAGTTACGATGTGCTGAGCGTGACGGGCATCGCAACGCTGACCGGCGGTACGTTGAATCTGAAAGGCGTGGGCGGAGCGGGTTTATATCCATCCTTTACGGCGACCGGCGGGTTTGGCGGGACGACTTTCGGCACAATAGTCTCCGGCACCTTTGCCCAGACTCCAACTTACGCGTTGAACAGTCTGACGCTGAGCGTAACGGCCAACGCCATCGCCGGTGCGATTTACTGGACAGGCGGTGCAGCAACCGGCAACTGGGCCGACGCCTTGAACTGGAGCAACAGCCTTGCACCGACCTCCGTTACCAACTTGTACATTGGCTTGGGTGCGGGAACTGTGTCGGTATCCACGGGGGCGCAGGCAGCCAACACGCTGTATAGCGATGCCAGCCTTACGCTGGCTACGGGCGGTGCGCTGACCCTGACGGCTGCTTCCACCATTACGGGCACGTTAGTGATGAACGGCGGCACGCTCACATCCCATGCCGGACTGACCGCCGCGAACTACACCCACACTTCCGGCACGCTGAATATCGGCGGCACGACGCTGCTGCAATCCAGCGGCAGCATGGTGATCAACGGAGCAATAACCAGCAGCGTCGGCGGTTCGCTGACGTTGCAAGCGATCAACAATATCGTGCTGGGAACGGGTGGCTCGATGAATCTTAACGCGACCACAATCAACGTGGGTGCGGGCGGACTCAACCTCGCAGCGGGCAGCACCTTCAACACGCTTAATTCCAGCATCGTCGGCATCGGCGCGAAC
>CXWL01138874.1_pt1 | contig 28763 bp, 36 predicted proteins | sample 590931 | NCBI WGS metagenome assembly CXWL01 (sample SAMEA3498368, study PRJEB10139) | groundwater metagenome | biome: water well; material: biofilm material | place: Germany | collected 2015-04-27 | reverse complement strand
TGAGCTTCGATGTTCAACTCTTTACAGACGTCGACCGTAGTACCAGATCCGCACATCGCATCAACTACAATTTTCGGTTTAATCATGTCGACGAGATCAACCACCAGATGACCTGAGAAGTTGCCACGCCATTTTGCGCTTCCCCAAGGACCGCGATCAGGGTAAGTAAGAATGCTCATTGTGTAAGTCTCCAAGTAAATGCCGGAAGCCGGCGTAAGAAATGGAGAGCCGTAAGATGGGCTTTTGCATGCCGGTGAAGGCATGAAAAAACCCCTAAAATTCTAGGGGTTCAAGGGAACAAATATTAAACCGGACAAGCGTTTTCTATTTGAGCCATGATGAAAGATTTCACTGATTCGATATCTGTAGTTTTGAACCCATTGAGTTCATCCAACAGACCGGTAAGCAATGTCTCTTTATAGAGATATCCTTTGCCATATTTCAGTGTTGCATATTTACCGAGGATCTGGCTATCTAAGCCCATTTCCGTACACAGAACAGTTACGAGCATTACTTGCTTTGCTTGTTTCAGTCCATACGGCTGAAGTTTCTTTAGTAACTCGATTCCACCGAGAATGAACTTGTCATCTTCAGTCCAAGTATCACCGAGCTTGATCGTAAAGAAATTATCTAAATCTTCATTTGAAAGTTGCATTTCATCAGCAAGCTTTAACAGCAATGCCATAGCACCTTCATCTTTAGTTTCAGATTCACTTCCATTAGTTTCACATGATGCTTGTTGCACTGGTTCAGTCGATGAGATGACTTCGCCTTCAGCTGTAGTAATGGTTTCACCTTGAGTTTCAGGAGCACCCAATACCAATGCTTCTGGCATGCCTTTCGGTTGATGGAGCCACGCTACCGGAGCAGAGTGACTAAGTTGCGGATTGTAACCATTAGCGATTACGGTACCGGTATCAATAACACTTTCAAGATGTGGTACCCATTGCAAACCTGATTTTGCGTTCCCATCTTCATCAAAATAGCCACGTTCTTTCTGCACCTTTGAGATGTAGTAAATTGGTGAGCCAGGCTTATTTGGATTGACGCGTGGAATGCCGCCAAAGGTTTCGATATCTCGCTTCAGTTGTTTATATATATCTAAAGCAGCCATATCTGAACTTGTATCCATACCCAACAAGCCAGAAGGAAGTCCGGGAATATAAAAATGTAACCGTCCCTTGAACTTGCACTCTTTTCTGAGAAACTCATTACAAACATTCGGATCGCATAATCCACGAACCACTTTCTCACGCCGAGGTGGGCGTTTGATACGGTTAGCTTTTTGAAATGCAACCATTTCAGGCGTTACAGGCGGCAAAAACCGACAGTAGCGCTTATTGTCTTCACCATAATGCGATTCAAAGTGAGGCAGAGTACCGTACCGTTTGAACTCATTCGGATAGACCATGTTGAGGTCGTCTGAATGAAACACAACGGGGAAACGATAAAGCCGTACTTCTGGATCGCCAGGGCGAATTTCACCGTACATTTCCATAATCTTCGCTGCAACTTCTGGCATGCCAAAATCAGATGAAGCAACATTGTAGAAAGGTGTGTTTTTCGGATAAAGAGGATTGCTGATTTTCGTTACCTCTGTGATCTCTTTCTCGATCTCAGAAAACTTCAGTCGTCGCGAGACTCCTTTTTTGTAAATTTCTACTGCGAATTTATTTTCTAAAGCGGCTCTTTTCAACACCTTAATGCCGGGTCGAATTTTGCCACCTAATGTTTGTATTTGATCCGACTGTGCTGCACTGTGGGAGAGGATCGACATTTTCATAGTCATTTTGCGGTTTCCTAATTGGCGTTCGCCGTTTTCGGTTACTGATAAGCGAGATGCTTACCAATCTACGTAATGCCTTGTTCAAGGCTTTAGAAGATCGCGTGCTGTTAGTGCTAGCACTGATATGAGTCCATATCACTACTAGATTGAAGATTGTATGAATAGCTTTCTCATGCACTAGGGCATGAGAAAACCCCCGGAAGGGATTTTCTAACTGAACAAGTCAGTTTGTATTTCGATTAAATTGCGTCGACAAGATCAACAATTCGAGATTTCAGATTCGCGCCGTTACCAAACCATGCGCTATCCAAACGATTGTCACGTGAAGCAGCGCGAGCATGATGGTCAATGTATTCCGTTACGGAATTCACCAGACCCCAACCCGTTCCAGCTACACCGTCAATCTTTGCGCCTTGACCTGTGCCGTTAAACAATTGAAGTACTGTCTTGAATCCTTTAGATTCGCGAACAGGTACCAAACTTTGTTTATTGGCTGACATGAAAAGTTCTTCAATCACAGACTCGGCCAATGACTGATAAACAGTCAAGTTCGAGAAAGACTGCATTTTGCCCATAAAACCGTCGTATACTGGCTTGAGCATTTAAACCCAATGCGTTCTTTGCTGTATCAGCGCAGAAAGCCGTGTTGTGACGAACTTTGAATTGCGATTTAACGTCAGCGTCATTCAGGCTCATTGTCAGTGTGTTGTTGCAAACCACACGGATCGAGGTGAATTGTGCTGTTGTTGCCAAACCACCGTCGCAGCTGGTGACAAGTAACAAGTAACTTTTCACTTTGTCGCCTGGAACCACATCACCTTCAAAGCCGGTGCGTGCGAGAGCCCAAATACGACGACCACCCTTCAATGTGCCAGCCGTTTCGATTTCAAATCCTGCATTTGCTACGAGGTCACGGAAAAATTCCAGAACCGCCGCAGGTTGCACAACCTGATAACGGGGGGTGACTACTGACAGTAGTTCATTGCTATCGCTGCGGTACAGAACTTCTTGCGAAGTGCTTGTATGCAGTGATCCATTTGTGTATTGCACTGGTGTACGGATGATTTCCCAATCCAAACCAGCTGCTTTACGCCATTCTTCAATTGAAGCGCCGTGTTGCAGTTGTTGACCAAGGCCATGCCAAGGTGTATCGCCTGCATAAGCCATTTCGTTGAAGCCGTTTGCGCGTGCTGTGATTTCGTGTGCCATTTTTAGTTCCTCAGAGAGAAGTGTTACGGGGTTGGAGAATTACAAAATTTCGTCGTGTGTGGAAAGCTTGATGCCGCTACTGTGCTTTGTAGCCGGCAATGTTTGCATGACATGCGCGCTAAATATTCGCATCGCATGGTTCAGCGTTTTTGGTGCTTTACGCTTCCCATCCAACAATGGTGTACGTACAGATTTGTACGGAGCCAATGTGGAGGTTTGCAGTACATATTGATTGTGTTCGCCTGAGATCAATTCACTCAGAAGACGCAATTCAAATTCGCCAGAACGTGAGCGAGCTATTTTCAAAGCTACGTAGGTAAATTCTTCATCAGGAATGAAGCTGTTCAATTCACTGATTCCATAGTTAGTCATAGGAATCAGCGCATCGTCCGACGGTGGCATTTCGTGAAGGTTAGGAATCATTGCAGTGCCTTTTAATGCGTGAGTTTTAGAGCGATTGATTCAGACGTGCAGATCGCACGGATAAGGCGAAGCAGTACAGGCTTGCGTTTGTGCGCAAGATGACTGTCGACGCAGTAATCAATCAGGTTGTGATTTCCGTCCGTAATGAACATGCCGAAAATGAATGGCTTGCCCGACTTTGGAACAGTTTGAAATTGATAAATCCGACATTGGGAATGACGGAATAACGAATTCAGATTTTTGAAGGTGTTGCAGATGAAGTTGGAATAAGCAAACAGGGAGAGTGCCGTAGCCATATCAGACTTTTGCAGCTCACCCTGCGCAAAGCCAATATTCAGTCCATCAGATACACAAGTGTAAGGACGGATGAATTTTGAAATTTGGTAGGGAGTGTCGGCATCGCCAACGGTAATTGCAGAGATGGATTTTTCGAATGATCTGTGTCCTACATCCGGACACGGAAGATGTGAGGGAAGCATGCCGAGTTCCTTGCCGCATGGCGGCTGTTAGAAAATGGCAAACCGATTGATTGATGCGTTCGGTTTCATTTGCTCAGTAGCAGATGAAACAAAACAGAATAGGGAATTGAGGGGTGAAGCTTTTTGGGTACTGCTTGCCGTGAAACGGCGATTTGAGGTGAAGGCCGTATGACGGCAGGAACAACTTTACCGTAATTGATTTGTTTTGCCAATAATATTTTTCTAAAAGATTTAATTTTTTGCTCAATTCCGACTTGCGCCACCAATTTGCTCTAATAAAATCGAGGCATGGATGGTAAAAACCAAATCACTTATGACTCAGGATCGATACCCGAATTAGGGATTGTCGAACAATGGGAGTCGCTATTCTTGACGCCATCGGAATACGTCGATCTCTCGGTCGTGGTTACTCGATTCAAACAAATTAAGCCCAACGCTACGCGCGCATTGATTAAAGCTGAAATCACGGCGATCAGTTTTCTGGATCGGGATCGGAAGCCCACGAATAGCCCGTATCCAGCCAAGGTCGTGCTTGAGCTGTCGGATGGATTCGACGTAGTTGAATGTACAAATTTCAACGCGGGTGATTGGAAATCATGCGAGGTTGGCGATTCCATCACAGTGCTGGTCAATGTCAAGACAAGCAATTTCTATCCGTTGACATTTAATGCAGCTGAACGCGCCAGGCAGCGCCTTACCCCTAGAGTGGATTACTCGGGCATCAGTGGCAAGATTGCTGGCAATGTCATTGCCTATCATGCGCAAGAGGCAGTTGAGTCAGCTGCGAACATTAAACGTGCCGTAATGTGGATTACACAGGAGCGTCCTACACTTGCAAAGCTCACGCTAAAGCATTGGGGCGACATTGGATCCCTGCTTCGGTCATTGCACGCGCCACAAACGATGCAGGAGGGCCGCAATGCGATGGCCTTTGTGAAGCGACTATGTATTGCTGAAGTGCGCCACAACGCCCGATTAGACCGTTCAGACAGGGTGTTCATTACAAAGCGGCCAGAACTGCGCACGTTAATCTGGAATGCGCTTCAAACACAACCGGAAGTGCTCAGTCTTGGCCAGCTCAATGCGCTGAAGGTCGCTGTCCCTGCTTTGTCGGGCGATCAGCCTGGTATGGTGCTTCTCAACGGCGATGTGGGAACCGGAAAAACACTCGTATTTTGTGGAATCGTGGCTGGTTTTGCTAGTTTGGGAATCCCAAGTGTCATCATGTTGCCGACTGACACACTGGCGCAGCAAGTGTATGGACAGTTTGTACGCCGCTTCCCTCAATACGAATGTGCATTGGTATCGGCAGGAGCTGGCAAGAAGGAACTGAAAGGTTTGGTATGGATTGGCACATCTGCCCTACTGCACGTTCCATCCCTGCCTAAGTTCGGACTTGCGGTAATTGACGAGCAACACAAATTTTCCAAAGGTCAGCGCCAACAACTTTTGTCGCCTACAACGCATCTGATTGAATCAAGTGCGACGCCCCTTCCACGTTCATTGGCATTGGCATTATTCAGTGGCTGTGCTTTGGCTGAAATTAACACTCCCGCAGTAAAAAAGAATATTCGATCCCATTTGATACTTGATGGTGAACGATCGTTGGTTACATCACTCCATAACAAAGCTATCGCAGAGAAGCAGCGCGTCATATATTTGTACGCAGCTGTTAATGCAAGGTTGGCAAAGGAAAAGCCTGATACAACTGATACTGTTAAAAAGAAGTCGAAAAAAACTGCTGAGGAAGTTGAGCCGGTCAAGAAAGAAAGTTTGCGCGCGACTAAATCCGCATACGAAGCACTAAATGCAAATTACCCAGGCAAGGTAGCACTTGTTCATGGCCAAATGTCGGCCGCAAAAGCTGCTGAAGAAATGGACGCCTTTCGATCAGGCGAAAAACCAATTCTGGTTGCATCCAGTGCCATTGAGGTTGGTGTAGACGTTCCAGATGTTCGATTGCTGGTCGTAACCAATCCTGAAATGTTTGGCATTTCAGGATTGCATCAGATTCGTGGCCGACTTGCGCGTAACGGTGGCGATGCAGATTTTGTCATGTACGCTAAAGGTAAGCTGTCTAAATATACAGTAGAGCGGTTGCAGGCTGTACGCAGCATCAATGATGGATTTAAGTTGGCAGAAAGAGATTTGGAATTACGGGGATTTGGAGAAGTAGCTGGCGATATGCAGTCAGGATCAACAAAAACTACTTTTCAACTTACAAAACTGAAACCCGAAGATTTCACAAGGACACACGCATGAAACCAAAACCACTTCTTACAAATGAGATTCCACAAGAACTTGATATCTTGCGCGAGAAACTAGGGGTTGCCGCGTCAATACCGCAAATCAAAAAGTACTATGCAGAGATTGGCGTTTATAGGACCAACAAAAATTGCCAGCTACTCGCAGGTTTGCTTGCGAAAGCGAACACTGAAAAACTAAACCTCATGCTGCCAGCGATCATTGCCGACTTACCGGCAAATCCAGCGCCTCGTAATGTGCGACCTATTGCCGAGAAACATGGAGTGGTAATGGGCAGGGTTGTTGTCGAAGAACTGATTGCTAAACTCAAGGTTGAAAAGCCGGAGCTGTGGCAAAACAAAGGCCGGTTGCAAGCCTTGCTTACCCCGAGTGACACAAAGCTTCTTAAAGCACTGGCGACCACATTGAATGTAAGTGAAAAATCAGTGCCAATGATTTGTATTCGTGCGTTGGTGATGGCTAATTTCCGTGGGCAAGTCAATCTCGCTGAGATTTCTTCGATATCCAAAAGCATGACGGAATCTGATATTGCAATGCTTGTTAACTCGCTGAATGCGATCATCGGGTGAGCCAGGTTCGCAAACACACAGGAATATTGCACATGTTTTGCGCGTATTTCATTGAGTCATCGCTGTAAACTCTGCACACCTTTTTACAACTGGAAATTTTATGATCAATCGTGCCGCCCTACTCTCGAACCCAGCTTTCGCGAAGTTCATCGCAAGAATGGACTCAAGTACATGGTTCCGACTTGTCGTGTGTTTTGCGCCTGGCCTAATAATCGCTAAGATTTCGCAAATGCTTAAACTGAACTGGTTGAGCATCGTCGCGTCCATTATCGTTGTCTTTGGTATTTTGATATATGCCGGCTGGACATACGGACGCAAGAAACTTAGTGGCGTATCAGAGGAATCTGAAGCTGAAGTTTCAGACGTTGAAAACACGTCGCAAGTTTATGAGCTGCAACCAGTTTTATTTCATATCACTTTGATCAATGAAATGGAAAGTACTGGCATGACCCCGCAAGAAATTCTTGACGCGATCAAATTGGAAGCTAGTGTATGGCCGGAGACGCATCTTGCAGAGGTGATTGAAGCCGTTCACCGCCGCAAGATGCTGAAGTCGTGATCAAGAACCGGTCTGGAAGTTGGCAGTAGCGAACCAAACAGAGAATGCCAGTAAGCCCAACATGCCTGCCATGATCGTTGATGATAAAGTCATCGGAGCAAGCGGCATAAAACAAAATAATCCGACAATCAAAACAGCTGAGTGCATAGAAGAATAAAAGAATATCGGGTTGTAACTTTCAAACCGATATTTCTTGCGTGCGCGGATAGTAAATCCATCTACTGCTGATGGAATGCACAGTGCCAGTAGCGGGAAAAGAAAGACAGCCACCAGGACATACATTCGCCAAACTGCTTTGTAGATCATCAGCCAAACACCGCGAATCCACTTACCAGTCATGACTGTGTTTTTATTCTGCGATTTGCCAAAGATTGTTCCGCTAAAGAATTCTTCCGTTCCTTTCATTACACCAGTGGCAACAAACAATGTCGCAAAAGTATTGTTGGCTTTAGCCGTAACACCAGCTGAGTCGATGTTCAATGCTTTGACCATTTCAATTTCAGCTTCAGCAACTTCCTGATGTGGATTGACGAGCGGAGTAAAAATCAAAGCCAGCAATGGCAGGAACAGCACCCAAAGAATCAGATGCCCGCCGAATGTATTTTTGACGCTTGATGGATGCAGTGCCATAGTTATTTATGCCCGAGCATTGAAGCCCAACAGGATTTCGGAAAGCGAATCGTGATCCAACCAAGAGAGCGGGAATATCTTTGTCATAACTAAGGTCTTCACCATTTGATCTTCATATTTACATTCGGCTCGTTCGGCCAAAACTTCGTGATCTGGATAATTGGCCAAGAATTCTACCAATCCAGAAACAAACGGTGACCACATGATTTCGCCTTGAGGTGTTTTCACATAAATGCGCTGTGAAAAGACTTCGGCGCCATGCGTTATCAACGACACCGCAAAAGCACTAATTGCTTCTTTTGGACTGTCTTCGCTTAGTGCGTTATAGCGCGTGATTGCATCTTTGATGCCAGCGTTTAAAAGCGATTTTTTGGTACTCGTGATGGATTGACTGCCGACATAATCTGCAAATCGAGTTGCGACTTGCTCTAGCATTGGATCCATCAGAAAGATGATTTTTGCCTGAGAAAGCAAGCCAACTGACTTGGCTGCTTCGTTGAGTATTTTGTTCATGATAAGGTCTTTCTAAGACTAAGCCAAAATTGGCAAGCGACCTTTGTACAAGGTACTTCCAGCTAGGAACGCGAAGTATTGCAAGCCCGGTAGCCTTGTAAGTAAATCGGGTGAAACGAACGGGATCTCTACTTCTTGCATCGATCGTGACGTCGTTCCTTTAAATTCCGAAAATGATGCTGATGATTCTGAGCCGGTTGAATAAGACGAGTTTACTTGTCGCGCTGATGTTTTACCGAACGACTCGGCAATCCATTTCGCCATTTCAGGATCTTTTACTCGCAAGCAAATGACGTTATTCAAGTTTCCTAATGCTTGCTTCGTTTTTGCCGCGCTTCCGAAAACAACGTCGAAGTCGGCAATGGTTTGTGTGGCGATAAATGCTTTGATACCTGCACCGCCACCTTTATTCAGAATCTGGATACCCTGTTCATTCATCACTTCAGCTGCTTCGTCAATGAAAAGATAAATGTCTTTTTTCTTGTCTTTGAAGTTGTAAATTGAACCGGCTACGGAGGCTATATCAGCCAACATAATTGATCCAATAGCTGATCCAATGATTTTATTTGATAGAGAATCTAGTCCAATATACAAAACCGCATTCTCTTCGATGATCTTTTGAGTATCGTAGATAGGTCGCGTGTCTTCCATGTCCAATGGATCGGGCGAAAGCATTTTACCTAACTCGTCGGAACCCAACATTTCCATGATTGGTTCGAGAACCTGAATCATCTTGCTGTAATGCTCTTTTGAGTGATTGACCATCGCAATGAGGGAGTTAATGGACTCATCCGATAACTTCATGTCCTCATACTTGCCGATCATCATGGCTAGACGTTCAGACTTGATCGGACTCTGCTTCCCCTTGGCTGCTGGCGGCGGTTCGTACTGAGCCAAATCCTTATCCCAAGCACCGCCTAGCAAACTAAAAAGCTGCTTTTGAATCAAGCGTTCCAGCAAAGGCTCTACGCCCTGCTGAATGTAGTTCTTTGCTTCCTTGATGGTCGGCATCGTTCCATCGGCAACCAGGGCGCGCATGATACGGAATAATGTTTTCCATGCAAAGGCAGAGAAAGTACCTTCAGCGTCGATTAACTGGCCGATACGGGTAGCTGGTTCAGAAACGGTATTCCAGTTCGCCAGAGGATTGATCCGGATTGACTTGGAAGGATGCGCAGGATGGAAATACAGGAATTTTCTTCCGGTGCGTTCGCACTCTTGCCGAACCCTATTTTCCCAATCTTTGTCGCCTTTAGGATCGATGATGATCAAGGTATCTTTGTTATGGACTACCTGTGTGGTTAGAAGCTCATACAGACGTGTTTTACCGGCGCGTGTGGTGCCGACGACAAGCGTATGTCCAGCCAATGCCTCAATAGGCAAACGCAGTTCTGTTTCTTCCGTGCTGATGCCATGAATCCATGGGACACCGATTGCGTCCTTTTTAATCGGGACAAAGTTCTTTGGCTGTATCGCGGCGAGGATCTGCTTTGGTAACCATGTCGGTGGCCCTTGAATGTCTTCCGGACTACGTTGCATAATTGATCGAGCTATTTCTGCATGTTGCTGAGTCCACTTGAAACCGCGTCCTAACAAGAATGCACCCTGCTCTTGTTTCAAATGTTTGCGAGACATTTTCAGCATGTCTTTGACTTTGATTTGCTCTACGCGTAAAGACGAAATTGAAGCGCGGAATTTGTAAAGATCAAAAGCTTCTTTCCCGCGTTTAGCAGATAAGCCCAACGCGCCAGCTGCAAATATCGGCCAAAGCGGAGGCTGTAACAAACACATGGCAACGGTCGATGCTGCCCAGGTGATATGGGCAGTCGTTTCGTAGGCTGGACGGAACATGTCCTGATATGAGCGAGCCATCAGCAAGTTCCTTCAAAATTGGAAATAATCATTCTTCTTCACCAAAAAATAGTGGCTTCAGCGATCCGTCCACAACAATGCCGCGTTGATCGCTAGTACGCCCTACCACCATGTTTGCATCTGTCATGTGCTTCCGAATCAATGGTGCGCTTACGCCAAACAGCCCAAGCATGCCCAAAGGAACTTCAATACCTTCTTCAGTTACTTTCAGACGCGACTTCAGCTCCTGATAATTGTCATGCGTTTGCAGCACCTGAAACCATTCGGTAAGTGTGTCGGACGCATTGCTCATAAGCGTATTGCGGCGCACCACATCACTTGCTGAATCGCCTGCTGTACGCGCCACTACGGGAGCCGTTGTAGCTGGTGATTTACCATCAAGCGGATTTTCATCTGGCTTATAAATAGTGGCATTTACCATCGCATCGCCAAGCTCCAACCCATTTACAGTTATAGGCGCACCGGATGGATTGTCACGGTATTTTTTAGCATCATCGAGCATGTATTTTTCAATAACTTTGCTGATGGAATTACGTACTACTTTCGATAATGTTGTCTCGATTCCATTTGCCGCCAATTGCGGTGAAATCGAGTTGTAGATCATCAAAACAACCCGCAAGTCGAAAGGAGACAGCAAACCTGCAGGGAAAAATCGTGCGCTGATTGCTGCGCATTCCTGTGGCGTCAAAGGCGTTGCCGCGGCACGCCAAGAAAACGTAGCAGTCGGATTATTCTGCAACCATCCCCGCATTGATTCACTTGTCATCACCGGATGATATTCATCTGTCACACCATCTCTATTGACGGTCAGGCGCGTGTTTTGTGCTGTCAGTGCTACTGCGCTACCCAATGTCGCTGCAAACGCGGCAAAGCGGCATTGCGGCTCCATAATCCGGCGTTCTTCCGACTCCATTGTTGGGTAGAAAATTTGAGTGCCGGCATACCGGAAAGCCACCATTGCCGATACCAGGCCGAAATCCCACGCGCCACGAACATCACGGTAATACGTAGTACTCAGCGGAACCATTTGAACCGCGTTTGCGAAGGCCTTAATAAGCGGCATGCACAACGTCTTGAAATGTTGATCTTGAAAGCCGGAAGCTGTTTTCACGGCATCAATGGCTTCTGCAGATTGACTTATTAGTTCTTCAGCTGAGATTGGGTGCAAAATTTTATCCATGCCAAGATTATGGCAAGTGGTATTTGTAAATTAGTTTTTATTCATGCTGAGAATGTGTGAGGTTTTGATTTTTTAAATCCCCGAAAAACAACAACCTCACCGTTTATTAATCTTTCTTTAAGGCAATTATTTACTGCCATTGTGACAGTAATAAATCTTTTCTAAGTCATTGATTTTAATGTATATCCGCGTGACGTTTTGCAAAAACGTGAGTCAGTTTTTGCAAAACGTGTCGAGATTCAACTATTTGTTTCTTTTTGTAAATCATTTCTTTGTTAAATATTGTTTCAATATATTTTTATCAGTCATAAAATTGCCGAGCGGCAATTTATATACAAGATCAAAAGTTGGGTTGCATAAGAAAAGTTTCATGTAATTGTTAATAGCTGTCGATTTTTATCGAGCTTTTGAAAACTATGAAACGCTCGATATCTCCATAATTTGACGCAATTATTAAATTCCAGAAACTTTCATAGGTGAAATTGATGACCGCTCTTGCTCTTGTTTCAAACAATGCTTTTAGCATCGCGTCCAATAGTCTGCATTCCAACTTCGATCTGAAGGAATACACCCAGGAACAGCAAACGCAGCTTATGTCCTGCGTGTTTCAGATCCGCTTGTCTATGGGGCGTCAAACCATGGAAACCATGTACATGACGCAGCAGCTGGTCTGGATGCGCGACATACTTGGCTCGAAAATGGTGGAGTTTGCTGAAGTGGAACTTGGCATCAAAGAACGCCGCCTCTATAGATACTTCAAGACACATCAAATTCTTGAAGCACATTTCAAAACTGATGGGAAGATCGATTTCACTCAGGCTGGCAATTTCAGCATGAACGCATTGCAGCTTCTCAATCCAGATATTGAAGACAATATCGTTGACGAATTACGTTTGCTGGCCAGCAAGGGCGAACAAATCAGCGAACGAACCGTCCGCGAACTGTTGGAAAAGTCATCAGAAACATCCGTCCAGNNCGTCCAGATCATCGATGCGCAAGCCGATGCAGAGGCAGCGCAAGCCGAAGCACGCGAAGCAGTACAAAGTCTGAATATCGTGAAGGCCGAGAAGGAGCTGGTCGAAGCACAATTGATTCGCAGCGAATCAAAGTCAGCAGAAATGTTGCGTCGTAATGAAGGCACGCAGCTTGAACTGCAAAAAGAAATCGATGCGCTCAAAGCGCAATCAATTCAAGTCACCGAAGTCGTCAAGGAAGTAGCGCCAGCTGGCTATGAATCAGCGATGCAGGCGGTCAACGATGTGAATAAAAAGCTTCAAGATCTGGAAACCAGAAAGCGTGAACTTGAAGACAGCAACAAAGAACTGCAACAACACATTGACGAACTCAATGCCGGCGCCGACGAATTTATGAAATTCAAAGTATTGGCAGAATCGCTCATTTCTAAATATCCAATTGCACGTATCCAATCTCTCGCAGCCACTGATCCAAAGATCAAACGCGCTATCGCTGCCCTTGGAATGGCATTTACTGAAATTGGTACGAACATCGCTGAAGCAACTGCAGCGTAAGTAACGAATTTTTATTTAGGAGATTCACGGTGAAGTTTCAATCAACAGAAATTCCGTCAGCGGCTCAAGCAATGTTGAGCGCCCATGCGATCATCAGAAACAAAATTGAAGCTGCGAATTTGGCAGTTATGGAGGCAGTCAGAGCAGCACTTGAATTTGGTGACCCCTGCGCGGCAAATTATTTTGGTGCTGACAACGAACAATTGAAAGTACTGGCAGACACATCAGGTTCGAAACTGCGCGTGTTGATGATGACTGGCATTCCAATCTTTTCCGTGCGGTTGGCCACGCCGGATTTCAAAGCTGTGCTGGACAATAAAGAAGGTGATGACGCGGCCTTGAAAGTCTTGCTGAAAAGCTTTGGTGAGCAACTTTCCATCACTTCCATCTAAGGAATTGAAATGAGCAATGTCAGTCCAGCATATGCCTCAAAATTGTCGATCGCTTCTTCGTTGGCAAGACTTGGTGCTCGTGCGGTAACGATATCGGCCGTGGCAAGAACAAAGCCATCCGATTCCCGTGAAACGCACAAACGAGAACAGGGATTCCATTCGCAATCGGGACAGACGCCAACAGATCATCGTTGGTTTCTTGCAAATCAAAAGCGTCGTCAGCATGCAGCGTTTCTATTGATTATGTTCTCTAAGATACGCGCTTCCATCGCTGACAATCCAGATGCTTTGGGGTTGGCATTTGCAATGACCTACGCAGATTATCTTCGCCTATATCCAGGCGGAGAAGGCGCAGAAATCAGCATGGAGAGATTCACATTGCTGACAAATCGAGGTTATCCGTTCGGATGGAAAAACATCATCAAAGGCGAGTCTTCAAAGTTCGGTTCTGATGATGTACGAGTGATGAACTGCCGTAAGTGCAAGATCCCTCATCTGGTTGAGATTCACTATCGGTCGTATGAATGTGGATGCAACAGCAAATAAAAATCTCAAGCCCAAAACAAAAAATCCCGCCACTTCCGAAAGGAAGTGAGCGGGATTAGTTTTTTGTAGTATCGAAGATTAACCGACGATACGAGTTTCATTGCCAGTAACCATCACACGAACACGTTGGCCATTTTGAGGAAGATACGAACCCTTTTCTTGAACAACAACGCGAGTTTGATTGTTACCCATGTCGACGCAAATTTCATACGCGGTAGAAGATGCGACTGCATCGGCACCAAAAGCACCGATAGCCCCACCCAACAGCCCTACAGCCGTTTGAACGTAACCATTACGGCCACTCGCTAGAGCTGCGCCGCCGACACCGCCGACAACGCCTCCGATCGTTTTAGCCATATTGCTACTACCTATTTTTACCTCACGAACTGAGATAACAACGGCGGTATAGACATTACCTTGTTGCATAGCCTGGTTACGCTGGTAGTAATCTGGATTTCCTGACTGATCAAATGCTTGTGCATTGACGACGACAGAACCGAGAATAGCAGCGAACAGTATTGATTTGATGGTGGTGCGTTTCATTTTGAATCTCCTGGGAAGTCCGCAAAGCGGGTTGGTTAAGGAGTCGCCATGATTGGCTTTCTCATGTGTTGAACATAAACATGAGAAAGCCAGCACCAGAAGGTGCTGACTTATTTTTAGAACCTGAATTCTTTAGCAGGTGCGAGGTTAGGCGCATCTTTAAAAATTGCAGGCGTATAGCGAGCCATAGGCATCGCTTTTGGTTTGTTTGAGGCTTTGAGCAAAAGAGCGTAGCCTTGTTTGCAGAGGTAGCGAGTTGGCTTCATAACCAAAAACTTAAATGACATTTCAATCGCGAGAATAACCGCGACGATACAAAATGCCAAGGAAGTAGCGATTGAATCACCCAAAAAGCTAAAGAATTTTTTAATCATAGTGAACTCCATGTTTAAGAATTGTAGAGACAACGAAAGGCTTGTAAAAACAAGCCATGCGTAAATTTTGGAAATGTGAATAACCGAATTAACTGAGTGCAGTTAGTGGTTAGATGAATGTGTGAGTAACTTCGCCATTAACTTCAATGTGAGCATCGACAAATTCAACGGATTCAACGGATTTCAGGAAGTCAGCAACTGTCATGGTAAAGCTCCTTTAGTGTTCCGCAGTGCGGAGGGGGATAAAAGGAGTAGCTAACGCGTAGCTTTCCGATGCGAACTACACAGGAAAGATAGGTTTAGATTTGTGTTGGGATTATTGCTAAGGTACGTAGGAACTGCACGTACTAAATTTCGAGTGCGCATGCTACTGATGAGCATACTAATTGTGGTGTTGCTGCCGCAGAGCGGTATGAGTTAATAATACACCAGATTTTGTATTTGCAACTTAAAAAAACAGCCTCCCACAAATAAATGTGGGAGGTGTTTCATGCAGTTGCCAGTACCTTGTGCGTTTCTTTCGGTACCTTGTTTTCGATCTTGCGATTGCTTGATGCAGCTATCGGTTGATCTTCAGCTGCGATCGGTAGATTCGTCGCGAACTCTTTCCAGAGATCGCAATAATCGGTTCCTTCACGCGGCGGTAGTTTTACAGTGACTTTGAAGCCCAAAGCTTCTAATTTCTTTTTCAAAATATTTGCGTAATGCTCGCCAGGTCGATGACCCAAATGTGGAATAAGCGCATCGTGATCAGCAAAGATAATCACTTCATCAAACTGATCCCTTGGAATGTCTGCTTCGGCCAAGTTATAGCAGTTCAATAAAGACCAAACTGGCATGCGATAACGATACGCTGTCATTACTGCCAATCCAGTTTCAACGCCCTCTGTGATGCCGAGGACGCGGCTACCTTTTACTTCATTCAAACGAATCGCAGCTCCTAATAATTTGGAGACACCACCCATTTGTTTTTTTACCATATCAAACGGAGCTTTTTCGCCTTTGTTTGTGAGGTAAGTACGATGCAATGTAACCGGCTTACCTTTTGCATCTACAACATTGCAAATCATCGTTGGAAATTTCCCGCGACTGACCACCTTATCATTGGCATCAGTCTCATAGAAATCCAATGCTGGATGGATGCGAATCGACTTTGAAATCTTGTCGATCTGCAGTCCTGGCACACGACCTTTGAGGTATGTTGTTACTGGATTTTCGTGTCCTTGAATCGAGAGAGTATCTTTCGCGGTTTGTTTCAATCGCTTAAGGTTACGCGCTACCTCTTCAGAGGACATTTCAATGACTACAGCTTGACGCGGTACGATCGGTCCAATGTCATCGACAGATTCCAGACCGGTAATCCGCTCAAGTTCTGCCAGAATTTCGGAATCACTTTTACGCGTAACTTTGCGTATAAGAGAGAATCCATTACCTGCGCGACAGTGCGAGCAGAACCACGTACCGTTTCCATCTTTGTTGATGAATCGATAGCGATCTTTGCCATTACAAATCGGGCAAGGTCCATGACGTTTCGATAAAAACTTCTTGTCGATATTGAACTGCGGAATAACTTTTTCCCAGTCGATTTCAGAAAATACAAGCATATTGCCTCCATGCCGAAATTCGGCGTTAGAAAACAGGCAGCTCTCAGAAATTGAGGCTTTCTTGAACCTGTAGGAAGGCTCAAGAAAACCCTTTTGGGGTTTTCCGTTTTGCGACTTTATGAGTCGCAATTTTTCAATAGTTAGAACTCAACTCGATTTTGATATTCGTTTGCTGTGCTCGAAAGGAATGGTATATCGTCATCCATATCATTCATGTTTCGTGATGGAGCACTTGTAGTGCCACCAGCGCCGCCACCAGTACTTTGACGAGGTGCAGGAGCTGACGAACCATAGTCATCATCACTTGTGCCGCTGCCGCCACCAGGACGTCCACCAAGCATTTGCATGGTGTCAGCGATGATTTCAGTAGTGAAGCGTTCTACACCGTCTTTGTCAGTCCATTTGCGTGTTTGCAAACGGCCTTCGATATAAACGGATGAACCTTTTTTCAGATATTGACCGGCGATTTCTGCCAGCTTCCGATAGAACGTGATGCGGTGCCATTCGGTGATTTCTTTTTTATCGCCGCTGTTTTTGTCTTTCCAGCTTTCGGTTGTAGCAACCGCGATGTTTGTGACTGCTTCGCCGTTAGGCATGTAGCGAGTTTCAGGATCGCGGCCAAGATTACCGACGATGATTGCTTTGTTGACTGAGGCCATAAATACTCCAATTGAATGCCATTAAAAATGGCGTGAGAAATTTTTACAGAACTTCAAGCGCGTATTCATTACGACGACGCTTTTCAGTTCTTCCGTTATTGATTACTTCAAAATCGTTGCGACCGAGCAGTTGGATGCGTACAGAATCTCCAACTTTCACGCCCTTATCATTACTCAACTCAGCCAGGTGTTCCCCAACGAATTCTCGCTCAATTGATGCGAATTCACTTTTGAGTTTCACAAGAAAGGTTGTATATGGCGGTTCGCCATTACGTCCTGGTCGTTGAGATTCACCGAGAAACATTACCCGTCCGGAGAAAGGTTGTTTGTTAAACGGAGTGAGAACAGCGTTGCTTGTCGGTACGGCCTTTGCAGCCGGTGTTGGTTGTGCCGGCACATCGATAATTTGATTTGCGGTTAATTGAGGAACGGCGACAACGGGAATCGATTCTTTGATCTCGTTTTTAAAGCCTACGGTGCGAACCCATTCGATTGCACCTTCAATGTCATAGGTCAGGCTTTTGGCCTTTGCTATTTCTGGTGTGAAGAAAACTTCTTTTGTGATTCCACGTTTGCGTGCGACAGCCCGAATACAGCGATGTGCTACGTATAAGTAGAAGCACACTTTCAGATTGCCCATTAACGAACAATGGACGCGATCTGCAACGCGGAAATCAATTGATGGTGAAGGGATGATATTTGGTGAAGGTGGCGATATGGCCGGAACTTGATTATTTCTAATCTCATTGGTTTTCACAACGCCACGTTTAATTGCCACGTATGGAAGTGCAAGAAGCCAGGTCGCCATTTTGTCCAGTGCCCGAGGTGCGGCAGGAGGATCGATTGTGGAATTGTTTGCGCTCATTAGTTCTCCTAAATGCCGAAATTCGGCGCGATAAAGGAGGGAGCTTTTGTGAAAAAGCATTTCCGATGCAAAGGCATGGGGAATGCAGAATTGAGGGACAACTTGCCGGCAGAGCGACGGAATTAAATATACAGAATATTATTCTTGTGTGCAATGAAAAAATCACTACTCGGCGCAAATGCGCCGAGTGTGAAAGTTACTTTGCTAGGAAAACTTATAGTTCATTTACATAAACTACGTGATCAGCGGATTGCCACAATTCCTCAGTTTGAGAAATGAAGTACTCCCGTTGATAATTCCCTAATTTCAGTACAGTACGCTTCATTTGCATGAATTGCCTTTTGCGTTCTGGATCCAGCGGACCGTCCGACTCATCAGAAAACAACGTCTGATGCTGCGTACTGTTCGACTGGCCAACATATAAAGCGATTGCACGAGTCAGGCATTCATTCACCCAAACACGTTCACCACCCGACATGATGCTCAGTGACTTGTCTTCGCCGCGATGATTATCTGCCACCATCACGTCAAAGGTTTCACGAAGGTTTCCAGCTTGCGTTTCGTTCTGAGTATCCAGACGAACAGCAAAACGTCCCTCGTAACATTCGTTCAAGAGTTCGTTCGCTATACGAGCAATCTCAGGGCCGGCATCGTCAATTGACAACGCTACCAAACCATCGTTACCCATACCTTTTTCAATCAACTTCCATTTTGCAATTTCATCACCCAAACGATCAGCTTCAGCTACACACTCCAAAGCTTGCTGTTTGATACTGTTGAAAGCTTCAATCTTCGCCAGTACGGTTACGCGCTGGTTAGCAACTGATTGCATCATGGCTCTTGCATTGTCCACATCGCGCATTACAACCTCAACGAGATTGCGTGCAGTAGTGATTTCCGCTTCTGTCACTGGCTTTGCGAGTTTTTCTATCCGCTCATTCAGCTCCAAAGTTTCTTTCGCCAAATTGGTTTCAATCTCTGCAATGGCCGTATTGAGCCGAGCAGTGATCGTTGCAATTTGTTCGGCGCCTGAATTAACCACCGATTGCGATTGCGTCACTACGTCCTGAAGCTTGCCGTGTTGCTCGATTAAATCTGGCAAACGTACTTCAGCATCGGCAAGAATAGGCGCGAGCGCCGATTGCTTGTTCAATGCATCCATCAGGATCGAGATGGACTTGCGTTTTTCGTTCAGACTGCGAATTGCTGATTCCGCAACTTCATACGCTGCCAAAGCCGTATTGAGAAGCTCGATCTTTGTCGATTCCGAGCGGTACTGACTGCGCATGTCCTTCAACACCGTAACATGCCCAGGAAGGCCGTTTTGCGCTTCATTGGCTTGCGCTAACAAAGGACACTGCGATTGCATGGTTGAACCCTTGCAAGGCACTGTATCGATCAATCCAGCCGTTTCAGTGAGTTTCGCCACCAATTCGCCTTTTGCCGTTCCGCTGGTGAGGAATTTAGTCTGACTTCTGACTGCTTCCTCTTTTTGGTTGCGGGTATTCGGCAGATCAACCAATTTCGCTTGCTCAACCACCATCGCGTCATCAATCATCTTGATTTCGTTCTGTTGGAGTGCCAGCTTGTCCGTTGCATTCGTGATCGAAGCTTTTTGAGCGACGACCGCATTCAAGCGAACGATTTCAGCATTTACCTTGTTGAGTGATTGGTTCGCACCGTTCAGCTCATTCGTAGATTTGTCGACTTCACCTTTGATACGCACCAGGTCAACATCGGCCTGATCGCGCAACTTAGATTTAGACGTTTCAGCATTTTGACGAAGGCGTGTAATTTGCTCCGTTAGGAACACACGTTCTTCAGCATCTTTTGCCAGCGAATCACGCTTGGACTCCAATACAGCGAGATCCTTGCGTGCAGCATCGACGCGTTCAAGCGCAAGCTTTTCAGCTGTCGCATGCTCACCGGCTTTACTGTCCACTTCGGCTATTTGCAGATTCAATGTTGCAATGCCGTTGTCGGCAGCGCGCGATTGTGAGATTTCATCTTGCAGTTGATTCAGCTGGAAACGCAGAATCTTACCGACCTGCCCTGCTTTGGCTGAAAGTTCACGGTAATGGTTCAGGTTCAGAATCGAAGCAAGCAACGCTTTGATCTTTGATGTTCCATAGTCCGTAAGTGACTTCCGACTTTGTGCAGAGAAGTGCGATGTAAAGAACAAATCAGGCGAACCCAAGATTGTTTCCACACAGCGATCGTATGTTGAAGATTTTCCGTCTGACAGTGTTCCGTCATTCAGCGATACCGGAACCCAATCAGCCAGAGCCTCATTCCATTGGAATAAATAGCAGTCTGACTTTTGAGTTTTTCCAGCAAGTTTGAAAGTAAGTGTTGAGCGGTATTTTGTACCACCAAACTCCCATTCCAAATCTTTTAGAGCTGACGTGCCAGAGATATTGTCCCAATAAGAAAAACCACCAGGACCGAGCGTTGTAGAGCGTGATGGCATGACACGATATGGATGCAAATTATCCATAATCGTAGACTTGCCATTGCCGTTTGGTCCAACAATAGCGACCAGACTGGCGGCTTCAGGAATAGTGGTCAAGTCGAGAGTTATAGACTCTTTACTTGTGCCAGAGAGAATGCCTTTAAAGCCTTGCAGAGTTAATTTGTTCGGTTTCAAGTTTGACTCCTTCCGCATAGCGGTGAAAAAAAGGAGTAAGCCTGAGAGACAGGCTTTCCGTTGCGAAGTGCAATGGAAAGCGAAATTGAGGTACTAATGCCGGCAGAGCGACGGGCCAATAATACAGGAAGTTTGGAAAAGTAGGAATACCGGCCAATGAAGGCCGGTATTTGTTGTTGCTTAATTAAACAAATTTCAGTTTGTCGACTTGCGCTGCAATATCGGCAACGTAATCAAGATCGCATTCATCTGCATCTGTACCACCAGGAAGATAGATACGGTAGTCGTGGACATAATATTTAGATCCATCCACGGAATGAATATTCTCTGGATCACCGCCATCTGTGTCGCTATCCAAAATAATCACCCGACATTTTTGATTGCCGACGACAGCGTGAATTGCACCGCCATCAATAGTAATGACGACTGTTGGTATGTTTTCAGTTGACATGATCCGCCCTTAATTTTGTTGTGAATTTAAACGCAGCAAGGAGTGCATCACGGTAGTTTGTGAATTCCTCAGAGCATTGATCTTTGTTGATGATGTTTTCATAGAAGTAGCCACCGACTAAAGATTGATGGATAACAAATCCTGCAGCTGTGACGCTTGTGAGCATGACATGATCAGCCATGATTTCAAGGCTNNTGTGAGCATGACATGATCAGCCATGATTTCAAAACCGTCAGCAGCCATATCGCATAGTTCCGTCCAATCTTCTTTCGATATTTTCCCGCCAGTTTCACGAAGCCGGCTGGCTCGATCAACTTTTTCCGATATGCGTTGCAGCGCGCAAAGTGCTTTTGGCAACTGCGCGAAAGCGTTGATGATTGATTGCTGCCCGACAAACGCCTCAATTTCAGTGGCGTCTTTTGAAAGCTCAGAAGTCAAACGAACAACCTCCGCTCCTGACTCTCTGCCAGTGAAAATCACGGTAGAAATGTCAAAACGATTTGGTGTAAGTAATTGCAAAATAATTCCCCTCAGAGTGCCGTAATTCGGCGGTTAAAAAGGAGTGAGCGGAATGCTCTTATCTACCAATCGGCAGTTAGGAACATGGTTCAAATTTGGGTGAAACAACGTCCCGGCGAATGCCAGGACGTGTTTTTGATGCTTAGAGCCCTTGTGCAACAGACTTAGCAAATGTCGGCTTGAGGTGTGGAGTGATTAGCTTCAACGTCAATTCAACATATTTTTCAAAGTTCTCAAGGCTCATGCTACGAGCCTGTTCAAGTGTCAGCCCCGTAATTGGGTGCATACACGTCAACAGAACATTTTTTGCTTCACGAACGATATCCTGAGCGACAAGCATAGGACAGTGACCCTCCTTCTCAATCTTTAAGCCCGCATTGATACGCGCCTCATTGCAGAGAGAAAAATAGACTGTGCTATCTGCCTCACTCATTAGATATGTGAGTGACGGATTGACGATCGGACCTTCATTTTTATCGTTTTTGAATTCATCAACGACTTCAAATTTCTTTTCCAACAGGATTTCGGTTTGATACTTCAAAACGATAGGCGTGACCGTTTTCTCGAATGCCATTGCGACATACAGATCTTCAGTTGCCTTGATCATTTCTTGGGTAGGTTTGAATTTCATATATTTTTCCAATGCTTACGATTTGAAAATTGCACGAAGATCCGGTGAAACTGCAGTTGCTTCCAAAACCTCACGGAGTTTGGTGCGCTGTTCCTGCAATTCAATTTGACGACCAGGTGCGATCGGGAATTTCGGATTGATGGTTTCAATGGAGTTGAGCAGTGCCAGAGCAGCTGCGCGTACTGGATCGATGATGGTTTTCGACATGAATCCTCCTAGTGAATGGTGTGTTCACAGGTATGAATGAATTCCATGCCAGTTTTTGCGCTTTTGGATCGGTACATATATCCGCAAGCAGCCATCCAGCTTAGATCTGGATTGTCCGGCAACAACGCCGTAGCAACCGGTCCACGATTGCGAATGATGTATTTGCTTAATGCATCGCGCGTTTCTGAAGGTAATGCTTTTGCTTTAACGACTGACAATGCGCCTTTTGGGGAAATGGCGCGAATCGTTTTATTGAAGTTTCGATCGTTCACTTTGTACTCCTTCCGCATAGCGGTATTAAAAAAGGAGTAAGCGACAAGCTTTTCTATAGTAGCTATAGAAAAACCAGTAAAGAATGATTTTGAGAGTTGACGACGCGAAGGCATCGAAAAGAAATTGAGAGACTACCGGCCGCATAGCGATGGAATGATTTTAACTGAGATTCAAAAGAAAACAAAGACCGCACGAAGCGGTCTTTGTTGATTTCGTAATTATTTCATTTAGGCCGACACAGATCGGCAACACTTGTTTTCATTTCAGCGATTGTCTGCGGCGTCCAGTGCAGGTCGATTTCAAACATGTCGTCTTTGATCAGCTCAAAGATATCGATGTATCCCCATTCCCGTTCCTGAATAGCCATCATTCCAAATGCCTGGAATGTGCCATCACCCAACTTGTCTTTCTCGGTGATGTAAGCATCGGCGCCGTGGGCGAAGTAGTGTAGGTAAATGATTGCGTCATTACCCAATCCATCTTGATCATAAGTACGAGGCATTTCACGAACAATTTTGTTCAGCTCAAGAATCTTGTCTTTGAAAAATGAACCTTCTTCTTCGAACAACCCCTGGCGCAGAACTTTCAGTTGAGCGATCGATACGAACGGTCGCAGATCGTAAAGTGCTTTTTTGACTTCTTCAGTCAGGTTTTTTTCGATAGTTGCAGTAGTAGTCATGATTTCTCCAATTAATGCCGTAGAACGGCGTTATAAAAAGAGTCAGCGTGAAGCTTTCTAATGCCAGTGCATTAGAAAGCCCCAAAGGGACTTTCAAGCCCACAGGGGCGGTTAATAACGGGATATAAAGGCTGTGCCTTGATCCCATCGAGATTTCCAGTGTCGAGCGTAGGTACCGACAACATCTGGCGAATTCCACATAACGATCACATTTTCCGAATTGGAATCTGCGGCCGCTTTTGAGTAATTGAACGAACCAGTTTGAAGATGCTTACCGTCAACGATGATGATTTTGTCGTGTGCAATTTTGTAACGATCAATTGTGCGAACTTGGATGCCGGCATTGACCAGCGCACCGAGAGCCGATTGGCTGTATTTGCTTGTCAAATTACTTGAGTCAGCAACTATGGCTACCTTTACGCCGCGTTTTGATGCGTCCAGGAGGGCACGCACAACCTTTGGCGAGGTGAAGCTATAGGCAAGTACCTTAACGTCCGAACGAGCGGTGCTAATGACTTGCAATACAAGGTCTTCGGCAGAACCTTCAGGTGAAAAGCCTACTTCAACGGATGCTTTGTTGGAAGTCGGCATTGCAGAGCTGTAGGTCGGCGCATTGAGAGCCAGAACCATCAAGGCTGAATAGAGAATCCGCTTCATGCACATTCCTTTTCAGTGACTACGGTGAATTGATCGCCACACACATCAATATGCAGAACAGATTTCTTTGTTACCTTGAGATCTGTTCCGAGCTGGTTGATGCTGTAGCGTGTCGTGTTTCCAGTGGTGACCTGATTGTGCGAATCAACCTGCAGAATTGTCTTCGGCAGATAATCTTTAGCAATCTTGAGCAACATTAGATTTGTTTTCATTGAATTCATACGACTCCTATTATTGGGAAACATAGAGTCTCCCGAATTGCCAATCACCCGAAGGTGACTGGCGTTGTTAGTCAAGTAAGTCAGCCATTAACGGGTGCATTTCAACCTTTGCAGGTTTATCCACAACCGGATCTGGTTGACGACGATTTCGTTTAGCAAAGTCACTTGCAATATCCTCTGGCTCTAACGCCTGAATCAATGCGATGCGCTCTATAAGCCCGTCTGTTGGAGTGTTTGAAATATCACACCACTTCAGATAACGCTCTTGAACCGATGGCAATGTCGAGATCCCCGCGCATCTGGTGCGTTGCACCGTCAGAATTGAGCCCTCAATCTTGACTTCAGCAGCACCCGCGAGAATTTCACGAATTGCGTTTCGGTCAACGGTCTTGGCAAATTCTTCATCAACCTCATATCGGACGCGAACATAAGCGCCGGCACAAGCTTGAATCTGAGTAGCAAGTTCATCGAGATTCGGTACGCCAGTGAATTCGATTTCGATCATACGGCGCGAAGGCGTTACTACTGGATCGAAAGATGAGCCATTCGGCGCAATATTCCAAACCAGATAATGCTTCTCACCGATTTCGCCATAATGGAAACGACCAATTGAACCAGGATAGGCGATCAATTGATGGACTCCATTAAAATTACGCTCCCAATATTGATGCTTGTGAATATGACCAAGCATCACCACGTCCGTTTGAGCTGCAAATAGAGCGCCAAGGGTGAACTCATGATCGAGTCCTGCCATTGGTACACCAGATTCATTCATCGAACCGTCCACCGTGCCATGACTTACCAGCACAGTTGGTACGCCTAATGCGCGTAGGTTGTTATTGACNNTTCACTTGCATGTTCGGCGCCAACCTGCGACACCAAATCTGCTTTGTTCAACGTAGGGAGTGATGTAATCACCAAGTCGTAATCTGGTTGTGTAGGATGCATAGGATCATATTCAATCCACTTACCTTCAGACAGAGCGACCATTTCAATCCGATCAGAAACATAAATCGGATGCTTTGCGCCAATCATTGCGAACAGATGAATCATTCCGGCTGGTTCGTGTGAAAACGTACCCTGCAAAATGAACACTGGACAGTGATCAGCCAATTGCTTGATGCGACGTACCAGCTGTATGAAGGCCGGTGCATGTGCATCTAATCTGTGATCAGTGGAATCGCCTGATAAAAAGGCAACTTCAATCTCACGAGCGATTGCATCTTCAATGGCATGTCCAAAGCAACGATCCGCTTCAACCAGGTTGGGACCTGAATAATGAAGATCGCTGAATTGACCAGCTTTGATTTTTTTCATGGTGGGAATCCTTTCAGTCCATGTCTTTGTCAATAACGCAGTCTTCGTCACCGTAAAACAGTGCGTCGTCTTCGTCGGGATTGCTGTAGCAAGTCACGCAAAACACTGCTAATGCGAGAACGAACAGCGACAAATACAGAATTTCAGGATCTTGAATTTCAAACATAAGTTGCCTCTCTTTCCGCATAGCGGTGTTAAAAAAGAGGTACTGTCATAGACAGGTTTCCAAGTCGTGCTGACTTGGAAACCCTTGTGAGGTTTCCATACTGCTAGTTGAGATTCCAACCAGTTAGATTGACGTATTCCGCTAGCTCGCATTCACATGCGATCGCGTATTTATGGTCGATAAGTTGCGCAAGAAATTTAAGGACAATTTTAAGTTCTGCTCTCATGCTACGAGCAATAACATTGCGAATGATTGAAGGATTTAACCCGATTTCATCGCATGCCCATTCAAAAGTAATTGCGCTTCCATCTGGATTAAGTGCATACAGCCAGATAAGAGCGTCTAACTTAAAGACTTCTTTATCTTGTTTATCGGTTCTTTCTTCGGGAAAGCTAATTCCGTACATGTCTGTAGTGAAGTCGGAAACGTATTGCTCATTGAGATCGTCTAGCATCCGACGAATCATTCTTTTTGAAATTTTTGTGTCCGATGTATCACCATCTGTTTCTTCCAAATTAATTGGATTCTCTTCATCCGAATCGTCATCGAGGATATCGACTTCTGAATTCGTACTTCGAGGTTCAATAATCTGAAACACATCATGATCGATATATCCATCAAGTCCCCTCGCACGTAGTACAGGGGTTTTGGAATAAATGATTTCGATAATTGGCGGTGGTTTGTCTATCTGAGCTGGTGGATCAGACGTATGAATTTTCGGTACTTCAATGTTGACGTGGTGACCCATGCCAAACATTTCTAGTTGTACCGTCGGTTCGATTGCAGTGATTTGTTGATTCAAGATTGCCTCCTGTGATTGCCGCATAGCGACGGTAAAAAGAGGTAATCCGAACTTCCGGATTTGGTTTCAGCGAACGGAAAACAAATGCGGTGAAGTGATTGATTAAATTGTTGCGTTGGTTATTTATTTCACTACAATCAGGCCTTAATTAATAAGGACTCACATGCCTGGCGATTTTTTTGAATTGAGCGATACCGAACACTCAGATATGTTGTCGAAACATGGTTTCACCCTATTCGATCCGACAATTCCAAATGAAGAAAACTTTATTCGTTTGGTGACTGATGCGATTCAGGCTGACAATCCCGAGGCGAAAGCTCATTTGTTGTTGGAAGTTGCGAATATGAGTATGGCATTGGCTGACAAGACCCTGGGAGCCCAGAGTCTTGTGCCAATTTGCATCGTAATGCCGAGGCATTAATGCATCAGAGTGTTTCGCGCTTTACTACGTACTGCGCGAACATTGTTCCAGACACGTTCGTTTTCAATGCAAGGCTCATTCTCAATCACTGAGAGTTCATCAAGAACTTTCTGAGCCGTTCTTGCATCGCTTGCAAACGCAAACAGTTTTCCCCAAAACTCCGTTTCGTGAATTGGAAATTTAGAGTAGCGATCGACGTTCGTTTTAGCGTTCAGAATTGCAATGCGCGTAGCTTTGGAGGACTGGACTAAGACTTTCATTTTGACTACTCCTAATTAAATTCCGCGAAGCGGGTTAAAAAAAGGAGAGTTGAAGAACAACTTATCTATTCGCTATTGAATAAATAAATTGTGTAATTGTGGTGTTGCTTGCCGGCAGAGCGACAGTGCAAATTTACCTGAGCGCGTTCTTTCTGTCTACAAAATTCTTTCCAAAGACCAAATATCTAAGCAATTAGATCAAGCCGCCAGCGATTTGCGATAAAAAACAAAAACTGACTCACGTTTTTGCAAAACTTCACGCAACTGTTTTGTGTAAACAAGCACTTAATCATTTTCTTCGACTGTCACAGTGTCAGTAAATGGCGACTGTTTTGGTTTCGGCACGTATTTTTCTGCGGATTTCATTTCGTGAAGCCCTAATTTGTCTTTCAGTCGATCCAACCCGACGCCATCTTGCAGTTCTTGGACTGCGAATGTATTGCGCAAGGTTCGGCCCCCTTCCCTTTGGACCTCGATGCCAGCCGCGGCAAAGACTTTCCGTGCCAAGCGATACACCGTCATCTTTGTGAGAGTAGGCTCACCCTTGCCATTGAGTCCTGTCAGCGATGGTGGGAAGAGATAATCACCAGGTATCTTGCGTGCGACTCGTTCGGCATGCCAATCCAATACAAAGCCTTTGGCGAATTCCCGTACTACGGTCGTGTGCTCTTTGCTGAGCCCGTATTTTTCAACGTCGACTTCCAGCTGGCCATGAACTTCGCGCACTCCGTCCGTCTTCTGCTTCAGTGCTTCAGACACTTTCAATCCGGCGCCGATCAATAAACCGAGTAGTGCGCAATCTCGACGCCTTTTCCAATCTGAGGAATTTTTTTCATCCGTATCATATGGCCGAATAACGGGCATTGCCGCTAGAAACTGGCTTTGCTGTTCTGTCGTCAGAAACTCTTTAGGCATGTCGCGGCCAGTTTCAGTCGGATCTAGTTCTTTCGCGATTTTACTGGCTGGATTAGGCGCAAATTCTAAGTGATCAAAAACCCGCTCCAACATTCGTATGTACCGAATCCGAATCAGGCTCAACATCGGTTTCTTGCCAGGATCATTAAGGAACAGTTCGATTTCGACTCGGCCAACCAAATTGAGCGGAATGTGATGCATGGTCAGCCAGCGCAAGAACTTGTTGAACATGTGGCGATAGACAGCTTTGCTGCCATCAGCGATCGCAAAGTTACCGCCCATCCCATGAACGTCACCCTTCCGCATGCTCGACTGCATGTAATCCTCAGAATCAATAAAAACTCTGAAAGCTTTGGACGGGTTATCAACCCACTCTTTCGGTAAGTTTTGCATTGGATTTTCGGTAATGTTACTAACGGTCTATATGGTAACCCGATTTTAGCCTTGGCACACGTAGTCGGTTTTGGCTGGCGATCAATATAAACATAAGTTGGACAGCATGAAGTCACCAAAACCAGTTGAAAAAATACTTCTGTATAAGTGACTTATATGAGAAATCACTCATGCCGGCCGTGGCTTTAGCCATTGACAGAATGGGTC
>CXWL01067629.1_pt1 | contig 28768 bp, 24 predicted proteins | sample 590931 | NCBI WGS metagenome assembly CXWL01 (sample SAMEA3498368, study PRJEB10139) | groundwater metagenome | biome: water well; material: biofilm material | place: Germany | collected 2015-04-27 | reverse complement strand
CCAGCGACAGCGCTGCCGCGCTGGGTGTGCAAGACCTGGTGATCGTGGCCGTCAAGGCGCCCGCGCTGGCGTCGGTGGCGCCTGCCGTGCAGGCGCTGTGTGGCCCGCACACCCAGGTGCTGGTGGCCATGAACGGCGTGCCGTGGTGGTTTTTCGAAGGCCTGCCCGGGGCTTGTGAAGGCCTGGCACTGCAGAGTGTGGACCCCGGCGGCTCTGTGCGCGCCTTGATCCCGGCGGCGCAGGTGGTGGGCTGCGTGGTGCACGGCAGCAGCAGCACACCCGCACCCGGCGCGGTGCGGCACGTCAACGGCAACGGACTCATCATCGGCCGCCCGGCCGGCGGTGTGGACGAGCGCCTGCAAGCGCTGGCTGGGCTGCTGACGCGCTCGGGTTTTGCCGTCACGGTGTCAGAGCGCATCCAGCGTGACGTGTGGTTCAAGCTCTGGGGCAACATGACCATGAACCCGGTCAGCGCACTCACGGGCGCGCCCTGTGACCGCATTCTTGACGACCCGTTGGTGCGTGGTTTCATCAGTGCGGTGATGCGCGAGGCGCAGGCCATTGGTGCGGCATTTGGCATCCCGATTGACCAAGCGCCCGAAGAGCGCCATGCCGTGACACGCAAGCTGGGCAGCTTCAAGACCAGCATGCTGCAAGACACGCTGGCCGGCAGGCCGCTGGAGATTGACGCCCTGGTGGGCGCTGTGCGAGAGATAGCCCAGCGCCTGGGCCAGAGCACGCCCCACATTGACGCGCTGCTGGGCCTGGTGCGGCTGATGGCCAGCGAGCGCGGGCTTTACACCGCGCCCGTCTGAGATCGCCCCTTACGACTTGACCAGCGCCGACACCACGGCACCGGTGGCTTCTTTCAGCTTCTCGCGCGCCAAGTCCTGGCACTGCTCGGTGCTGGAACCCTGGGCGGCGTCAAACGCGGTGGCCATCTTTTGTGGGCGCAAGAGCACGGCCTTGGCCGTGGCGGTCAGCGGCACCAGCATCACACGCGCCGTGACCACGCAGGTGCTGCCCTTCATGCCACCTTCAACCTGGCTGACGAAGGCATATCTCTTGGCGGGGTGCAGTTTCCAGACCTTGGCCGGGATGTTCTCGCCCATCACGCTCTTGGCTGCATCGGCGCTGATGAGCGTGGCGTTGGAATGGTCGATGAAGTGGGTCTTGGGCGCGGCGGCCTGGGCTTGCGCGGTGCCGGTGGCCAGGCTCAGCAAAAGGGCGGGGAGCAGCATCACGTTGTTCATTCGGCACCTGTGCAGGAAAGGAGGATGCGGCCGCAGGCAACTCTGCCGCAGCATGCGGGGCGCAGTGTAATCAGGTCGAGGCTGTTTTCTGGCTTTGCCGGCCTTGCTGCTGCAGCCGGATCACGTCGTTGCTCAGGCGGCCGGCAATCAGCCGCACCACGGCCAGGCCGAAATCGGGGTTCTGGTAGACCAGCTCGTTGAAGGTGGCTTCGTCTATCGACAGCAGCGTGCAGTCGCTCAAACAGCGCGCGCTGCTGCTGCGTTTGCGGCCGGGCGCAAAAAAGGCGATCTCACCAAACATCTGGCCGGCGCTGAGGATGCGGCCAACTTCGGGCAACTCCACATCGCCGCTGGCTACAAAGTACAGCCGCTCGGCCGTGTCGCCCACGGCAAAGACCATGCTGCCGGGTTTGTAGTGCCGGCTGCGCATGTAGGGGCGCAGCCAGATCTCCATCTGCCTGGCGTCGGCCGTGGCCGCCACGCGGCGGGTCAGGCCGATCATCTGCCACACGCGCCACAGGTTCACCGGCAGCAGCACGGCGTGCAGCGCCACCATCAGCGGCACCGGGTGCACCAGGCCGTAGACGATGAAGCCCACGTTGCTGGCCACCGCCAGCCAGCGCAGCGGGATCATGGTTTTGACAAAGGCGCTGACGACGACCAGCAGCGCCGCCACGCCGGCCGAGGCCAGCGCCAGCAGCTGCGTGGGGTCGGCGGCGGCAGCCAGCAGCGCGTCGGTCTGCTGGGCCAGGGACTCCGTCAGCGAGATCAGCGAGGTCATCAACACGAGGTCTCCTCGGCGGCTGTGTGGTTCGGGCTGGGCGGGCGCGCGCGGGCAGCGGTGTCACCACGCTGGCTGCGGAGTATCCATGCTGCCTGGCCCAAAGTCGTGCCGGCGCGTGGCAGGCCGCCGTGGCCTGCACTACCAGCGTGCGGGCAGCTTCTTCAGCAGTGCAATGCGGCCTGCGCGCACTTGCACATAGCCGCCTTCGGTCAGTGGCTTGAAGACGCGGCTGACCATCTCGCGCGACGAACCCACACGCTCGGCAATGTCTTGCTGCGTGAGCTTGTCGGGCAGCATCAGCGTGCCGCCCTCGTTGCGCGCCAGGCTGCGCAGCAGCTTGGTGATGCGGCCGTACACGTCGTCCAGCGCCAGGCTCTTGACCTGTGCGGTGCTGGCGCGCGCCAGGCGTATGAGTTTGTGCACCAGGTGCAGCGCAAAGTCAGGGTGCGCGGCCAGAAAGTCGCGCACCTGCACACCCGGCACCACGGCGCAGGTGGTGGGCTCCAGCGTCATGACACTGGCCGAGCGTGGGCCGCCATCCAGCGTCAATTCACCAAAGTATTCGCCCACACCCTGGGTGGCGTAGACCACCTCGCGGCCGTCTTCGCCCGCGCCGTAGGCCTTGACGCGGCCGCTCAAGATGACAAAGAGCGTGTCCGACACATCGGCCTCGGTCACCAGCACGGCGTTTGCGGCGTAGTGGCGCACGCCGCCGCGTTGTGCAATGGCGCGCAGCAAGGCGTTGTCCAGCACGTCGGGGGTGGCGGTCTTGCGTGGGGCCATGGCGGCATGGTGCCATGGCCGCGACCGCACCGTGGTGGTGCCGTCCAAAGCGTTGAATTGGCAGGGAATTTGTTGCGCCGCATCATCATGAGCTGGCGTGGCCTGGCCTATGCTGAACGTCTTCACACGCGTCGAAGTTGAACACTGTGGACCGCCACTTTCTCACCCCGCTGTTTCAGCCCAAATCCATCGTCGTCTTTGCCGGTGACCCCGGCGCCGAGCCGCCCAACCGCGAAGCCGCCACGCTGCGCAAAGCCCTGGCCGAAGGCGGCTTCAAGGGCACGGTGACCTGGCTGGATGTGGCCATGACCGGCACGCTGGGTGACCTGGCCCACTCACGCGCAGACCTGGCGCTGATTGCCCTGCCGCATGACCAGACGATGGCTGCGCTGGAAATCGTGGGCCGTGTGCGCTGCCGCGCCGCCCTGGTGCTGTCCACCGGCATGCCACCGGCGCTGTGCACCGCACTGCACCAAACCGCACGCCGCTACGGCGTCAATCTGCTGGGCCCCAACAGCATGGGCCTGCAACGCCCGGCCATAGGCCTGAACGCCGGCGCGCTGGGCCCGCTGGCAGCGGCCGGGCCGCTGGCACTGGTGTCGCAGTCGGGTGCGCTGACCTCGGCCATGCTCGACTGGGCGGCGCGCCAGGGCGTGGGCTTTTCTACCGTGGTGTCGCTGGGCCCCAATACGGCGGTGGAGTTGCCGCAGGTGCTGGACTTTCTGGCCAACGACGGTGCCACGCAAAGCATCCTCGTGTACATGGAAGGCATACGCAACGCACGCCGCTTCATGAGCGCGCTGCGTGCGGCGGCCTACGCCAAGCCGGTGGTGGTGCTCAAGGCCGGGCGCAAGGCATCGGGCACGCGGGTGGCGTTGACGCATTCGGCGTCCATCGTGGGCACCGACGACGTGTTTGATGCCGCCCTGCGCCGTGCCGGTGTGGTGCGTGTGCGGCAGTTCACGCAGCTCATCTCGGCCGCACGCTGCCTGGCGTCGCGCTTCAGGCCGGTGGGCCGCAACCTCAGCATCATCACCAATGGCGGTGGCCCCGCCGTGATGGCCGCCGACTGGGCCGACGGCCTGGGCCTGAGCGTGGAGCAGGTGCACGACCTGGGTGAAGACGCCTCACCGGCGGCCTACGTGCAAGCCATGCAGGCGGCGGTGGCCGACCGCAAGGTGGACGGCGTGTTGATCATCTTTTCACCCAAGGCCGGCAGCGACGCCGACGGCGTGGCCACTGCGGTGGGCGAGGTGTTTTCGCCCGCCTCCAAGCCCGTTCTGGGCTGTTGGATGGGCGAAGACAGCGTGCGCTCGGCGCGCCACCTGCTCAACAACAAACACATGCCGGTGTTCCGCACGCCCGAGGCGGCGGTGGACGCCTTCAACAGCATCGCCAGCTTCTACCGCAACCAGCAGTTGCTGCAGCAAACGCCGCCGCCGCTGTCGGGAGGGCCCGCACCCGACGTGGAGGGCGCGCGCCTGCTGATCGAAGGTGTGCTGGCCGAGCGCCGCAAGGTGTTGACTGAAATGGAAAGCAAGGCGCTGCTGGCGGCCTTTCACATCCCGGTCACGCGTACCATGCTGGCACGCAGCGCCAATGAGGCGATGCTGATTGCCAGCCAGCTGGGTTACCCNNACAGCTGGGTTACCCGGTGGCGCTGAAGATCGATTCACCCGACGTCAGCCACAAGAGCGACGTGCAGGGTGTGGTGCTGGACGTGAACAACGCCACCCAGGTGCGTGACCGCTATCACGAGATGCTGGAAGCCGTGGCCCGTGCCCAGCCCGGTGCGCGCATCAACGGCATCACCGTCCAGCCCATGGCCGGCCACCCGCAGCGCCGCCGCGGGCGCGAGGTGTACGTAGGCCTGACCACTGATGAAGCCTTTGGCCCCGTCATCACCTTCGGCGCCGGCGGCACCATGATCGAGCTGATTGCTGACCGCGCGATGGAGTTGCCGCCGCTCAACCAGTTTCTGGCGCGCCGGCTCATCGAGCGGTCTCGTGCGCATGAAATGCTGGGCCCCTGGCGCGGCGCCCCGGCGGCCGACGAAGCCGCGCTGGAGCACCTGCTGCTGCGTGTCAGCGACATGGTGTGTGCGCTGCCGCAACTGCGCGAAATGGACATCAACCCCGTCATCGTGGATGAATTTGGCGCCGTGGCGGTGGACGCGCGCATCGTCATCGACGGCGCAGCACAGAACCCCGGCACCTTTGGCCACCTGGCCGTGCTGCCCTACCCCACGGGGCTGGAGCGTGAATGGCCGTTGGGCCCCAAGGCCGGCGGCGGCATGTACACCATCCGCCCCATCCACCCCGACGACGCCGACATGCTGCAGACCTTTGTGCGCAGCCTGTCGGCCGAAAGCCGCTACTTCCGCTTTGCCAGTGCGCTGCCCGAGTTGCCGGCGCGCATGCTGGCGCGCTTTACGCTCATCGACTACGACCGTGAAATGGCCCTGGTGGCCGTGCGCAAGCAGCGCGACACCGACACCGAAGGCAATGTCACCGAGACCGAGCACATCCTGGCCGTCAGCCGCTACGTCACCAACCCCGACGGCGCGAGTTGCGAGTTTTCACTTGTGGTGTCTGATGAGCTCAAGGGCCAGGGCCTGGGCTCGCGCATGATGCTGTCGATAGAAGACGTGGCGCGCAGCAAGGGCCTGGGCGAAATCATCGGCCTCATCCTCACCAACAACGCGCCCATGCTCAAGCTGATGAACAGCCTGGGTTACCACGTGGCGCACTTCCCCGAAGACCCGGACTTCCGCCTCGCCACGAAGGTGTTGTAGGCGTTTGCCGCACCCGGAACCGGCGCCTTTTTGCGCCGCGTCAATTTGCCGTCAGCGAAACCGGCGGGGTGCCGGGCTAGACTGGCCGCCACAAAATTAGGCTGCTCACCACGTCTGCGGGTGGGGTATGCCCGTATGCCCTGCCAGGAGACGACAAGTGCGCCCCACCGACGTGAGCGACCCGACCTATTTCCACAAGGTTGTGGATTGCCAATGGGCCTGTCCGGCCCACACCCCTGTGCCGGAATACATCCGGCTCATCGCCCAGGGTCGTTACGACGACGCCTACATGGTCAACTGGGTCAGCAACGTCTTCCCGGGTGTGCTGGGCCGCACCTGTGACCGGCCCTGCGAGCCCGCCTGCCGGCGTGGCCGTGTGGAAGAAGAAAACACCGCCAAGCCCGAGCCGGTGGCCATTTGCCGGCTCAAGCGCGTGGCGGCTGACTTCAAGGCCGTTGAAGGCGTGAAAGCGCAAATGCCCACGCCGCTGCCGCGCAACGGCAAAAAGGTGGTGTGCATAGGCGCCGGGCCTTCGTCGCTGACGGTGGCGCGTGACCTGGCCGTCCAAGGCTATGCGGTGACGATGTTTGACGGCGAGAAAAAGGCGGGTGGCTTCATCCGCACGCAGATCCCGCGCTTCAGGCTGCCCGAAGCGGTGATAGACGAAGAAACCGGCTACGTGCTGGACCTGGGCGTCGAATTCAAATCGGGCCAGCGTGTGGAATCGATGAAGGCACTGCTGGCGCAGGACTGGGACGCCGTCTTCGTGGGTTGCGGCGCACCGCGCGGCCGCGACCTTGAGGTGACGGGCCGCAAGCAAGCCGCCGCCAACATCCACATCGGCATCGACTGGCTGGCCAACGTGTCGTTTGGCCACATCACGGCCGTCAAGAAGCGAGTCATCGTGCTCGGTGGTGGCAACACGGCCATGGACTGCTGCCGCTCGGCACGCCGCCTGGGCGCCAAGGACGTGAAGGTGGTGGTGCGATCTGGCTTTGACGAGATGAAGGCCAGCCCCTGGGAGAAAGAAGATGCCATGCACGAAGGCATCCCCATCCTCAACTTCCACGTGCCCAAGGCCTTCTTGCACGAAGGCGGCAAGCTCACCGGCATGAGCTTCGAAATCGTCAAGGCCGTGTATGACGACAAAGGCCGGCGCAGCCTCGTCCCCACCGGCGAAAACGACGTCGTGCTGGACTGCGACGAGGTGCTGGTGGCGGTGGGCCAGGAAAATTCGTTCCCCTGGATAGAGCGTGAATGTGGCATCGAATTCGACAAGTGGGGCCTGCCCAGGCTCGACGAAAAAAGCCTGCAGTCCACCGTGGCCAAGGTCTTTTTTGGTGGTGACGCGGCCTTTGGCCCCAAGAACATCATCACCGCCGTGGCGCACGGGCACGAAGCCGCAGTCAGCATCGACCGCTTCCTGCACAACGAACCCGTGAGCAACCGCCCACCGCCCACCGTGAACCTGGTGTCGCAGAAGATGGGCATCCACGAATGGAGCTACAGCAACGCGCCCAGCGACGACACCCGCAACAAGGTGCCCTGGGCGGCGGCCGAAGCGGCGCTGGCCAGCATCCGTGTCGAGGTGGAACTGGGTTTTGACGCCGGCGTGGCCTTCAAGGAAGCACAGCGCTGCCTGAACTGCGACGTACAAACGGTGTTTGCCGACAGGCTGTGCATTGAATGTGATGCCTGCGTGGACATCTGCCCCACCGACTGCATCACCTTCACCGCGCCCGGCGACGAGGCTGATTTGCGAACGCAGCTCAAGGCCCCGGCACTGCACACCGAGCAGGCGCTGTACGTGAGCGGCGCGCTCAAGACCACGCGCGTGATGGTGAAAGACGAAGACGTGTGCCTGCACTGCGGCCTGTGCGCCGAACGCTGCCCCACCGGGGCCTGGGACATGCAGAAGTTTCTGCTGCTCACCCCCAAGGCCGGGCCAGCGTGCCGCGGCGCCAACCCGACTGTCAAGCGCGTGGGAGCTGCAGCATGACGACCGCTCCCAAGATACGCCTCGAAGCCGTCAACGACTTCGTCATCAAGTTCGCCAACGTCAACGGCTCGGGCTCGGCTTCGGCCAATGAGCTGTTTGCCAAGGCCGTGATGCGCATGGGCGTGCCCGTGAGCCCACGCAACATCTTTCCCAGCAACATCCAGGGCATGCCCACCTGGTACGAGGCGCGGGTGTGTGAAAAGGGCTACCACGGCCGCCGTGGCGGCGTGGACATGATGGTGGCCATGAACGCCCAGACCTGGGCGCAAGACGTGGCCGAGATCGAGCCCGGTGGTTACCTGTTCTACGACAGCACACGCCCGCTGCCACCCGGCAGCTTGCGTGGCGACATCCACGTCATCGGTGTGCCGCTGACGGCCATTGCCAACGCCAACTACACCGACCCACGCCAGCGCACGCTGTTCAAGAACATCATCTACGTGGGCGCCTTGTCAATGCTGCTCAACGTGGACGCCGAGGTGTTTGAGAAGCTCTTTGCCGAGCAGTACAAGGGCAAGGAAAGGCTGCTCGACAGCAACGTGCAGGCGCTGCACCTGGGCCGCGACTACATCAAGAAGAACGTGCCGCACCCGCTGGGCCTGCGTGTGCACAGCTCAGACAAGGTGGGCGACCAAATCTTTACCGACGGCAACAGCGCCGCCGCCTTGGGCTGCATCTACGGCGGCGCCACGGTGTGTGCCTGGTACCCGATCACGCCTTCGTCGTCGGTGCCCGAGGCCTTTCAGAAGTACTGCGAAAAATTCCGCATCGATCCGGCCACGGGCACACACCGCTTTGCCATCGTGCAAGCCGAAGACGAACTCGCCTCCATCGGCATGGCGGTGGGTGCGGGCTGGAACGGCGCGCGCTCTTTCACGGCCACTTCGGGCCCGGGCATCAGCCTGATGCAGGAGTTCATTGGTCTGGCCTACTTTGCCGAGATCCCGGTCACCATCATCAACGTGCAGCGCGGTGGGCCGTCCACCGGCATGCCCACACGCACGCAGCAAAGCGACATCCTGGCCTGCGCCTACGCATCCCACGGCGACACCAAACACGTGCTGCTGTTGCCGCAAGACCCGCACGAGTGTTTTGAGCAAAGCGCCGCCGCGTTGGACCTGGCCGACCGCCTGCAGACGCCCATCTTTGTCATGACCGATCTGGACATCGGCATGAACCAGCGTCTGTGCAAGCCCTTTGTGTGGGACGACAGTCGCCGCTACGACACCGGCAAGGTCATGAGCGCCGACGAGCTGGAAGCCGGCAAGGACTTTGGCCGCTACAAAGACGTGGACGGCGACGGCATCCCCTGGCGCACCTTGCCCGGCACGCATCCCAGCAAGGGCGCGTTCTTCACACGTGGCACCACACGCAACCCCTACGCGCAGTACAGCGAGCGTGGGCCCGACTACATCTACAACATGGAAAGGCTGCTGAAGAAGTTCAAGACCGCAGCCGACCTGGTGCCGCAGCCGGTGCTGCGCCTGAGCGACGAGGCCACGCGTTTTGGCGTCATCTACTACGGCTCTACCAGCCCCGCCATGCGCGAGGCGCTGGACGTGCTGGAAGAAGCCGGCGTGCTGGTGGATGCATTGCGGCTGCGCGCCTTCCCCTTCCCCAAGGTGGTGCCCGACTTCATCGGTGCGCACGACAAGGTTTTTGTGGTGGAACAAAACCGCGACGCGCAGATGCGCAGCCTGCTCATCAACGAGCTGGAAGTGGACCCGGCCCGTGTGCCGGCCGTGCTGCACTACGACGGCACGCCCATCACGGCGCGTTTCATCGTGGCGGCCATCCGCAAGGCCATCGCCGCGCACCACGCCGGCACGGCCGCCAGCACACCCGCCAGCACCAATGCCCAGGGGGCCACATGACCTTCATCACCAAGCCCCGGCTGCACCACCCCACGCTGCACACCAACAAGGTTGGCTACACCCGGCGTGACTACGAAGGCCGCATCAGCACCCTGTGCGCCGGCTGCGGGCACGACAGCATCAGCGCGGCCATCATCCAGGCCTGCTGGGAGCTGGACATTGAACCGCACCGCGTGGCCAAGCTCAGCGGCATCGGCTGCAGCAGCAAGACACCCGACTACTTTTTGGGCGCCAGCCACGGCTTCAACACCGTGCACGGCCGCATGCCCAGCGTGCTGACCGGCGCCAACCTGGCCAACCGCTCGCTGCTGTACCTGGGTGTCAGTGGTGACGGCGACAGCGCCAGCATCGGCCTCGGCCAATTTGCCAACGCCATGCGGCGTGGTGTGCGCATGGCCTACATCGTTGAAAACAACGGTGTCTACGGCCTCACCAAGGGCCAGTTCAGCGCCACCGCCGACCGTGGCAGCAAGAGCAAGAAGGGTGTCGTCAACGCCGACAGCCCGGTGGACCTGGTGGCGCTGGCGCTGCAGCTGGGTGCCACCTACGTGGCGCGCAGCTTCTCGGGCGACAAGGCGCAACTGGTGCCGCTCATCAAGGGCGCCATGGCGCATGGCGGCGCGGCCTTCATCGACGTCATCAGCCCGTGCGTGACCTTCAACAACCACGGTGGCAGCACCAAGAGCTACGACTACGTGCGCCAGCACAACGAAGCCGTGAGCCGCATCGACTTCATGACGCCGGGTGAAGAAATCACCACCGAATACGCACCCGGCGAAGTGGTGGACGTGCCGCAACACGACGGCACCGTGCTGCGTCTGCGCAAGCTGCACGACGACTACGACCCCACCGACCGCTTTGGCGCGCTGAGCTACATGAATGAACATGCCCAGCACGGTGAAGTGGTCACCGGCTTGCTCTACATGGACCCGCTGGCCACCGACCTGCACACCGCCTTCAACACCTGCGCCACGCCGCTGAATGCGCTGAGAGAAGCTCAGTTGTGCCCTGGCTCGGGTGTGCTGGCCAAGATCAACGCTGCCCTGCGCTGAACCCGCAAAGGAAACCCACCATGACCGAACGCACCATCTTCCAGGCCATGTCGCGCCGCCATGTGCTGAGCGTGTTGCCCAGCGCCACGGTGCACGACGCGGCCTGCGTGATGACACGCGCCAACTGCGGCAGCGTGCTCGTCATCGACCACGCCAGCCAGATGGTGGGCATCGTGACCGAACGCGACATGATGACGCGCGTGGTGGCCAAGGCGCTGGACCTGCAGACGCCGGTGAGCAAGATCATGACGCCCAACCCGCAGTGCGTGAAGCCCGAGTTGAAGGTGGCCGACGCGGTGCTGATCATGATCGAGCGCGGTTTCCGCCACCTGCCCGTGGTGGCTGACAACGGCAAGATCCTGGGGGTGTTCTCTGTGCGCGACGCCATGCCGCGTGAGGTGAACGCGGCGGTGAGCCTGTCGGAGTTCAACGAGCAGGTCAACGACTCGCTGGGTTAGGCCCAGGATCTGAGTGGCGTTGCCGTGCGCGCCGCGTTCCACGCCACCGCCGCCCAGGTCTTTGGCCCGCACGGCCAGTGTGGCCGGGCCCCTGAAACACGTTCAACCAAGATTCAACAGCCGCGCGCACGGCAGTGACGGCCGGTACTGCCTGAGCGCAAGGTCATCAGGTTTTTGGCTTTGGCTGTGAACATGAAAAAGGCGGCCTCTCAGGCCGCCCGAGTCCGCCCTGCAAGGGGCGCCGCTTTGCGTCAAGCCTTGCGGCGGGTCGCGGCTACGGCACCCAACAGGGCCAGGCCGACCAGCGCCAAGCTGGTGGGTTCCGGCACATTGGACCAATGGGCCGTGTAGTTCGCTACCACAGCGGTGGGGAAGTTGGTCGGGTCGTCAAAGTTGTAGGCCTGCATGATCACGGCCGAAAAACCTTCGCTCGGATCGCCGTAGCCAATGGTGTTGTCGGTGTAGACCAGCGTGCCGTCGATGAAGTAGTCCATCGAAAAGCCACCGTTGTAGACCATCTGAAACGAGGTCCAGCCACCGTAGCTGACGGTGGTGCTGAGATCGACCCAACNNCGGTAGCGTGCGGCGCCGCCGAAATTGGTGAAACCGATGATCGGGTAGTCGGTAACGCCGCCCACATCACTCATTACGCCCCACATGTCGGTGCGCACAGCGCCATCGCTGCTGCCGGCCCAGCTTGCGTCCATGTACAGCGCCGCACCCAGAACCGACCCCGCGCCACCGCTGATGGCGTGCTGGCGACCTTGCGTGTTGTAGAACATGCCGCCCTGGCCGCCGCGGTTGGCGGCACCCTGTGCAGTGCTGATGCCAATACCCAAGACGTCTGTGCGCCCCTGATAGCTGCCGACGTTGGCAAAGCTGTTGGGCTCGTAGCGGTCGGTCGTCCAGCCGGTGGGGATGTCCGCAAAACTAGGCATCACCAACCCGGCGTGGGCGGCCATGCTGGCCAGGCCAAGTGCGACGCCGCTTGCAAGTATCGAAAATGTCTTCATGCGTTCCCTCTTTGTTGAGTGCTTGAACCGGGCTGGCACCTGGACTGAACACAGCCAGTTTGCCGTCTGCCAACGGACTATGTAACGGTAAGCAATTCCTGCGCCGGAAGGGACCCCGCGTCTGATAAGTGTTATCAATCAACCGCTTGGAACGGGCGCAGCGGCTCGCTGCTAGCACTTTCAGAGAAGTTCGCCTCGGCGTGTCAATAAATCCGACATTTGACAATGGTCAATGCGCTGGCGCATTGGTGCAAGGTGGGCAGGCGCATCGGAGGCGCCGCCTGCGGCAACGCAGGCCGCTCTTGAGTGTGCCTGCGCCTCAGTTGCTCAGGGTCTTGAGCAGCCGCGCCACTTCATCCTGCCCGCCATAAGCCTTGCCCAACGCGGCCAGTTTGTCGAGCTCAGTACGAGCCGCCGCAGGCTTGCCTGCCTGGATATGGAGCCTGGCCAGGCTCAGGCGGTACCCGGGCACGTCAGGCGCCAGCGCCACCGCGCGGGTTTGCGTCGACACCGCCATGGCGATCTGGTTCTCCTTGGCATAGCTCATGGCCAACGTGTCCAGCACCGACACCTGGTCCGGCGCAAGCTTGAGCGCCTGTTCGGCCAGGCCCACGGCACCGGGCTTGTTCTGCATTGCCAACAAGTAAGCCAGGTTGTTCAGGGCAATGACCTGCTGAGGCTGCCGTTTGAGGGCCTCGCGATAACGCGCTTCGGCCACCGCCTGTTTGCCCTGGCCCAGGGCCATGTCGCCCAGGTGCACGATGAATGCGGTGTCTGCGGGGTGTGCCTTGAGCCACTCGTCGGCCATGCGCTCGGCCTCGGCCGACTTGTTGGCACCCAACAACGCTTGGTGCAGTCGCGGCGCGGCCTCGGCGGCATTGGTTTTGCTCAGGGCCTTGCGGAAGGCCACCGCCGCTGCTTGGTGATGCAGCAGCGTGAGCTCGATCTCGCCTTCGAGCATGTAGCCTGCAATGTCGTCCGGCCGCTGTGTCTGCGCCTTGCGGGCGATAGTCAGTGCCTGGGCCGGTTGCTTGTCACGCAACGCCAGCTTGATGCCTGCGCGCAGGGCAGGCAGCGAGTCCGGTTCTGCTTCCATGGCACGGCGCACCTGGCTGGAAGCCGCTTCGGCATCGTTCTTGGCCAGGCTGAGTTGGGCCAGGCGCAAGTGCGGCAGGGCTGACTTCGGCTGCAGGCTTGCCAATTGGGTGAATGTGAGCTGTGCTTGGTAGGCGTCACCGCTGGCCTGTTGGGCGCGTCCCAGCCGGTCCAGCAATCCTGGGTTGTCCGCTACGGCAGCGACACCGGCCTGTGCAGCCGCCAGAGCTGCCGCAGCGTCGCCGGTGCCCAGGTGATGGTCGATCAGCGCGGCATGTGGCAATGCCGAGAGCGGGCTGGCCTTGATGCCACTTTCCAGCCAATGTGCCACCTCTTCCTTGGCACCGCCACGGCGCGCTGCCAACTCGGCCAATGCGAGGTGCGGTTTGGCGTCGCGCGGGTCCAGCTTGATCAGGGCCTCAAATCGCGCGCGCGCTGCGTCGGGCTTGCCCTGGCCCATGTCCATGCCGGCCAGGCTGGCAACGGCAACAAAGAAGTTGGGCTGCTTGGCCACCGATGCTTCAAAGTGCTTGCGTGCTGCGGCGTCGTCACGGCGCTGCAACGCGATGCGCCCACGCAAGAGATCAGGCAGTGCCAGCTGTGGCTGTTTGGCGGCCAGCGTGTCCACAGCCTTCAGCGCGGCGTCAAATTCCTTGCGTTGCATCCTTTGACTGATCAGTGCCATGTCAGCTGTGGTGCCGGTGTCCTTGGCGGCCACGGCCGCCAGCTCGATCAAGGCCAGCGACCCCTGGCCCTGGCCCAGACGCGACAGGGCAATGGAGGTGCGCAGGTGTTGGTCGTCAGGTTTGAGCTTGGCCGCACGGCCGAAACTGGTCTCGGCTGCTTTGGCGTCACCCAGCATGAGCTGAGCGCGGCCGGCCAGCGACAACACCTCGGGGTCTGGCGTGGCTGCCTCCACGAGCGGCTTGAGCATGGTCAGGGCCTTGTCGGGCTGGCCACTGCGCAAGTACAGCTGGGCCAACAAGCGCCGGGGTGTTTCGGCCTGGGGTGCCAGTTGGGCCGCCCTGCCCAGCAGCGCTTCGGCCTGCGGCAGCGCGTCTAGCTGCATTTCAGCCTGACCGGCCAGGAGCAGCGTCCTCAACTGGGGCTGCGGCCCGGCCAGCAGGCCTGCGGTGATTTCGCGCGCGTGTTTGGCGTCGCCGTTGCGTAGCGCCAGCACGGCCTCGAAGTACAGAGTGTCCGGGTGCCGGGGCCGCAGCTTCTTGAGTGCGTCATGCTGCTTGTTGGCGGAGGGCAGATCCCGGGCATTGATCAGCAGCGAGATCACGCCCACATGCGCAGGCAGCAGGTCGGGCTGCAGGTTCAACGCCTTGCGATAGGCTTGCAGCGCGCCTGCGCTGGCCGAGCGGTCCGTGTGCAACAGCAGTTCGGCCCTGAGCACCCAAGCGTTGGCTTCCCCGGGTTTGGCAGCCAGCAGCTCGTCCACCAGCGCCAGGGCCGCCGGACTGTCGCCCTGAGCCGCCATCAGGCGTGCGCGCAGCAGCACTGCGGGCACGTAACCCGGTGCACGCTGCAGCGCGTTGTCGATGGAAGCACGCGCCTCTTCGACCGCACCGAGGGCAAACTGCGCGGCTGCAAGCTGCGTTTTGAGTTCGGCGGCGGCCAGGCCGTCCTTCAACTCCGTCTGGCCATAGCGCAGTGCCAAGGGCGAAAACTGCTGCTGCACGACCATGGCCCGGGCCAGCAGCGGAAGAACCTTGTCGTCGCCAAAACCGGCATCCAGAGCCTGTTGCCACTGAGCCTGCGCGCCGGCGGCGTCGCCCGAAGCAAAGTGCGACTGGCCCAGCAGAAAACGGGCCTCGCCAGAGTCGGGATTGGCCTGCAGTGCGTTCTTGAGCTCGATGATGGCGGCGGCATGGTCTTGCTTGACCATGTGGCCACGTGCGGATGTGAGCAGTTCCTGATCGGACTTGCCGCACCCACCCAGTAGCGCCAGCGAGGCGGCCAGGCCGGCACCAGCCAGCCACCGTGCTGGCTGGTGCCAGCAGGACACATCGCTCATCACGACCCCCTTTTGTTTTCTTGGCGCCTGCCCAGTGCGGTCACGATGTGCCGCGCGCCGTCATGAAGCCCCCTATAGCCGAAGGACCTTCTCCACCGCGTTGGGCCGCAGCCTGAAGGCGTCTGGCAAGCCCGACCCCAACAACGGCCGCAGGTACAGCCTGAAGGCGTCCGTCACGTCGGTGCCGCTGGCGCTGATGAATTCGTCTTCCATGGTGCGTGTCTTGCCGGCCACGGCCGTCAGCGGCAGCAGTTCGTAGTCCACCGAATAAAAGCCTGTGCGCTTGATGGCCACCGAGCCGTTGGTGTTGCCCCACATGGCGTACTGCACGGCTTTTTCGCCCACCTCGCGCGCTTCGCGCTGGTCCACGTCGCTCACGCAGCCCACAAAACTGCGCTGCAGGTAGCCAAAGGTGTCGCCGCGCACACGCTTGATCTTGAGCTTGCTCTTGATCTCTTCGCACAGCAGGTCTGCCAGCGCGCCGCTGCCGCTGAGCTGCACGTTGCCGTGGGCGTCGCGCTCCAGGCCACCACCACCCAGGTCCTTGGCCAGCACGGCCAGGATGGGCGTGCCGCTGGCGTCGTGTATGCCTTCGCTCACGGCAATCACGCAGCGGCCATAACGTTCGTAGGTGGCCTTCACGTCGGCCAGGAACTTGTCCAGCACAAACACCCGCTCGGGCACGTAGATCAGGTGCGGGCCGTCGTCAGGAAACTTCTTGCCCAAAGCGCTGGCGGCGGTCAAGAAGCCGGCATGCCGGCCCATCACCACGCCCACATACACACCCGGCAAGGCTGCGTTGTCGAGGTTGGCGCCGGCAAAGGCCTGGGCCACAAAACGCGCCGCGCTGGGGAAACCCGGCGTGTGGTCGTTGAGCACCAGGTCGTTGTCTATGGTCTTGGGGATGTGGATGCAGCGCAGCGGGTAACCCGCCTTGGCGGCCTCTTCGGCCACGATGCGGACGGTGTCCGACGAATCGTTGCCACCGATGTTGAAGAAGTGCTCGATCTTGTGCGCCTTGAGCACTTCAAACATCTCATGGCAGTAGGCCAGGTCGGGCTTGTCGCGGGTGCTGCCCAGCGCCGCAGCGGGCGTGTTGGCCACCAGTTCCAGGTTGTGGCTGGTCTCTTGCGTGAGGTCCACAAAGTCTTCATTGATGATGCCGCGCACGCCGTGGCGCGCACCGTACACGCGCTTGATGCCCTGGTGGCGGCGTGCTTCCAGCACCACGCCGGCCAGGCTCTGGTTGATGACGGCAGTGGGGCCACCACCTTGTGCGACGAGGATCTTGCCGGATGACATGCACCGCTCCTTGGGGTTCAACTTGGGTCGGCGTCAATCGTAGCCGCTGCAGCCTGTGCCTCGGCAATCCAGCCGCCACAATCCAGCCGCCCCGGCTTCTTCACCTGCGCATGCACCGCACCCTCTTCGACACCCCGGTGGTCAACACCGTCTTGCGTGCGATTTCCATGGCCTTTCTCAAGCTCGCCGGCTGGCAGGTGGAAGGCACACTGCCCGAAGGTGCGCGCAAGAGCGTGCTGATTGCCGCGCCGCACACCAGCAACTGGGACCTGCCCTACACGCTGATGGTGGCCCTGTGTCTGCGCCTGAACATCTACTGGATGGGCAAGCACAGCCTCTTTCGCTGGCCCCTTGGCCCGGTGATGCGCTGGCTGGGTGGCATCTCGGTGGACCGCAGCAAGAGCAACAACCTGGTGGCGGCCTCAGTGCAGGCCATCGTGCAGGCCAGCGGCCCGGTGCAACTGGTGGTGCCGCCCGAAGGCACACGCGGCAAGACGCGGCACTGGAAGACGGGCTTCTACTTCATCGCCGTGGAAGCGAAGGTGCCCATCATCCTGGCCTACATGGACTACCACCACAAACGCAGCGGCCTGGGCCCCACCTTCATGCCCACCGGTGACGTGGACAAGGACATGGCCGAGATCAAGCGCTTCTACGCCGGCATCAAGGGCCGGCGTGCCGACCAGTTTGAGACGCAGTGACGCCGTGCTGCGGCCAACCCCCATGCCGGCTGGCGTGTGCCAGGGTGCACCAGGGCCTGCACTGGGCCCGTGTGGCCGACAATGCAGCTTGCAATTGCACAGGAGTTCTCCGATGTCTGTCCTGAACGCAGCGCCGCGCCGGCGTCTGGCCCTGGTTGCGGCGGGCCTGCTCGCGTGGCTGGGGGCCAGCGGCCTGGCACACGCCGCCGACGCGGCTGCGCCGTTTGACTTGGTGACCGAGGCCGAGGCCAAGGTGGACGCCGCCGCGCCGCGTGTGCCGCGCACACGCTCCATCAAGCCCGTGCCGCCACCGGGTTCACCGGCCATCCAGGTGCTGGCGCCCAGCCTGGACGGTGGCGCCATCGGCTCGCCGCTGCGCATTGCCGTCACCTTCAAGCCCGTGGCCGGCGCCCGCATCCTGCCTGGCACCTTTCGGGTGATGTATGGCGTGCTCAAGATCGACCTCACCGAGCGCGTGAGCAAGTACGCCACCGTCAACGAAGACGGTGCCGTCATCGACCAGGCCAAGGTGCCCAGCGGCCAGCACCGCTTGCTGCTGCGTGTGGCCGACGACAAGGGCAACCTGGGCGAGCAAGAACTGCTGTTCCGCGTCGAGCCCAAGTAGGCTCGCCGGCCCGGCGGCTACCTACACCACGCCGCGCCGCTGCGCCATCTCGCGGCCCATGGCGGCCTGGGCTGCCGCGCTGCTGAGCGCAAGCGCCGCCGGGTAGGCCTGGTGGTCTTCCAGCGCCGCGTGCTCGCGGTACAGCGCATCAAAGGCCAGCCAGGCGGCAAACACGGCCGTGGCCTGCGCTGCGGGCCAGTGGCCTTGCGACAAGGCCAGCAGCACCGGCCTCACCTGGGCCCAGCTGGCGGCCATCTTCACGTGGTCGGCTTGCAGGCGTGCTGCCAGTTGCGCCAATGCGGCGTCGCCACTGCTGGCCAGTGCCGGGAAGATGTGGCGCTCTTCGTCTTGATGGTGGTGCGGCGCGGCGAGATCAAAGTAGCGCATCACGTCGCGCGCGGCCTGGCGCGCGGGCTCGTCGGCCTGGCCACCTTGCAGGTGCGTGGCCAGGCGCTGCAGCAGGGCCAGCATGCGGTCCACGCGGCCATGGCAGGCGGCCAGCAATTCAAAGGGTTGGTCAAAGCCGGCGGCGGGCGCGGCGTGCAGGATCAAGGGCGTGGACATGCGGGCTCCGGGGCAAGGCCAAGTGTGCGCCCGGCGCGTGACGCCTGGCTTGCGACGCGTCAGAGTGTGAGAGTTAATCGTGGCGGCACGAGCGGGCATGCTGGATTGGCTCTCACCCTCTCAGAAGTCGATCACTGTGACCCGCATGCCGCGGGCTGCCAGCAGGGTGCGTGCGCTGTCGGCCTGCGTGCGCTGCGCAAAGGGCCAACCCACCACGTGCCAGTCTTCGCCCGCCGGCACCAGCTCCACGTGCACCGTGGTGTGGCCGGCGGCCACCAGCAAGGCGCGCATGGCCGACAGGGTCTGCTCGGCCTCGGCGCGGGTGCGCAAGAGGCGGCTGGACACTGCAAACGCCGACTTGCCCAGCGGCGCTGCGGCCGGGGCCAACTGGGCGGGTGTTGCCGTCGCGGCCCGGGTTGCGCTTGCCAGCTGCGGGGCCGCAGAGCGCGCCTGCAGCGGCGGCAATGCCGGCGGCGCATCGGCGGCTGGCAAGGCGGGCGTGGCCGCTGTGGCGTGCGACGTCTGGGCCACAGCCGGTGGCTCAGCAGGCGCGTGCTGGGGGGGCGCAACCGTGTGGCCCGCGCTTGCCGGTGCTGGCTCGGTGCTGGTGGCCGGCGCCAGACGTCGTTCGCGCGCGCCGGCCAGCGTGCCGTCGCCCCTGGGCAAACGCAGTGGCGGCATCACGATGCGGCCCAGCGTGGGTTCGACGTCCATCGGCCGTGTGGGCGGGGGCGGTGCCGCCAGTGCGGGGGCCAGTGCTGGTGCCGCGGCCACTGCCGGCGCCACTGCTGCTGCGTCCACCGGCGGGCTCGAGCGGGCCGCTGCCTCGGGCGCGTGCGCTGCGCTACCGCTGGCCACGGTGTGCGGGCCCAAGGCCATGGGCATGGCCGGCTGTGCGGCCAATTCGGCGGCTGCCGAAGCGCGCAGGGCCGGTGGGCGGATAGAGGCGATAGGGGCATGCGTGCTGGCCGCTGCGGTGTGTGCCGACAGCGGTGCCGATGCCGCTGCCGCTGCCGCTGCCGGCTGCGTCGGCACCATCAGCACATAGCCCAAGCCCGCAGCAGCAGCCACGCTGGCCAGCAGGGTGGCACCTGCGGTCAGGCGCGGCAGGCTCCACAGCCGCTTGCCGATGACGGCTGCGCTGGCGCCGCCGCCCAGCAGCATGCGCACACGCTTGCCGCGCACTTCAACCAGCGCCGTCAGCGCGTACAGCATGACCAGTTCGGTGCGTGGGCCGGCCAGGCTGCGGTCCACGGCCACTTCACGCACCGGGCCGTCGTGCGGGGCACGGGCGGCCGCAGCGCCGTGTTTGGCTGCCCAGCGCACCACTCGGCGCAAGGCCAGCGGGCCCATGAAGTTCTCGGCAAAAGCAGGTTTTAGCGCCACCGCCTTGGCCGCTTTCCCGGCGCCAGCCTGGGCAGCAGCGCGCGCCGGTGGCGGCGGCGCGGCCGGGCCGCTGGCGGGCTGTGCCTGGGCACGGGCCAGCGCGCGTTCACGCAGCGACTTGCCTTGGTCGGCGCCGGCTTCAGCGGCGCCTGCGGGGGCCGGCTCCGTGGTGGGTGAGGGCGCCCCGGCCGACCTGGTGTCGCCGGGCGCATCGGCCCCTTCAGCAGGCGCCAGGTAGGGCAGGGCCACGTAGCCCACCGACTGCACCTGCGCGGCCGTGATGCGGCGCGCCAGCGGGTGGCGGTTGTGCCAGGCCACCACACGGGCGGCCACGGTGGCCAGGGCGTCGGGGCGCAAGTCGTCCATGATCGATCTTGATTCTCAGGGCCGTGCCGCGCGGTGGGGCGTGCAAATGCAGGGCTGCAACGGCCCTTTTCCCTGGTCAGGACGGTGGCTCAACCGGGTGGGGCCGGCATGCGCAAGGCCTGCAGCACATCGGCCGTGTCCTGGCCCAGCGTCGGCGCCGGGTGGTGCTGGCCGCCCGGCGTGCGCGACAGCAGCGGCACGATGCCCGGCACCGTGAGCGTGCGGCCGCCAGGCAGGGCCAGCGGCTGCAGCATGCCACGTGCCTGGTAGTGCGGGTCGGCGGCGATGTCGGCCACGGTGTAGATGCGGCCTGCGGGCACGCCCGCAGCGTCCAGCACCGCCAGCACCTCGGCCACGCTGCGTGGTGCGGTAAACGTGCCTATGGCGGCGTCAATCTCGTCCACGCGCGCCACACGCCCGGCGTTGTGCGCCAGTGCGGGGTCGCTGGCCAGGTCGGGCCGGGCTATGGCGGCCATCAGCCGCTTGAAGATGCTGTCGCCGTTGCCGGCCACCAGCGCGTGGCCGTCGGCGCACAGGTAGGCGTTGCTGGGCGCAATGCCGGGCAGCGCGCTGCCGGCCGGGCCGCGCACCAGACCGGCCGCGCTGTACTCGGGCAACAGGCTTTCCATGCAGTTGAAGACCGATTCGTACAAGGCCACGTCGATGACCTGCCCGCGCCCGCTGGCGTGGCGTTCGTGCAGGCACATCAGGATGCCGATGGCGCCGTGCAGCGCGGCCAGCGTGTCGCCCAGGCTCACGCCCACACGTACCGGCGTGCGGCCGGGTTCGGCGCTCAGGTGGCGCAGGCCGCCCATGGCTTCGGCCACCACACCAAAGCCGGGTTTGTCGCGGTAGGGGCCGGTCTGGCCGTAGCCGCTGACCCGCAGCACGATCAGGCGCGGGTGCGCGGCCAGCAGGGCCTGCGGGTCCAGGCCGTAGGATTCCATCGCGCCGGGGCGAAAGTTCTCTATCAGCACGTCGGCGTTGGCGGCCAGCTGCCGCACCACCGCCACGTCTTCGTCGCGCTTGAGGTCCAGCACCACCGAGCGCTTGTTGCGTGACTGCACCTGCCACCACACCGAGGTGCCGTCCTGCACCAGCCGCCACTGGCGCAGCGGGTCACCGGCGCCGGGTGGTTCGACCTTGATGACGTCGGCACCAAAGTCGGCCAGTGTCTTGGCCGCAAAAGGGCCGGCGATGAGCTGGCCCAGCTCCAGCACCTTCAGGCCGCACAGCGGGCCGCGAGGTGTGGGGTCCGGGGCCACGCTGGCTGCGTCCTCATCATGGGCAGGGCGTGGGGGGCGCTCGGGCCAGGGCGGGTCGGCTTGCATTCAGCCTAGGCTCAAGTGGCCGGTTTGAAGTGCAGGTGTGGCTCGGTGTGCGCGCCGTGGCTGTGGCGCTGGTGCAGGTCCACGCTGATCAAGTTGACCTGGCCGTGGTGCACCCCGCGCTCGGCGCAGAGGGTGTCGGCAAAGTCGCGCACGGCGGGCGCGGGGCCACGCAGCAGCACGGTTTCCAGGCAGTGCTCGTGGTCCAGGTGCACGTGGGTGGTGGACAGTGTGAGGTCGTGGTGGGCGTGCTGCATGTGCGCCAGGCGTTCACCCAGCTCACGCTCGTGGTGGTTGTAGACGTAGCTCAGGCAGGCCACGCAGTGCAGGCCTTCGGGGCGGTGCTGGCGCGTGCGTTCCAGCTCGGCGCGCAGCAGGTCACGCACGGCCTCTGAGCGTGTGGCGTAACCACGTTCGGCCAGCCAGGTGTCAAAGGCGGCGGCCAATTGTTCGTCCAGCGAGATCGTGAAGCGGTCCATCGGGTGGGGGCTCTGAGGCGTCGGGTGGGGTTGTGGCCAGCGCCACGATTTTGCCGTGTGGCTGCGCCCGACCCAAAGCCCGACGGACTCCTGGCCTGCGACATGAGCCGTGGTGGCACGGTTTCCTGCGTTCACGGAGGTGGAGTGCAGGCAAGATGCGGCCTCCCGTTGCCCCGCAACCCACTCCAACGCCCGCCACAGCCATGACCCACTTCAAGCTTGCCGCCCCTCTGGCCCTGCCGCTGGCGATCTGGGGCACCGTGGCAGTGTGCAGCCTGTCGTCCGCCCAAGCCCAAGCCCAGATCTCACACGATGAAGTCAACGTCGAGTCGCTGGTGCGGGCGCTGCGCGGCGGCCCGCCCACCCGCGCCTTTACACGCACGCAGGTGCCCGACGCCGGCTCCAACCTGTGCGCCGGCCAGGCCCCCGGTGCGGCCGCAGGTGCGGGCAAAGAACGCCTGGGCCGCAACCTGGAAGTGGTGCCCTACGCTGGCGACACCACACCGGGCGTCAACCTCAGCGTGCAATTTGCCACTGCGTCTGACCGCCTCACGCCCGCAGACCGCGTCTTGCTCGACAAGCTGGCCGCCGCACTGAAGACGCCTGAACTCGCGCAAGGCCGCTTTGCCGTGGCCGGCCACACCGACACCACCGGCGACGCCCGCGTCAACCTCGAGCTGTCCTGCGCCCGGGCCTTGGCCGTGCGCCGCTACCTGGGCAACCAAGGCGTGCCGGCAAAGCGGCTCACGGCCTACGGTTTTGGCAGCACGCGGCTGGCCGATGCGGGCGACCCGGCCGCAGGCGCCAACCGCCGCGTTGAAATCCGCAAGGCGCCCGAGTCATGACACCCGACAGACTCCTAAGCCGGCAGAAAACCCAAAGCCTGCACGCTTGGACACATGGCCGGGCGGCCCGGGCACGACACAATTGCAGACACGTCCTGCGGTCAGGGGTTTTGCGCCCGGCTGCGGTTGCACCCGCCCCGGCTTGACGGCCGGCACCTCAGCCCACAAGCCGCCGTGATGATGAACCTCACCTGCCTGCACCGCTTTGCCCCCGGCCGCTTTGTTGTGGCCGCCGCCGTGGCCGCCGCTTGCCTGGCCCTGGACGCCAGCGCCGCCCGGCTGGCTCTGGTGGTGGGCAATGACGCCTACCAGACCATCAGCAAACTCAAGAACGCCCGCAATGACGCCAACACCATGGCGCGCGAGCTAGAGGCCGCCGGCTTCAAGGTCACGCGTGTGCTTGACGCCACGCGCGAGCGGCTCAACAACGAATTCGACGGTTTTGTGCGTCGCCTTGAAAAGGGCGACGAGGTGGTGTTTTTCTTCTCGGGCCATGGCTCGCAGCCGCCGCAGGCCGGGCCCTTCTTGCTGCCGGTGGACATCAAGGTTGGCAGTGACCACAAGGCCATCCTGCGCGACGGTTTTTCACTCGAAACAGCCATCGAAGAACTGAACCAGCGCGCGCGCTTCTCGCTGTTCATCATCGACGCCTGCCGCGACGACCCCTTCCGCCAGACCGTGGCCGGCCGCTCCTTGCCCTCGGGCTCCGGCCTCGCACGCATCGAGCCCCCCGACGGCACGCTGGTCATCATGGCCGCGTCCAAGGGCCAGCAGGCGCTTGACCGCTTGTCTGACAACGACCCCGTGGCCAACGGCCTGTTCACGCGGGAGCTGGTCAAGCAGATGCGCACCCGTGGCTTGCCCGTGACCGAGATGCTCCGAAAGGTGCGCACCAACGTGGTGGCGGCGGCCAACAGCGTTAACCACAAGCAAAAGCCTTCGTTGACTGATGAGTCTTCGTCCGACTTCTTCTTCTACCCTGGCAGCGCGCAAGACCGCACACAAGACCGAGCGCAGCCCGTGCCAGCCCCCGAGCCGCAGCGCGTGCGCGAGCCTGACCCCGTGCCCGTGCCTGCACCGGCCCGGCAGCAAGAGGCGGTGCGGCCGGTGTACACGGCGCCCGCCGCCGTCGCCCCCGCACCTAGCCCCGCTGCGGCTTCCATCAGCGACGCCCAGCGCGAACTCGACGCCTGGGACGCCGCCGAGCGCACCGGCACCCGCAGTGCACTGGAAGGCTTTGTGGCGCGCTACCCTGACGGCCGCTACACACCGCGTGCCCGCACAAAGCTGGCCGGCATGGCCCCGGCGGCCGTCACAGCGCCGGCGCCCGCTGCGCGCCCGGCGGCCACGGCCGCGCACAACCCCCAGGCCGAATTTGAAGTCTGGGACCGCGCCAGCACCAGCAAGCGCAAGGCCGACTACGAGGCCTACCTGCAGCAGTACCCAAACGGCCGCTACGTGGACCTGGTGCGTGCCGCGCTGAAGAAACTCTGACCCTGACTGCCCCTGACCGACCTTGACCGTTTGCCAAACCTTTCATACAGAAAGAGACCCTCATGAAAGTCCATTCCCTGATTGCCCGCGCCGTACTGTGTGGTGCCTTTGTGCTGGGCGCCGGCCTGGCCAGCGCGCAGACCTACACCAAGCAGCAACTGCAGGAAACCTACAGCGCCTACCTGCAGGCTGAAGGCTTCAGGCCCGAACTCACCAGCAGCGGCAACGTCAAGTTCCGCCGCGAGGGCCGCAGCTACCTCATCATTGCCGACGAAAAGGATCCCACCTATTTCCGCATGACCTGGGCCTTTGCCGACGAAGACAAGTCGGCCGCCGCGCGGCTGCGCCGCCTGGAAGGCTGCAACGTCGCGTCCGCCGAAGTCAAGGTCATCAAGGCTTACCTTGATTCCGATGGTGACCCCAACTTCTCGGCCGAGATGTTCCTGGTGGTGCCGGGTGACTTCAAGACCTCGATGTCGCTGCTGCTGCGCGCCATGGACAACGCCTACGACAAGTACACCAAGAAAGTGCAGTCCATGCGCTGAGGCCACACGGGCTGCGCTGCACAGCTGAAGCCTGCCGTTGGCGATGGGTGGTTTGATGCACTGGCCACTGCGGATGTGGGCGCTGGGGCTGGCGCTGCTGCTGGCCACCGGCCTGGTAGCCGCCGCGAAGCCGGCGCCAGCACCAGCGCCGGTGTCTGGCCTGGCGCTGCAAGACCAGCTCTGCCCAACCAAAGTGGCGGCGGCACCGGTGCAGACCACGCTGCCCGGCTGCCAACAGGCGCACTGCACCGCAGTGGGTGACCAGAGCCTTTGCACCTGCCAACGCACCGATGGCTGGCGCTTTGAACGCCGCCAGGGCGGCCGTGTGCTGCAGCACTGGCGCACCGAGATCTCGCCCATGATGGGCGCGCAGGCCTTTGAAGTGACGCGGGTTGACCTGGACGGCGACGGTCAGCCCGAGTGGCTGGTGGCGCTGCTGCAGTCGGTGAGCAACGGCCTGGGCGTCAGCCACCACACGCTATGCACCGTGGTGCCGGGCCAAGCCGCCGTGGTGTGCCGTGACGTGGCCGAGTGGGGCGCGCTCAGCGTGCCCGTGGCCGAAGCCGGCCGCGCCGGCTGCGGCTTGATCGATGCCGGCTGGCAACGCGGGCGCGAACCCGGCCGCGCTGAAGGCACTTACGCCGTGGGCCGGCTGTGGCGCTGGCAAGGTGGCCGCTGGCTGCGTGTGGCGGCCGCCGAGCGCCCGGCCGTGGCGCGGCGCCTGCTGCGTGAATTTGAAGCCCAGCGCGCTGACTTGCCGCAGCGCAACGCACAGCGCCTTTGGTACCAGCACCCCGCCGCACTGACGGCGGTGTGCCCCGGGCCACTGTGCCCCCTGCATTGACGCGCTGCCGCCACCCGGGCGGCCTGCACTACACCTGCAGCGCCCGCCCGGTGATGCGCCCACCTGGCCCAAAGGGCTCGACACAAGTGCCATGCACCGGGGCCCAGCCGCTGCCCGGTGCCTGGGCCTGCAAACGCTGGAACAGCGTGGTGTTGTAGACGTCCAGGTGCAGGCTGCCGTGGACGCACAACTGACCGAACACAGGCTCGTGGCCCCAGGTAAAGACGATGCCGCCTTGCACGGCGCCGCATCGCTCTGACCAGAACCACAGCGGCATCAGCGCCGGCACTTCGTCAGGGGCCAGCACCAGGGCGCCGTCAAAGCCGTCGGGCAATTGCCGCGACACGGCCTGGCGCCGGGCGCGCTGCAAGGGTGCATGCACCGGCGCGTCTGCACTGCCATGCCAACTGGCGCCACGTGCCAGGGGCAGGCACACGAGCGTGGTTTGCTGCACGGCATGGCTCAGTGCGGCCAGGGCGAGTGCCAGGCGCCGCTGAAAGTGTCCGATGTGCCTTGGTGGCGCGGCCAGGCCCAGCACCAGCGTGCCGGCACAGGGCAGTGTTTCGGGCATGCCGGGCACGGTGGGGTCGATGAACTCGGGCCACTCTTCGTAGTGCACCTGCTGCACCTGCCTCAGCACACGGGCAAAGGCCGGGCACTCTTGCAGCCGCTGGGCGCGGGGCAGGATGTGCATGGTGCGAACCGGGCCGTGCAGGGTTGGGCCTGCCAGTCAGGGCGAGGCCACGGGGTCGGTGATGCGGCCCACGAACAGTGGCGTGCCGGTGGCGCGGTGCACCACGGCAAACACAAAGGCGCGGTCCACGGCGCACGCGGGTGCAGGCATGGCGATGGACTTGGCACGCACGGTGGCCGCTGCCGCCGCCACGGCCTCACCGCCTTGTTCGTCGATGGTGATGCCGGCCGCGTGGTGCACGTCGTCCAGGTGCATGGTGCGGGCGTGGCGGCCGAGCATGGGCCGCAGGTCGGCCAAGTCGGTGAACACGGTCTTCACGCCCAGCGACTGCAGCGCGGTCTTGAGCGAGCCCGTCTGCGGCTTGATGTCGAACCTGGGCAGCGCCAGCTCGCAGCGTGCCGGCTGCAGCGCACTGCGCCAGCGGGCCAGCTCGGTGCCACTCAGGGCCTGCAGCAACTGCTCGGCGCTGCGGCCTTCGCCGGGCACGGCCAGCAGCAAGGCGTAGCTGCTGGCCGTGGCGCTGGGGGTGCCAGCGCCGGTGTCTCGCGCAGCCGCTGCGGAAAACGGCAGCTCCATCACCAGCGTGCCGTCCACGCGCGCCTGCGCCACGCTGCGTACGTCCACCATGGTGGGCAAGTTTGCGCTCTTGCCAGGTGCGCTGGCAAAAGCGCGCGGCTCGGTGCGGCTGGCGTCAAAGGGCTTTTCCCAGGGGCTGCGGAAATGCACTGCCGTGGTCAGAGCCAGTTGTGTGGCCGAGCTGATGCTGCCCACGGGCAACAAGTCGGCAATGCGGCCGGCGGTGTGCTCGGCGGTCCAGGTGTTGATCTGTTTGCGCGCGGCTTCGGCGTCTTTGAAGGCCAGCCGTGTGGCGTCGGCCCCCCAGCGCGTGGCCAGCCGGTGTGTGTAGCCGGCCGGCACGGCGGCTGCGGTGGCGGTGTCTATCCACATGCGGCCGGCCATGGCCGTGGGTCCGGTGCCGAGTTGTTTAAGGAGCGCCGGCAAACGTGCCTTCAGCGCCCGGCTGCCAGCGCGTGGTGCGCCAAACAGCGCTTCAATCTCGCGCTCGGCGGCGCCGGCCGTGCCGGCATGCACCATGCCCAGCGCGCTGGCCGTGGCTACCGGTGACACCACGGCGTTGCCGGCGGCGCCCTGGCGCAGCAGCGCCAGGCCCAGGTCAGCGAGCGCGGCGACGGTTGCTTCATCGGTGGCTGCGGGCTTGGCGGTTGCCGCAGGCGCGGCCGCTTGCAGGCCACCGGCCGCCAGGGTCAGCACCAGGCCGGCCGCCAGGGCCGCGTGCCGCCGCAGCGGCTTTGCAGAGGTGTGCATCAGGGTGCGGTCTCGTTGATGGTGACCACGGCGCTGGCGCCGTAGCGGCCCGAGCCGCCGCTGTCGGCACCCGAGGCTTCGACCACCAGCGTGCGGGTGTTGCTGTTGTTGGCCGCGTTGTGCGGGAACACCGAAGACACATCCATGCCACGCGACAAGTCTTTCTTCACCGGCGACACGATGGCCAGGATGTGGCTGGCGCCCACCGGCCCGCCTGCCCGCACGCGCCAGGTCNNGTCATGCAGCGCACGGGCCGCGTTGACTGACGGTGACGCCGCAGCCGCAGCCGGAGCAGGCGCCGGTGCAGCGGCAGCGGCCGTGGTCTGGGCCGCTGCGGCAGCTGGTGCCGGCGCTGCGTCGTCGCCCTTCACAAACGACAGCGGCAGTTGTGCATTGCCCTGCAGCGTGATGGTCTGCTTGGTGCGGCGGCGGTCTATGAAGTTCTGTGCGCACAGTTGCAGTTCTTCGCCGTTGATGCGGCCGCTGCGGTCGGCGTCGGCGTGGGCGGCCTGCATGCACGCGGCCCAGGCCATGGTGGCAATACTGCCTTCGCGCGTGGCAAACGACACCTGGGTGTCGTTGCTGGCGGCGATGTACAGCACCTGCGGGCCGCGAGTGTCTTTGGCCATGGTGGACAGGCTGCGCGCCAGCTTGGTGGTGTTGGTGGGGTCACCGCACGAATACCCGGCGGTCACGGCCGAGTTGGTCTTGGCGTCGGCCGGCATGAACTTGGGTTTGGCGCCGGGCGGCGGGGCCTCCAGGCTCTTGGTGGCGGCACCGCCCGAGAAACACGAGTCGTTCATCATCACCACCTGGCTGGCCTTCTGGCCCATGGCGGTGAGCACGGTCTGCATGTCGGCGTCCAGCAGCAGGCCGTCACGGGCCACCAGGGCTTCGGTGCATTTGGCGTTGGTCTGGTGGCCGGGCACCTGGCCGCCGTGGCCGGAGTAATACAAGAAGACCTTGTCGCCGTCGTTGATGCGCTTGAGCAGGCCCACCAGGCCCTTGGCCATGTTGTCGCGCGTGAGCTGCGCGTTGCTGATTTCGCTGATGTTGGCCGGCGGCACGCCCATGGCCAGCGCAATCTTGCGGGCGTTGGCGGCGTCCAGATCAATGCCGGGCAGGTCATTGCGCGGGTTGC
>CXWL01000198.1_pt1 | contig 28772 bp, 22 predicted proteins | sample 590931 | NCBI WGS metagenome assembly CXWL01 (sample SAMEA3498368, study PRJEB10139) | groundwater metagenome | biome: water well; material: biofilm material | place: Germany | collected 2015-04-27 | reverse complement strand
GGAGTTTCGAGTTTCGGGTTCCACGTTTCAGGTTGGCTATCGGACCCCTCAAGTTTCGAACCTGAGACATGAAACTTTGAACTTGAAACACTTCCAGCCGCCTCTAGCCTGCGGATTTCATGCGTCGCGGTGAGTCCGTCCATCTCCGGCATTTGGCAGTCCATGAGGATGAGGTCGTAGGTGGTGGCCGCCACCGCATCGAGGGCTTGGCGGCCGGTACCGACCACGTCGATGCGCAGGCCCATGCGTTCCGCAAACAGCACGGTCGCTTCTCGATTCACGGCATGATCTTCCGCGAGCAGGATATGTCCCCGCAAGGCTGCCGGCTCCGGTGGTGTTGCGAAGACTGCCGGCAAGGGCTCGACGTCGGCAGCTGTCGCCCTTCCGCATAAGCGTAGGAGGGCGTGCCGAAGGTGTGCGGCGCGCACCGGTTTCTTGAGCCACCGCGTGATGCCGGTCTGGCGCAGGGTCTCGTCGGACTGCTGCTCCCAGATGTCGAAGAGCAGGAGCAGATGCGTGGCGCAGAGTTGCGGGTCCTCGTGAATCACGCGTGCACGGTGCAGCTCCTCCCTCATCGACAGATGCCCGTCCAGGATTGCAATGTCGTAGGGTACCCCCTGAGCGGCGGCCTCCAGCAACCGGTGCATGGCGTCGGACCCGGAGGAGGCGCACTGGTACGTGGCGCCCCAGAACGCGAGATGTCCCTCCAGGATCGTCCGAGTCATGGAGCCATCGTCTACCACCAGGACGCGCACGCCCTGCAGTAGGCTGCGACTGTCCTCGGGGGGACTGGCCGGCAGGGCTTGCCGGTCAAACCGCACGGTGAACCAAAACCGTGACCCGGTGCCGACGATGCTCTCCACCCCCACCTGTCCACCCATGATCTGGACGAGTTGTGCAACGATCGCCAGGCCGAGACCGGTGCCGCCGAACCGGCGCGTGGTCGAACTGTCGGCTTGGGTAAAGGCCTTGAAGAGCGCCGATTGGGTCGCGGGTGGAATGCCGATGCCGGTATCCTGCACGGTGACGCGCAGCACGACGTCGGACTCGGTCTGTTCAACCGAGTCCACCCACACGGAAACGGCGCCCTGCTCCGTGAACTTGATGGCGTTGCCGATGAGATTGATGAGAATCTGACGCAACCGGAAGGGGTCGCCTCTGAGCGCGACGGGCACGTAGTCGGGGATCATGCATCCCAGGTCCAGGCACTTCTGCCCCGCTTGGGGGGCCAAGAGGTCCACGATGTCTTCTACGGTGTTGCGGAGATCGAAATCGATCGTCTCGAAGGCAAGTTTGCCGGCCTCGATCTTGGAGAAGTCCAGGATGTCGTTTACCGTGTCCAGGAGGGCAGCTCCGGACCGATGGGCCAGATCGGCCAGGTGCCGCTGCTGCGCGGTCAGATCAGTCGCCAGGAGCAGTTCGGTCATGCTGAGGACGCCGTTAAGGGGGGTGCGAACCTCGTGGCTCATGTTGGCCACGAACTGGCTCTTCGTCCGGCTCGCCGCCTCAGCCATCTCTTTCGCCTGTGTGAGTTTTTCCTCCGCCTGCTTGCGCTCGGTGATGTCTCGGACCACCGCTTGGAGCACCGGTGTGCCATCCAGCTCCATGGCCGAGAGGAGCACTTCGGCGGGGAAGAGTTCACCGCTGTCGGCGCGCTGGTGCAGCCACTCAAACCGGTGGTGGCCCGTGGCCCTGGCCCTGGCGATGTGCTGATTGGCTAACGTGAGCGAATCCGTGCCGCAGGGCTGCTGTGGCGGACCCAGGTCCGCAGGATAGTGCGAACAGAACTCCTTCTGGCTCTCGCAGCCGAAAAGTGTCAGAGCCGCTGGGTTGCAGTCGAAAAATCCATGCTCGCCCAGGAGCATGACGGCGTCGCTGTTCGAATCGTAGAGGGTGCGGAACTTGGTCTCCGAGCGGCGCACAGCCCGCTGGTCTGCGTATTCCTGCGTCACGTCCCGAAAGACGAGCACGACGCCGATCGGGCGCTCCTCGCCGTCGCGGCGGATGGGCGCGCAACTGTCGGCAATGGGCCGCTCCGTGCCATCGCGCGCGATGAGCAGGGTGTGGTTGGCCAAGCCGTGGACGGTTCCTGTCGCGAGCGAGTCCGCCACCGGGATGACCGCCGGCTTCCGGCTGTGCTCGCTGATGATGTGGAAGATGTCGTCCACCGGACGTCCGATGGCCTCAGCGTGCGTCCAGCCGGTGAGCGCCTCGGCCACGCGATTGAGCCGGGTGACGAGGCCTTTGGCGTCCGTGGTCAGCACAGCGTCGCCGATGGACTGGAGGGTCGCGGACAGGCTTTCTTCGCTGGCGAGGCGCAACTCAGCCTGCTTGCGGGTGGTGATGTCGGCGCGAATCGCAATGTATTGGACCGGCTTCCCGTCCGTCCCGAGGAAGGGCACGATGGTCGTGTCCACCCAATAGAAGCTGCCATCCTTCGCGCGGTTTTTGATCTCGCCTTTCCACACGCGCCCGCCGGCGATCGTCTGCCACAGTTCGCGGATAAAGGCTTTTGGATGATGTCCTGAATTGATGAGGCGATGGTCCTGGCCGAGCAGCTCCTCGCGCGCATACTGGGAGATCGCACAGAACTTGTCGTTGGCGTAGGTGATCTTGCCCCCCACGTCGGTGACAGCGACAATGGCGTGTTCATCGAGCGCGGCCTTGAAATCGGCCAGCGTCTTAAGGTGCCACTCTTTCTCTTTCTCTTTCTCTTTCTCTTTCTCTTTCTCTTTCTCTTTCTCTTTGAGTTCGACGATCTCGCTGTTGAGACGCTCGACAGTCCGCTGCAGTTCGGCCCTGAGTGCCTTGACCTGTTGTTCCAATGTCTGCTGCGATTGCGGCATGAGGACCTCCTTCCACAGAAATAGAAACGTCGCCACTCACAACACGACGATACCTAGCCCGCATTATTCATGACGGTTCGTGACGAAACCGCCGAGATGCCAAGCGAGACGGGCGCGTGGAGCCCTACGAGACCGAGGCGTACTTGAAACAGTACGTTGAGGTCGCGCGGGGCGAGCCCGCCCGCTTGGGCGCGGAAACCCCGCGGCCAAGCTTGTCGCAACGGCATATCGACGGTTGCAGTAGAAGCGGTCATGAATAATGCGGGCTAGGGAACGGTTGAACAGGGCTCTCTCCACGGGGGCGCCACGCGGCGAGAAGATGCCGCCACAAACGATGAGGAGGGTGAACACGCTTGCGGCCATCAAGGAGGCCCTGCGTTGTGGCATCCACAGGGTCAGCCGCAGGGTGGCAACAGAGAGCAGCCAGAGTATCCAGCCCAGCGGCGTCAGGAGGTCCCAGGCGAAGATTCCGCCGGCCAGGATGGTGACGATCACCGGAAGCGTATAGGAGAAGGAGGGCCAGCGCTTGGGCATACAGGCATCCCTCTGAAAGGGTGTGGCGATACACTTTCGCGACAAACCTATCAAGAAGCAGGACCGCATTACAACGTGCGGCGCACACCGGGTGGTCCGCATCACTTGCCGCCTTCCGTTTGTTGATGGCTGAGCGCCCTCCCGCGTTTTACCGCAGCACCAACAAGACCTGGAAAAGCGCGCGAGGCAGGATCGTGAGGGTTTACGTTCAGGGACGGGGGGCCGGTTCGGCCAGGGGGGATGGAGGCTGCAACGCCGGTGGAATATCATCAGGAATGGCGCCAGTAGCTCGGATCGAGCCGTCTTGAGGAGCGGAAAACCGCTCTACGGCGGTACGCGGCTCCGTCGTCTCGATCGATTGTGGGATCGGCGTGCGTTCCAAGACGACGATTTCCACCCGCCGATTCTTCGTTCGATTTTCCGGCGTCGTATTGGCGACGACCGGTCTGGAATCGGCATACCCGACGGCCGACAAGTTCTGCATCGGCACCCCGTACAGTTCACCTAAAGCCCGGACGACCATCACCGCTCGCATCGCGGAGAGTTCCCAATTCGAAGGAAATTGCGCCGACCGGATCGGCACATTGTCTGTATGGCCCTGCACCTTGACCTGACGGTCGAGTTCGACCAGCACCTCGGCTAATGTCTGTAAAAATGGCAGGGCCTCGGCACGGAGCGCCGCGGCCCCGCTCTCGAACAAGACCAGCTCAGGAAGCGACAGGACGATGGTGCTGTCTCCCGGCTCGGTCACCTGAATCGGCTCGATTCGTGCGGTCGCCTGGAGCGCCTTCAGGGCCTGGCGGAGTCGCCGGACCGCCATATCCTTTGAGGGGATGATATTGGGCACGATAGTCGACTGCTTGTTGGCGCCGACCTGAAACGGCGTGGGTGCGGACGGCGGACTGACGATAGGGTTTAACGCCGCCTTAATGGAGTCGCTCACCGTTCTGAACTTGCCTTCGTTCACCGAAGAGATCGAGTACATGACGACGAAAAAGGCAAAGAGCAGCGTGATGAAGTCGGCATAGGACACCAGCCACCGCTCGTGATTTTCGTGTTCTTCGTGTTTTTTTTTGGCCATGTTCGGCTATGAAGCGTGATCAGTGATGAGTGATGAGTGATGAGTGAACGGTGCCCAGAAACCCGTCATCGACTGAGGACCCATTGTTCCGATCTTCCTAGTTGCCAAGCTCATACCCCTCCCTACCCATCACTCATCACCCATCACCGATCACTTCCCCATCACTTCTTGGCTTCTTTCGTCCGTTCAGATTCCGGCAGGAAGCCCTCGAGTTTCTCCTGCAGGAGGCGCGGATTCTCGCCTTGGGCCAACCCGACGAGTCCCATAATGATCATCATGCGCGAGCCCGCTTCTTCCTTGATCTTAAATTTCATCTTGCTGGCCAGCGGCAGAAAGAACAGATTGGCCGCGGCGACACCGTAGACCGTCGCGACGAACGCCACCGCGATACCGCCGCCGAGCTTGGAGGGATCGGCCAGATTTTCCATGACGTGAATCAGCCCGAGCACCGCACCAATGATGCCGACGGTCGGCGCATACCCGCCGGCGGCCTCCCAGACTTTCGCCGCATTGATGCCTTCTTCTTCATGATGTTCGACGTCGATCTCCAGGATCTCATGCACGACCTTGGGATCGGTCCCATCCACGATCAATTGCACGCCTTTACGGAAAAACGGATCGTGGATGTCCTTCAGCTTCCCTTCGAGCGCCAGCAGCCCTTGCTTGCGAGACACGTTCGCCAGATCGAGGATGGTCTTGATGGTGCCTTTGTTGTCGTGCTTCGGGTTGATGATGCCGAGGCTGATCATCGAGATCCCCTTCAACACGACAGACAGCGGATTCTGCACACAAACCGCACCGATGGTTCCGCCCATCACGATGATGAAGGCGGTGAGCTGCATAATGGAACCGAGATGTCCGCCTTCTAGGGCCTGGCCTCCGACGATGGAGCCGAGTGCGAGGACGATCCCGAGAATGGTCGCAATGTCCACAGTATCGTATCCTACGAGTTCAAGGTGATCCGGTCATTACGCTACGTAAAAAATAGGGGGTAATCGGGATAAAGGGATAGTCGGGGTAGAAGTTACAGACCCATGACCCCATACCCCGTTACCCCCTTACCAGCCTGAAGCCGTGTCAGTTGAATCCGAACTTCCCAAGGATGTCGTCGACCAGATTCTGTTTCATCGAGGTCTCGTTCGTGGCCTTCAATTGATTCAGCATATCGGTCGCGTCGGTCTTGACCTCCGGCGAGGCTCCCTCGTGCTTGAGCCCGAAGACCACGACCAGCTCCAACAACTTCCGTTCGACGTCGTGGACGATGGTCGTCAATTTCTTGACCCGCTGCGCCACGAGATCTTGGAACGACAAGGCGGTCATGATCTCGATCAGCCGTTTATCGTCTTGTGATAACGAGTGAATGGATTGGGTCAGCGCACAGGCCACGCACCCGCCGTTCGCACCTTTGGTCAGCATATCGGCGGCCTTCGTCAGCGCCCCGGCCAGGCGTTCGCGGCTGTCGATCAGTTGCTTGTCCTCCTGCGCCAGCAGTTGCTGCGACTCGCGCAGCAAACAGGCCACGCAGGGAGGTGCCTGGATCTTGTCGACCGCCGCGGCAGCTTTGCGCAGCAGACCGACGACGACGGCATGGCTATCTTGCAGCTCCTCCGTCAGGCGCATGACTTCGTGCGTCCCCTCCTCGGTCAGTTTTGTGAGTCCTTCCAAGTGTGAAGCAGCTTGAGGCAATTGGTCCGACATGGTCGAAATGGGTGCGCCGGCGTCATCGAGTTTTCGCAACGTGGTATCGAGGTACCGCGCAAGCTCACCGAGCTCTGCATAGAGGTGACCGTTCGCTTCCGGCATCAGGTGCTCCTTACGGGAATATCTTGTTGATCTTTTCTTGCAGCGTTTCGGCCGTGAACGGCTTGACGATATAATTGCTGACGCCGGCCTTGACGGCCTCTATCAGATTTTCCTGCTGCGCTTCGGCCGTGACCATCAGCACGGGGATGCCCTTGATCGCTTCGTCGGCGCGAATGGCGCGCAACATTTCGATGCCGGTCATGACCGGCATGTTCCAATCCGACACGACGAAACCGAATCCCCCGGCCTTGAGTTTCGTCAGGCCTTCCTGTCCGTTTTCGGCTTCCTCGACGTTGGCGTAGCCCAGTTGTTTCAGGATGTTCTTGACGATCCTTCGCATCGTCGACATATCGTCCACGACGAGGATTTTTATTGCGGGATCTGCAGGCATTGGACAGTCCTCCTTCTTGCGAATGAATCGGCTTCGATTGACGGCATACCATGAGCGATGCGATCGGCGGCATGCAGCCGGCGCCCCGGGCAGGGGTGCACGCCGTGGACATCCGTCCGGCCATGGCAGGGAGATCGCCTGCGCATACTCGCGCGGATTGGCTCGCAGTCGGACGGCAGCTGCCGGTTGACGGCGCGCTATCCCTGCGAGGAGCGGCTATGCATCCACTCGTGGATATCGCGGCGAAGAAAGCGCCAATGCTTCCCGATTTTGGAAGCCGGCAACTCCCCGAGCCGTGCGAGTTTGTATACCGTCGACTTCGGCACCCGGAGAAACTGGGCCACGTCCATGACGGTTAAAATCTCGCTATCCGTTGATGCGGCACCATCCACGATCATCTGAGTTGTTGTTGCCATGCTGCTATTCATGATGGATGTACTATCGGTCTACCAGGAACAGAACTTAAGCGAACGCAAATAGATGAGAGTGAACGGTGATGGGTGATGCGTATCTCGTTCAAGCGTTTCAAGTTTCATGTTGCTAGTTTCAAGTCATTCGTTTCGGATTGCTGAAATTCCAAGGTCTAACTTGAAACTTGAAACCTGAAACTAGAAACCATCCACTCGCGAACGAACGACGCTTCACGAACGACGACCGGCAGGATGCTCAAAACGTTTGTCCAGCAAGGCCGCAGCCGACGGAAGCACCGGAGGCGTAGCCCCTGGGCTACGTTGAGGATGCTTCCGAGGCGAGAACGAAGCTGGCGAGCGTTTTCAGCATCCTGAGGGTTACTTGTTTCGCCTGGCCCTGAGTCTCTCCGCCTGCGTATGAAGAATGTGGCGAATGATATGCTCCTGATCGTTGGGAGAAAGCGTGACAAATTCAGTCGCGATATCGTAGCCAAGGCCTTCTTTAACCGGCATCGACCGAATGACCCGCGCCGTCGCATCGATCGGCGTGAAGGGCGGAAGCACCACTTTGATGCTCAATTTGTCATCGGCGGCGAAGCATCTCGGAGACACGAAGCCGATGCCTCCGCCGCTGAGATTCACATCGGTAATCTGCGCAATCGGCACTCCTCCTGGGTGCATCTGTGCGAGGGTCTTGACGATCACTTCCAAGAGCCAGTCCACTTTCATCATCCAGGGAAGCAACGGTGAATGCGACAAATGTTCTGCCTCTTGCGCAATGAAGTCGGCAGCCGGTTTACGCATGGCCTCTGCAATCTCTTGATCGCTTGCTGGAGGCATTCCAGGTAGAGATGCCTCCTCCTGCTCGGTGATAAGCCGATATTCCAAAAGGACGCGATCGTCGATTCGAAGCCATTCCCGCCGTTCGTCTGATCGTGGCATGTTGGCTTGCACAGATGGTGGCATCGTGGATATTCCTCTAGCCCGCGTTACTCTCGAAACGACGTGAAGCGGAAGATATCTGTCGATCTGCTGATCTGAGGATCTGTTGATTGATTGGAAATTCTGGCCACTCAACAGATCATCAGATCAACAGATTCCGGAATGGCTTCACGCGCAAGCGCAGTTGTCCGGCGTATGGATCATCACACCGTTGCGCCCGCCTCCTTTCGCCTCATAGAGGGCCGCATCGGCTGCGGCCATCCATTCGGGCACTGTACCGATTGTTTTGTCCGGTATCTGTGCAATGCCCACGCTGACCGTGATCCTCACAGATCCTCCGTCCACGTCGAACGCATGGTGTTCGATCTGATCCCGCAGCCGTTCTGCGAGCACCGCAGCACGGGCGAGATCGGTATGGGGCAGCACAATCCCGAACTCTTCGCCTCCGTACCGGCCCACTGAATCGGTATCCCGCACGGCTTCCTGCATGACCGTCGCAATCCCCGTCAAGACACGATCGCCTCCCACATGCCCGAACAGATCGTTCACCTGCTTGAAGTGATCCACATCGACCAAGATTAAACAGGCCGATGCGCGATAGCGGGTCGCAGCTTTGAGTTCTCGCGAGAGGACTTCTTCGAATGCGCGCCGGTTCAGCAATCCGGTCAAACCATCGCGTGAGGCTAACTCCTGCATCTCCTGATGAATGGCGGCGTTGTGGAGAGCAAGGGAGAGCGACGTGCCGACCATCGCCAACAGTTGAAGTTCGGACTCAGAAAATCTCCCCTGCTGCCGTTCGACATACAACAGCCCCTCTCTATTCGGCATGATGGTCAGAGGAATGGTCATCTGCGCAGGCCGCTCGGACGCCGGCAAACCGCTCGACCATCGAAGCACCTGTGCATGGGCCTGAGAAATCGGTGCGGCCTGAGCATTGAATCGGTTGAGGAGATGCGCGCGCACACGTTGTTCCTGAGCCTCATAGGCCGTCGTTCGCGACCATGTCCAGACACGATGGGGATCGGGCCGGCCGAGTCCGATGACATCCACCGGGACGAGCCCGGCAAGGCCGTTGAACAGGGACCGTGCAATGGACTCACTATTCAAGGGGCCTGCCAAGGCTTGTGTCAGGTGATTGAGCAGCGACAGCTTGGTATTCCATTGCCGAAGGACATCCCGCTCACCCGCCAAGGAGGCATTCACCTGTGCGAGTTGTCCGGAGAGATCTCGCACGGCCTGAAAAGCCTGCCGATTGATGAGCCCCCGCTGCAGGGAATCCAGCACTCGTATTACGGGAGAGGGAATCGTCAGATAGTCGAATGCGCCGTCCCGCAGGCATCGCGCCACCTGTTCGGCGCCGAGGTCCGGGCCCATGAGTATGACACAGGTGTCGTTTTCCACAGCGGCCAATCGGTTCAACAACTCAACGACCGGCGCAGGCGCGGCGGTCACTTCGCAGAAAATCGCATCGGGCGATGTGGATGCCATTGCGGCGAGAAGCGCCGCCGGTCCGGTGAATCGGCGGACAATATTCCCCGATGCTTCGAGACGTTTCCAGACTGCCTTGCGCTGAAAGGAGGCATGGCCCGCGACGAACAGGCAGGGCCTTCGATCGTCTGCCCTGTGGGGCGTGATGGCGCGACCAGGAATCGGATCGGCCTGGTCGGAACTTGCCTGCCTGCTCATATCGGACGCTCCTTGTCCTGTTGATGAAATCCTCCCGATATCGGATCCGTTCGGGATGGCTCTTTCTGTGCTCTCGCTTCCGGCGAGATCGACACCCGATCCTCCGTCTCGACAACGTCCTTGTCTTCGTGAGACGACTGGCTCGTCGGCACTTGTAAGATCCTCTGATAGGTGCGAACCAGGTTATGGATTTGGCTGAATTCGATGCCCATCGTCTCTCCTGAGTCGTTCGTGAAGAAATTCAGGAATCTGTTGATTGATCGGAACTTCTGGTCATTCAACAGATCGTCAGATCAGCAGATCGACAGATTCCTACATCTCGCGCTTCACGATCTCTGGCCCCTGGTGTTCACCCTCGTGCGCTGAGAAACTCCGCGGCGTCCGGCATCGCGGACGCGGCGTACCCGTTCACGGCTCGCCCACCGGTACTCATATGCGCCAAGGTATCTTGTGTCTGGCCGATCCATTGCTGAAGCTGCTCGCGATTCTTCTCGGCATGGACCAAGGCATGCCGTATGGCATCGGCCAGACTTTCCCACGCCTGATCTTCGCCCGGTAACATGGGCCGACCCGCGAGTTGAGCGGATACCTGGGCCAACCGAATCAACGCCTGGTCAATCGACCGTACAGACATTTCCAGGCTCTCCAGGTCTTGGCTGGCAATCGACGCCTCACTCTGTTCTAACTGCACGATAAACGACCGGTACTGCGCTTCGAGTCCCTGCAACGAAATCATTTCGTTCCTCATTTCGTGAAACAAAACGCGTGAAAGGTGAAACGTAAAACGTGAAACGAATCACGAAGATCGCTGGATCTCGTCCTAGCCATCAGCGATCACTCCCTTACAACCTTTTACGTTTCACGTCTAACGTCTCACGCCTATCAGGCTTTGAGGGCCAGCCTGGGAGTTGTATCTGGCTGCGCGTAAGCCGAGAGCCCAGCCGGCATCACGGGAGGAGGCGATGCGCCGGTCCCGGCATCGATGATCGTCTTGACTTGAACGGCCACCTGTCTCCATGAGCTGTTGAGATCGCTCAAGAGGGTACGGACCCGCTCCAGCGGTTGAGTCTGTTTCGCCAGATGTCCCTTGACCAGCTCCTCGTGCATATGGAGGTAGAGCCGGTCCAGATTACGTGCGATCTCGCCCCCCTCTTCAAGATTGAGCGACTTGCGCAACTCGCCGATGATGGCTAAGGCTCGATAGAGGGCAATACCGGAGGCCAGGGTATTCTGCTTCTCGATCTCCTGCATGGCCTGCCCGATCCGATATATCGCGCCCTCATACAGCAGCACGATGATCTGGGCCGGATCGGCCTGAGTCACATTGCCGGCCATGTACATCGCAATGGCATTGGGATTGTTCGATACGCTCACAAGTATCCTCCATCAGGATTTGAACGATTCATGTTACCCCCCGATTTTTGGCAGATTATCGAGTTGATTCGTCAAATAATTGCTGGTCGCTTTAAATTTACTGAGCAGCGACTCCAATCGAACGAGTTGGTCGCGGAACCGCTCCCCCTCTTGATCGATACGGGCATTAAACTTTTCAATGTCCTTCTTGAGCCGATCCACGGTGCCTTGCAGCCCCTTGGATTTCGACGTCAGGATGCCGACGGTCGGATCGGTATAGGAAGCCAGAGATGACACGAGCTGGTCCCCGACGCCCCGCGTGACGGCAATAGTGCCGAACAGCCCGGTCGACGTGCTTTCCGTGCTGATCGACAGACCGTCTTCCCCAAATCGCGAGTTGCTTTTCAGCACATTCCCACGGCCTATTGCCGAATGGTCGTTAATCGTGCCCGCAATATCGGCCCCCTGCGCCGTCCGTCCGACTGAGCCGATGCCCGTTTGTGTGACGCCGGCTTGATCGGACACGACCTTAAAATGGACGTCGGCACCATAGTCCTTCGACGTGATTTTGAGCCGTCCGCCATCGTTGGAAGCCGACAGGCCGACATGATTCGTCGAAAAGGCGCTGTTCAACGTGCTGACGGTATCGTTAATTCTCTGGCCCGCGCTCAGTGAGACCGTGAAGGATGTCGTCGTCGGAATCGCCGAGCTGTAGTCGCCGCTGTAGCTAAAACTCAAGGCTTCGGCGCTCGTCAATCCAGTCGAAGCCAAGTCCTGAAATGTCGCATCCGTGGAACCTCCAAGAATGGCCTTCTGAGGCGCCGTCGTAATGTTCAGCCCATACCGCCCGGCTGACGTCGTGGCACTCAAACCTACGAAGGTCACGGCACTATTGCTCGGCGTGCCAATTCCAAGGAACAGCTTCCGTACACCCTCCGGATCTGAGCTGATAGACGTGGACAACGCTCCTTCGTCGACCGAGAGTGCACCCGTCTTGCTATTCGACGTAATGCCGATCTGAGACAGGTTGGACTTCCCCGTGGTGAGTCCTGAAATCTGGCCACTGATGATATCCTTTAATTTCTTTTGAATCGCACGCAGGGTCGGATCTCCGAGCAAGGCACTGGGCTGAGTGCTATTGGCATTGAAATTGAGCTGCTCATTGAGAAACGTATTGAATTCGTTATACGCCGTCACAAAATTCTTGATCTTCTCCGTGGCGCCAGCCGCGCTCGACGAGACCGACAGGATCGCACCGTTCGTGGCATCCGCTTGCGACAGATTCAAGGTCACGCCTTGAATGATGTCCGTCACGATGTTGCTCGATTTGGTGTATGTGGTGCCATCCACGACCACCACGGCATCTTGCCCGGCTTGAAGTGTGGGCGCGAACACATCCACCGAAAATCGATCGCCGGCGGCCAGCGTGCCCGTCGCCCCGAAGTCGATCTGGACGCCTTCGTTGGTGGTCCCGGAACCGTCGATCGCGGTCGCAGCAGCGGCGGCGGTAATACCAGCGCCCGAGGTCGCAGGCCCGGCGGCGCTGTTGTAGGCAGCCCCACCGTATCCCAAATAGGTCAAACCGCCATCGATGGAATACTTGTAGGCGGCAACGCCTGGCACTCCGCCGGTCACGGCCTGAATGAGAAAGGTCTTGTTCGCCGAGCCCGTATAATTATTACCGGCATTCGAGGTAATCGTGCCGGCAAAACTATTTCCGGTAAAGGCATACGCGGCCTCGACCTTCTTGTTCGAGAAATCCAACGTCGTATCGTTATTCGTGATGGTGACGCTGTTCGAGGCGCCATTCTCATTGGTCGCGAGAATGAGCCGATAGGGGTTGGAGCCCGTTCCATCGTTGATGATGGAGGCCGTGACACTGCCGCCCTTCGCGTTGATCGCATCGCGCAGAGACTGTAGCGTCGTACTGGCGGACACCACCACGCTATATTCCGTTCCAGCCGTACCCACCTTGAACTTGAAGGTCCCGTCGGCGCTCGCCACGGACGACGCGTTCTGGTCGACAAATCCATTAGCTGCCAGCTTGCCCGCTTGGGCTAACTGCTTGACCGCGATGGCATAGCTCCCCTTGGTTGCCGTGCTGTTCGCTGTTGCCGTCAGGAGCGAGGCGCCCGCCGTCGTCTTCCCGACCGCCACGGTATTCACATTGAAATTTGCCGGATTGTTGACGGAGCTGGCCACGGCCAATAGCGTGGAGAGCTTCGTGCCGACGCTCGCCACCGCGGTGATTTCTTTCTGGTAGCCAGCCTGCCTGGTCTTCAAGAGCTCAACGGGACGCCGCTGGGAGTCTTGCACTTGCTGGATGAGTTGCTCGTAATTGATTCCGGAAGATAGGCCGGATGAGGTAATACCCATATGTCTGCTCCCCTCTCCCTATCTTTATCGGTAGGGAGCGAAGAAACTTAAGGGATTAGTAGCCACACGAGACGGGCGGGACGAGCAGGACAAGCGAGACAGGCGAAGGGTTGAGGTCCGAAGCTCGAGGTGTTGGAACGTCGATGACCGACACATCTGGGGCAAAAATTGCCTACCCGCAGGATGCTCACAACGTTCCTCCAGCAAGGCCGCGAAGCCAACGATGAACGTGGAAGGATGAGCGATGGACAGACGACGTGCTGACCGTCACGTCCAACACTCAGCGTTCATCGTTTCCCGACTGGCGGACATGTTCAGCATCCTGATTACACGACCTTGTCGATCCTCGGCCCGATCAGGCTCCTGATCACATCCGACGCGGCATGCATCTCTTTGGCTGGAATTTCTCGAATCACCGCTCTGGTTTGCGGATCGACAACGAAGGCCGTAATTTCCTGCGTTTCGGTATTCACGCGGAACTGGAAGTCGTACGACGGCTGCACGACCACCGGCGCCTGCTTCGTGACTGGTGGGGTCTTCGCTTCCGGGACATTGGCGCGCTCGATCGGACGAGGCTGAATCGCGCCAGGGACATCTCCATCAATTTTTTCAACCATGGTTGAACCTCATGATGCAGAAGAACGGAGGCGCGGGCCAGCTAGCCCGCGCCTCCGCTCTCTGTGGCGTGCTACTTCAGAAGCTGTAGCGCGATCTGCGAGGTGCTGTTCGCCTGCGACAGGATCGCCGTACCGGCCTGCACCAGGATCTGGTTTCGCGTGAATTGCGCCGTTTCGTAGGCGAAGTCCGCGTCCTTGATCCGAGCTGCCGCTGCTTCCTGATTCTCAGCGGACACAGTCAGGGCCTGTGTCGTTAGCTCCAACCGGCTCGTCAAGGCTCCAACGTCTGACCGCACCTTGCTGATCTGCGCAAGGGCCGCGTCGAGAGACAGAATCGCCGTATTGGCGCCATCTTGCGTGGTGATGTCCAACAGGCTCAACGAATTATCGAGATTCGTCGTATAGGGGACGGTCGTGCTGGCCGAACCAAGGTCCGTGGTTCGCCCGGAGAAACTGACGTCGGCCTGCGACGTCAATCTGACAGCGCCTCGATACAAGTTACTCCCGGCACTCGCTCCAGTAAGCGTGGCGCCGTTCGCGGTCGAGTACAGCGCGATGTTCCGCCCGTCTGCGGCCTTCAAGACCAATCCCCCGGAACCATTGACATTCGCCGTCACCCCCGTGGACGCGGTTTTGGCATTGATCGCCGCCCGCAAGACGCCTGTACTATCGCCGGCCGCGATGTTCGCCGTCGCATCGATCGCAAAGCCATTGATGAAGAGATCGTTGGCCACGAGCGAACCGGCTGTCACGCCGGTCGTTTGGGAGAACACGTTCGCAACGGCCACGGCCGCCACTCCGGTTTTTCCCCTGACATTGTTGATGGCCGCCGCCTTAGAGATGGCGCCGGACTGGCCGTTGTATGTGCTGACTTCGCTGGTCGCGTTGCCCGATCCAACCACCTGGCTCGCCAAACCGATATTGCTCAACAGCGAGCCCTGGGACGTGTTGGCAGTATTGCTCACCGCCAACTTGATATCCGTCCCCTTGGTGGCCACCAGCACATAGCCTTGATTCCCTGAGGTCACACGAGCCGTGACATTCGTGATACCGGCCGCATTGATCTTGGCCACGATGGCCGAGACGAACTCCGAGTTCTGCGTATATGCGGCGCTGGTGCCCGACGCGGCGGATGCCCCGGATATATTGGCCAGACTGGTAATGGCCGTTCCGTTGATATACAAGGCCGCAGTACCAAGCGCCAAATCGCCCCCGACCTGTGCCGCGACGAAGGTGCTGGTCCCCGAGGCGACGGCCTGGTAATTGAGCTCCAGCACCGATACCTGGTCGTCGGTCGCCGTGGTCCCGCCGACCAACTGGCCGTTGATATTGAACTCACCCGCAGTGACGGCGCCAAAGCCGCTCTGTTGGCTCGCGCCAAGCGAACCGATCGAGTCATCGATGTTTACTGAAAAAGCCGCAAACTTTCCAAGCTGGGCTGCCCGAACATCGCCCAACGAGAAGGTAATGGTCTGGTCGGCGTTAGCACCAACCTGAATCTTACCGGATGAGAACGAACCGTCCAGCAAGGATGCTCCGTTGAACTCCGTCGTGCTGGCCAACCGGTTCAGCTCCGCAACGAGCAAACTCGATTCGCCGCCTAAGGTTGCCCGATCCGAGGCCGTGTTCGTGTCGCTGGCTGCTTGCACAGCCAATTCACGCAACCGTCCGATGATGTTGGTGGCAACGTTAAACGCGCCTTCCGCCGTGTTGACCAGGGATCCTGCATCGCCGGCATTTCGCACGGCCACGCGAAGACCACGTGACTGCATGTTCAACTTGGTCGCAATCGACAGTCCGGCTGCGTCGTCCGCAGAACGGTTGACCCGGAGACCGGATGACAAACGCTCTAACGACTTGGCTAGCATGTCGTTGCTGTGGCCCAAATTCCGTTGCGCGGTCAAGCTGGGGATGTTGGTATTGACTGTTAACGCCATTGGAAATTCCTCCGTGACAGATGCCGTACTGGAACAGTAAAACGCCGCAACATCCATGTCGTCGGCCTGATGTGTGTCATCTCATTGCACCGGGACCTTTTCTCGACTTGCCTCCTTTCCCTGTGTTCATGAGTTTGCATGGACTGTGTATCGGACGGTGGCCCGACGAACTTGAGAGGCGTACGGGCCTAGTGCAGGACAGTGCCGGTTGGTGGCGGTTTGTGTAGATTGGTCGCTCGGGGAAACGTGAAGCGTGAAACGTATCTCGTGAAGCGTCGGTCGCTGACAACTATACTTTCAGTCTTGCGAGATACGCTTCACGAACGACGGCCTTCGTAGGCGAGGTTGAGGAGATTGGCGGCCAAATACCGTGGAGAATCAAGGGTAGGATCGAAACTGTAGAACACCACCAGGGTCCGATGGCGGTCGAGGTCGAGAAATGCCGGATAACCGGCTTCGAATTCATGTTGATATGAATAGCCTTGGGGATCGTCGAGCAATCGATGTTGAGTCCATGTCGCGCCGAAGTCTTCGCTCAGGCTCATGCCGACGCCAGGCGTTGCAAGCCCTTGAGGATTTCCCATATGGTTTCGATATCCAAGTAGCAGCAGGCCTGATTCCGTGAGGTGGAGTGAGGGAGAGGTTCCCCACAGGGCCATCGGCTGAGGCACGGACCAGCTATGGCCATCATCTGAGGACAGACACTGGAATAGTTGTCGTACATCCGCGCCCACGCCTTGCTGACGCAGAACAGCCAGGATACGCCCGTCAGGCAACTCCACCAACGTCGCTTCGTTGAAACCGGCACAATGCACGACCTCGTCCTGAGGGGATGGGATCCTCGTGTGGGAGTCGTACCCAATGGTGACATGTTCACCCCATGTCTGGCCGCCGTCTCGCGAACGGACCAGCCCAGTCCGCCAGGCTTCTGCTGGTACCCGCTTCCCCCAAATCGAACAGAGAAGATCCCCATTCCGCAGCTCAATGATCCTGCCATAGGCAAAGGGCTCGATCACGTCTGTTCCGATCGGGGTCGGATCGGGCCACGTGGCCCCATGGTCTTGGGAACGCAGAATCAAGAGATCGGCTTCATGCTGGTCCCACTTACGCGTGATCTTGGTATCGCAGCAGGGATAGAGTACCGTGCCATCCCTGAGCGTGGTCAGGCCCACGGAGAGATTGATACAGCCGTCAGGCTTCTTCGAACGCACAAGACTGACAGGGGTGTCCCAGGTCCGGCCCTCGTCCATGGAACGAATCAAAAACGCCTCTCCGCCAGGCTGACAATCGAACTGGGTGCAGAAACTGACCAGCAGATCCCCGTTCAACGCTCTCGTGAGTCCAGGAAACAAGGCCTCATCTTGAAGGCCTTTGTACACGACGAATTTCTCGGCAAGGATGGCGAAAGGCGAGGGGCGAGGGGCAAGAGGCTCCGGCCTCCCCCCCTCGCCTCGTACCCCTAGCCCCTTGCCCATCTTCGTATCGCCTAGTCGAGCGTCAGCGCGTAGTCTCCGCCCATTGCCTCTCGCCTCAGGCCTCTTGCCCATCTTCATTGTGTCGTCGCCAACGAAACTTGGCGCTGATAGAGAGCCGCAATCTGCAACATCAAATCTGTCTGATTGGGCACCAAACGGAGCATGTTCTCATAACAGAGTCCCGCTTCCAGGTAGGCCCCACGTTTGAGATAGAGGCGGGCCAATTTCTCATAGGCGTCGAGGTCGTCCTCTTCCAATCGACAGGCCTCTTGGAGAAATGCTTCGGCCTGCTCCTCAGACCCTTGTTCTAAGGCCAGCTCCCCCATCGTCTTGTACAGATCGGCTCGTGAGGGATCAAGCGCCAGCGCCTGTTCCCAGGCTTCGATCGCGTCGGCTCTCTGCTCCAGCCTCAGTTTCGCATGGCCGAGCTTCGCATAGGTTTCCGCAGTCGGATGCGTCAACACCGCTTGCGCCAACATTGCGACAGCCCGCTGATAATCTTTGGTCCGGTAATAAAACCACCCGGCCTCTTCAAGGGAATCTGTGTGAGCCTTCCCTTCGAACTCGGCCTTCAGGCGCGCCGTGCGTATCTCCCAGGCCTGGTGCTTGGCCTGCGCGTCCTGCATCAACTCCTCCAGCTTCCGATCGGATCGCGTGAGGCTTCTCAACCGCACCAATACGTCCAGGGCTTCACTGGTCCGATTGCCATCCAGAAAGAGACGGGCTGCAAGCTTTAAGGCCGGCACGTGATCTGGCTTACGAGCCAAGGACTCCTGGACGCACTGGAGCGCCTCCCGCCCATATTCAATCTTGCCGTAGGCCACCCCACGCTGATACCAATCTTCCGCCGTCGCATCGACTCCAAGCGGATGCGATTCCAACACCTGGGCTCGTTTCAAGCGGTCAATCAGCCGATCCAGCGGCTTCTTAAAGTTCGCTGCGGCGCTGGCAACACTGGGATAGTAGACGGCGGCCCGTTCAACTTGTTGTGCGATCTTCTGATCGACTTCTTCGATTTCGTCGATCGTGGCCACCGCATGCTGCATCATGTACAGTTCCAGCGCGTAATTCTGTTCTCCCATGAGATAGAGCGCACGCCCATGGCCGTCCATTTGCTGCGTCAGCCGCTCGGCCTTCTCGGAAAGACGGCAGAACTGCTCGTCGTCCATCTGGCCCTTGTCGATCTTTTTCTTGAGCTTGCCCGTTACCGCCAGCACGTCCCCCGCCTCTTTCGCGATGCAATCGAACTCCGCACTGATAAAGTCCATGTCGCGAAGCAGATCGCCCATCTGTACGAGTTCCACCGTCTTGCCCGCGTCTCGCAGTAGGCCCTTGATGTCGATCATCGGGATGTTGCAGTACTCGTCAATGACCTCACGCAGACGCATCGGTCTGGCACCTTGCTTCTTGGCCCCGGCTTCGGTCGCGTCGATAATGGTCGCCTCGGTCTCCGCGAAGGCCTTCTCAAAATGGTAAATCGCATGCTTGAACGAAGTCATGCTGCCGACCGGCTCACCGAAGATATCGTCTATCGTCTCCATATCGCTGGTATCGATCTTCCACAACGAGAGATCGCCGGCATGGACCTGATTCTTGGGAAAGGCCAGATCCTGCCCCATCAATACAATAGGGTTACAACCCATGTGCCTGGCAAGAGAGAACGACATGTGCGCCACCGTCGTACCGGAGGACAGGCCCCCTTTGTCCTCCACATACTGCATGAGCCACGCAGGGATTCTATTCGGCACATGCGAGGAGGTAAATTTCGGCCCCTGAAAGGCTCGGATGCTTTCGTAGTAGCCGCCGGGATGGTACACGAGCGAGATATCCGGGTCGATCGGCACATTGGCAAACTTCTGGAAATTCACCTGATTGAAGTCGATCGTGGTCACGATATCTGGCTTGATTCCCAGAGGCAACAGCAGTCGTAGAGCCGTGTCCACTGCGATAATCACTGCGCGCCCCTTCAACTCTCGAAGCAAATGTATGTTCTTTTCCAGCGAAGGCCCCGCTGCAACCAACACCGCAGGTCTTCCCTGAAACAAATTTTCGAGGCGTTTCACGCCCGACGAACGCAACACATCCGGAAAGTTCAACAGCACATTCTCCATCATTCTTGCTCCGGCCTTCAGAGTCGTGTTCCGGTTCAAAATGATAGCTAACGACTCCTTTTGTGCAATTGCCTCCAGTTCCCCATAGATCTTCAGATTGAGGCGGAGGGAAGGGGCATACGAAATGACATCCACCTTGGCCGTCATAAACTTGGTTGCCAATCTATGGATCCAGTCCTGCAAGGGAATCTGCTTGCCCACCAAAATCTTGATATAGTCGGATTCCAGCACCTCGTGAAGATCGACATACATGAGCGCGGCCTTCAAAATAGCCGGGTCCGCTTCGCAGATGATAATCGGATGTTTCTTCTCCAACTTCTTCGCCAATTCCCTGGCTAAATACCCCAAACCGAACCCGAGCATGATCGAGGCATTCTCCGATTTTAAATCGTACTTCTCCGCCGACCGGAGGGCGCTACCGATAGGATCTTCCAGATTGTGAAGCAAGACTTGCTCACCGGACGGCAAGGTCACCCTCGCCGTCATCGCGTCAGGCCGTTGTGACGGAAGCACTTCAATATGGCTACAATCGAGATCGCTACGCATGAGCGATGTCAACTCCGGATCCCGCGGTTCCATGATGGCAAGGTTTTGTTCAAAGAAGCTCATGGGGGGGGTCCTTTCGATAAGGCTATGGGAACTACTCAGGTGTTCAGTCTGAAGGCTATACATGATCTCGCACAATACGAATCATGCCATTCAGCACCTTCTCAGTTTCTACGACCTTGGATTCAAGCAACGATGAATCCTCGTTGCGCAAGAAGCCCAACCCCTAACAGTCTTCAGCCTATCGACCTTGGTCGTGACAAGCTAGGCTGTCAGTGCCGCACGATGGAGGCTCGGACGTCGAATACGTTCAGGAAATACCTCTTGCAACATTTGAAGAATCGACCGGCGTCCCAGCGGCAAATCGCGCCGGGAGTCGTATCCCGCCGTCGGGGCTGGTTGGGCGCCGTCATAGGTGCGGCGCTTCAGGCCTCGATGGGGAATTTCGATATGCGGCGGGATGATGAACATCTCGTCGACTTCCAAGGCGATAGACGATTCGTCTTCGGTCATGAGAAGTTCGTACATCTTCTCGCCCGGCCTGATCCCCACAATCTTTCGTTCGACGGACGTGGAATCGATGCCCTGATCCGGCGAAAAATGCTGAATGACCGCCTCAGCCAGGTCCCCCATGCGCAACACGGGCATCTTCAAGATGAAGATCTCCCCTCCAACCATGCGGTTCATCGCTTTAAAGACCAGACTCACGGCTTGCGGAATCGACAAGAAGAAGCGGGTCATATCCGGATCGGTAATCGTCACCGGCTGACCCTTGACGATCTGATCAATCCAGGCCGGCACGACAGAGCCCCGAGACCCCAACACATTGCCGAACCGGACACAGGCGAACTTAGTTCCGCTGACACCGGCATAGTGGTGCGCGCTCGTGAACAGTTTTTCTGCCAGTAATTTGGTTGCGCCCATCACGTTCATCGGATTCACGGCCTTGTCCGTGCTGATCGCAATGACCTGTTTCACTTTGTTCGTGATGGCGGCGTTGATGACGTTCTGCGCGCCGATGACATTCGACTCGATGGCTTCGAAGGCGTTGAACTCACAGAGGGGCACATGTTTCATCGCGGCGACGTGAAAAATGACATCGGCTTCGACCGACGCGCGGTTCAATCGTTCGGGGTCCCGCACATCTCCGATGAAACAGACGAGGTTCGGCAAACGCCCCAGTTCCTGGATCAACTGATATTGCATGTGCTCGCTGCGGGAGAGGACACGGACCATCTTGGGATCGTAGGAGAGGAGTTGTCGAACGATCTCGGACCCGATGGAACCGGTCCCCCCGGTCACGAGAACGGTCTTGCCTTCGATGAACTGCCTCATGCTGCGACCTCATGATGAATGGTGAGCGTCTGAGCACGCAGGATCGCGCGCAATCCCTCATCCATCGTAGTCGTGGCGCGCCAGGACAGGACGGATGCTGCCCGGTCGATCGACACGGTATTCCGCCGCTCGCCGCCCGTATGTTCCGGGCAATATTGCCCGATCGCGGGAAGCTCCAGCACTTCTTCGATATGGCGCAGGAGCGTGATGACGCTGGTCGGTACGCCTGATCCTATGTTGACGCGGTCGACCCAGTCAGGCGTCGTCAGGGCCTTCGTAAACGCCGCGGCCACATCCTTCACAAAGACAAAGTCCCTGGTTTGCGCCCCATCGGCATCGATGGAAATACGTTGCCGGCTGCGGATACAGTTCAACAGATAGGGAATCAATCCCTTGGTCTGAGCCGGGCCATAGACGTTCGACAGTCTGAAACACATCACCTCGGTCGTCGGACTGAGCAGCGAGCAGATGATATCTTCCGCCGCACATTTCATGGTGGCGTAGGGCGAGAAGGGGTGACAGGGACTCTCTTCCGTGGCATTGAGTACATCGCCGTAGACGAGCGCGGAGGAGGCATGGATCACGCGCGGCACGCGCTGACGAAGACAGGCCTGCGCCAGATTGAGGGTCCCTCTCACGTTGACGTCCAGGTACCGATCCACCGGACCTTCGACTTGCCCGGTCAGATTGACCATCACCTCACAGCCATGCAAAAGACGATCGAGCGCGGCGGGGTCGAAGATGTCCCCTTGTATCGGCTCGACATGCTGCAGACCCTTCAGCCAAGAGGGCTGGGTGCGATGCACGAGCACTCTGGCCTGCTGCGGGGCCAGCGCCTCAAGCACATGCCTGCCGATAAATCCGGTCCCGCCGATCACCGCGATAGTCTGGTTCGCCATCGTAAAACCTTTTCTGAATGAGGTTATCCAGCGATACGGTCTTCAAAATACGAATGATGCGTTCTGCCGAATGGCCGTCCCCATAGGGATTCACCCGTTCTGCGACTTTCGCCTTGAAGGCTTCGTCATAGAGAGCCACATCCAGCGCCTGTTTAATGGCCTCGCGGTCATTGCCCGCATCCAGGACGTTACAGGGCCGTTCGCGTCCATGCTGCCTGCTGCCGATATTCACGGTCGGCACACCCAGGCTCGCGGTTTCGTGGATCCCGCTGCTGGAGTTCCCGACGAGCGCCGCGGCATACCGCACAAGGTTGACGAACCCTTCTGGAGGCAGACTGCGCACGACGGCGATGCGGCTCTGCTTGATGTGCTGGATAATCTGTTGTGCGCCGGCATCGTTATTCGGATAGATGAGCACGCCTTGGATCCGCATCTCCTGCACGGCAGCCAGGGTCTCCTGGATTTGCTCTCCCGCCTGCATGACTTCCGTCGTGACCGGATGCTGCAGGATGACGACATAGGGCTGTTCAGGATCGATCCCATGTGCCGCCAGCACCTCGGACTTGGAGACGACGGGCGTGTGCAGCACCACATCCAATGAAGGACAGCCGACGACGAAGACAGATTTCGGATGTTCTCCCATACGAATCAAGCGCTGGGCCGCGTCTTCCGTGGCGGGAAAGTGCAGATGGGCGAATTTCGACATCGCATGGCGAAGCGATTCGTCGATGCTGCCCGTGACCTCTCCGCCTTGAATATGAGCCACCGGGATGTTCATATGAGCGCCGGCCACGGTCGCGGCGAAATTAGCCCCGATATCAAATCCCGACAGAATGATGTCCGGGCGAAGACGCTCGAACAGATCGACCAACCCGGGAAGCACCCGACCGATAGCCCTGGTCATCTCTGCACCGGTATCCGGCGCCTGATCCAGAAACATCGGGATCGTCGCTTCAATGGTAAAGCCGTCCCGCTTGATCACGTCGATATCGCGTCCATGCTCCGCCATCAGGGAAATGCCGGTCACGATGAGCTTGTAATCGAGATCGGGGTCCTCCCGGATCAACTCAAGAATCGGCTTGAACCGGCTATAGTCCGCTCGTCGTTCCGTAACAATCGCAATAGTACGCATTTCACATCTTCTCCCTTCAGCTTTCCGCATTCCAACTCTCACACCTGACGGCTGCTGAAAAAGTCCGCCAGCTTCGTTCTCGGCTCATCGAAATCCTCAACGGGGACCCGGCCGCCTCACCACTCGGCGGCGCGCACAAACGTGGTGCTCCTTATTCGTCGCACCGTGCGCCCCCGAGGGTACGCCTCCGGTTTCGACTCGCCTGCGGCCTTGCTGGACGGCCTTTTTGAGCAGCCTGAGATTGCTCTGATTCCAGCACCATACGGAAGATTTCAGCATATTTTCCGTATCAACCGAGTTTTCCCGCAGCCTGCTTGATGGCAAGGTCTTTCAATCTTCACAACCCCTCGTGAAGGGAGTGGCCAAGGCTGCCCTTTACTGCGCGCGTCGAACGAAGTTCATATGAGCGTGCGCGTTCCGCGAGCAAGAAGGGCACCTGGCCGCTCCCTCCTCCTCTCCATCAAGCAACCTCGCTCCACTTGATTTGGTGATCAGGCTGCATCGACACCTTGGCGACCCGTCCGAGCAGCTTCTTATATTCCCGGGCGGGAATCTCGCCGTCGGCCGGACGTTTCACCCAGAGATTGTCATCGGTAAACCGGTCCCCCGCTGCGACTGGTTTGATGACGACGACAGAGGCACGGGCGAATCCCAACACCGACCGCTCCTTGCCCAAGATGGCTTTCTCTGAGCCGAGAGCCTGATAGATGGCGTCCGCGCCCTTCACGAGTTCTTTGAGTTCGTGCGGTTCGAGGGAGAGCCCCTGATCCGGCCCCGGCAACTGACGGCTGGTCGTGAAATGTTTCTCCAGCACACAGGCGCCTTTCGCCACCGCGCCGAGCGCGGTATAGATACCGACCGAATGATCGGAAAGGCCGACCGGCACGCCGAATCGTTCTCGCAAGACCTGGATGGCCCCCAACTTCACATCCGCATAGGCCGTCGGATAGGTAGAGGTGCATTGCAACAGGATCAACGGCACGTCGTAGCGTTCAATGAGATTCACCGTCTCTGCAATCTCGTCCAGCTCGGTCATGCCGGTCGAGGCGATCATCGGCAGCCCCTTCTTCGCGACATGTTCGATGAGCGGAAGATTTGTGATCTCGCCTGAGCCGATTTTGTAGGCCGGAATCCCCAGCTCCTCCAGTTGATCGGCTGCTTCCCGTGAAAAGGGAGTCGAGAGAAAGAGGATGCCCACCTTGTCGCAGAGCTGTTTTACCTCTCGCTCTTCCGCCGCCGTCAACTCACAGCGTTTGATGATGTCCCAGAGGGGCTCTTTGCTAATCGCGCCTGGCGTCATCTGCGTATGAATCATTTCCTTGCCGGTCAGATGCGTCTGGAACTTGATGCAATGGGCGCCGGCCTCTTTCGCCGCGAGCACCATCTGCTTGGCCAGGTTCACGTCCCCATTATGATTGATGCCGACTTCGGCAATGACGAAGGGCGGTTGGCCGTCGCCGATTTCACGGCCACCAATTCTGATCGTTTGTAATTTCATACCGCATGATGATGTTGTCATCGTTGCCTCCTCGAAAAGACCGTCGTTCGTGAAGCGTATCTCGTGAAGCGTCGTTCGTTTCCGGATTCGAACATTTCACGCCCACTCTCAACGCTTCACACTTCACGAAATACGCTTCACGTCTGCTATGCTGCCGTGACCAGTTTCCGTTCCAGTTGCACGAGCTGTATCAGTGGCGAAGCGGTCTCGACTTTCGCCTTAGCTGCCAACACTTCTTTGGCAAACTTGGGTTCGCCATGAATAGACCGCCAGTATGCCTCGTACTCTTTGATTCGCTTGACGTCGTGCTGGAGCATCAATTCACGAAGCCCGAGTAATTCGACTGCATTGAAGTTGTGACAGATCACCGCCGTAATCTTCGTGGCATCTCCGACATCGAGAATGAAGGCCTCTAAGTTGCCGTCGTACTGTTCTAAAATCCTGTCCTTGTAGGTGTAGTACCACTCGGAACCAGGATAGGGCGTGGCAAAGAACGGCTTGACCATGATGCCGATCCGGTCCCAGAAGGCCATGTTGTCGTAGAGACTATCGAAGAACTCGTCGGGGAAGCCGACGATCTGGTTGGGAATCGGCCTGATTCCGGCTTCCATCGTAATCTTCAAACAGCGTTCATTCGTCTTGACCGTCGCACCCTTGCCGATCGTCTTGAGTACGCGGTCTGAAAATGATTCCAGTCCATAATCGAGATAGGTACAGCCAGCCTTGTGCATAGCCTGCAGCACTTCCGGATAGGCCAGCGTCGCATGGCTGGTCCCGCCCCAATGGACACCGTCGCAGGTCTTGGGATCATGGGGTACGCCGTCCCTCACACAGGTCGGCTGGAGACCGGCCTTGATCCAGAGGTCGCAGATCTCGAAGAGCCACTTCTTTTTCGTCGACACATGCATGGTCATGAGGTTCTCGTCGAGGAACGAGACGAAATCGACGTTGAATCGGTCCTTCATATACTTCACTTGCCGGACTACGAACTCGGGGCTATGCCAGCGGATGTTGCGGTCGTTGTTGAACACCACATCCCCGCCGTCCGGCTGCTCCTGATCCGTATATTTCATGTCGCCGGTCAGCCCAAGATGGAAACAGAACTTGCAGATGAGAGAACAGCCGTAGGACATGTTGATATCCAGCCGCCGCTTCGCCAGCATGGCTTCTTCCGACAAGAGAATGCAGGAGTTCTTGAAGTAGATGTCGAGCGGGAACAGTTCGTACATCGGGAACGGCAAGCTGTCGATGTTCTGTAACAGCGGCCGTTCCTCATTGAGCTTGATGTCGCCCTTCGTATTACGCCAGATAATGCCTTGGACGTCCGACCAATCGCTCGTCCGGTCCCGGCCTTCGTCGATCTTCTTCAGGACCTCCGGGAAGGTGATCACGCCCTCCCCGACTCCGCCGATATCGACTTGAGGACAGAACTCCATGATGTCCCGCGGCATGGCAGTCAAAGCGCCGCCACCCATCATGATGAGTGCATCTGGCGCGTACTGCCTGGCGAACTCCACGCTCTTTTTCATGTACCCATAGGCCGTCGTGATGCCGCCGGTGGCAATGACGTCCCAGGCATCCGCTTTGATGGCATCGATCAGTTCCTCGTCGGTCGGCCGCCAACCGTTCGCGTCGAATACCTGGATCTCATGTCCTTCCCGATTCGCCACCGCGGCAATCAAAGCCAATCCATAGGGCACATGCCGGGGATCGTCTTCAGCTCGAATCACGGGATTGATAATCAGAACTTTAGCCATGTCTCTCTCCTTCGCTCTCGCCTTCAGCCTTCCGTTAGCTGACGGCTGATAGCTGACAGCTTCCCTGCTGTTCCTTGATGAACTGATCCAGCGCCATCCATTCGATGCCTTCGCCGATCAACGTGCCGCCTTCCGTACAGTTATAGGCAGTCCAACCAGATTGCTTCACCACATCCAGAAAGCATTGCCGATACCAGTAGTAGGTTGGGTCGGTGTACCAGGTTTCGTTGAGATACGGATTATGGATCTCGATGTAGGCTTCGCTCAGGCGATCTTCCGGATAGAACTTGATCAACTCATGGTAGTACTGGGTCTTGGACAGCGGCGTACCGGGGGCATAGCCGAGATCCATGCCGACGAAGGCCACGGGCGACTTCTCTAAAATGGCGTTGGCGAAAATCCAGGCAGAGGCCCCGCCGTTGCCACCGGTCACCATGCAGGGCATGCCGGTCAAATCATAGAGACGCCTGGTATGGCTGTTCGGCGCATCGTAGTCGTCGCAGATCGGATTCCACCAATAGAGCGGCATACCGGCTTCGCGGCAGCGGGCCACCACATTCGGCGCCACACAGGTCGCCATGATGACCTTGATCTTATGTCCATGCTCATTGACCAGCCGGATCAATTCATCGTTACGCTCCCGCTCTTTCGTGTTCAGCGCGGGATCCAGATCCTGCCGGCGGAAGTAATCGTCGTCCGCCCGCTTGGCCAGATCCGGATCTCCGAACCAACGGATGATCCAGGTCGGGTGCGGGTCGACGCAGACGACGTAATCGGGAATCACTCCGTTTCGGAGGCAATGGCCCATCGCTCCATCGGCGACAACCAGCGTGCCGCGATAGTTGAGTTGCTTGATCTTCTGGATGGTCTCGCGCCGATGCAGGCTCGGTCCTGCCGCCATACTGATCGCCGAGGTGCCCTTCTCAGGACTGGTCCGCGGTAAATCCAGAACCGTCTGTTTCATATAGGGCAGGTTCTGCTTCGCATGGGCAAAGCCGATCTCTGCCGTCTTCTGAAACGTCGCTTGGGCGACCAGGTCCATGCAGGTTCGATCCAGACTACTTTTCATTGCCGGTCCCCTTGCTTGAGCTTGCCGCCTTGTCCCCTGTCCAAAGCACGTTCTTGCCCTTCATGACGAAGGCGATGCTGCCGCCGAGTTTCCCCATCGCGCGGCGCTCGAACTCGGACACCTGAGCCTGATGCGCCCCTTCGGCCTTCTCACGCTCGGTTGCGTCCGCCTGACCCGGCTTCGCGTTCTCTGCAGTCTGTCCCGGTACGGTATAGTTGCCGATCAATTTCGCCATGATCTAGGCCCTCACTTTCATCAGTTCGTTTGCCATTGCTTCTGCTGTCACAAAATCTACCGGTTCATCGATATCGACCGACCGCTCCCGCGACATGATCACCATCCCGCTATGGGGCCCGGTAATCAGATTCTGCTCCATCAAGACCGATCGTCTCGTCGCCCAGACCGCTCCATTCGGAATATAGAGCTTCGGGAGTTTTTGACTGATCCCGGCGTCGCCCTGGACCAGAGTGCCGGTGAATGGCACGGCCAGTACCCCGTTGAGGCGGTACATCCATTCAGGCCGTTCATGCACCTCGCAGACCGTCAACACCGTGTCCAAATCCGTCTCCAGCATCTTGGCGATACAGGCGTCGATATCCTCGCTCGTGCAGAACGGCGTGGTCGGCTGCATCGTCAAGGCGATCTGGACCTGGTAGCCCTGCGCCTCGACAAACTGCACAGCATGCTGCGTTACCAGTTCGGAGGCCACGTCTTCCGACAAATCGGCGGGCCGCATGAATGGGACCTCCGCCCCGTACTCACGCGCGATCCGCGCAATCTCCGGATGGTCCGTCGAGACGATCACACGATCGAGCAAACGGCTCTCGACCGCGGCCTCCACCATGTAGGAAATCAGTGGCCGCCCGGCGAGTATCTTGATGTTCTTCAAAGGAATGCGTTTTGAGCCGCCGCGCGCATGGATGACACCGATCACTCCCTGTGATTCGCTAGATCGTCGTTTCATGACTCTGCTC
>CXWL01010957.1_pt1 | contig 28794 bp, 10 predicted proteins | sample 590931 | NCBI WGS metagenome assembly CXWL01 (sample SAMEA3498368, study PRJEB10139) | groundwater metagenome | biome: water well; material: biofilm material | place: Germany | collected 2015-04-27 | reverse complement strand
CGAGTGAACAAGCTCAACTCGCTTTCAAAGCAGAATTTGCAAACCCCGTTGGCGCTGACCATTTGACCGATAGCACTCCATTTGAGTTATCGGCAAATATTGCGCCTAATTTAGCTGAACTCAAAGCCAAGAAAGAAGCTAGTAGTGCAGAACTGACAGCATTACAAAAAGTACTTGAGCATGATGTGATTAAGAATATTGATGCAGTGCACGAAGCTCTGGAAATGGCCGTCACTCAGTTGGGGAAAGATACCGTACTTCCTCAGCTCCAAAAAGCTTTTGATGGTGCCAATGCTAGAGCAACTACAAGATTTGAAGCTCTCAAAAAGAAAAAAGACGTTTTAGGTCTGAAAATTGATCTCCCCGACGAATCTGCCAATATTGGCCGCAAGGCTCCTCAAAGTCTCACACAAGCCGAACAAACTGCGGGCGAATTCAAAGACAACGCCATCAAGAAGTGGGAGGATATGACCGATGAACGCATCAGGATCGCCGGCCGCGAATTAGATGACAAAAAGAACACTGCGGAAAAGCGTGTCGATGCAGTGTTCCAGGCCAAGGTATTGATGCAATTTCGAGCCACCTTAGGAAAAGCAACAGGTGGCTTAAACAAACCAAAAAAAGATCTTCTTGATGAGTTTGAAAAATTTCTCAAGGCTGAGGATGATACGATCAATAGCTTTTTGGGATATCAGAATGGTGAGACTCTTCCAGCTGAAGTAGCCAAAAAAAAGCAAACCTACCTGGAAGGAATAAAGTCCCGATTAGTACCTGACGCAAAAAACAAAGCTGATGAAAAGATCGAAGCTCGAGTGGTGCTAGAAACCCTCACCAAGGGACATCTCGCTGGGAACCAAACCGCCACCCAAGAATTTCAACTCGATATCACCAATTACAACCGAGCTCGGAAGGGTATTGAAGAGAGTATACAGACACTCGAAGGAGATATGAGCCATTATACGGCACTGTATGAACGGTGGGTCGCAAATGGGCAGGCAGCCTACGGGGAAATCGAGGCATTACAGAGAAAAATCGACGGCATCGAGAGCGAAACGACCGCTCGCAGGACACGATTAGTAGAAGATATCGATAAAAAAATTAATGAAAGAGATCTTGCCATTCTCGCCAATGAATTGGAAAGAGGCTCTGCCATCCACGGTGAAGCTGAAGCTATGCAACTTGCACTCGTTGGGCTTGAAGCAGAAGTAAATGACGAAGGTTATGTAGGAAAACAAAACAAGCGCGGCTTCGTAGCTGAGCAAATGGGTCTCGAAAGAGGCAAGGGTCAGCTCGACCAAGCATTAGGCCTTTTCAATAATCTCATTCTAAGACTAAAGTCCCAGAAGGAGGCTGTTGAGCAGAGAATGTCTTTATTAGACCAAAACAGCGACAAAGTCGTGGTCACAGCGTTTACTACCCGTAAAGACTTAGAGAAAATCATCGCAGAAATTAGTCCGAAGAAAGTACCTTAATGCTGTTCTAGATTTTTTTGTTCCCGCAATCCTTGAAATCATTGATGCAATACCGTCTTCATTCGTGTCGTGATCAAGTCGTCACTCAACTCCACCCTTGGCTCAGCCAGCGGTGGAGTTTTCTCAACGGTGATGAAGAAAAGCCTCCAGCTCGGTCAGGACGATACAGAGTTGGTCTCATCACAGCAGCGATAAGTACGCCACCACTGCAAGCCGGAAATGAATTATTAACGAAGGATGAACTTCTTCGCATTGGAGAGATAAAGAATTCAACCCGGACGGCCGTTCAAAGCCAAATTGCAAGGCTAAGAGAAGAGAAAAGGTCCAACTCAGAAGGTCGCGAAACCATCGTTTCTGAAAAAACTGCCACGCTGAGAAACCCATCAGTAGGGCGAATCTTCTGGAAAAGCGCTGATGGGGTGCTGATAGAATCTGGCCGAGAACTAGACCGCTATCGGTTTACGAAGGATCGACTAGAGCTTGACGAATCCCAAGTCGTTTCCGAGGAATTACCACCACCGTCATCGACGGCCATCTCTAATCCTTTAGAGCTTTTCTCCCAGATTGAAAAAGAAAAAAGCAGTTTCCTAAGCTCGCCGGCGAGTTCGGGAACTTTGGATCATCGGGACAATAAAAAAAGCCCCTCTCTGGCCGTACCCTTTACCAACCGAGGACTTTTCGTGAAAGCGGATTTCGGAGGCAACGTCTTTGAACCGGAAGACCAGCTCCATTTGCTCAGTCCCACAAACGACCACATCATCACCATACCGTGTGAGAGAGATTGGATGGTCCATGGTTATGATGTCAGATCCAGCCGACATGAAGCCGTAGGGACGCTGATTTGGCTTCATGTCCATTACCTTGCCAAGAAAGTTTTGGCAGATACAAGCCCTCAAGAACAAGGTTCTGAACATTATCTGTATATCAGAAATCCGCAGGGACAAGTGAACAGTTTCACTCCCGAGCGAGTCCTGCTACCAGATGGACAAGAGTTCATTTCTCTGGGACATCATTTGGCCCAGCTTCGACGTGGGACTGTAGAGTTGCACCCGCTTCCGAAGGCTATCGGCGCTCACCTCGGCACCCATGACTTTCAGGACAAACGCTACCTTGTCTTTGCGGGAATTGAAGGCGGACAACTAGCTTTCCTTATAGACCCTAGCTCTGGGAAACCTCTTAGCAAAGAAGGTCATCAAGGAGTGGTTCTTGCTGACGGTTTTGGATTTTCAAACGATGGGAAGTCATTGTTTCAGCTCATTCCTACAACGCATAAACGTGAGAAAAAAGTCCGCATCGAAACACTTCCACAGCAAAAAGCTCCTCAACAAAGGAAGGAGGGGGTCATAGATGATATCGAAGACGAAGCGATGGTTGACACAGAAATGCAATCTTTTTTGGCAGAATTCGACCCCTCCACCATATCTGATCACCAAGCAGCTGTCGCCAGAATGGGTCGCTTGGAGAAGGCACTTTCCCCCATGAGTATCGATCCACGATATCGTCAAGCTCATCGAGATGTGGCAAGTCTTACCAAGGAATATAACGACATTGTTACAAAGCTCTTAGATAAAGAAAGAAACCTTGTTGAAGAACAAGCCAGGTTCCAAGTCGCTATTGAGGCCTTTCAGGCCAACTGTCGTGATATGGAGGGGGATCTCCCCGTTAACGGAGATATTGGTCGATATATTGATCGGCTAGAGCGAGATACGTCCATACGCCAGATGCTAGAGGGCGTGGTGAAAAAATTCACACTACTCCCCACTGACTACACCAATAGAACCAAGCAGCAGCTCTTCGCTCAACGTGACCAAATAGTAAAATCTGAGCAAGCTGCGATTGCGGAGATACTGTTAGGAAACGGTGAGGAGGGAGATCTAGCCCATCAACTCCGCCAAGGACGAGTCATTTTGGAGACCGTGAAATCGGCCCAGCCGCCAGACGGACACCTTCAGTTAGCCGATAAAAGGGAAGCGTATGAAAAGTGGTTAAAAACACAAGCAGTTTTTCGAAGGCTACAGCAGAATACGGATCTTTTTTTTAGTGCCGATGAACAAGGACAAAAAGCCAGAATGGCCCTCCTCAAAGCTTTCGAGAAGAGCAAGACGGACGGGATCCGCGTCGACGGTGATCCGCAGTCCTTTTCATTAGCTCATATTGAGGCCTATGCTGAGACAATTGTAATAGCAGCTCAAGAAAAAAACGTTGACCCAGCCCGAGAAGCAGCCTTTGTATTGGAAATAAATGGAATGGAAGCGCTAGGAGATGAGATGCAGACTGCAGATGATCCAGGCCGTATTGCCCAGATAGGTCAAGAGATCGAGAAAGGGCTGGCGCGCCTAGCACCTTATCGAGCCGATGCTCAACGTTTTGCGCAGCAAATGAGGAAGCTGGAAGAAGAGTTACCCAGACTGGTTGATACAGCTCTGAGAAAGCAAGAAAGTGAATCCGTAACCCTACAGAAAAAGCTGGCCGACAAAATCACCGAAGATAGAGTAAGGTTCGGAGATCAGGTCATGAAAGCAGCGATATACGAAACCGACGTATCATCGGAAGATGCCAGCCGAGCAGCAATGCATCGCATTCAGGAACTTTTCTATGGTTTTGATCTGCAACATGAAGGTCTATCGCAGATCGGTGAAGGCAGCAGATCGCCGGCTCTCACAGAGCTGCTAAAGAAGCTCGATACCTATACTGATCGATATGCCAATGAACCATTCCGGAAAAGTTTTTGGCAAGAACTGCGGGATTACCGCAGTAGAGCTATTAGTGAAGTTGAGATTCAGAAGGGTGTAGACATAAAAAATCGGCGATACGTGTTGAAGTTTCCAGAAGCCTACCAAGACCTGGTGGATGAGACTGTTTCCGACATCATCCTACCATTATCGGGAAAGAGTAGAGATGGCAGATTGAAGGTCGAACGCAAGTTTGAATTTCAAGACGGCGAGCCGAAATTGATCATACGGGTCCTGGGATCGGCCTACTCCGTGAAATCGAGATACCTGAAGAAAGAAGGCGTTCGTGCGGCAGCGGCTGCTCGGCATTGGGAAAGCCCTCAAGAAAAAGACTGGAAGAATCACTATGTCGGTGCCGAAATCTCCCGCGAAGAAATGATAGCCTATTGGCTCATTGAGAATCTCTTTGGAGCCAATGGTAGTCCTACGCTGAATGAGCGACTTAAGATCCTTCGTCAACAGCCTGGAAATGCCGAGCAACGACAATATATAGATGAGGAGTTACGAAAAATTATTGCAGAATTTGCTCAGACTCGTGGCATGGAACTGGAGTCTTTCCATATCACCAATGGTGTTGAGATTTTTTTGCGGATGATATCTTCCAATGAAGAGGTCGACGAAGGCAATCTCAAAAAATGGTGGGCTCAAGAAAAGGCTGTTGATCTCACGGGTCTAAAAGCAGAACACCCTCGTTTACAAGCAAAAGGGTTTTCCCTATCACCTCATGATCTCCAGCAGCAAGCTCAAGAGTTTTTGAGACTCCATGAAAAGGGAATAATGGCCCTCAACGAGTATGTGGACCGTAATACCAAAAGAGTTGCGCGAAGATTTGGCCTTCTTGAAAAATCAGAAGACAAAAAGGATGACAAAAAAGAAGAAAAAACTCATGATGCCGATCTCCCCCCCGATTTCTGTCCTACCGGGTTGGATATGATGCGTATCCTATGGATCCTGAATACTGCTGAACGGGTCAAGGCCAATGGTGACAAAACTATGATTGCTTTCATTGGATCACCAGGAAGCGGTAAAACCACCTTGCTCAAAGCCATGCGCAGATACATGCAAAACATGATGACCCTAGTGCAGGGCAATAGAATGAATGAGGCAACCTCACTCGATCCTGCCATCGCTCCAGCAACAGCTGCGCCTGATGTATTAAAATTATCAGTGGGCTTACTCCACTCCGGTGTTGGTGACATGGTGGTAGTGGATGAGGCAGTTCCACACTTAACCAATATTCTTGAAAACGAACAACAATTTTGTGACAAACGCCGCCAAGGAAGAGCAACCTATGCCGATATACCGGATGCTGAAAGCTTCGATATCGATGTTTTCCCAGCTGATGGCAAGTTTGTTTGGGAAAAAGGTGTTCAATTGTTTCTCATCGGAAATGATTTGGCGGATTTTTCGCATCATCTGACTGACCGTATGGAATACGTTGACGATGATAAGATCTGCGAACTCTATCCGCTGCTCTGGAAAGCTGCTCAGATTGAGAAGGGATCTGCTGATCTTGGCGTTCACCCTGAAGATTTACAGCTAGTCATTGGCCGCACCATCGCTGGTCGCAAAATCAGTGATGAAGACCGTGCGCCTATGAAAACTGATTTCAAAATGATGGGGGAGGATGCCTTCAAACACGTACAACAAGCCGTGGAAAATCGTGTCATCGCTTCCAGCTTACTGCAAGAGCTTCAGCTCCGAGTTTGGAAAACAAATCGAGTCAGAGGCAAAGTCCATCTGCTCGGGGTACCATCTTGCAAAATCGGCGTTGGTCAGCGCGATGTGAAAGCCCTGATGCCAATGATTACTCATGAAGACGATGAGCGCAGTACTCGACTCAAGGTGTATGAATACGTTCTTCGACACCACAAATGCAGTCCTGAAGATACGCTTTTCCTCGAGTACACGACCAAGATATGGAAAGAGTACGATGAAGAGAAATGGACAGCCGCCGTTGACAAAGCAGAGCGAGATCAACGACTCGGCTTGGCTCCAAACCCAGAAGTGGCAGCGGTACTGGAAGTCGCTGATGCGATTCGTACTTTACCGAAAAAGCTGGATGAGCAACTCAGTAAGACTCACCCTGGCCTATTGACTCCCGGCGCCGAGAATGCGAAAACCTCAGCAGCGATAGAGTCCTTTAGGAAGGCCGTCAAAGCTGTTGAAAAAATCGGAAAGGCTCTAGATAAAAAATTCGGGCGAGAATTTGGAGAGGTTACAACCGATACAGATAAGCCTCTGGATGAGGCCACGAAAGCCAGTAAAGAATAATCCATCTCAACTATGTCTACCTCCATATTTTTTTTCAGTGCTGAGTTCTTACCAAAGCGATCAATACACATGACTGAGCCTGATCGAATTGAACCAATAAACAAAGGGTTCAAAGCTGTCCGGGAAGAAGACGGTCATGCTCATGAGTCCACTCAAATCACTGGTGGTGTAAGAGATGCTGCCAAAGGCATTATTTCTCCTGATGCAGCAGGAAATAGAATAGCAGAACTGAAGTGCTTACTTTTCCCTCACTTTGGAGAGGATCTCAAGACCATTCCCACGGGAGAAGAAGCGAGAAAAGCAGCCTTAAGAGTACTTGCGGACGTCCAATCAAGGCTGATGAATCTTCCAAGAGAAGATTCACTTGAATTAAGAACAGCTACTACTCGACTCTCAAGAGAGATAAGAAAGCCAGCACCAGTAGTGACACCAGCGCTTGTTGCGGAAAAGAAATCCGCCCCGGGGATTGATGTGAAAAGCGAGGAGAACGTGAGAGATTTATTACGAAACTTAGGCAAGCTTCTCAAAGCCTCATCATCTGACAACGAAAAGTCAGAAAGGCTGAAGCGCTTGAGGGAAACAGCCTTTAGCGTGTTTAGAATAGAAATCATTGAGAGGAGACTGATATTAGGATCTCAAATTGCCGTTGCAACCCTTGATACAGGATTTTTGGCAGGTCTTCCGGAAGCATCCATTGATCAGCTGGCAATATCAGTTGATGAAGTTTCTAAAATGAATTCAGAAAAAAGGGCAATTGAACACCAAAAATGGAAAATACAAAACAACTTATTAGACCAAGCAGCTTATGATTTTGTGAGGCTGCATGAAATGCAAGTTGGCCAGACACGAAAATTTAATCCGAAACAATTAGTAGGGGTTTCGACTGCTGCACCTTCAGAAGTCAGAGATGAAGCCGGTGTGAGAAGACTTGGGCGGCTTTTGGACCAAATCCAGGCAGACCTGAGTCTTCTCCAAGGACTGGCGACGAAAGACGTCAGGCCTCAATTGACCATTTTTTCCGAAAGGCTCGTGGTACTACGACCATCAGATGATGTTCAAGAAGCCAAGCCTGATCTAAGTGATGCTTATTCGAGGGCACAAACAGTAGAGACAGAGCTCCAAGCATTCTTGACTGGTCTCTCAGAAAGGATTGAAGAGCCATCACCGCTGGTAGAACTTCAGATCTTTGAAACTCTTCTTCTTCAGATCCAGGCAGAACTGGAAGAAAGAAAAGAGAGTGCAGAGAGGGTGAGCAAGGAAGAAAGAAGACCAGAGTTGATCTTGGAGCCAGGAGCAACCGCCATCGCACAGGCAGCAGCAGTCATAGAAGTCTTAAATCCCTATGACGAAGCCCTCCAAAAGATCATGCTATCCTTCAGGAGCCTTCAGACCCGAACAAAAAAGGGAATTGATGAGAGAACACTCCTGCTTTTCAGGCTGGCGGTCCAATGGCTCCGTCCTCATATCATGGAGCTTCTTGGAGTTCAGAAGGGACTCGACTTGAAGTCCCAAGCCCTTGCCGGTTTTCTTGCCAGAAACAGAGAAATACTCTCAGGGAAAGTGCGAACCCTCAGAGACGAAAAAAACCGTTTGAAAGTATCATATGAGCAACAGGGTGAAGAACTGAAAGGCCTTCGGAGTGAAAGAGAAAGGCACCGGGAAATGATTCTCCAAACCGTAGCTGAGGCAGCGGAGGCATATATTGAATACTATCTTCCTGAATGCAAACGGAAACTGGATCTCTGGAAAAAAGGAATGGTCCCTGGAAAAACATCTACCGCTGATCAAGTCGAGACCATTGATAGGGAAATAGCAACAACAGAAGAGCTGCTAAAAATCACCGTCGCGCGCTATGAGCACTATCGACTCCTCCCAGATGAAGAAAAACCCCCGGCCGCTGATGAGCTCTACAATTTCATTAATACCGTACTGAGACTGCACTGTGAAATGGTAGAACGAAGAACGCAACGGGATACCCAGCGCTTTAAGCTCGAGCCTCGAAATGATGAAGAACGACTTCAAGAACTTAGGGATAACTTCCTCAAAAGCTCAGAAGCATTTTTTGCCCTTCTGCAGAGAAGAGCCCCTGATCTGATTGGAGAAAAAGAGAAGGAAATTACGGATGCCAGAGGCCAACTCGAGAAAGCTCAAGCTCAGGAAGCACCAGAAGGAGAAGTCGAGGTATTAAGAGAACGTATTAGGGTCTTAGAAATGGAGAAAGCAGAGCTAGAGGCTCAATTGACAAGACTGGGAACAGGGGAATCAAGAGCGGGAATAAGAGAAGCTCAAGAGTCAAATGCTCCTACGCTCTTCGATGCTGCTGACAAGATATTGGACGAGGATGAAAGGAAGAAGCTAGAGAGTCAAATCGAAGGACTTGAAAAGGCTCGAGCGGATGCTGTTGCCGCGACCGAAGCAGCAAATACCACTGCTCAAGAAGAAAGATCAAAGATCGGAGGCCTTGAAGCGCGAGTGAAAAGTCTCCAGTCCGAGCTATCAGAAGTGCAGAAACAAGCCAACACCCTCAAACGTCAGCTCGCAGCTCAAAAAGGGGTCGCGACCAGAGCAACAAATGCTAGAAAAGATTTGAAGGATCAACTCAACGGGTTAAAGAAAGAACTGGGCTTGGAAAATAAAGAGAGGGAGAAGTCAGAACAAGAAAAAGAAGATGCCATTGCCGAAAGAGAAAGTGCCTTGGTGGAGTTGCAGCTCGAACGAGAAGCTCATGAAAGAACTCAGCATGAACTAGAAGGTCTTCGAGATGAGCACTTCGGAGAAGAAACAGGCGAGGAGAAAGCTGCTGAATTAGATAGTATGAGGACAGAGCTTGATGCGATGTACGAACAAGACTTTAGAGAAATTCAGGGTGTAATTGCTGCCAAGACAAAAGTGTTGGAGAGAGTTCAAAAAGAACTGGAGTCAAAAAGATCTGAACTCCGAGGGATCGAAGAACAGCTAGGTCAAGCACGTGCTGAGATCAGTAAAAAAGACCGGCAAATTTCTGAATCCGGGTCAACAAATATGGAGCAACTTCGCGCAGCAGAAGGAGCGCGGCAAGAAACAGATAATCTGAGAGCAGCTTATCAAGAGGCAGAAAAACTACTTCAGGGAGAGATAGCGGCCATCGGAGTCACACTTGGCGGTGAAGATATGCTGAAAGAGCTCAAAGACCATTCATCTCGAGCTCGCGACGCCATGAGAGCGGCTGAAAGGGGAACTCGACTCGCCTTGAACAGCTTGAAGACAGCACAGGAACCTGAGCTCGAAGAATGGGTAAGGGAAACCATCACGAGAGAGAGCGCCATTGGAAATGAGAAGCGAGCAAATGCCCTTGAAAAAGCGTGGGAAAAATTACAAACAGAGTTCTTTGCAGTTGCGAGGGACGCTGCAGAAAACGATGCACCACCGCTTCTGGAAAGAGGGAAAAGGGAGGAAGAATTACAACGTGCGGGAACCGAGGCATACCAAAAGCTTGAAGCTTCATGCACAGCCCATATAGAGGGGCTGGATGTCAGTCACCCCATTGTGAGAGAGATGCTTGCATATCGTGCTCGTGCTGCTGCCGTCGTTTCACATTTTCAAGGAGAAAGGGAACGAGATGCAGAAACAATCGACTACTTAAGAGGTTTGCTCAAAAAGGGCACTCAAGAAAAATTTGAAGACCAAGTTGCGAGTCGAGCAGCCACTTTAAAAGCGAATCAAGCAGAACATACCGTCGACGTGCTCACAGCAATTTTGGCGGCTGCTTTGAGAGACCCGGTGGCGTTTGGAAATATCACTCCAGAGGACTGGAGAAAGTTTGTGACAGCCATTGGACGAAATCCTGACACGTTTAGAGATGAGTAAGAGAAGTAGAATCTTCGGGGGTCTTCACAACTCTCAAGCGAGACAATGCCGTACACCCTCGTGATCCTAGTCCTCTTATCATAAGAGCAATGTTAATTATTTTTCTGAAAATTAACAGAGATTCAGACCTGTGTTAATCGATTTAACAGACGTCCATTTTTTACCAGGACATCACAAATATACCCTCATTGAAAACCCAGATCGGACTCTAACCTTCCTCGAGAGACCACGAAGATCGGACAGTCCCGAAGCTGAGGGATGATTTCCACCGCTTCACCGTAGCTCAACTAAAAACCCGCTCGAGGATTATGAAGATTTGATGAAGATCAAAATAGAAAATGGTTGCTTTATTAAGCATGAAACTTAGGATTGGAACTCATAGAATGTATCATGAAAACAGTAATACGACTCTTGAAGGTTGCTTCTAAACAGGCATCACTAGATCTCAGACAGAAGGCACCACTTCCATGTCCGTCACTTGCATCTGATGTTCTTATCACCAAGGCATATTTCAATCATATTGCCTTTTCAAAAAAACGAGAACTCAAAGATCTTGCAAAACGACTGGGCATGACACCACTCATTCCAGAAATACTGAAACAGGGAGTACTGGAAAAATCAGGGGAAAAAGAAGGGAGAAAATATTACAGGATTATTCACAAAAAATCCGGACTAATATTAGTTGCAATAGTAGTCCTTCATGGTAGCGGACCGACCCTCCTCAGCAGTTTCACCAAATAAAAGAAAAAGATCCGTCTTGGGCAGCAATGCCTCCTCACGCGTAAACGCGTTCAGATCTTTTTCAGGTAAAGAATACCGAAGATGTGATGAGAAGTCAAAAAAACAAGCCCATCATTCCCCCAAATCCTCCAAACCAAAGTCCAGCTCCCCAATGATACGTGAGTCTCAAAAAAAGTCATCGCGGACCATTGCAGTTTCCGCACTTTTTTGGTATAATAGAGGGAAATAAAAAAATAAATATGGCGAAAAAAATCCTTCTTCAAAAAAAGGCTGATGTGATTCCCAATTTTGATGATGTTCACGAGATCATCGATATCATTGAGAAATCGGAAATCCCTCAAGATGACAAATTGTTTTATCTGCTCGCCATCGTCGATGGTTGCTTCACGGCGGAGCTCCTTGAAGAGCTCATGGGCAAGATAAAAATGGCTTCAGAAAGCCTCGGAAAAGAAATCGCTGAACTCGATGAAGAGATCGCTCGTTTGAAAACGGACATCAAACAAGATGATGAAAAAATCGTCGAAGCGAAGGTCGGTGCTGCTGGTGAGGTGAAGCAAGCCATCGAACATGTCGAGAAAAAAACCTTCAGAGAAGTTGAGCGCCTAAGAAAAGAAGCTGCCGAGGAAAAAATATCCAAGATCAAAAAAACACTCAAACCCAATGCACAATAAATTTTTTCAGCATCAGCGCAGTTGGTCACATGAAGACTGGATTCCCAAACGACTGGGATATCTGGCAGCTACACCAACCACTGGCGAGGAGGACAGTCGCACCCTCGGCGAACGTTTTCAAGAAAAAAAAGGCTTAGAAGAAAAGGCGGAAACGAAATTCCACAAGGATGATAGCCTGGAAGGACTGCGAAAAAAGATCGATGAAATTGACAAAAAAACGGTGGCCCAATTGGCCAGCGAACGAGGAGAGATCATTCCTTTGGGGCTGACCCCAGCAGACTTGACCGATATGGAGCGGAACTGGAAAAAGGAGATGATTCAGGACATCTGGAGCAATTACACCGAGCGGTTGGGGACAAAAGCGCAAAATGAAATCAATTCCATCACCGATACCGAAGGCGGTATTGACGAAGTCAAAAAACACGCGCTGGACACCATCGAGAGTCTCAAACAAGGCATGAATGACACCGAAGGAGAATTGAGCCATCTCGAGGCAATCGAAAATTCCATCTCCGAGATGGGGCTGACAAAAGCGGCCGTGGAAGAAACCAAGAAATTGACCCGCGAAAACGCGGCAAAAGAAAAATTGTACATGACCGCAAAACGGAAAAGAGAAGGTGTTGAGAAACGAGAAGAAGCTCACAAACAAGCCTACAACACCCTCTCAAAAACTCTTTGGAAAATTACCAAAGCCGGCATCGTTACCGGAGGACTGGTCGGCCTTGCGGCCTTCGGGATGGCATCCGGCGGTCTCGGATGGGCCGCTGGGGCGGCAGTGGGATTACCGAGCGTGTTTCACGTCGGCACATGGGGGACCAATCGCTTCACCAGCATTAGCAATGGCCTGAACGTGTTTTTTAAACGAATACCTGAAGACTGGAAGGAATCCCGTTTCAAAAAAATATCGGCCAAGCTCGCCGATCGTCAGCACCTGACCTCAAAACAAAAAGAAGATTTGACGGAACAATTGAAAGACGCCAAAGAGCTGGAAAAAAATACCGCGGCCGCTCTTGCCGCGATTGATGGGAAATTGCTGGATATGAAAGCCAGGAAGGTGGACGAAAGTTCCGATGAATGGATCGAAACCGAAAAAACACGGGATGAGAGCCAAATAAAACTGGATAATCAGCGAAAAATCGTTCGTGAATTGGAGAATGTGACCAGCATGTTCCCTGTCAATGAGGCCTACGCTTCATTGAACATGCCGAGCGTATTGTTGAAATCGATGGTCCACGAGAAGCTCAATCCGCAGCTGAGAGAGTCGCTCAAGCGCCTGGACAAAGAACATGATACCGCCGTCCTGAAGGCTCAGAAAGATATCGTGGCGGCTGATGAAAACACCCTTATCGACGAAATTGTGGCCATCAAAGATACTCCGAGTGCCCACGCTCAATTGCAAAAGCTTATGAAACGGCTGGCGAAGGAGCCACCAGTGGAAGGGGCTTACTTCGACGCCATTCTCAATGAAGCGAAGTATAAGAGTCTGGCCAAAGTCGCCGACAAGATCCCGAATTTGCTCAAAGTCATCAAAGCCTCGGCAGCCCTACCTCCGAAAAATGTTTTCAAGGACGGTCTGGAAGATTTCGTGAAAGACACCATCGCCAACCCTTCCGGCACCGAAGCTGAACCGGCACCGGAAAGCCTTGGTGAACGTATGAAAGCGCAAATGACGCGCTGTAGCGAAGTAGCTGACGAGCTGGCAGCCCGAGGCAATGACACCGTGAAACGCGTCCTCTTCGGGACGACTCCCAACGTCGAGGCCGTGAAGCTCATGAACTACGCTTTTAGTGCTCTCCAAGCCAGGTCGTGGTTCAAGAAAGATATGCTCCCGCTCAGCAAGGAAGATACTGGAAGCTTACTCAGAAGCGTTGCACTGGTAGGGACGACCAAGGAGATATTTCCGCATCACACACAAAAATTAGCAAACATAAAAAAACAACTTAGGGAGAATCCTCCTATAGACTTACAACATTTTATGAATGCATTCTGGAGCATTACTACCGGTGCAGTGGCTCCAAATGATCCTCAAGAAAGACTGAAGATGGATTGGAAAGGACTCTATTTAAATGATGCATCGATTCCCCCGGCAAGTCGCTCCAAGTTCTGTGCTAGCGCAATGGCCGGACTTTCGGAAGCGAATGTGGCTTACACCGATTTTGTACCAGCACTCGTTACGGCATTCCGAGAATCGATCGAACGCATTCACGCTGCCTATGGAGGCAAAGAGAACCTCGCCTCAGGTGCTTCACGCTTTCAACTCGCCATCGTGAAGGCGGCAGAGGTGGCGAAGACACAACCAGATGCGCCAGGAAAAATAGCGAAGTATATTTTGACCCTGGAGAAGCTAATGCGTCTTGATCTTCTTGATCAGGAGTTTGACAAGAAAATGATCCCGGTCACAGGAGGACAACCACGCAGTATTCGAGATTTTCTCGGCGATGCCGACCTTCTCCGCATCGGTGATCTGGATAAAGTCGCGAAAGTCGGGAAAACACCCGTCAACCTGGACACCATCACAATTGTAGATATAAAAACAGCAATTACCGCGCTGGGAGGGATAGATCCAGCAAAACTCAAGATTGTAGGAACCGCTGGCAGTGAGCGGCTCGTGCCAAATGAGGTAGGGGGGTGGAGGGGGTATATCGTTGGCAAATTGTTCCAAAATCCAACAGCAGCAGCAGACACAACTCCAAAAACTGGTGACGGTCATGAAATCCGAGGCGTCATCTGTAAGAACGGAGGAGTGAAAAAATCCCATGATATGGCTCAACTCTTAAAAAAGAGTCCACAATACAGCACTCAGTTTGAAACATTTATTACAGCCGCAGCATCAACGAACAATGGCACCAAAACACGCGATTGGATCAATGATGGGATCAGAACAGCCGAGCAAATGGAAAACTTCGAAAGTCTTCTCTCCACCATCAATCAACATTGCGATCAAATCAGCGGTAATACTCTCGTCTTCAAAGATGCCAAGAAATCAACGGAACACCTTGTTTCCCTTGCACCTACTGATCTCTATCTCACGAATATTTATGGAAATGCAGGTGGTCTTGATGAGTTTTTCCGAGTTGGCAAAATTGCTAATAATAATGCCTTTCCCGATAAGCCAGCGACTGTTACGAATTTCAACACACTCGATGCATGGATCACCAAAGAATGTAGTTTAGAAGAAGCCCAAAAAGTTGCCGACCTTATCCTTAACCAAATCGGTGTCGGAAAACGCTTCGTGATCAATGCATCACTCAAGCTTGATGACACCACGGCCACGGCAGTTGTTCCTCCCGTGGTTCCTGTTGCGCCGGTAGTGCCTCCTCCAGTAGTGCCAGGAGCACAGACATTTCCAGCAGCAATAGCGGGTAGTAGTCCTCTCAAGAGTGCTAATCCACCGGTGTTTGCACTCGTTAAAACTACAATTGAAGGTTGGAAATCGGGCACCACAAAAAGTCTTGCCGATCTCTTTATTGGCAAGGACCTAACAGCAGCTGTTGCAACAGTCCTCACCAAGGCCACGGGATACACTTTCAATACTGGTGATAAGGTCTTGGAAGCAATTGAATCGTTGCCCGAAAACCAACTCCGGTTCCTCGAAAATAGACTTGCAACCCTATTAACCACCCACATCCCCTGGAAGGAAATCATCGATGATGCGAACATCAATACCCTCAAAGATAAGCAAGAGGCGATCAATGATGCTAAAACTACCATTGGTGAGATAAACACGACCATTAGCGGGATTACTATTCCGGGACCAATTAGCACGAATCCTTTTGGACCTGACGCTCCAACAGATATTACTAAAGGCATTAAGCCGGAAGAATTTCAGGTTGTTTCCACCGATGGGACGGCGAAAGCCGCCAAAACACTTGCCGATCTCAATTTTCGTATCAGCTACGATGGCACGACCTTCAAGATTAATGGCCAGGATTTGAACTATTGGGCAAGTCTGAGCCCAGAAAAGTTGCGCATTATTCAGCACAATTTCTCTGCCCTAAAGGCACAGCTGACGACAACGTCACCAAAGCTTGAACCAAAGCTAGGTGCGACAGTTGCACATGTTTTCGAGGCACCAGCGGCATTAGTCATCGCAGCCAGCAAAAATGACTGCCTCAGGTCTTTTCCATAGTACTTGACAGAATTAGATTATAATGTTAAAATTTACTAATACAGCACTTGACAATATAGGAATTTGATATAAAATGCTCTCTTAATTCATCTGCCTCCTAATTTCTCTATCTATATCTCTATGGCACTCAATAAACCTCAAGTAGAAGCTGCTCTCCACCAAAAACTGGAAGGTCTCAGGGCCGCTGGCGTACCCACCAATACCGAGCTCGAGGCCCAACGTAAGTACGACGAAGCGCAGCGAGCCCTAGCGGAACTCAATAGTTGGATGGACAATGCCCAAGATGTGGCTCAATTGGAGTCAGAGTTGACGGCGAAGGGGATGTCACCAGCACAGTTCGCAGGCGATATAGCGCTTTGGAAGAGCCAGTTGGAGGGCGCCACTGCGACCAAGGCTGTCTTGAGAACGAAAAAAGATGAGTTTGCTGAGCAAAACATTGCCAGTGTTCGTGTTGCCGAATTGAAGCAGCAACTGCTCGACGAAACTGATGATGCTAAGAAACCGGCCATTCAGCAAGAAATCGGGGAAGAAGAAGCAAAAGGAGTCCTTGCTTCAGCACAGCGACTGAAGGTACTTTTGGAGGATTGGAAAAGCAATAATATGCCAGACATATCCACCAAATCATTACAAATCAAGCAACTCGGTGGTGAAATTGCTGAATTAAAGGCAAAGATAACATCCGCCGAAGAAGCCGTCAGTGACGCCATTGACGCTTTCACGGCAGCTGAAGCAAGATTAACGAATCCAAAGACAAAAATCACTCAACTCCGCACTGAATTCGAAACTCTAAAACGTAACCCAAACTTCCTCATACCCATCGCCCTCCCTACCGATGCAGAACTCGATGGTCTTGATCAGGACCAGAGGAAAAGCCTCTTAAGTTATACAGTAGCTCAGAAAGCAAAGGTTGAAGCATTCCTTACTCGTCAAGAATGGTTAGAGGAGTATTTTGAAAAGAAAAATGTCAATCTTACCCCCGAGGTTGATGAGACCTATGTGGCGCGAAAGAGTACGCTTTTGAAAAAAGAAATAACTGCTACCAGAAAAGCAGCCGGTTCTCCCGTTGGAAAAGAAGTCTATGACGTAGACGGGACACTGACCGAGGATGACACCTATAACGTTGCGCAATCGAAAGCCATTGAAGCGAAACAGGCGATTCTGGCTCAATTTGCGCATTGGAAAGCCCTTGCCTTGAATATGCTCGACAAAAGAATTGCCTTCCTCGGCTCTGCGGCGTCAGCATACATTAACGTCAAGTCTAGCCAAGTGGCCGCAGTAGGGGACAAGAACGCAAAAGCGGCCGAACTCGAGACCCTACGGACTGGCATTACTGACCGAGAGACCGCCCTAACCGCTATCGGAAATCCCCGTGTACGAACTCAAATTCTCACCGATGCGGTGGAATTAACCGAAACAGTTCGAAAAATTGAAGCGGCGTTCCGGGAATTGGTGCAGTTAGAAACACCTTGGAGAAATACTGCTGATCCCAAAGTAGGAGCATGGGCAAACGATGTCCGAAATGGTGTCTTCACCGGAGATGCTCAAGCCTGGAAAGATCCAGCATTCTTGGCCATCCGAGATGCAGCTGGTATAGAGCTCAATCTCTCCGATCTTCAGTTCACCGCCCTTCCCGATGAGACGAGCAAGGACGCCTACATTAAGGCCGTCTGTGAAAAGTTCAATGACCCTTCCTTTGAAGCTGCCCTCGATGGACGGATCACACTGGCTGTCAGTAAAAAGAAATCTCAAGACGTAGAGCTCACCGGATTGCAGCAAAAAATCACTGCCGAAGAGCAAGCCGCCGAGACTGCAAAAGCACGCATTCTCCGTGATGCGCGGCGAAGCAGAGGAGAAATGGAAACTCAGAAGCAAACTGAGCAGAAGGCCATCGTGGAACGAGAAAAAAGTGGCAGAAGTGCAAGTCTCGCGACTACTGCTCTTGAATCATCTGTTACGGCCGAACTCAAGCCGCGCTTCAAAGCGCTTGACGAAAAAATGATAGCTTTGACTTCTCTTCGTACCACGATCGCTGCTCGAGGAGCTGAAACAGCAGCTGCGGAAGCGATGCTAACCAATCTTGGTGAAGTCATTGCTGCTCTAGCAGCACTCACAACCGATGCAGCTGAAGCTCACCCCGCTTATCTCAATGATGTCTTGACAGAAGTTGCCACTGAACTTACCAAAACAGCCAAAAGAATTGCCACCGAAACCAGAACCCACCTCATGAGTGTGCTGCAGACTAAGAAGGCCACGCTTCCTAGAACGGCTGCCATGGACGTTTTCCTAGAATCAGAGAAAGGCTTAACTACGGCTGATATTGCTGCACGGAAGCGAAATATAGAAGCACTGAAAGCTGGAGGTATTGAAGATATCCACGCCATTACCACCAATGTAGCCGAACTAAGCGAACTGAGAACGATTCTTGAAAAGAAATCTTCAGAGTATAATGGACAAATTACCATGGTGGATGCAAGTAATACTGCTCTTAAGGCCAGTCGGAAATCAACACGTACAGAAAAAGTTCAACTTGCCAAAAGTATTACATCACAGATTGAAGTCGCTCGCACGGCTAAACGAGCAGATACTGCTGAAAAAATCTCAGAACTTGAGACAGAATCAGCTGGCATCACAGCTGAAACCGATTCAAGGATTGTTCAGATTAATGATCGAGTTGCCGACCTGGACCGACAAATCGTAGATAACGAAACCATCATCAAAAACACCAAGGAGATTAAGACCTTAGTGGATCGACATATTGCCGATATAGATGCAAAAATTGCGACTGCTACTGCCGAGGCCGCCAAACCTCTCGCGTAAATGCTTCAATCATTTTCTCTAGTCACTCTTAATACCAATCTATGAAAAAAACATCAAAAACCATCAGCCTTCCCTTCAGCATTGAAGTTCAGATCCTGCAAATTTTGCAGACATGCCGTCAGGCTCTGCCGGAAGACAAACACTGTGAAATGATGATCACAGCCCTCACTGAAGGCGCCTTTACAGAATCAATGTTGAGAGATGTCGTCGGACTCGTTACCAACGCCAAAAAACATTTGGAGCATACCGTTGAGCAAGGCCAATCGACACTCGAACAGCTCTCTGCTGAACTCGTCAAGACCTCTCAAGAGTTTACTAAAGAAGTCAAAGCGACTGAGAAGGAACTGAAAAAGGAAGCTTTCATAAAATAATATCCATATCATATTCATTCCCCATGCTTCACCAACCCCAGCGATTGCGAGAATTCCTTCACCAACGCCGGTTGGTGTTTGTTATTACTCCCGATCAACTCTCTCCATTGCGTCAGTTGGAAGGTGAATTCATTCAAGCTGAGGGTAAATTGAGAACCGCTCAAGACAGTCATCGGGCAAATGCGGCGAGAGTGAATCAGGAAGAAACGATGCCTGAAAATCAACTTTCGGTCAGAGGTATCGAGCCAAAAACCCACCCAAATCAGCTACAGTCCTCGAGTACCGAATTCACGCAACTTTCAAACGCCCTCGGATTGGCAGACAAGACTGATACGCAAACTCTTGATGAATATGGTGCCACTGAAGACCTCCATGCCAATAATGTTGCCAGTGGAGCAAGCATAACCGTAGAAGGGGACGATGCCAACCCTAGCATCAGTTTTTATTGCAGAGCAGGTGGTACCCAGAAAATCTCTAGCCTGCCAATCGCTGACTTGAAAGGAAAGCAAATTCAAGTGAAATCCTATAAGAAGGGATCCACCGTCATCGCTGTGGTGAGTCATGTGGGCGGCGAGGAAATTTGTTCCGTGCTCTATGATGAGACCAGTAAAACCCTGAAGGGAATCATTACCTCAAAGGGTGATACCGAAGCGCCGCGAGTACCGACCTATACCGTTGGAGGGATGAATATGTTTTCGGCTGGGTCTACGCTGATCACCCAAAAATCTCCGAATGCACCTCAACTCGTACCACTGCATGGAGCCGTCTTGACTGATGATGCACCACTAGGAGAAGAAATCGGTGGTGTAGCCATGACCAAGTTCAAAACCACAGATGGTCAAGAACTGTCTCTAGGCTTTGATCGAAATGGGAATCTGCTCCGTTCTATCAAAGGACCAAAAGTAGAATGGTCTAGCCAAGTTCACCACATCGTCCCAAGCGGCGCGGGAATGGTGAAAGTGTATCCAGCACTTGCAAATACTACCGGAAGTGGTGAGGGGGCAGAATTTGCCGATCCTCAAGTGGCGGCGATGATTAGCGGACTTTTGAATGAAACAAAAAGCCTGCTCACGGACGCACTGAGTCTGTCCGGTAAGGCAGAATCCGGAGTACCTCAGATCTTATCACGTGCTGATGCCCTCGTGCGAAGGATCCCCACCGAAGCTAACCGAGGAACGGTTGGGGAATTGTCGAGGGTAACAAAAAACATCAAAACCGCGCTCGAGGCCCTGAGTGCGAGCACTCAACAACGTGAAACGGTGCGAACAGAACAGATGGGAAGATTTGCCAACATGGTTGGCGCATTGGAAGCCCGTCTGAATCAAATTCGTGATCTTCCCCAAGTCGCTCAACATGATGACCTCACCCATGTGCTCGAACAAGTAAAGCAAATGGAGGATGTTTTGTCGCGTTTTAACAATGAACGAGCTAGCCTGATCCACAATCCACATCGAAGCGGTTCACTTGGCGTCCTTATTGAATCTGATCTTTCACCATATAGTAGCCAAATTGATCGAACAAACGCATTATTTCAAGAAACCTCAGCGAGACTTGAAACAAAAGTTGTCGCAAAAAAATCAGCCTACGAAGGCGCCGTCACGGCCCTGCATGGCAATGCTGAAATAAAAAACCAAGCGTACGGCACCGACCCAAATACCGTAACACGGTCGGACATCGATGGACTCAAAACCGAACTTCAAGAAACGGAACATAGTCAAACTCAACTCCGTGAAGTCCAAGACGCTCTCAAAAGATCCAGCGCAGGAAGCACCAGTATTACGGTAAAAAGAACACTGGATGATATCGATGCAACACTCAGTCTCACGAGTCCAACGGGAGCGAAGCTCACGAATGCGCGTACATGGATACATGACCTCGATGGACAGGTCATTGACGTTCAAAAGAAAAGAGCAGCTCAGCAGAAAATGGAGGCCATTCACGCCAAACTTGATGAGCAACTCCGCCGTATTACTTCCCGGACTCCACTTCGTGACATTGAATCTATTCCCTCTCGACTGGAAGAAGATTTACAAGATCTGCAAAGAATCGTCACCGAAGGAAGCTTGCAACGTGACCTCGAAGTTGGAAGCGACCAAATCAGTAGTCTTCGTCAACTTATCCAACATTCTGCCGATGAAAAGAAGAGAAATTATGGGGAGCTCGTCGTCGCCGACAGGCTTCGGGTGAGACGTACGGTTGAGGACAATATAACCGTGGTTTTGGCTGAAATCAATCGGGCGAGTCGTGAAGCAGAAATTGGTGCGCTCTTGAAGGGCTGTAACCTTTTTACCGGCGAAGTAAATACTACCGAAGCCCAGGGAAAAGCTATTTATTTGGCTGAAGCACTCCGAGCCGCCCACGAAGGACAAGACCTTGGTGAAGGTGAACTTCTTGAGGAAATTCTCAGAACCGTCCGCCACACTCTTGAAATCAAGGATGCGTTGCTCTACGAAAAAGGATTTTATAAGAGAAAGATCGTGGAGACTGATGGATCCATTACCTATGTACAGGATCCTCAAGGGATTTTTGGATATGAGTGCCCTCAGTGGAGAACAGATCTCCGTGTAGATGTTCCCAAAGCCAATAGCTCTGTCCCTGACATCACTCCCATCACTCGGTGGGACAAGGTAAAAGGGATTGTTGAGGTGGAAATCCCTGGCGTAACAGAAACAACTATGGTGAGCGGAAAAAAAATAACCTATGAAATTCCCGAGACGCACCGGGCTGCTGCACTTAAAAACTTCGAGGGCTATAAGACGAAAGATATCACAACGGCAGAAACCGTCGCTTATCGTTTCATGATAGAGCATTTTCCCGTAAAAAATAATGATATCGACTGGGCTAGTGGAGCGAGCGTTCAGGAGGGATCACTTGGAAATGAGCTTCTCGATCTCATCGATGTTACTCATGTAGATGGCTATAGCCAACAACTCGAGTCGGTGATGAAATTTTTGCTACCAGAACTGGTGAAACAATATGGCGAGCGATTGATGGATCAAGATACACTCTATAACATAGCTGTTCTGGTTATAGAATTTATCAGGACACTGAACGATGAATATTTTGACCCGAATGAGGCTACAGTCATCACTGTCAACAACCTCAAGGGAGAGCTAGAAGGCTCTTCAAACCTAGAGAATTTTGGACAGCGATACCAACCCTTCACCGATCGAAAACGCCTGAACAGACTCGATGCTCTTGAACAACGAAAACGTGCCTACGAAAATCATCTGTTTAACGCTTCAGGACTGAAAGCGCTCCAGCAAGCCAATCTCAGTGAGGATATTTTTACCATTGGTGGTATACAAGTACTGCGCATGGAAGAAGTTATGAAACAACGACTCCTCGCTAAAGACCTTTCCAACGACGTCCGCGGATATATTGTCATTGGACAACCTGGAAGTGGTAAGAGCCGTTTGGAAAAACATCTTCAACGTGTTGAAGGCGGTAAAAGCACTTGGATAGATGGCACGAACCTGCAATATGCCGTGTCCTGGGATCCTTGGGATCCAAAGAATAATGAGGCCGCTCGTCGAGAGCTCATTAAATTTTTCGTAGGTATGACCAATGGCTGGAACATCTCTATTGATGAAGCACACAACCTACCTGATGAGCTTCTTGCACAATTGAAACTTATAGCCCAGAAGGATGGCCAAATAAGCACTATTGGATCACCTACTGATCCATCAGAGTATGCATTTGGCCCCGTCTTCGGTGCTGGTGATTACAAAGTTAATAATAGTAGTATCCTTTCCCTCATCATGAATGTGCACCGAACTATCGGTGAAGATGGACGCTTCGTGAATGAAGAAAATGGTCGTAGAAGTACCCTTGATGCTCTTGGTCGACGCTTGCCACTGGTAGAACTCGACGAAATCGATTACCGAGAAACCCAAGAACTCGGGAAGGATTATCTCAGGAGAGGGAGCTTGGCTGATACAAAAGTACCTTCAAGTGACCTTATACTTTTCGTCGAGGTGATTTATAACAATCAAGCCTTGAAAGGAAACTCCAGAGTGACCGACAACGTAAAAAGAAGCTATACTCCAGCTGAACTCGACATCATTGAGAAACGACTCAAATACAAAAAGATCGCCGTTGATGTTTTGGTCGGAGTACAAAAAGCTGTGCAAGAAAACGGTCGAGGAGAAGAACATGAAGTGTTGCCTCCATGCTATCTCACCGGAGTAGGGGGCAACGATATTAGTGGATTGGTGGCGAGCATTGATGAAAATAACGGTAGTTCACTGGATATCAAAAAATTGATCCGAAAGTACTTGATTGAAAAGCATGGTTCTAGCCATGGGCCAGATAAGCGCGAACTCAATATCCTCTGGATCGAACATCTCCTCGGGGATGGTATCGAAAGAGATGATGTCAACGCGGAAGGCCTCACTCCATGGGATCTCGCTTGCCGACATGCGGTAGAGCTCCGAGCGATGGCCGGAATGGGTGACCAAGGAGCGAAAGCAACTATTCTCTTGAAAGAAACGGTTAAAGAGGCCTTCACGAAGTACCTTACTGAAGGTGCTGATCTCAGGGAGTCAACCAATAGTACTAATTCGCTCATGCAACAGGTTCTCGAAGCCGTGCTGGAAAAAATGAGCCGATCATAATCCGTTAGAACTCCTATTTATGTCACTCTTCGGCAAAAATGACGAAGAACTCTTGAGAGAAAATGCTCGGCAAAAAGCTGAGTTAGCTGCTGTTCGTGGGGAAAATTCGAGACTTCGCGGGCTAGATGCAAGACTTGAAAGTACTCAGGGCGAAGTTCAGAGACTCCTCGGGAAAAAAAGCACGCTCGAAGGAACATTGACGGAGGAGCGGCGGAATCACGCCGGTGAGCTAAATACACTTAAAACCCAACATGTTGATGAGAAAAAAACCGCGCAAAGAAAACACGACGAAGAAATGAGGGAGGAAACCAGCGCACATCAACAAACTAAAAGGTCGCTTCGAGAGCGAGAACGAGAATTAGATGCAGAGAAAAAACAAGTCGTACACCTCACTGCAGTTGTAGCTGACCAGGAAAAAAAGATTCGAGGATTAGATGAAGAGAATACCAAGCTCATCCATCGCAATACAGAACAAGGGAGCTATATCGGTACTTTGGAAACAGGCAACAAAGATCTTCGTCTGGAAAGTGAATCGTTGCGAACTACAGAACAATTAACGGCCGCGGAGAATACCCGCATCGCGAGTGCCAGAGACCATCTGCGAGATGAACTCGGTGCCGTGAAATTAGAGATGAATGACCTGGGTGAAAAACTCACAAGTACCACACAAGAATTACAAGAGCGAGACAAAGTATTGGCTGCTGAACCTCCAGATCTCAAAAGATCACTGATATTATTGAAGACCATTGATCCAGAGGGCTTCACGCTTTGTATGACCGCGGAAAAATTGGCTGAACTACAGTTTCACGCTCAAGAACTGGAAAAACAACGAATGGCTGTCGAAAGACAAATAGAACAGTCGGTGGTTGACTCCCCAAAACACCAATACGCGCTCGCCGCTCGGGGGCGAATCAGTCTTGAAAGCGAGCAGCAAGCAAACTTACTTCGCAAAGAACTTGATGACATTCGGATCCTCGATCAAACAAGACAATCACACGGTTTCCGTCCTCTCAAGATCGACGAACTTCCTGGATTTGATGATGATGTCAAACTTTCACGCTCACTTCAATTGGACATGAAAATGACTGCGGAGCGCATACGTTATGAAGTATTGGCCAATGCTTATGAACGGGTAAGAAACGAACTCAAAGACGCACAATACGCACGTGAAGCTGATTTAGATACCGCTAACGCGATGATCGCCGACCAACTACAACAGCACGGCAAGCCTCACATGGAATTCGCAAGCATCGAAGAAAAAAATGATTTCTACCGTCAAGAACTCGTTCGTCTCAGGATCATCGTCAAAGAACTTAAAAAGGCTGAGCAAGAACCCTTCAATCAGACAGGAATACAGATCCGAGAAGGCGAATTGAAATCAACAAAAACAGAACATCTAAGACAAAGACGAATTGCTCTTCAGATAAACAAAAAAAAGAATTTGGCAAAAACATGTCTCGATCACATGACACCGATCACTGATGAGATTACTCGAAAGGATCTCATATCCTCATCAGATTTCCGTGCTCTGCAATCAAAAATTGCCGACATGGAAAAAGAAAAAATTCGATGTGACTTGAAATTACTGGCCCTCCAATCAGATCTCTTACCTCATGAGATAGGCGACGTTCATCACAGTGGAGCGAGCCCGTCGGAAACGAGTCCAACTGATTACCTTGCCAGTACCTATGACCAGTTACTCCTTCAAGCGGGAGCGTTATTGGATGGCCTCGATCAGAGTGTCCCAGAAGAAAGGAGAGCACTACAAGTACGAAACATTAATAAGAATCTCCTTCAACGTGAAGCGGAAATTCTCGAAAAAGATCTCCATGAAGAAAATTCAAAACATGCCGTTCTCCTGGTCACTCGTGATGAAATCATTGCTGACGTCAACCATCGACGTGCGGAACAACGCACGCGTCTGGAAGCAATTGCTCAAGAACAGGCGAAAAAAAGAGCCCAGATTAAAGTTTTATCGAGTCTTGAGTCCCTCGATACCGTTCGGAGGGAAATGGAAGTGGCACGTGATCGACTCCAGGCAGAAATTGATCGTCTTCCGACGTATACGGCAGACCAGGAACCACTTTCAGAAGCGAACTATCACTTGGACAAGGATCCCGAAGCAGCTACCAACGGTCGTACCATAGCGAACCTCGAAACGGAGATGAGGAGACGCGGCTATAGTACGATACTTGGATTCACGAGTGGTAACTCTGAAGAAGAAAGCAAAATGAAATTAGCACTTGTGAAAGAATATCGCCGAAGAGCCAAGATCATCGATAGAATTCGAGAGAGAAGAAACGCAGAAGCTGCCAAAAAGGATGAACACCAGGGTGTGATTGGCGAACTCAATCTCGAAATTCATCAGATTTCCGAACCAGGTATCATTAGACCCAGACAAGAGCTCATCGCGTCTCATTCCGCACAAGAAATGATTGAAATGTATCAACAGAGCATTCAACAACTTGAAGAAGAGAGGATGAATCTACCATCGGATAGAGTCTTACTTGCACCTGTCGATGTGACGGATTACTTCGCTTTCGACGAAACAGATAGTGAGTATCGACGAGAAAATGCACTTGCCGTTCGATTATCAGAAACAAAATTGCAGCAATTGCAGATAAAATTACAAGCCGTCAATACACGGTTGAAGAGCATTCGACAAGAGCAGGAGTTACAAAATGCTTTGATCCGATTTGACATCGATTTTGAAGATAGATCAAAAGCGTTGGGAGAACCCGGGGAAAAATTTGAATTCGAAGATTATCGACGAAGCAGCGATACAGCGCGAGAGATTTGTCAAAAAGTAGCAGAGACCTATCGAGACTGGTCTGATAGTATTCAGCTTTTATTGGGAGATCCTAGCCAAGGAATTACGAGTGTTTTGGAAGAGGCAATGAACATTGATCGTGAGGTGACAGTTGAAAAGATAGGGGTACTTGAACAAGCCATCAACAGGCTCAGTAAAGAAATTGAAGTTTACCAACAAAAACTGCCAAACCTTGAGCTTGAAAACGTCAGGGACTATGTCCAAAAAGACCATCAGCAAATTGAGGAACAAACACAAAGGGAGAATTCGCCTCTAAGAGACCAACTGGATGAGCTCATAGAAAAGGCAAAAAAAGAACACAAAACCCTTGAGTTTTCATTGGTCCATCTCGTAAAAAAAGTCCTCGACGAGGCCCTCACTGATTACCATGGCCATCATATTGAACATGGCATGAGAATACTCACGCGAGTACTCGATGCCACTCAAAAGAATGCCGAGAGACTGCAAGCTGATCTTGAGCTCCGTCAGGAAAGAAAATTGCGTTACCAAACAACTCAAGGAGTGTTATTACAATCGGAAACACGCTTGAAAAATTCACGATCTCTTCTTAGCAAGAAAGAACGTGAAGCCAAAGTCGCACGGGAACGACTCCAAAGACTCCTCCGCGAGAAAAAAGCAGCAGATCGTGCCGAAAGAGAGGCCCTACCAGAGCAAATTGAACGACTAGAGTCTGAATATATGCGATTGCAAAGTGATTACGAATTAGCCTTACAACGATATGAAAGCGACCTCGAAAAAGCTGCAGATGCCAAAAGAGCACTTGAAGAACATGAGCAGCATATTATCGATACACCATGGTTTGAAATCCAAGATATTGATCTCACTATCATCAATGATCAGGAAGAACCTTTGTTTCAGGCACTTCAGAGACAATTCGATGTTCAAAACGGACTTATGAGAATGCTCCTGAGTTCTGTCATCAGGGAAAGAGAAGAGAATGCCGCTATTGCGGCCAGGGCAAAAGATACCTTTGAAAAAAGTCTAGGACCACTATCAGGCCTAGCCCGTGACATCGGACTATAATTTTCACTCAGATGGAACAATCACAATCACCCCAACAAATTGGCGCAGCTGATCTCCTGGCAAAACATCTACCGGATGACCCAAAACAGCTCGATATTGCCAGCCTAGAAAAAGACCTCAAGGACTTGGAAATGGCCATCGCCGTAGAAGTAGAAAAGAATAAAAGAGTCATTGAAAGCTTGCCGAGTGACGCCGTAGCCAGAGAGTCACAGATGAGTCGAAACCCTCGTCTGAAAACATGGACTGAACTTTTAGAAAAGAAGAAGACATACCAACATGTGCTCAACGCAATGTTGTTTGCTAGAAGAAAGACTCGCCAGGCAATTCTTGCCATGAGCGCTGCGACTCTTATTTCTATCGGTGCAGCAACCAGCTACTTCGTCGCCAAACAAGGACTCGCCGAGGATTTGAAACGGATGACGAGTGATCTGCAACAGAAAGTTGGAGAGAAAGATCTGGAGCTGAGCAAACGAGAATCTGAGCTCAAATTGAAGACCGATGAATTTTCACGGAAGGTCCGTGAAGTTCAGGAAGAAGCCGAAAAAAGAGCCAAGACCGATGCTGAAACTAAACAGAGAGAGGTAGGGGAGCTGACAAGGAAGCTCGAAGAGGCGAGCAAAACTGGCAACCGTGCCGAAATACTTAAAGCTGTAGGTAATATTCTTCAGATTTTTGCCGCATTTGATTTCATGAATCCTGATGATTACGTTGGGAGTGAAAAAGTTTCAGATATTTTGGGCAAAATAAAAGACCACTTTACCCCTGGGGGCAATGATCCATGTGGGCTTCAAAATGGACCATTTTCAGAGACACGCTGTGCTTGTTTCAAAGAGTTTATTAAACTCAAAGAAAAATATCCAAATAGTTTTTGTCGCCAAGAGTGGAGAAATGACTTTCAGAATGTCCCTATCCCTAGATTTTCAAAAGCTGAAGCTCCACATGTTCAAGAAGCCTTTGATGCAATTGGAGAACTTTGGAAGTCTCGGGGAAAAGACAGTGGTCCAAAACGATTTGCTGGAGTGGCTCTCGATCTGAATGGCTACAAGCCAGATGGGAGTAGAAAGTAGTTTGTTATCCAAATGATACAGAAAAAGCCAAAAGCCCTCCTTCGCCAAGGCTACGGAGGGTTTTTTTGTGCTGGAAATTCTTAAAACAAGAGTAGTGTCGTAAGTCCCCGGAAAAATGAAGGATTGGTAAACATAAGGTCATAGAACTATGCAAAAATATTTTGTGGGGTAGTGAACTTATGATAGTATCTGTACATACTATGAC
>CXWL01115113.1_pt1 | contig 28798 bp, 30 predicted proteins | sample 590931 | NCBI WGS metagenome assembly CXWL01 (sample SAMEA3498368, study PRJEB10139) | groundwater metagenome | biome: water well; material: biofilm material | place: Germany | collected 2015-04-27 | reverse complement strand
GGCAATCGGCAGGTCGAAGCGACCGGAGTCCTTGGGCAGGTCGGCTGGCGCCAGGTTCACGGTAGAGCTCTATGTAGGATGTACAGGTCAGCAAGGTAGTGCGTGCAAGGCGTTATAACGCGGTGGGTACTCTTCTTGAAGAAAGGTAAATCATGCCAAGCCTGATAATAAACACAGTGCATGTTCGACATCAGCGAACGTACGTTCGTATGTACAAGTTTGAGCCCATCTCTCCCGCAACTTGGCGCTGGATGGGGAATAGCCTGGAGGCCCTTGAGCAGCGTTCCCACTTAAAGCCCTTGGCGATTGACAAAGTGATCGCACTGGATCGCGGAATCCACTTGGCTAAGAGCATTGGCGCCTGGAGGTCAGTGGTGGCAAAGGCCCTGTCGCAGTTGGCGGTAGGCGATGTCCTCGCCGCCTTTCAGGCACTGGAACAGAGTTTGGAGGAGTCGGACTTCAGCAACTACAGCAGCGTCGCGGTCAGCAGAACGTTTCGCAACTTCGTCACCAGCCACATTGCGGCCGAGGGTCAACCGTTTCTGGCCAGGCGTATTCAGAACAGCTTCCGCAGTAATCTCAAACTCCCCTCGGATAGCGGGCGTGATTTGATCAGCGACTTGCCGAAGTCTGGACGGGCGCCGGCAGGCGCGGTCGCGTTTGGATCCCATGCCGAATTGAAGGAGGCCACCTTAACAACGCTGCGCGATGACTTGGGGGACATCTTGCGGTGCTGCGAGGATATGCTGGAGCGATACGAACTGGCGCTGGCATTTTTGAATGATCTAGAGCAATTGAATATTCCGCGCGTGGAGGTCGAGCGAATAAGAGGAAGGGCGACCCGACCCCAGCCAAACGGACTTGCAGAAATTTGGAGTCCGGAGGACCTTGGAACGTATCTGTCGTTGATAAAACAAGGGAAGATTCCGTCGAGTGCAGACAGAAACAGGAGCGATCTAAAGAGGAGATTTCATCCACTAGGAGCGAAAGAATTACTCGTCATGGGCCTGCACGGTATGGCCAACGGGGCTCATATCAAGGATCTCCTGCAGCTTGCTGTCGCGCCCCCTTCGGACGTCCTCTTGGCATGCGCACTCATTCTTCAGATTCACACCCATTGGAACTTCATCTCTGTACTGGAGCTCAAGGCCACTGATGTGCTCGTGACCGAATTCCCTCACAGGCTGCAATCAGTCAAGCCAAGAACCTCGGACGAAACGCCGGTTGTCTTCGTGGAGCGCTCAGACGAACTGGTAATTCGCGCTATGGCACATCTCAGGCATCGATGGGAGCGTCTCGTCGCTGCAGGAATCATTAGGAAAGACGACGGCAGTCTCTGGACCAGCGCCTGGTTCCTCAAAGGAGTTCCTCCACATCCTGTCGTTTCCTGGGCGGCGGAGCTTCGCGAGTTCACAAAGGCCTACAAGCTACCTTCCTTTACGCTTGAACAGGTACGAGTCCAATGTTTGGCCATCGTAGCGACGACGCGGCGTGGTTTGGGGGGTGCTTCGCAGTCTGCGGGTCACGTTGCAGGTAGCACCACTCTGAGGTACATCGACAAAGCCCTCCTGAGAAGGCTCAATTCGTCCAACTTGCTCGAATTCGAACGACGTCTTGAACGCACGATTCGGTATGAGATGGGTCGACCAGCGAGCGGGCGCCGCCTCTCGAACCTATCCCTGGGCGACGGCACTCAATGCGCAGATCCCCTGCGTCCCCCAAACCCAGCTTGGATGAGTGCCGGAATCTGCGCGGGGGAGATGTGCCATCAAGGCGAAGGATGTCCTCATCGCCGGGTCGTCATCGACCGGGCGAGGCTGGAAGAGGTGATTCGGACGAAGAACTACTACGTCTCGAATTGGAAGCGTCTCGCCGATGAAAACAGCGTTCGATTCGAGAGGGTGCACGTTCCTCAGATGCTTTTTAGTTTGGCTTTGTATGGTCTCGTCAGGAAGGGGCCGTACAGACACCTCGTCGGGAGGATCGAGAAATGAAGGCAGTACCGGCTGGGGCAGCACCCCGCGCTCCCCATAGCTCAGACATCCGAATCGCCAGCAAGCTGCTGCGGTTCGACCAGGTTACGTCCAACGCCACAGTCAGGAAGAAGTACTTCCGAAGAGAGGAGTCACCGTGGCACCTGATACCCATCGGCGATGCTTGGCTACCACCGAGTCCCGTGAATCCGCTCCCAATTCGACTCAGAGAGCGGCCAGATCTCTGCCGGACCGTCGTTGCAACACTGGACACCTACCTTCAGAGGCGGATCGCGAGTAAGTCGACACACATTGTTGTGGCCGACATCGCTAAGTTCCTAATCAAACTGATTGAGTACGCGTGGCTAAAAGGATTCTATCGACTTCAAGACATGCCCGCTCCGGCGTGGGGAGAGTGGCGCAACAAACTTGTAAGTGGCGGATTCGTGGCTGCCCTGGATATCGAAGAGCGCACCGTCCGACTATTGAGGGAAGTTCAGGCGAACGCGTTTCTAAGAGCGCCTCACAACACGGAAAAAAATGCGGAGTCGGTTCGCACGGAGTTCCTTGAACGGCTGGGGACGAACATCTCTAGCCGCGAGTTAGCCTGGATCAGACCGCTGCTAATTCAGGCTCGTAACGATGAAGGACTGGCCAGGTCTGGCGATCTCAGTCGATACTCGAGAAACGCCGCCCAGGCGATGTCGGTCACCATGCTCCTTCAGTGCCTGCGAGCATTCAACCAACTTGCGGAGGTGGATGGCCCGTATGGGCTGCCCTACCTGCCAACTGAAGACGCTGATGCTTTCGCACGGAAGCATGGGCGACAAGGGGGGCGAACTGCGAATGTCACGCCCGTAGTTGCGGCGGCGCTGCTCAAGTCGGCATTTGAGTGGATCTACGACTATGGTCCAGCGGTGGTACGTCTAATAGAAGAAGTAGCAGTGCAACTTGCCTACTACGTCTCGCCGGAGGTCGAGCGGATCTTTCAAGGTGTTCCTAATGCTGACCACAACTTCAACGCCTACAAGTCTTCTATCCGCGCAAAGGTCTTGTCCAATGCATCAACCCGGAAAGAGGTGGAAAGTCTGCTAGGGCTGAGGATAACCACCTACGTCAAGAAAGATACGCGCGGCGACGAGACTTCGCTCTACGCGCTACTGAACAAGTTGTTCTCCGCTTGCTTCGTGGTACTTGCCACCATGAATGCGCGACGTAAAGACGAGATCAGTCACAAGGTGATCGGCCTGCACATGCGCAGTCTTGCAGTACTCGATGAGCAACTCGACCTGGCTGAATGTGAGTTCTACATCGAGAAAACGATCAAGGATTACGAGAAATTTTTCATCAATAGCGTCAGTCGGCGCGCTTTGGAGCTCTTGGAGTCTATTGCTGTTATCACGTGGGGATGGGCGGAGTACGTATTGAAGGAGCAAATGCCGGAAGGTCGAGATGAAAAGATATTTTGCTATCCATCGTTCGCGTCGGCACACAAAGGCGTTGCTGTTTGGTATGACTTCAACCAAAACCCGAGCGGAATGGCCAACCAGTTTCTCGAAGATGCCTTGGGCCCCTTGTTCCAGAGATTTTCGGTAGCTCCTCACATGTTCCGACGGCTCTACGGGATCATCTATCACTATCGTTTTGAAGACGCGACTTTGGTCGCGCTCGCCCAAAAGTATCGACACCTCGATGTGACGTCGGTGCTTCGATATGTGACGAATGGATTAGAGCTTAGTGCCGATCAACATCCCCTATCACTGTGGGGCACGGGAAAATCTCGCGATCCAAAGATCGTAGAGATCGAGTCGATCGGCAAGGAGATAGCAGCCGTCGGCGAGGAGAAGCTACGGGAATTTGTTGAGGCCGTGGTAGACGGAGGCAAGTCGTTTGGTGGTCAGTTCGCTAGATTGGTCGGTCGGTTTCACCGCCATCTGTCCGGCCATGTGGATTACTCAAGACTTGACTCGGAAGAAAAGGCAGCTAAGCTTGCGAAGACGTTGCTCGCGCGCGGGCATCATCCAGAGCCGTTTAAAGACGTCACCTGCATGGCGGGTCGAAGCCGACCGGGAGCGGCGTGTGCAACGGACGGTAGGCTGGCGCAGGAAAGAGCAGGCGCACTGGTCTGCACTGGCTGTCCCTACTCCTTAATCGTCGCTGCGCACCTTGACGTAATGGAGCAGGATGCGGCGTTGCTGAAGGTGCGCAGCGAGGCTGAGCATGGTACGCACGCGGCCGCCCTTGCGGAACGCGAACTCGTCAACTTGAACAGAGTGATCACGCTGAATCGCGCGAGATTGGGGCTACAAAGTGGGCAGAAGGAAGACCAAGGCGACTCGGGGAAGTCTTAGCGACACCAAGCCAGGCGTCAAGCCAAGTGTCGCCCACGCCTCCGAGGAAGTCGCGAAAGCCAACATTCAGGCCAAACTTCGGCTGATCGAGGTAGCAATTTTGCAGGCCCAGGCAGCTGGAGGAGATCGCCTGCCAGAGGGATACCCGGTGAGTCGAACCAAGTTTAACGAATGGGCACCGTCGGGCTCAGCTTCGACCGCACTCACTCCGAACGCTAATGCTACGCTGAAGAGGTATCCGGATCTACTTCAGTCTGTCAATGCGGCGGTCGGATTGGTGAGAGCGATGAAGTCTGCGCTTAGGACTCCATTGGTACCAGAGAGACAAGCGCGTTTTGAGGCTGCGCGGCGCGCGCAGCGAATTCATTGGACGCTGCGTACCATCGCAGAGCGCGCAGCAGTGGGAGCCCGCAGAGAGGCGGCGAGCTTAAGGGACGAGATGGTTGTCCTGAATGCGACCAAAGACTCTGCGCGACGCGAGTTCGATCGTATCTTGGCGGAACTGAATGCCGAGATTGAAACTCTCAGATCTACAAACGCCGCGCTCGCGAAGCAGCTTAAGGCGGTAATCCCATTGGGGCGTCGCAAGTGAAGGATCGATTCAAGTCTTCGTTGATCACGGTCGGCTTATCGTTTTCCTGGCTGCTCTACGACACAAAATCGAAGTTCCTCATCGAGCCGCTCTGCGACTACGCGGACGACATGGTCATCAAGGCGCAACTGAGCCCACTGACAGTCAATCAGGAGATGGGGTACCTGAGGGTGTTCTATGCCTTTGTGGTCAGCAGAAGGAAAACCGTCGACGATGCTTCGGATAAGCTACTCAGCGAGTTCCAAGCGTATGCGCTCAGCGCAGCCAAGAGCGGTCGTGCCCACCGTGGGTCGGAGGAAGCTGCCATGCGAACAACCAACGCCAAGCTGGTCCGGATCTACGACTGGTTGAGGTGGTTGCAAGACACGGACCGAGTCAGATCAGGCTTCATCGGACCGCATCGCTGCCGCATCACAAGTGGTTTGGAAAGGAGCAGCGTGCTCCACGCCCGCCGAGGTTCTTCCCAGTTGGTAGAGCCGTATCCGCTGCTGTTCAAGCTGAAGTCCGGGAAGAGCAAGCATGGTCTGGCCAAATTTGTCCCTACGGAGGACACTGTTGACGATGTTCATGCGCACTTTCACGCGAACGCGACGTCCTCACACGTAGTGCATCGGAACTGCCTCATAGCATCGATTGCTAGCTATACAGGCTTTCGCCGCGCTTCGATTCAGAGCCTACGTACGACTCAGTTCGATGCCTCGAATGTCGTTCACACCGAGCGTGACTCCGTAATCATTCAGCCATTAAGGCAAAAATTCGGCTATGGAGATGTGTTCGAAATCCCGGATTGGCTGCTCAACCAAGTGGTGGACTTCATCCGTGAACACCGAAAGGAGTTTGTCGCGCGGAAACATGTCGATCAGAAAATCCATGAGGACCACGTGTTCTTGTCCGACCGAACGGGTCGGCCACTTCAAGACCAGACATTTTCTGCGCTGATGTCGGCGGCTTTGCGCTCTGCTGGGGCTGCTAAGGGCGCGGCGATGCATGCATGGCGCAGCAAGTTCGCCATAGAAGTCACCGAAGAGATCTACGAAATTCGGTCAGGCCTTGACCTCGATACCAGCATAGATACTATGGATTCTGTCGTGGCTCGGTCGCTGGGGCACAAGAATTCACTTTCCGCGCGGGCCTACACGTCGGCATACGAGGCGGCGGAGGTAAGTCGCGTTCGCGCCCAACGGGCAAAGGAGCGACTCAGTGACAAGAACAGAATTGCGCGGTTGGAGGCGGAACTTGCCAGGCTTAAGGGCGGTTCACCGGGCTAACTCTTTCCCTAATCATCAAGTTGACTGTGAGTACAACCGGGACGGTTTCGATGTTAATAAGCTAATGCTGTGGAATTCCGTTCAAATCTGACCCACCTAGCGCAGTAATTTCCATCCAAATCTGACCCATGTAGTCACTACCCTACTTGTTTATCAGCAGCGAGAATTAGGAGTGATAACCGGAAACAGTTGCTCCTGGCCTTGGGTGAGTTGAAAGAGGTAGTTGCCATGGTGCTGTAGGAGCAGTGCCGGATTAGCCTTGCGCCGCGCCCATTCCCGCCAGTCAGCGAACATGATCGGCACTTTGTTCTGGCTGCAGTTGCCGTCTTCCTGGAGTTTGTAGTGCAGAGCACTAAGCTCGTCCTCGCATGGAATGACACAGTGGCCCTTAGGAATCACCAAGCTCACTCTTGCGCCCGCAAATCTGGCGGCTGCAATGGTCTGAGCAAAAGCAGACGCCGCGCTGGCGCCGACCGCGAGTCCCACCAGCATATTGAGGAAAGTTTGGACACGGAGCCCTCCTATGGAAATCTGAGTCTACTTAACAGCCGGGGGAAAAGAAACCAGATCTCTGGGGCAGCTCAAGCCTTGGCGACCGGCAGGTCAGCCCAGCTGGTCGTGTATTGCGGCGTCAGCAGGTTCTGCTTCATCTCAAATTCTCTCTGCGGGCCTTTCACGCCGGCGCTGGCCAGAATTACTGACCCCCGGCCGTAACGGCCATTGAGCTTGTCCAAGACTTCCATCAATTGGCCGCGCGCCGGCGTCTCGAGCTCCAGTTCCAGTTCGCCTTGCTCGATGCTGTCATCCTGGAGGTCCAGCAGCATGACGCCAGCCTTGGCAAAGTTGAAGCCTGGTCGGAAAATTGCTTCGATGCCTCTGATGGCCGCGTTCACCAAGACAATGCTGTCAGCTGTAGGCCGGCGCAGCGGAATGGTCAAGCTGCGGCTGTATTTCGGCCCGGGACGGAATGCGCTGGTGTGTGCAAAAACCTGCAGCTGGCCGGCCTTGCTGCCTTGCGCGCGCAGCTTGACGGCCGCGCCGCTGGCAAAGCGAGTCACTGCCGCCACGAGATCTTCCAATTCGGTAACGGCGCCGCCGAAACTGCGCGTGAAGGCAATCTCTTTTTTCGGTGACGGCTGGTCTTCGAGGGTGATGCACTGCTGGCCCTGCAGCTCACGGACCGTGCGCTCCAGCACCACACTCCAACGCCGGCGCACCATGGCGGGGTCCAGCTGCACCAGGTCAAGCACGGTCTGCACCCCGCCTTCCTTCAATTGGTCGGAGATACGCCGCCCAATACCCCACACCTCGCCGACGTCGGTCGCTTGCAGCACGGCGTCCAGGTCAGCCGCCGGGAGGTTGGCCAGATTGCACACTCGAGCCAGCTCGGCGGGGTAGCTGCCTGGCTTGCGATCGGCGCTCTTGGCGATGTGGTTGGCCAGCTTGGCGAGGGTTTTTGTGGCTGCGATGCCGATGCCGGTGGGGATGCCCGTCCACTGCAACACGCGCTCACGCACACGTCTGGCGCGATCGGTGAGGTCGCCGCGCACGCCAGCCATGTCGATAAAAGACTCATCAATGCTGTAGATCTCCTGCCCCGGGCCAAGCCCGGCGGCCACGGACATCATGCGGTCGCTCATGTCGCCGTACAGCACGAAGTTGGCTGACAAGGCCACCACGCCGTGTTCCTCCGCCAATTGCCGGCATTCAAACCAGGGTGCACCCATGCGAATGCCCAGGGCCTTGGCCTCGTTGCTACGGGCGATGGCGCAACCGTCGTTATTGCTGAGCACGACCACGGGCCGGTTCTTCAACGCTGGGCGAAACGCGCGCTCGCAGCTTACGTAAAAATTGTTCCCATCTACCAGCGCAAACATGGCGTCACTTGAAGCGTTTGATCGTGGCGGTAACCACGCCGCAGATGGTCATGGTCTGACCATCGCGGAACAGGATGGCGGGAAATGTGGGATTGGCGGGCCGCAGCTGCACCACGCCTGCGCGGCGCCAGAACTGCTTGACAGTGAAGTCGCCGTCAACCTCAGCAACCACGATGTCGCCGTGCTTGGCCGGAAGCAGCGCCCGGTTGACGACAACGATGTCGCCGTCAAAAATGCCCAGCTCGATCATGGACTGTCCCGAGATCCGCCACATGAATGTGGCGGCGGGATGGGTAATCAGTAGCTCGTTTAGGTCATGTCGCTTGACGGCAAAATCTGCGGCTGGGGACGGAAAACCGGCGGGCAGGTTGCCATCCACCCACGCAACGGGCAGGCGTGGGCCGGGAGAAAAGGCCGTGGCGTCTGGCGGATTTATACTGTACATTCATACAGTATATTGATTAAGCGTAAAGTTTCAAGAATGTGCAGCCACTTTGAAGCGCTCAGGGCCTACGAGGACTACAAAAAGTACTTCGACGTGCTGCAGCCGACACCACCCCAAGGCAAGCTGGACATGTGGCCGCGTTACACCGGCACGTTCATCCGCAAGCCACCCGAGACAGACCCCCACGATGAGGCTGTGCCTCCCAAGGAGGCGCTGCTCGGACGCTGGGGCCTGGTGCCTTGGCGTCTCAAGCCTGATCCCGACAACATCAAAAAAGCAATGGCGCGGTCCACATTCAATGCCCGCATTGAGGGCATTGAAAAGAACTTCACATTCGGCCCGGCCTGGCAGCGTGGCCAGCGCTGCATCGTGCCGGCTGACGCCTTTTATGAGCCGGACTGGCGAACCGGAAAGGCGGTGGCAACCCGCTTCACCCGGGGCGATGGGCACCCCGTGGGGATCGCTGGCCTCTGGGATGTGTGGACAGAGCCAGGCAAAGCGCCGTTGCTGAGCTTCACCATGCTGACGATGAACGCCACCGAGCACGCGCTCTTGAAAAACTACCACCGGCCCGAAGATGAGAAGAGGATCATCGTGATCCTGCCGGAGAACCGTTACGACGAGTGGCTGAACGCACCCGTTGACCAAAGCCTAGACTTCATCCAGTACTACCCGGCAGACAAGCTGGTGGCCACGCCGGTGGCGCCAAAATCCAAAGAGGGACTACTCCTGTGAGCACATCCAAGCACGACGCAAAATATCTGATCGACGCCATTCACATGGCCAACGAGGTAATGGACCAGGTATCGTTGTGCGACCAGGATGAAAAGGACAACTTGCGAAGGCACCGCGCTACGCCGGTCGCAGAAATAGTGGATTTGCTGAAAGCCGGTAAGTCGGTTGTAACGATCTGGTACGACCTAAATTTACTGGACGATGCTGAGGGCAATGGCTGCCTGGGCACGATTCCGTTAATGGTCATCACGCTGCCGGATGGCAGCGAATCGATAGATGTGGTCAAGCGTGGTCAAGCCGAGCCTTACCAATCAGTTCTCAATTTGCCGACTTTCGATCAGCACTGGAACACTCCGGCTTATGGCGAGAAGTTCGGTGCCGCCAGACACTTCAACTAGCCGACCGGGCTTGCATTCTCGTCTTTACCCACTGCGAGTGGGCCGGTGTTCTCGTCTGGCACCAGACGCTTTAACTCCACCGTTCCCCCGTCGTAGGCTGCTTGCCAAGTGTCGAACGATTCATCCGATGAACTGATGCCGTCGCGGGCTTTTGGCCACAGAGTATGGCGTGGCCTGCTGGCCTCGGTTTTGGCGCTGGGTATTTCTGCTGGTGTGGCTGCGGCCGTCCTGGGTGGCAAGGTGGTGGCGGTGACTGATGGTGACACCATCAAGGTGCTGGATGCGGGCAAGGTCGAGCATGTGGTGCGCCTCTCCGGCATCGATGCGCCGGAAAAGAAGATGCCCTTTGGCCAGCGTTCCAGGCGGAATCTCTCGGATCTGGTCTATGGCAAGTGGGTGGAGGTCGAGGGCGTGAAGAACGATCGCTACGGCCGGCTGGTGGGAAAAGTACTGGTGAATGGAATCGACGTCAATCTGGCCCAGGTCCAGGCAGGCATGGCGTGGCACTACAAGCAATACGAGCGCGAGCAGTCTGCGGCCGACCGGCAGCTTTATGCGGAAGCGGAAATCAGGGCGGCAGCTGCCAAGCATGGCCTGTGGGGGGATCGCTATCCGGTGGCGCCATGGGACGGGCGAAAAGAGGGGCGCCGAAAGGAGTAGGGCTTGCCGGTGGTCCGGTGGCGCATCCGGTCATCGGGTTCAGCGCTGGAGACGTTCCCATGCGCCTGCCTCCCTATTGATCAGGCGCCGACCGCATCCTTCACGCATTTCTTGCTGAAGCTGACCTTGGCGGCGCCGGCCAGTTTCTTTTCCTTGCTGGCGATCTCGCATTTGGCGGCTGCGTCTTTCTCACACTTCTTCAGGAACGAGTTTTTTGCAGCGCCAGCGAGTTTTTTTTCAGCGGCGTTGGCGGTACAGGTGGCGTCTTGGGCAAAGGCGGAGACCGCAAAAGCAAGGGCAACGACCAGGCAAACATTCTTGAACATGACTTCTCCTGTGTTGGGGATCTACTGAGCTTGGTAGCTCAAAGCCGCTGGTCAAATTTGGCGCCAGCGGATTCTTTATAGCAGGGATTGGGGTTTCCCAGCACTTGGTCTGTCATGTTGGCTGGCATCTCCTCCAATCGAAGGAGGCAATCGACAGACGTTAGTGCCACGATATGACCCGAGGCTCGTACAGCGCTGAAATGCAATTTCATAACCATCCGCCCATCCGCCCATCCGCTTGGAGAAATCAATGCCTGCTAACACATCAAAATCAGTTGAACGTCTGTGGGAATTGCAGAAGGTCTCAAGAGCAACTGTCCAGGCTATTGCCGACCAAATGGGAAAGGCAGCTACGCCCGGGATGGTTCTTCCTCAGGAGCGTTGGGATCAACTTTTCGCGTCATGGGAACAAGCGAACCAGCAAATGCAAGAAGTTGGCAATGCACTGGTTGAGCTTTACGGAATCTCGCCAAGGAGTTAAAGCTTCGCCTCGTAATGAGTTCAACGGACCGCCGCAAACGTTCGCTTTCGGCCAGAATCGGACGACTACTGCCGAGCTGGACGTATCATGCTCAGCATCGCAAGTGCACCAAGGAGGCAAGATCGTGAAAATCGACATCCATACGCACACGCGGAAGTGCAAGTCTGGTGATGCAGCGACGCGAGAAATTGCGCCAGAAGACTTCTGTTCGTTAATCTTGGCGACAGAGGTGCGAGTCGTTGCGATCACGAATCACAACGCCTTCGACCTCGCGCAGTTCGAAGATATCCGGACGCGCATCGGCACGGACGCCCAAGTATGGCCCGGCGTGGAACTCGACGTCTACGACGAAAAGACCAAAGGGCACCTACTGGTAATCACTGCGCCTGAGTTGGCAGCTCAGTTCTCGGCTGCGGTCATCGAACTCACCCATGGTCACACACCGGACTCTTTCAGGGTCTCGATCCCCGATGTACTGGCCAAGTTCGACGCGATGGAGCCGCTCTATGTTGCGCACTACAAGCAGAAGCGTCCCAGTGTGTCGGACGACATGCTCACCGTTCTGGAAGCAGGAACCAAAAACAAGTGGTGCATCCTCAAGGAGGTTAGCAACGCCATCTCGGCTGGCATTCACATTTCACATGGACGGTCCTCGATTTACGGTTCCGACATCCATGACTGGGCGAAGTACATCGAAATCGCCTCTGATCTGCCCGATCTTCGTTTGCCCATCGACAGTTTCAAGCACTTCTGTCTGCTCTTGAAGAAAGACCCCACTACGATCAACACGGCAATGCATCGGAAGACTTGTGAGGCCTTGACCTTAGTCCCGTTCGAGGACGGCAAAAAACTCACCATCAACGTGTTCGACGACATCAACATCCTCTTCGGACCGAAGGGAACAGGAAAGTCGAAAATCCTTGAAGCGATCGCGAAGCACTACACCAAGAGCGGCATCGATGCGCGGGTGTTCGAATCGGCCGCCGACCGACTCGATGACAACTTCGATGTCAAGGGCAGAAACCTAAGCCTCAACCTCAACACCCACAACACCAGCTACTGCCAAGATGAAATTCAGGTGGTGCGCCAAGCGGTCGAGGTAGATGTCACGAGTACGACCAAGTTCAAGGCCTTTTTCGAGACGGCGGCATCCAACAAGAATGCCAAGAAGATCTTGCTCAAGGACATCGACACCGAGGAGCCAGGTGACGCCAAGCGCAGCTTCACGAAATACAACGGGACGACCGCAGAGATCAGTGCCTTTGCCGACCTGCTTGAAAGCGATCCGCTAATCAAGGAAGAACTTTCGGCCGACGAGTATGCGGAGTTACAGACGCTCGTGGGGCGGCTACTCGGACGCCTCAAAGGACAAGCATGGTCCAGTTTCGTCGATTGGAAAGAGATCACTTTTCTCAACTCAGCCATCGCGAAGTTTCGTAAGGAAGTGGAGCGCAAAACCGGGTCGCCTGCCAAGCCAACCACGACTGGATTTCGTGACTACGCGATGAATCGCATACGTGTCGCGGTAAGTGCGCGTGCCATTCTCAAGAGTCTTAGGACGGCCATTCCGAATGATGAAGAGATCGTTGGTGATCTTGGGTCAGGCAAAGGCGAGTTGAGGTTCGTGACTCAGTACGTCTTTCAAGATGGCAACATCACCGACGGCGAACTTTTAAGCATCACGAGCGTTAAGAAGGGATTGCAGAAGAGATTTTCCAACGCCCTTCGCGAAGTCTTGAAGCATGCGTTTCAAGATGACCTGTTCAAGTTTGTCTCAGACCTGAATGACATCGAAGACGTAGAGGATGTCAACACCGTCTATGAGCTCCTGATGTTCAAGCGATATTTCACGTTGGACGACCTGCCCTATAGGCCGTCTAGCGGCGAGGCGTCGATGGTGATGCTGCAGAAGGAGCTTGGGGAGGACAAGGACGTGTATATCCTCGACGAACCGGAGAAAAGCCTCGGGAATGAATACATCAACGACGTGATCGTGCCCCTCATCAAAGAACGGGCGAAGTCGGGCAGGCGAGTATTCATTTCGACTCACGATGCAAACATCGCAGTACGGACGTTGCCATACTGCTCAATCTACCGTACGTATGGACCGGAAGGGTACAGAACCTTTGTGGGAAACCCGTTTACGAACAATCTCGTGAACGTAGACGACCCCGCGATGCTGCATAACTGGAAAGATGTAAGCATGAGGACTCTGGAGGGTGGTAAGGACGCATTTGGAGAGCGAGGGAAGATTTATGGTCACGCTTGAAGCAACGGTGGAGTGCAAAGAAGAAGAGTACTTTCTCAAGATCAACGTCGAGCAGGGAGCGGTCACGATCCCGCTTTCCGACGACGACCCGAATGCGGTGAAAGGTGCGTTTAACAAGCTCATACAGCGCATCAGAGTCGGCGAGTTCACCATCCAGCTTGACGAGGTCGGCGATGATCTTTTCTCGATGGTGGCGAACGAGTACCTCACTCAGTTGAATCGTGAGATTCAAGAGGTTTACAGCCAGATGAAGGAGTACGGTCTACTGAAGCCGGCAGCTTGATCCACGCGGTAGACGCCGCTCATCTCGCCCCGATAGAGAGGCTAAGGCCGGAAGCCCTGCTCCAACCTAACGCCCTGTTGAGGGTAGCGATCAACAAGTTCGAGTCAACCAGGTACACAAACCACGCTGCAAAGCGCGTTCAAGATGTCTGCTTTGGGCCCGGTGCCGCCGTTCGACCTACCGGCGCCGACGACCGCTTCGCAGCGGAAGCCGATATTTCGAGAACTCCCCCAATTGAGGGGTTGGCAAGCACTGACAGGACCATCACAATCGACTGCAACTGACTGCGGTGTTTTTCGGGATTTTTAATACTGTATAAAAATCCTTGAAAACCGCGAAAAGCAAGGCTGCTAGCCACTTTCAGGAGGAATTCATGTCCAGAATATCGAGTACGGACCAGTTTATCGAGCATCTTTTGCTCTATACATTGCGTTAGGCCTCAGCGAACTACCACTATGTACAAGTATCTCCACGACCATAACGCACGAGCGGTCTACAAATTTCCTGCAGAACCACACATCACCGAGCAGAAAGACAAACACGGCAGACTTACCGGTTGGCACGTCACGATGAGCTGCCAAATCACTCGTGCGGACAATTGGTTAGAGAACGGTCGTTGGAAGTACGCCACGTCTGACTATCCAGTTCACAACTCGGACTCCCGCTACACGCTAGAGCAAGCGGTATCCTTCTTCCGCATGCACCATGAACCAAAAGGCGAAGAAATCACCGCGGAGGAATACGAGCGACTTCATCGCGAGTATGAGAATGAAGCCAAGTCGCGGCGCCCGGATGCCAAGGCCTAACAAGTCGCTCGACACGGAAACACAACTGCGGGCTGCGGCTTTGCCGCGCGGGTTGCGTTCCGGCCAGCTCCAACATTAAAGACGGCTTTAGAGCAGACTGAAAGTCCGCCAAAAGCCTGAACCGGTAAGTCAGAATGCTGCCGCAACGGACTGCTCCTGGCCAAGAGCTGACCAACGACAATATGTAGTTATCGATAGCTACACGTGGCGCTGACCGGTACGAGTTCGGCCGGCATTTTAGGTTGCACCTCATGTTTTTATGAGTTAAAGTCTCATTAAATAATGATCCAAGCGCGCTGTGACCTACGACGATTTTCTTGGTGAGCTGAACAAGGCGGGCCTCAGTGTCAAGCGTTTTGCTGACCTCATGGGCATGCAACCCAACTCGGTTTCCAACAATAAGAAGCGGGGCGAAGTCCCCATCCATCTCGCATTGATCGCTAGTCTTCTCGCTGAAATGTCCACTCGCCATATCGATTACGAACCTGTCATGGCGCGAGTGCAGCCCGTCAAGAAGCGACCGCGTGGCGCCGCAATCGGCGGACGGTTCGCGGGCGACAAGCAGACCACGTTGGGGTTCACTAATGACTGAGAACCAGGACGCTTCGGCGTCGGTCGGCGTCACGGCCCCGATGCAACCTCGGCGGCTTCGCTCATGACTGCGGTCATCGACTCCCGCTGGTCGGATGCGCTGGCGCTCGACCGACGCCGCGCCCCCGAGTTCTATGCTGCCGGCAGTAAGGTTGCCGCCGGCGCGCATGCCGAAGCGATCCGCTTTGCACTCGATGAGTTGGGCCTGTCGGCTGTCAGCTGTATCAATGGCGTTCCCACGATCGGCTTTCTCAGCGATTCCCTCGTTTCTATAGGTCGCATCGACGAACTACATCGGATTCTGTGGAACCAGGGCCTGATGAGCCTGCTGCTCGTTATTCGCGACGACGAATTGACGGCCTACTCGCTCGTGCAGCGCCCGTTGTACCGGGACGAGACGCGGGGCAAAGACCCGCGCTTGGTCAAGACGCTGTCTCTCTTGGAGGACGCGTTGGCACTGCGCGAGTTGCTCGACGCGGCGGAGTCGGGTCGATTCTGGTACGAGAACGATGGCTATTTCAATCCTGATAACCGGGTCGACAGCGTTCTTCTGGCCAACCTGCTGATGGCGTTTCGCGGCCTCAAGGACGAATTGGGCACAGACGCCGCCCAGGCGCTGCTAATGCAGACCATGTTCGTGGCCTACTTGGAGGACCGCCAGATTATCGGTGAAGCGGTATTTCGTGACGCGTCGCAGGGCCGCTTTGCCACTTTGCTGGAGTTGCTCGAGGCCGGAAATACTGAGCCCTTTGAAACGCTGTTCACATGGCTGCATGGCGCATTCAACGGCAACCTCTTCAAGGCGCCCTGTGCATTCGAGGCCGACGAAGACACTCCCCCCAAGGTCAAGGCTGAGCACCTGACCGTGCTCGCACGGTTCCGCCATGGCCACGAGAATATGGCCACCCACCAGCTCCGGTTTTGGGGCTACGACTTTCGATACATGTCGATCGGACTCATCAGCGCGGTGTACGACCGATTCCTGAAAGAGGAGGCGGAAAAAAAGAGCGCTGACGGGGCGTTCTACACCCCAATGTTCTTGGCCGACATCGTCGTCAATCAGCTTTGGGACGAACTGACCGACGAACAGAAGGCCCATGGCGTCTACTGCGATCCGGCCTGCGGGTCCGGTATCTTCCTGGTGCGGTTGTTCCAGCGCCTGGTCGCACACCATTGCCACCTCAAGAAGAGGCCGCATGCGACGTGGGCCGACTTGAAGGGCATTGCGAATCGCCTCCATGGGGGGGACATCAACTCTTCCGCAGTACGTGTCGCGGCGTTTTCGCTGTACATCGCGCTGCTTGAGCAATCGAGTCCTTCGGATTTGCCCAAGCTCATCGAGGCCGGAAAACTGCTGCCGCCTCTGTATGGGAAGACACTGCTCCCCAAGTCGGACTTCTTCAGCTTCAAAGATGCACCGCTGTTCGACGTGATTATCGGCAATCCGCCTTGGAATGGCCGTACCGGTCAGCTGACAACTGCGCAAGACTGGACCGCTTCGAGGGGCTACCTCACGCCCGCGAAAGACATTGCATGGGGATTCGTGTGGAAAGCCCTGGAAGGGGTCAAGCCAACCGGCTTGGTGGCGTTCTTGCTGCCCGCCATGGGGATCCTGCACAACACTGAAAGCCAAGCCGCGCGCCGGATGTTGCTGCAGCGGTCCAGGATCCGACGAATCATCAATATGTCTGATCTGTGTTTCCAGCTTTTCGACGGAGCGCAGCGCCCAACTGCTTTCGTGCTATACGGCCCCCAGAAGCAAGAGCAAGCCCCCTACCGCTTCGAGTACTGGGTCCCCAAGGCTGACCTCAATCTGCGACTCAAGAGGCTGGTGACGCTGTCGCGTGCCGATCGTTTGACGTTCCGGTCTGACCTGATCGCCGAGGATCCAACCGCGTTCAAGCGTCGCTTGTGGACGCGGGCGCCCGAGGAGCGGCTGCTGCAATACCTTCGAACGATCCCGCCGATGAGCTCGCTCGTCCAGGAGTTCAAAGCGCTCAAGCGGTCCAAGGTTGAGTTCAACCGAGACGAGCACTGGGTCATCGGGCAGGGCTTCAAGCCGGCCCAAGAGGGCCGCCTGGACGATCCTAAATACCAGACGACTATCGCCGGCATTGTGACCCGGCTGCCTTACCTGGATGCCGGCAAGTTCCAGGCAGTAACCATGCCACGTGTAAAGGCCAACCCATGGCATACGTCCGTTGTGCACCGGGCAGGGTTTGAGGCAGGATTCTGCGGGCCCCACATCTTGATTCCGCAAGGGGTCGAGCGGGCCGTTGGCCGGGTGCGGGCGGCTTACAGTGAACAGAGCGTCGTATTCCAGCATTCGCTTCAGGCGATCACCGTGCCGCCTGGACAGGAAGGCAAAGCGAAGGTACTTACTGCCGTGCTGAACAGCAGTTTGGCGGCTTGGTTCTACTTCCACGACACGGCGAACCTGGGCACCGATCGGGCCAAGGTCCATCAGGGTGAACTGCTGAAGCTGCCGTTCGACGACCCCGAAAATATGCCGAATCCTGCGAGGGCCCTGAAGGCGGAAAAAGAGTTGGTGGCGCTGATCGACCAGGAACTGACGACCGTGAAGAAATTGCTTGCCTCGCAACATGATGTGATGGGAGCCATCGACAGTCTTGTGTTTGAGTATTACGGACTCGACGACAGTGACGTAGCCATCGTCGAAGACACAGTTGACTATGTCATCCCTGCCATGCAGCCCAGACGCAACGCTGGCCTGCAGTCCATTTGGGCACAGGCCAACTCGAGTCAGCGGGCGGACTATGCCGCGATGCTGTGCAAAGCGCTCTCGCCGCACTTTCGCGTGCTCGTCAAAGCCTCGCTGGCTGCGCGCTCCACGGATCTGGCGGTATTGAAGTTGACCATCGGCGATCAGGTTGCTCCGTATACCGAGGACTCGTCTAGTGAGTTCAACGACTTCCTCGGGTCGATCGCCGCAAAGCTTCCGATCGATTTGCCTGGCAATGTGCAACTGATCCCTGATCTGCGTCTCGTCGTTGGCCGCGATATGTACCTCGTGAAACCCACGGCGCTGCGGCACTGGCTTCGATCCACAGCATTGGCTGATGCGGAGCAGATCGCGACGGAGTTCGTGGCGGCCGCGGCACGCCATGGACAAGAGAGAGCGGACCATGCTGGCGGGTAGTCCTGATGCTTGGCTTGCTCATTTTCGAGATCTTGGGGAGCAAATGTCCGAAGCGATTGAAGCTGCTTGGCCGATCTGCATTGGACCTTTGCAGGCCAAGAAGGGCGCGTTGACGCATGAGGATCACATTACTGAGCATCTCGTGACGGCGCTGAGGCGAACGAAGAAGGTGCCGGGTCGGATCACGTACCAGTATGTACTTCTGGTCGAGGACGCCGGCGGCAACGTGTCCCTGTCGAGCAGCATCGACTTCGTGCTGACGGTGGGGGACGATGAAGACGTCTACTTGGCCTATGAATGCAAACGGCTAAACGTAACGTACGCAACCCGAGTGCATAACCTCTGTGTCCCGTATGTCAAAGACGGCCTTATGCGCTTCGTCACTGGCCAGTATTCCAACGGCCTTCCGATGGCGACGATGATCGGGTATGTCATGAACGGGGATAACGCCAGGGCAAGGCGGGGGCTGCGCAAAGTCATGAAGGCACGTTCAGCTACCCTTGGATTGACCGCCGAGCATGACCACCCCTCACTACCGGGGGCGCCGACACGCTTCCGTTCCACGCACATGTGCAAACCCGGTCATAGCATGGAAGTGGCGCATCAGCTTCTGCCTTGGCCATGACAGGGTGAAGGGGAGATCGGGCCGCGAAGGCTTGGTAGGGAGACCCTCTTCAGAAGCTGGAGGTACAGGGCTACGTGCCTTCGTCCTCCGCGAGGCAACCTTGATGTCCGCTCCCCGCCGAAAGCAGTCGCTGTGGCTGACTATCGATAAGTACAGACTGTCAATAGTCAAGCAAAAGCCGCTTTTGGCCAGAAGGGACTTATCTATGGTTATACGCAACGACTGCTTTTGGCTAACTTGTGGCTGTAATGCACGCCTTCGACCACATGCCGAAAGACGGCATCGGCTGAAATCTCTAGGTGGAATGTTGGACGCCAGTCCGGCGCATGAAAACTCTCAGGCGCTCCTCTATCGAAAAGCGCGTAGTTCACACCGCCTTTGTGTTGCACCGATTGAAAGGCAATGCCGTCGAATGCCCACCTTTTTTCATAACGAATGAACTCCGCAAGCGCCTGAGTCATCACATAGTCCGTGTCACTGACTCGAACCGGGCGTGAAATCTCTTCGTGCAGATATTTCAGTAGCATCCGATGTTCCATGCGCTTTTGATAACTGGGGTCGAAGAGACTTAGAGGTTCATGTTTCAGCCAACGATTCAGCGCGGTAAAGTCGAAGAACTTCATCGATGCTGTGGACTGGAAACGCCCAACCACCACCGTATCACCGATTGAAGGGCGAACCTCAGCGACGCACGTATCGGTTTCGCGGGAAACGTAAAGAAGTGGAATGCCAGCGGGGCTCATGCGATTGTTGGCAGCGCGTTCCTTGGGTGCTGCACCCAGAGCAATCTCAGGGTTCTCGGCAAACGACCGGGCCTCCCGCTCGTCGCTAGCGATGCGAGAGCGATAAAAGGACGTGCCAAAACCATGAGTTGTGACTAAGGCAGGTGTCCCAGGTCGTTCCAGGTCCTTGGCATCGAGTGCCTCTCCAATCAACCACTCGAAGAAGGAACGTGCAGCGTCATTGAAGAAGCGTTGGCCATGGGTCAGCTCATAAGCGATGTGGCGCCAGGAACCGACCGCACACCAGCGTTCATGGTCCTCCGATTCGAAAGGGCTTGCGATGCGGCAGTATTCTTGCCCTTGAAAAAAGAAGTCATCTTCATCAGCATTCGCGTCCTCAAGACACGCCGCGATGGCCCTTTTGACAACCTCGGAACTGCATCCAATGGCCTGGCCCACCACATCGTCGAGGTTCAGTTCATACCCGGGATAAAGCCCGCTGTTTGGCTCGAAGTGCTCCGGTAGATCCTTTCGGATAAATCTAGCGATGCGCTCGGGCGTCAATGCACTCTTTGTCACCTTGGTGCAAGCGCTGCAGACCCGTTCCTCCAGCAGCACGCATTCCAGCCTCTTGAGCATGCTGTCACCCAAGCAGTCTTGACACACCCACATAGTCTCGGCGCGTTCCGCATCCAAACTGAATTGACGGAATTGCTGTTTCATTTTCAAGTTCAATTAGCCCCTCCAGAATTCCGACTTAGGTCATTCTCACATAGGCATTTGAGACACAGCAAAGCAGACCTTGTCTGTCGAAGTTTGAGCGGCAGTATTGGGCCCTAACCGGACGTTCGCTATACATCCGCGGCGCTCCTTTCTGCAAGATACACTCAATGGCTCAAATTCTTGATAAAACCAATGACTTTCAAAGAAAAACTCATTCTCGGCGAAGGACATGACCTTGTTCACAAAGGCTCTTCGTCAAAGGGATTTATGGGCGAAACAGACGTCGACCAATATGACGTCGTCGATCAAGCCGGCGTCAAAGTCGGTGAAGTCGTAATGGAAGATCACACCGCTGTGAAGGGATTCGCCCGAACTCAGCGGTTGGTACAGCGGGATTCAACCGGTAGAGTGATCGTTGATGAGAGCTGGAAACCGGCAAAGTAATTCGCTTATCGATCATCGCGATCATCGGCATTTGACGATTCAAGTCTATGCCTGCTCCAGATTACTTTTTTTACTACCCCCTCCTTTCCTCGCCATTTTTCAATCTACTCGAATGAAAAAAAACTTGCTGAAACTCATACCTGCTGTGTGCTTCTCTCTTGTATATGCAATGGCGTTTGCCGCGCCAGCCTTCGCTCAAAGCAATGGACTGAATAACGAATCCAATACTTTCTTAGGGATTGATCTAAACAAGCCTTTTCCAGGAGAAATGCTTGCTTGTCCTCAAGTATCTTGGACACACATGGTTGATCCTCACGCATTGGAAAACATAACTGCTACTTGTTATATGCAGTTGGAGAAAAATTATTTCAAACTCTATAAGACACCTGATCTCGGACTAGGAAACACTGTAGAAATCCGTACCTATGACGGTTATCCAGCGGTTTTTTTACTGATCGCTCACGTCTCCAGATTCACCAAAATGGAAAACCTCTTCGTTACGCGATATGGCAAACCCGCTTCAGCGGTGCAAAGTACAGTGAAAAACAGACGCGGAGAATCCTTTGACAACCGAACCCTTACCTGGAAAGGAAAAATAATTGGAATTCGGATAGATAGCAGGGGTGAGCACGTCGATCAAAGTCAAGCTGTAATAACCAGTCTTCAAGCCGCAAAACAGCGCGATGCAGACTATAAGGATGCAGCCCTACGTGGTTCCGGAAAACTGTAGGCTGTGCATCGAGAAAGACCCGCCGGAAAGTAAATTCCTGTCGCGATGAGCATGTTCGCTGTCGCCCCAATTAAAGGCCATTCATCGCAATTGACGAATCCGAGATCTTTAATTTTGATATCGGGTGCTCAACTTCAACATCATGAACATCTGCTTCGGGCCCTTTGCCGCCGTGCGTGCTGTGCCAGGGGGGGCGTCCGTGACGCAGCGTTTGCTGCCGATCGTCGGTGTCGGCTTGCAGGCAACCCAAATGATTTCCCGCCAACGGTCGTTCATGACCACCTCTTGACGACTCGTTGCTGTCATTCGACTAGCGAGATAGGCCACCAAAAAGCGGGCACTCGCTATGGGCCACAACCTGCGCCATGGTCTTCAGATGGCAGTGCCCGAGCCAGTCCCAAAGCCCCAGATTCCGTTTGATGACGTTGTCTACAAACGAAGAAGCATTACGGAGGCTTACTAGGTCACCTGTCGGAAATTGCATGTTTAGTCAAGTTGAATGGACCACCATTGCGAACTACCCGCTCATCTTGAAGCAAGCGCTTGGTTGGCAAATTTGACGAGATCCGGGTCCTGCAATTTCTTGTCCACGATTTCCGACCCGATCTCCCAAGCTAATTTATTCCTGAGCTGCCGATGAGTCCAGGGAGCGCGATTGAGCTGCTCGATCGCAGCGCCTACATTTCCCTTCGCCAACTCGTAACGGACGCGAAGTTTCGCGAGAAGCGCTACGTGCGACTTGGTCCCTTTTGACTGGTCCGCGATGGATTGAATATGCTTGATGTCGGCATCCGCCGAATGGAGCACCTTTGCATCGTTCTTCACGCGAAGTTTGATCTCGGCCCGAGTAACGTATCCGCCGACCTTTCCTGGCGACTTGTGCACCGCCGCGTCGGCCCAGCGCATCGCCTCGGGAAAATCCCTCAACGCCGCAAAATACTGAGCGCGCCTTAGATCAGTGAAGTCGGACTGCTCGCGGCGGTCCGCGATCTGCAACTGCGCGAAAAGCTCGTTCAACTCTTCGTCGGCGGCCAAGACTTGGAGATTCTCTTTGCCGTGCTCGACCAGGCACTGGATCAGCACGTCCAGGATAAATGGGTTTCCAGGATTCCGCTCCAACGCGTCGCGGGCATACCGTTCAGCCTCCTGATATTCCTCCCGTCCCACCAAAAGCTGCGCCAGCTCCCTGAGCGCGTGCATGTCGCGTGCGTTGAACTTTAAAACCTCGACGAACTCAGTTTCGGCGCGCTCATATGCACCATTCCACCGATGCTCAAAACCCTGGATGAAATGCACATGGCGAGCGGCCTGATTCGTGCCGATCTTTTTCAATTCCTCAATGGCATACGCAAGGCTGTCAACGCCTCCGGTACGAACTGAGGCCATGCCAAGCAGCCGCAAGGACTCGACTACCGCCTCGTTTGTAAGCGTCTGACGCTTGTCGAGCGCAGCTATCGCGAATCGAACGGCGTCCTCGTAACGCTCCCGGTCGTAGCTGCTGCGCGCCACTCGAAGGTAATGGGAGCCCACAACCGCCCTTTCCCCGAACAGGGCCGACACTGGTTTTCCCAAGGCGATGGAGTTGATCAACGCCACGTCAATTGTTTCAAACGAGATATCGTCCTCGTCCTTGTAGCTGGCAGTGATCCCGAGCAAACGCCGGCGGGCGTCAGCGACGAACTCCTCTGTCTCGGCTGCAAATTGCTTGCGGAAGCGAGCTCTCCTGAAATAGGAAGCGATGCGAAGATGGTCGCCTTCGGACTCCAACAAGCCCAAGCTGACAAGCCTCGTTACCGAATCGGCCACCTCTTGATCTTGGCCGCCGCAAATCTCGAGGAGGTCGGTCGGGTCGATGGCGTTGAACTCGTCGAACAGCGCCAATAGTTTTTTTGCTGTCGGAGTGAGCGCGAGGCCTTCGACCAGGCTCACGGACAAGCCGCGCAGCGCCTCCATGAGCTCCCTCGGGTTCGCCTCGATCGCCGCCCTTCCTGACGATGCCACATATTCTGCAGCGGTCCAAATCATCGCCGGGTGCCCGCTCACTTCGCCGCGCAGGAAGTTCAAGAACTGCGGCTCGAGATCGTCGAACTCCAAATGATCCAAGGCGAACGTCCAAACACGGCCGGACTCCTCCTCGGTCAGCCCCTCCACCTTGAAGAAACCCACATTCTCCAAGCGACGCTGGGCCGCGACGCGCGGCAGCCTCTTGGTGCAAATGACGAGCGTGGGCCGTTTGCTGGTCAACGCTTTGAGGAGCGCGGCCACGTCCAGTTGCAGGTTCCCGTCGTCGTCCAAGATGTCGTAGTCGAATCGGAGCCAGACGAACATCTTTTGCTCGTCTATCGAACGCAAAAGCTCGCAGGTCTTTGCCACCAGCTCGTCCCTACTCATCGCAGCCGACTCGTCCAAGAACTTGCGGGCCTCGGCGGCGGTGGGCCTCTGCCAAGCAAAGTGAATTTTTCGATAGGCCTCCAGAACCCCTTCGCCATCCGCCACGGAAATTTCAATTCCGGTGATGTCTCTTCCGGGGAAGAGCGGTTCGAGGGTCCGCGTGCCAACCGCCCGCTTTCCAATCCCATCGACTCCGCTCAAATAGATCGCCTGGATCGGCAACCGAAGATCCGCAATGCGCCGCTCCATTTCGGCTTGCAATTTGATACGCTGCACATACGGCTTCGGCTTGACTCCTCGCTTGGTGTCAAGCTCCACGAGCTTGGAGCGAATCAAGTTGGCAATACGAACCGGATTGGATGTTCGAATGAAAACGTGCATCCGCAGCCACTCGGGCAGCTCCTCCGCCTGCGTGCCATCGACAATGAAAGCGACCACGCCGCCAAGCTTGCCGGCATACAAAAGATGCTGAGCGATCTCCAGCTCGGACTTGACCCACTCGGAGCCCATCGAGTGAGCGGACGCGATCAGAACGAAGAGATCGGACCTACCCAAGGCGGCGGCGATTTCGCCGGCGCTGTATTTACCTTCTTCGAAGGTGTGGCTGTCGATCTCCCACCTCGCCGCTGAAACGGTTTGGACCACATCCTCCACCAACGGTTTGTCAGTGCTGGAATGCGACACGAAGGCTTTTGCGAAGTTTCCCATTGCTTCCCCAGAGTAAGACCGGCGCTCTATACGATGGTCGTCGGGGAATCGTAACAGGGCCGGGGCGCCATGCAGGAAATTCGATGGCCCGCTGACTTCGAAATCGACACTAGATTGCCGACTTTCAGGCTGCTGATGTAAATGACTGCTATGAAGCGATCCGTTCGAAGAGCTGTACAGCCGGTCTCAGTCTGAAGCAGACAGTCGGCTCGCGTAGCATACACGGCCGTTTTTGGCCGCATTCTGCCATTTAAGCAAATGTTTATTGCGTGACCGATAGAACCAAGTCGCTCTGCCCTGTAAGTCAGTAGTCAACATGGTCAAGACCAGAACTTTTAGGATTGCTGGTCAACGATTACCGGCACAGATGGTCAAGTAGACCGGAATACGCACCCGGGCACTAGCGAAAGAAGCATCAGGGTACAAAGAGTGAAAGCCCATCTTCTTGGCGCAATCCCGGATGTAACCAGGTTCGCTCGCTTGTTTAGAGATTGTGTCTGCGAAGGTTTGCGCCGAGATCTCCAGCATATTGAGATGCAAGTTATGCCGTCCCAGCGAGCGGCGGAACTGCATCTCTAACTTCCCCGGCAGCGAATCATCGGATTCTTCTGTCCTTTTCTGCGGTTGGGTTGATGGCTTTAGTCGTGGCTCTTGCGTTTTCTTCGTTGCCAAGGGGACCCCTCTTTTTTTCGGTAAATCAACTGTTCCGCTCGCATCGATATACCCAGTTAAATATTGCATGCCAGCCAGAAGGTACGAAAGCTGGGTTCGTGAGAGCCTTCTGGCCGACAGCAGCCGTCGCTATGCGGCTGACTATCGACAATATTGCATTATCGATAGTCAGCCGCTGCGACAGCTTTGGGCCCAAAGGCGCCAGTTCCACGCTGGAGAAGCGGACATTCGCGTGCTCACTCGGCGCCAGCGGTCTCAAACGTTGCAGTCGCGGGCGACAATGTAGATCTGACAACTGTTTAGGAGGCGGCCAATGCGACGCGAAGAAGTCTTGCTTACAGAGGCGATAGAGCGAACGCTTGATGAGGTTCACACGGCGCACGTGAAGTTTCACGAGGCCGAAGAGCGTCAAACATTGCTATCAATCGATGACCCCGAGGACCATGAATACGACGACGCCAAGGAGGTCTTGGAATATCTTATAGATAAGGTCTACCGGGATACCGCACTGCTAGCCGAACGGCTCGGCGTTCCTCAGTTCGCATCGCAGATTTATACGGAGCGGGCGGCTGCGGGAAAAAACCTCGCAGAAGCCACGCATACACATCATGATGTACTGTCGCATCTTCCAAACTTGGCTCGTGTTTGGAGCCATTTTCAATCACTTCGTGCAATGACTGATGTAGCCGCGACTACCGTCCAGGACGTTTTGGCCACGATGCTCAGAAATACGGGAAAACTCATTTCTCAGAAGGGGTTGAAACCAAGTTCTGAAACGCAGGTGCGAAATGCGATGCTGGAATCTCTAAAGCTTGCGTTCGAGGACGCACGCAAGGAAGTCCCGATTGCAAAGGGGTTCAAGACCTACAAGGCGGATATTGCAGTCCCATCGCTCCGAACGGCTATCGAATACAAATACGTCAAATCTGCCGAGGAGATGAGAGGGTGCCTCGACGGAATTTACGCGGACATGAAAGGATACGGTGGGGATGACGCATGGCGCACGTTCTATGCGGTCTTCTACATGACGGGGCCGTACTTCCGGCAAGACGAAGTCGAGAAGGAGTTTGCCTTAGTTCGTGCAGATTTGAACTGGACACCCATCGTCGTGTCCGGTCCTAGTTCCAAAAAGTAGTCCACAGTCTTGAGATGTCTCGCTCCGACATTATGAGTTGGGGGAAAGTTGAGTGTCGGCTCCGGGCCCAGAGCGGACCTACTGGGGGGCCTCAATCACTTCTGGGACGGCCAGCCGTCGACATTTCAATTGATTTTCGTCAAGCGCTGAGTTGAAAAGCACGAGGGACGCCAGCCCCGGAACAGAAGCGACGGCATGCAGTACGGGCAATTTAAGATCAGATGGGGTCAAGGCAATTTTGCTGGACCCCGGATAATTGGGCGAGCAGGAGCGCCGTATCGTCGAGGATTGTGCCGTTGATGAACGCGACTGTAAAAATTCCCCGACTGCGCAAGACACGCGAAAGCTAATTCTCGCTGCCAGAGCAGCAAGTACCCTGGCTCAGCCGCCTGCCATTGCGACGGTTGAATAAACCCAAAATTTTTCTAAAGTTTTTTCAATTTTTGCCGATAAGTAATAGAGCCCATCTTTTGATGACATCGCGCTCTAAGCCGGCAATGTTCTAGGGGTCACTAGACCGCCTTATTCGTACCTACCCATAACGCCATAGGAGCAGTGCTGAATGCACGCGAGTCCAGATAGTCGCAACTCGAACGTCTTAGAGTCCAAGGCACTGTGATCTTCTCGCATTCACGCTGGGCCAAGTAGAACACGACTTCAACATCCCCCCGAGTTTGTCATGAAAAATGCGAGATCGCTTGGGACACAGTGCACCTGCAATGTCAATACAGTGTTTTCACTCACACTATTTATTAGGGAAATTATGAAATTTTCATCGGCTTTTGTACCTCACATCACTTTTATTGTGATCAGTTTAAATCCGGCCTTTGCTGCATCTCCAATTTCCGCCACAGATATTGTCAGTCGACAGCGGGAGCAAGCTTCTTCCTGCTCAAATAATGAAACGGGAAAAATTACCAAAGTGGATGTCATATCTGGCAGAGAAGTTGCAAGAATAACTAAGGGGCAAATGAAAGTGGATACATCTAAGAAGTTCGTGGTCATTTATGCACAGCGTGGAAAAATTAAAGACTTTTTCATTTGGAAAGAGACGGTTGCTGCCGATGTAACTGCACTTGATTTATCTGCAAAATTAGTTGGCAAAGCCGAATGTGTCATGGAGCCGCAGGATTGATCTGGCTTACTGCTCGCTGTATCTTGACCTTGCCCCTTTGATTGCTCAAAAGGGAATCGCCCCGTATTTTGAGGAGGCTCCAACCTTTGAGAAGATGGAGCAATGAGAAAGTCAAACAAGTTTTCCCCCAAAACCGGCCTCTAGAAGCCTCTGCACCAACGACATCCAGCCGCCCAGCGGCTTCGCAATCAGACGAACAAACCATGTGAACTCAAAATGACCACGAAACCAAAAGTCCAATACCTTTCAGGCGCCGTCAGCACCTATTCCGGCGACAGGCACAAACGCGGCATCACCAGCGACAAAAGCAGCCACACTTTCGAGATTCTCGAAATCAATGACGAGAAGCTGGGTCCGGTTTTTTTGCATGATGTCGTGATCATCGGATCCGCTGCCGACGTACCGTTTTATTTCGATCGAGACCAGCACATCGAACTCGTGGTCTCGGTCAACAAGCCGCGCATGGAGATCTCCGGAAACGGAATGAAGGCCATCGAAATGAACCGTTCCCTGGTGTACGCCTTGCGATCCGATGGCGGCGCCTGGCACGGTGAAGATGCAGCCATTTTGCTGGCCAAGAAACATGAAGGCATTGGCAAGGGCTACAACTGGGCGCTGCTCGTGGCGGCGCCGTTCCTGGCGATCATGGCGGCCACGGTTGCCCTGGCTGGGCCCGCGATCTTTTTTACGCTGGCGATCCTCAAGACTCGCAAGCATGAGCGGCGATTCAAGGCGCTGTATCCAAGCGTCGACGAGGTCCGGGCATTGCTTGAATCCAAAACGACGATCAGGGTCTAAAAAGCAAAACAAATTCGGCGCCTTCGGCGCCCTGTCAAACCCCGAAACGTGATCCGACACGCTCGCCGGGCAGACAATGAGTCCGCTGGATTCGATCACTGGTGATCAAGGAATGTCTGCTTTGCGGTGAGGCAGTCGTAAGTCTGCTATTGGCCGGATGCTGCCTTCGTAGTAGGCGGCTCCTGGTCCCTTCTAGCCGCTCCGATACCAAGCGTCTGACGTGTATTTCATTGACGCGATGATCCCGCCTTGTTGGGCGAACCGCCTAGAGAGGCCAGTGTTCTCTTAGCCTGGCTAGCTCTCGCTCCAACGTGCGCAACTCTTCGTTGAACGCGGTCAATTCCGAAAGGGTGTATTCAATGCTTTGCTGCGTGCCGGAGGGAAGGCCAATAACATTGACGACTTTGTGACGGTGCGCCTCGATGCCCCATCTTCCATGGACCATCTGGTTGCGCTGCACCCGAGCGGCATGCACACGCTCAATCCAGCGTTCATAGGCC
>CXWL01007815.1_pt1 | contig 28809 bp, 26 predicted proteins | sample 590931 | NCBI WGS metagenome assembly CXWL01 (sample SAMEA3498368, study PRJEB10139) | groundwater metagenome | biome: water well; material: biofilm material | place: Germany | collected 2015-04-27 | reverse complement strand
ATCTGAAGGATTGCATGGCGTCGCAACGCCGATTGACCTGGGCGACCTAACCCGCACTCCTAGCAAGCTGCGGAACCACTCGATTCTTGCCCAATGCGGCGTCGGCACGGCTTCGCGTTTCAGATTTCAGGTTGGGAAAACATGAAACTTGAAACGTTCAACGTGAAACCCTCCATCTGAACCCTGATACTCGCTTCACGAGAGACGCTTCACGAGTTGCAGACGATTCAGGTCCTCAACACTGGCGAGGTAGGTCTTGATGGCGTCTTTGATGTTTTCGAGAGCGTCTTCTTCCGTCTCGCCTTGAGAGACACAGCCCTTGAGCGTCGGGCAATAGACCCCGAAGCCGGCGGCTTCGTGGTCCGGCTCGATCACGATAGGAAATTCCATCACGCCTCCTGGGTCATAATGAACAGAGACGATTATCCCTGAGGCTGCAAGAACTACGTCTGAAAAAATGCCGCCGGCATTCACGGACCTGGGCTCGTGAAACGAATTTCGGTTGGAAATTTCACGTTGCCGGTTTCTCGTTCGTGAACAACCAGAAACTTGGAATCTGAAATTCGAAACCGAGTGCGACGAACGACGCTTCATGTCTTATGCTTCGGATGGCGATTTCGCGACGAATCGGTATGAATACTGCGGGCTAGGGAAGCAGGTCCGATACCCGAACCGGTGTCTGCGGAGCGGCGAGCGGCGCAATCGTGTCTGTAGGCGAGAGACGCAGGATAGTTGTGTACCGAGCCGTTTGAGTGTCCACGCTCGTAGGATGGCGGTAAACCTCTAGCCAATGGTCGACGAGATTGACGATCCAATAGTCAGCAATGCCGGCGCGCGCGTAGAGCGGTGCTTTCGATTGCCGATCGAACTCTACCGTGGAGTCGGCCACTTCCACGATTAAGACAGCGGTCGTCGGGTGTGCGTCACGATAGTCGTGAAGCGAGCCTGGCACGACAGCCACGTCCGGTTCCGGTTCGGAATCGTCGGACAGCGCCACGGGCATCTGTATCCGAATATCGAATCCCTTGTTAAAAAAGATGGGGCGAAGAACTTCCTCAACCGACCGAATCCCTGTCGAATGGAGGCTTCCTTGAGGCGTCATTTTTTGGAGTAACTCCCCGGCGATGAGTTCAAGCCGCTCTTCGGGATGAAAGAAGCCTTCTCCCACGAGGCGCTCGTATTCCGCTCGAGTCCACCGGCGTGTGTGCATGGCAGTCGCTGAAGACATCATCGTGCACGCTCCATCTAGAATAACGACCGTATCCTAGCAGCTCCCCATGAGTCCGACAAGCGCGTGGGTTTTTGCAACGGGTCAGGCGGGGAGATTCCCGCTCCGTTGAAATTGGCTCTTGAGTTCGGCGTACGTCGTGGTCACGGGAAACTGGGGGAATTCTTTGGCAATGGTGTCCGGCGGGCAATAGAAGAAGCCAGCGTCGGCCTCGGCCAGCATTGGGGTATCGTTATAGGAGTCTCCTGCTGCAAGCACGCGGAAGTTGAGGCCCTTGAGTGCGCGGACCGCCAGGCGCTTTTGATCCAATAGTCGAAGGCGATAATTGGTGATGCGCTGCTGCTGATCCACTTCCAGTGAGTGACAGAAAATGGTGGGAAGGTCCAGTTGGCGCATCAGCGGCAGGGCAAATTCAGAGAATGTGTCCGACAGGATGATCAGCTGGCACCGGTTGCGAATCCAGGACACAAATTCGTGTGCCCCTTCTAACGGCGTCATCGTCGCGATGACGGACTGGATATCCGTCAACGTGAGCCCATGTTTATCCACAATGGACAAGCGGTGTTTCATCAAGACATCATAATCGGCGATTTCGCGGGTGGTCACTCGCAGCTCGGCATCGCCTATTTTCTCTGCTACGGCAATCCAAATTTCAGGGACCAAGACCCCTTCTAGGTCGAGGCAAACGGTGACGGGCTTGTGTGCGTCAGTGCTCATACTTCTCCTTTAAGATGTAATAAGTGTCTATGGCTCTGGGTGGGATGAGTTATGTGTCGAATGTCAGATTTCAGGTTGGGGACAGATACAACGTGAGACGTGGAATCTGAAACGTAAAAGGTCGTTGAAGTTATTCATAGTTTTCGTGGTGTGTCTCCGCCCTCTGAAGGGAGAGAGGGCTTCGCCGATTGGTCCTTGAGTTGTTGTCGTGTGTTCTCGGGTAATTGCTCCCAGAGGAGTTTGTAGGCTTGCTCCATGAGCGATTCGACGAGGGCTGGCCCATGCCTTGCTACTGCCCGTTCATGGGCATGACGCTCCGCCCAATCCAGGGCGACCGGGAGTGGAATGAGCCGAGGGGGCTGATTGGTCAACTCCGCCCACAGCAGTCCGAGTATCGTACTCCCTCTTAGCATCACTGGCAGAGGAGTGACAGGTTTCCGATCGAACTCTTGGCACCATTCGGCTGGACTGGTGACGTGTAACTCCCTGCACGCGGAGGGACGATCGTCATAGATGGAACAGCATTCGTTCTCCAAGAAGAGGCAGGGTACATGCAAGCCAAAATAGTCGCGGTTGATCGGATCCAACTGCTCGTCGCTGAGTGGAGTGCTCCACTCTGCGATCTCCATGAGCTGTGTCCAGAGGTGCCCCCGTTCAAGCGTAACCCGTGTGTTCTGACGCTGTCGGTTGAGGCGTTCAGCCTCGGCGGGAGGAAGGGACTGGCTCAGATCGTAGAGCAGAAAGGCTTCAGGTACCGAGACGGGCACCAGCATACGACAACAGGCGGCACAGCCTTTGGTGCAGGAAATGGTGTTCCCAGCGGAGACCGCCTGCTGGCTTTCAAAGGTTTGCGCCTGGCTGCTCAGATGACGGGCAAGGGGCACAATGGCGGTGACCGGAATAAGAGCGGTGGGGACCTCCACGGGAATGGTAATAGACCCCAGTGGCGTGTCGACGGACAGATTCAATCGTTCAACGGTGGGGATAGGGTCCTGGGTTTGCATAGGGTGCTGGGTTACAATGAGGGTGCTTGTGCCATCCTCGACCTCAGCGATGTCGAGGTCCAGGCATCATAGGAGATTGCTCCGTAATGGGTCAAGAATCCCCTCACGATCAGCACGATTTGTCGATGGATTTTTTATGCTATTGAGCGGACATCTTATCGGCCTCTTGAAAGAATATATGGCCGACTTGGTGGAGCAAGCACGCCAAGAGGAGCGTACGCACACGGCGTTTGGATTTGCCGAGCCTGTCTATCGTCCCGACCAGGCACTTTCTGATCTGTTGGCCTTGCTCGACGATCGTATTGAGTCAGAGGGGCTGCAGGTGGGGCTCCCCGAGGGATTTCTCCATACGATGTGGCAGTTGTGTAATGAGGCTCGTGGCGCTATTACGGATCGGGTGTGGATGGAAGGCAACCTCAGCGTGGAGCGGTCGTCCAAAGCCGCCACCCGTCAAGCGACCTACCTGGCACTTCTCCAGTACCTCAACGATCCCCCCAGCCCCTGCTCTTAAGAGCGCCTAACCTGGCAGGCTTTGGGCTCTTGAGGAGTTTAGCAGGCTGCGGAAGCACTCGATTCCTGCTCAACCAGCCGTCGGCACTGCGTCGAGCGTGAAGCGTGAAACGTATCTTGTTCCGGATTCTGACGCTTCACGCTTCACGAGAGACGCTTCACGAACGACGAACGAAGATGGCGGCCTTTTTCAGCATCCTACGTATCGAAGGATGTGGGATATCTTCTCCCACTTCGCTTCAGGCTTTCCCTACCATTTGATAGACCCAGAGCCCGATGAACTCGTTGAAGGCTTGGGTGACTTTGACTAAGGCCTCAACGTCTGGCATGAGGTCGAACAGGGTGATATTCCAACTGTCGCTCAATCGGTTTCGGACGAGGTAATCACATGGGGAAGCCGTGACGGTCATGCCTTGGGCCTGAAACAGGGCCATGGCGCGTGGGATGTGGAGGGCGGACGTGACCAGCACGATCGGGGCGTCCCCGACCAGTGGGCGGACTTCCTTCGCGTTTTCATAGGTGGTTCGAGACCGTGCTTCTGTGACGATGGCTTCTTCCTGTACCCCTAACTCTCGCGCGAAGCGCTTCATTTCCTGCGATTCCGTCAGAGGCGCTTGAGAGGGATCACCAGTCCCTCCAGAAAAAATCAGTTGGGAAGCGATTCCCGTACGATACAGATCCACTCCGCATAGGGTGCGTTTCAGGCTGACATTGGAGAGTTCATTGGTGGGCCGTAGCGTGCCTTTGGGGGCAATTCCTCCGGCCAATACCACAATGGCTTGATAGTGTTGTCCTTCTTGGGGTGCGAAGCGCGGTGTGGATTCCTCCAATAGGCCAATCAGCGTTCTTCCAACCAATGGGCTTGTGACCAGGAGCGCGAGCATGAACGTTGAGAGTGCCAGTAGGCGTCCGATGTGGCGGATGGTTGGCGTGGGCGGGCGCCACATTGTGACGAACATGGCTGCAAGCAAACCGATAATCCAACTCAGGGGGTGCACTATTCCGAATTTGACGAGCTTATAGAGAGTATAAAGAAACGGAGTGAGTTCCACGCGATAGTTCCTTCGGGAGATATTTTCGTATCCTGAAGGCGAGGGGCCTGGGCGTCAAGGGAAAGCTGCGATGTCTAGAGAGATGCGAAGCGTATGGAGCCGTTTTGTCGCATGAGGTGGGAACAGTCGTCCTGAGGCGATCTTCAGTGCATGTCTGGGGAAGTGGTGTCACTCTGAACCTGGCATTCTTCGTGGCATTGACGGCAAACAGCGATCAGCCCCCCTCGTTCTGTGCGGGCTTGCATGCGGAAGACCAGCGAGTACAGGATACTTCCACAGCGTAAGCACGGGGTGCCGTCATGGTGACGCCACACCTTCCCCACTTTCCCGACTTGGCGCTGGCTTGGTCTGACCCCGCCGGAGATCTGTGGCATGATGTCGCCCCCTTCTGGTCATCGCCGATGTCGTTGCGTCCAATTCCTGTCTTGACTCACCATAAATTTTGCCCCGTGTTTCCGCAATACCGACTCGGTAGGGACCTTCCCCCCAAGGCCGGGATACGATGGGTACGCCTTCTCCTCTTAGCAGAGGTTTGAATAGGGCTAAAGGATTCAGGGGCGCAGGAATTCACGAGAAGAGATTTTTAGGTCGGAGGAGACGTCAGCTCGGTGCAGAGTGAGCGAGCGTGACTGAATGATGGAGTCTGTGTTGAGACCGTGGGTGTGTACTCTTGAGAGGGCCGATTGCCGACTCAGGCGGTGCCTGAGTCGGGGACGTCACCCTCTGAAACCAAATCCTTCTTCGAAGATCTCCTGTTATGGTTTGGCGACGAGCTGTCGTTTGGCTGCGGCCACGACATGCTCGACGGTGAAGCCAAACTTCTTTTGAAGGTCTTTGAGGGGGGCTGAGGCTCCAAACGTGGTCATGCCGATGTGTTCGCCGGTCAATCCGATGAAGCGTGACCACCCCAAGGGGGAAGCTTGTTCGACTGACACGCGGGCAAGAAGGGTGGGGGGCATGACCTGGTCTCGATAGGCTTGAGATTGCGCCTCATAGAGTTCCCATGAGGGCATGCTGACGACCCGTGCACGAATGCCGTCTGCTGTCAGCCGCTGAAAGGCCTCGAGACAGAGACTGACTTCACTCCCGCTCGCCAGCAACAACACCTCCGGTCGACCATTGGGGGCATCGGCAAGGATGTAGGCACCCTGTGCCACGCCTGAGGCTGGCGCATAACGTGTGCGATCGAGTGTGGGGAGGGCTTGCCGGGTCAGGATTAAGGCCACTGGTTGATGCTGTAGCCGCATGATGATCTTCCAGGCCTCCACCACTTCATTGGCATCGGCGGGCCGCAGGACCAACATGTGGGGTGTGGCTCGGAGTGCGGCGAGTTGTTCGATTGGCTGATGGGTGGGGCCGTCTTCTCCTACGCCGATGGAGTCATGGGTAAAGATGTGGATGACGGGCAGTTCCATTAAGGCTCCGAGTCTGATCGCCCCACGGGCGTAGTCGCTGAAGATCAAGAACCCGGATCCATAGGGGCGAAGGTGACTGAGCGACAGCCCGTTCAGGATGGCAGCCATGGCATGCTCTCGCACCCCGAAGTGAAAGTTGCGTCCCTTGTAGTTGGTGGCGCTGAGGTCGCCGGCTTCGTCGAAGGTGAGCCGGGTTTTTGTAGACGGCGCGAGGTCGGCAGAGCCTCCCATTAGCCAGGGCACGGTGCGAGCGATGGCGTTGAGGACTTTCCCTGACGAGTCGCGGCTGGCGAGGCCTTTGGCGTCTGCCGGGAAGGTCGGCAGCGCCTGGTCCCAGCCCTCAGGGAGTTCACGCCGTTGCATTCGCATGAGGTGATCGGCCAAGTCTGGAAACGCGCGTCGATAGCGTTCAAACAAGTCCACCCATGTGTGTCGAGCTTCTTTTCCGCGCAAGCCCATTCCGTGTGAAAAATGCTCCCGGACACCTTGGGGGACCAGGAATTGTTGATCTTCCGGCCACCCATAGTGGCGTTTGGTCAGCGCAATTTCTTCGTCCCCCAACGGCTCACCATGGGCGGCATGGGTGTCCTGTTTGTTTGGCGAACCATAGGCGATGTGGCTGTCCACGATGATCAGCGTGGGGCGGTCTGTGGTCTGCTTGAATGTCTGGAGGGCCTGGTCAAGCAAGTCGAGGTCGTTCGCATCTCCGACCTTGAGCACGTTCCACCCATAGCCGATGAACCGGGCACCGACGTCCTCGCTGAATGCCAACGTAGTGTGCCCTTCGATGGTGATACGATTGTTGTCATAGATCCAGCAGAGATTGGACAGCTTGAGATGGGCCGCCAATGAGGCCGCTTCTCCGGAGACGCCTTCCATCATGCAGCCGTCCCCGCCCAGGGCATAGACGTCAAAATTGAATAGCTCGAATCCTGGCCGGTTGAACGTGGCCGCTTGCCATCGGCTCGCAATGGCCATTCCCACACTGTTGGCAAAGCCTTGGCCGAGGGGCCCGGTGGTGGTTTCGACCCCAGATGTCCAGCGATATTCCGGGTGCCCAGGACATTTCCCGTCTAATTGGCGGAATTGCTTAATATCGTCAAGAGTTACGGCGAGATCTCCCGATGGTTCATTCTGCGCGTTCACCGCTTTGACGCCAGTCAGATGCAATAGCGAATACAGCAGCATGGACGCATGCCCTATTGAGAGCACGAAACGGTCGCGGTTCGGCCATTGTGGATCCTCGGGATCGAATCGCAGCCTGCGCTGCCAGAGCGCGTAGGCGACCGGGGCCATCGCCATAGGGGTGCCTGGATGTCCAGAATTGGCTTGCTGCACCGCGTCCATCGAAAGCGTTCGGATCGTATTGATGCACAACCGATCAAGGTCTGTAGCCATGAGTTCTCCTCGACAAGGGCCGCACGCAACGAGTGGCTGGTTGCAGCATAGAATTGGATGGTAAACGCCAGGTGCCCCGATTTTACAGAGCGCTTCGAATAGGAGCAATGGACGAATGAAAAAATATGGGCGCACCTGGGTTGAGCATGGGGAACGATTGAGCCCTCCGCAGTGGAAGTCGAAGGCTGTATGAACAGTGCTCACTGTCCCGAAAGCCCCACACCAGGCGCTTGCTCTTGTGCATTGTGCTGGTTGGGTCCCTCGCTCATCGCGTAAGTCCCCAGAGCTGGTCGTCGGTTACGAGGTGGTGGATGTGTCCGCGGGCCCGTCTTGGCCGCTTTGCGAATCGGCTGCAGTCGGCGGTGCGTCGCCCAGACATTCCACCGTGTTCAGCACGTCCAGCCCCCTCCTGCTCGGTCATGACACAGGTTCTGTATAAATAGGTTCCGGCATCCGGGCTACCTTAGGCGGTGATCACGGTGCCAGCGTATTTCAATGACAGCCAGCGTCAGGCTACAAAAGATGCGGGGATGATCGCGGGGCTGGATGTGTTGCGAATTATTAACGAGCCGACGGCGGCGTCGCTTCCTGCAACTGTGGGGTGCAGATTTACACTCCCTCCGCCCTATCGTCCTACACAACGGGCCTGCCTTAGCAGGATGCTGAAAAAGGCCGCCAGCGCGTTCTCGCTTCGCTCAGAGCCTCCACGTACCACCGTACGCGTCGGCTCTTCGCTTGCTGCGGCCTTGCTGGACGGCCGTTTTGAGCATCCTGCAAGCTATCCCGGTGTTCATGAGATGCAGAATGTGACGACACCGTGTGGGGCAAGCATCGAGTGTTTCCGCAGCCTATTAGTGCTGCTGATCGTGGGAGCCGGGAGATCCCTGCGGAGGTCGCTTCATGGCCTCAGTAAGAAATTCTGAATGCAGCAGCAGGCGCAAGTATGTATAACTAAGAATGATAAAGTCTTTATCTACGCCAACTGTCCCTGCTAAAAAAAATCCCCGAGAATTCTCAAGGGAGGCAAGTCCAAGGGACTTCAACACATCACGTCGTTTGATCCCCAGACGTTCCTCATCACAAGTCGGCCACGGCAAAACGAATCTGACGTCCACTAGGAACCAGACTCTCTTTTCGCAAGGGGATGCGGCGGATGCCGTATTCTATATCCAGGCGGGCAAGGTCAGGCTGTCCGTGGTTTCAGAGCAGGGCAAGGAAGCCATCGTCTCGATTCTAGAAGAGGGTGCCTTTTTGGGGGAAGGGTGTCTCGCTGGGCAACTGGTATGCATGGCCACGGCGACCGCTGTGGGAAAATCCACGATCATCCGCATCGACAAAACCGCGATGATCAGCGTGCTCCGTGACGAACCCATCTTCTCCAAGCTGTTCCTTGCGTATCTTTTAGCTCGCAACATTCGCATTCAAGAGGACTTGGTGGATCATCTCTTCAATTCCAGCGAGAAGCGGCTGGCGCGGATCCTGCTGTTAATGGCTCATTTTGGGAAAGAAGGTAAGCCGGAGACGGTTATTCCGAAGATCAGTCAGGAAGCGCTGGCCGAGATGGTCGGTACCACGCGTTCCCGCGTCAGCTTCTTCATGAACAAGTTCCGCAAACTGGGCTTCATTGAATACAACGGCGAGTTGCACGTGCACAGTTCCCTTCTCAATATCGTCCTCCATGACTAGGTTTCCTCTCATCAGACGTTGTTGATTGCAAGCAGGGTGAGCCTCGCAGGAGGCTGAGAAAGGCTCCCAGGCTTGTTCTTGCGTCGCTCGGAGGANNTTTTCACAGCCTGCTCAACCTGCCTGTCGGATGAATTCTTGAAATGTGAGCAATTTTGAACAGATTGTAGGTGTCTAGTTGGATAGATTTAAGCTAAATTTACACACGAATTGGCGTGTGTCCATATCACAGGAGGAAACTATGAGATATTCCGCTATGGCGATGTTGGTGTTTGTTATGGGAGCTGCCGCTGGCTGCTCAATTACCGACACAGCTGGTGATTTGCGCGGCATCAAAGGAGTGGACGGTGACAAGCTGACGCACATCAACACGAGGAACTACGCGATTAACCTGTTCATGACCAAACCGATCTGGGGAGACGCCTCACTGAACGCGACAGTCCAGAGTTTCGCCGATGAGGCCAAAAAAGCCGGTGCAACGAAGGTGCGGATCGTGCAATCGGACCAGTCGGTCATGTGGTATTTCCCTCCGCTCTTGGGGTTCATTTTCACCCCGGTGTATTCGAGCGTAGCGGGAGATGCGCTGCTTCCGTAGAGTAGGGTCATACCGAGCGAGCCCTGGTTTCACGGATACCTCACATGGGGCCCAAGCTCCGCGAGGGAGGTGTCCTATAGGAAAGCGGCAAAGGTGGCCTGCCGAGACGACGACAGAGGTCCCATACNNTTGGAGATCAGCGGTGTGAGCCAAACCAAGTCAAACCAGTGTGTGGTGGAGCGGGGTGTTGGATCGTCATCGGTGAGGTCCATCCAGCGGACCCCGGTGTCCAATACCCATGCTTTTCGCACGGGGTACGTGGAGACTGCACGGCTTGACACATTGCTGAAGGCCTCGCCATCCAATTTTCTGGGTATCGTCCGTCATGACCGGAGCCCCTGGGAGCCGAATGGCTTAGGGGCCTGCCCGGTTGTCTGTCTCGATCTGCCGCAATTCAACGGGCCACCGTTGGCCGAGGTGTGGACGAGCACCTTGCCGGTCACCTATCACCAGGCCGAGGGAATCCACTGTGCCATGAACGATGAGGTGCTGTTTGGCGCGTTGCAAGTGGAAGAACCCCCAGGCAGCTTGCTGGATACCGTGACCTCCACCGCGTATCGACGCCTGCTGTTCCAGGCTCGTGCCCTTGGTTACCCTCATCTGTTGCGAGTGTGGAATTACTTCCCCCACATCAATCGTGAGTCCGACGGGCTGGAACGGTACCAGCGCTTTTGCGCCGGCCGACACCAGGCCCTGGCCGAGGGTCTTTTGGACTTTCCTCGAACCCTGCCTGCGGGGACGGCCATTGGCACGATGTCTGGTCCGCTGACCATCCATTTCCTGGCGGCTCGGCAGCCTGGAACGCAGGTTGAGAATCCGCGGCAGGTGAGCGCGTACGAGTATCCTCGTGTCTATGGTCCGCGTAGCCCGTCGTTTGCGAGAGCCACCCTGCTCCCATCCATCTCCGGGTCCCACCTGCTTATCGCCGGCACGGCGAGCGTGGTCGGTCATGTGAGTGTGCACATCGGGGAACCGCATACCCAGACCGTGGAAATCATCCACAACCTGAATGCACTGCTCACACAGACTGAGCAGCTTCACGGAGTCACTCGCGGACAGTGGTATGGGCAGGCCCTCTTCAAGATTTATCTTCGACACCCAGAACATTTCGCGACGATCCGGGACATCCTCAAGGAGCAGCTGCCTTCCCATACGCAGGTGCTGTATCTTCAAGGAGAGATGTGCCGAAGCGAGTTATTACTGGAGATCGAGGGCATCCTGGGTCAAGCCTAGACCATTAACGGGAGCTACACGGTGTCGCCGACCCGCGTTCGTCTCCGACAACCTGGGGTATCCCAGTATGAGACGGATTGCTTCAAGCGAGCATAATTTCGGTCGGGATGGGATTCCGGGATCGCGGTTCCAGGCTTCTCTGGTGTCATGCCTCCAGGAGGTGCGTAGGACGTGACGCGCCTGGCCGTTGACGCTAACCGAGACTTCTACGACGCGCTCTGGGCAGCGAGTTATCTGGTTCCGCCGCAGCGCTTCAACACGTGGCCACTCCTGTCCGTGCTCGTGGCCTCGGCACCGGCGCGACTCGAGATCGGCCCGGGTCTGCGTCCGAGACTCCCCATTGCTGGTACGTCCTTCATCGACATCAGTCGGCCGGCTCTCTCCCGCCTGAAGGCCCGCGGCGGGCTCGCGATGCTTGGCGAAATGACCGCTCTCCCATTCCCCGACGGCAGCTTTGATCTGGTCTGTGCTTTCGACATCGTCGAGCACATTGAGGACGATCAGCAGGCCTTCCGCGAGCTCAGCCGGGTTGCGAAGGACCATGCGACGGTCATCTTCTCGGTGCCCCTGCATGCAGCGCGCTGGAGCGCCTTCGACGCCCTTGTTGGACACGTTCGACGCTACGACCCCGACGATCTCCTGACCATCCTCGGAGAGCATGCCTTCGTGATCGAGCAGAGCGCGGGCTTCGGCATGCAACCCCGGAGCGGCTGGCTCCTCGACTTCGCCGTGTGGGGCCTGACTCGCCAGCGGGTTCGGGCGATGCGCTGGTACAACGGGCTCTTTCTCCCCCTCGGGCTGTTCCTGCAGAGGCGCCTCGCTTGGGTGTCTGGTCTGAATGACGTCGCGAACGTGGACGAGCTCCTGCTCGTCTGTCGGCGTGGTGGCCGGGACACATGTCAGGTCACCGCTGAGGAGATCAGGAAGGAGCCCAAGGAGGCGCCTAAGATGGTCGAGGTCTAGAAGGAAGAGACTTTCTGTAATAATGCGGGCTGAGCTGGAAGAGATGCACACCAAGATTGACACATTGAAGGCGAAGGCGAGTCACGCGTCAGACCCAACGAAGACCGAGATGCAGAAGAAGGTCGAGAAACTGGACACGCACCATACGCACTGGGCTTCGTCACAAGGTTCCTCTGAGCAGTCGGATGGGTTGATAGGCCTTCACCGCCTGGGCGCACAAACTTGTCTGCGGTGGCACTTCACTATCGATGTGGACTGGGTTCCTGGGTCCGAGGTCGGGCTGGAGGGCTTGCTGGATTTCTGCGATCGATGGAAGCTCAAGGCGACGATTTTTGTGGCCGGGCGGTTTGCAGAAAGCTATGCGGACCTGATCAGAGAGTGTCGACGGCGCGGGCACGAACTCGGCACGCACGGGTGGGAACACGGTGGCCTGGAGCATGATGAGGATTTTAGGTCAGCCAGTTATGACCAGCAGCGAACATGGATTCGGCTGGCTACGGAGGCCGTGGAGAATGCCTCAGGGGTTCGCCCCGTTGTCTTTCGTGCACCGAGTTTGTGGATCAGTGAAACGACCTTGCGCGCGCTCGAAGACGAAGGCTACCGATACGATTCATCGGTGCCGGCGCGGCGCTTCGATTGCGGGTTCGGCCGGGTGCATTATCTGAAATACTTTCTCGCCCCGACTGAGCCGTATCGCCTTTCATCATGCCACCTCCGCGTGCCGGGACAGAGCTCGATCATCGAACTGGCTCCTTCAGCGTTTCTGCTTCCCCTCAACATGGCCACGCTCCGGACGCTCGGCCTGCCGGCAATGAAGTGGATGGTCCGCCGGATCTCCCGACGTGCTTCGCCGTTGGTGTTCTATTGTCACCCCTACGAATTCGTGCAGGCGGATCGGCAATCTTTTCCGTGCAACATGTCCACATGGAATATGCAGGGCATGACTCCGGAGAACTTCTCCCTCCTTGACGGATTGGTCGAACACATGATGCGGCAAGGTTATGCCGCTACGCTGTTTGCGGACTCGTTGAGCCAGGAGCATGCTTCATAGTACGAATCGCGCCCTCTCGGGCACACATGGGGGATGGCGTCTACACCGATCCCTCCTCGCGATCGTCAGGCACGACCCATTCCCTGTGTTTCTGCTGACCATCACGCAGGGGGAGCGTCCCGCGGCCTGCATCCTCACGTCTTTAAAAGTGAGCGATTTTGACCAGACCACCTACGGTCTTCTCGGCATACTGTGGCCCAAGGGCAAGGGCAAGGGATTGTGCGCAGGATGATGCCCGGTGACAAAATGCGTGTTGGATGTTTTCCGTGCACCTTCTCCAGTGTGGGGCGTCGGCTTGCCCAGGTGGGAGGTGTATGACTCTCTCCAGCGTAATTCAAACTTGCAGTCGGACTACTGCCTTCGTGGTGTGAGGAAAACTGTGCGATGACTGACACTTATGGTGTAAAAGATTCCGCGTCCGCCCACCAGTTCTCTGTGTTGAGCATCGTGAGGATCGCGACGGGCGGCATGGCCTTTGCGCTCTGTCTCATCCTCGGGATCGTGTCGGCAACGAATGCGGCTGACGATTCGTACATTGCTGGTTATGCCGCCGCGGTCCTCCAACATGAATTTAGCGTAGCCAAGGCGTCTTTGCATGTGCAGGGGGGAGTCGTGAGTGTCGATGCCGAGTCGCTCGGTCCGGCCGACCGAACCAAAGTCATGACGGCGTTGGAAGGCATTCCCGGTGTGGTGCGAGTGGAGATCCGAGAGGGCCAGGCTCCCACCGATGTTCGTGAGCCGCCGCCCATTCAGCAAGCACCCACCAAACTGGGGTCACAATTTCTTCCGCGCGATCTCCTCGTGGTTCCTTTTCATGCCGACCCGCGATCGCCGCATTTCTCCGTTGCGTCCCGTCAAGTGTCATTGGGCCAGGAGCCAGGGAATACCGGCTCGGCCAATTTTGGTGAAACGTTTTCGCTTTATCGTAACGCGGCTCCTTTGGATGGCCAATGGGAAATCGCGCTCCAGGCCGGAGTCTTCACGGTATTCAATATGAACGCCCCATCCGGATCGATGGACCTCGTCAACGCCGACTATATTGCCGGGTTGATCACCAGCTATCGGACCGGTCCGTTCTCAGGCTTCCTCCGCCTCCACCATCAGAGCTCCCACCTCGGCGATGAATTCATTCTCAATAGTCGCAGGCCGGTCAATCGAATCAATTTGAGCTTCGAAGAACTGGATTTGAAGTTATCCTATGATCTGGCCTCCTGGTTCCGAATCTATGGCGGTGGGGGTATCCTGGTGGGGCGAGATCCGAAAGAGTTGAAACGCGGCACGAGCCAAGTGGGAACTGAACTCACCAGCCCCTGGACCTTATGGGGCGGCAAGGTTCGTCCGGTGGCGTATGCAGATTTCCAGGCCAACGCGAGAAGTAATTGGAGGGTTGGCAGCTCCGTCATGGCGGGACTTCAATTCGAGGATGCGCGAATCGGAGAGCGCAAGCTACAGGTGCTGGCCGAGTATTTCAGTGGCCCCTCGCCCAACGGACAATTTTATGTTCAAAACACCGAATGGGTGGGAGTCGGTGTCCATCTGTACTATTGATCCACCCCCATTTCCGCTTGATCGTTTTCATCACCCCGACGTCACGGGAACACCCCATCGGGATCGCGCAATATCCGCAGGACGAAGGTCATCAGGGCGAGCGTAGCGGGGTGACTGGCCTGAGGTGGGTGTGTGGCTGCCTCGAATCAGGACCTCAACCGCATTTCATTCCCTGCCGGAGAGCCTCTTTGTCCTTCTCAGCCTGGTGGCGGGTCCCGCAACCCAGGGGCGTGGGTTGTGTGCAGCGAGTTGACACGACCTCCTCAACACCATATGACTCGTTCGGCAGGCATGCGGTCTGTCCAAAAAGTGAGCGGTAGAGTCCGATCGGGTACATGCCTCTGGATAGGAGTTTCCACCCCACCATGCAGGTGATGCGGGCGATATCAAGCACGGGCCGGAAATAACTCGGTCGTGCGCCAGGGCGGCGCAGGGCTTCAATGGGAACGGCCAGGCTTCGATGTCCTGAGCGTGTGGCCTCGATCAGAATTTCGCTTTCGAAGACGAAACTCCTGGCTGTTCCGTGTGGGATCTTCACACGACTCAACAGTGAGGCAGGATAGACACGAAAGCCTGACTGACTGTCTGCAAATGAAGAGCCCGCGGCCCAGGAGACCCAGAAATCGGCGACACGGTTTGCGATATAGCGCCGGAAAGCCGCGCGTCGCTGATCTCGACGGCGTGCCCCGATGATCACATGATCAGGATGACAGGCCGCTTCAGCGAGCAATCGTGGAATGTCTTCTGGCGCATGCTGACCATCGCCGTCCAGCGTCACGACGCCAGAGGCTCCCGCAGCCAAGGCCTCCTGAAAACCACGCCACAGGCTCGCGGCCTTTCCACAGTTCGTGGGATTGCGCAACACGACCACGGGCAACCCAACCAGGGCGTCGGCCGTGCCATCGGTAGACCCATCGTCTACGACGATCACGTTCGTGATCTGTCGGGTCGCTCGGGATACCACGTCCCTAATCGTTGCGGCTTCGTTGTAGGCGGGGATCACCACCCAGTACTTGGCCGGGACGTTAACTCCCGAATGTGAATGGGCGTTCACGCCATCCCTCCATTGAGACCGATCACTTGGCCGGAGATGTAGTCGGCCTTTTCGGAGGCCAGGAATCCGACCAGGTACGCCACCTCTTGAGGCGTGCCGGCTCGCTTCATTGGGACAAGGGTCTCGATTTGTTCTGGTTTGCAACTCTGCTCGACCATCCGCGATTCAATAAAGCCCAGTGCCACCACATTGACGGTCACGCCACGGGAGGAGACCTCCCGTGCAAGCGATTTGGAGGCGCCATGGAGCCCCGCTTTGGCCGCTGCGTAATTCGTCTGGCCTCGATTGCCGAGCTGAGCCGAGATCGACGAAATCGTGATGATTCGTCCCCACCGCGTGCCGATCATCGGAAGGAGCAACGGCTGCGTCACGTTGAAAAACCCACCCAGCGAGACCGCGATCACGTGGTTCCATTGGTCCGCCCGCATGCCCGCCATCGGGGCATCGTCGTAGACGCCTGCATTGTTCACAATTACCTGGATCGGACCGGCTTCTAGAATCTGCGCCAGGGCACGTTGGGTCGCCTGGGTATCGCTGACATCGAAGCAGGCCACGCCGGCCGATCCGCCTGCTTCAATGATCTGATTGGCGACCTCTTCAGCTGCAGCGCGATGGCGATGTGCATGGACGATGACGTGCAGGTGTTCCTGCGCTAGTTGTCGGCTGATTGCGGCGCCGATTTGACCGCTGCCGCCTGTCACTAAGGCTCGCTTCATCATGATTGGTCCAGGTACTTGAGAAATATGGATGCGCGCCCATCCAGCAGCTCTTGTTGCTCAGTCGACACGTGAAAGGCATAGATGAAGCTGTCCGCCTCGCCGACTAATCGGGTCGCCTGAACCGTCAAGTTTCCCTGCACGTCGTCCAGACGAGTGGCCCGAAGGCGCAGATTCTTGACCGCTCCCAGGTATCCCACGGCGAGTCGACGCTCCTTCCCTTGCTGCAGAAGCCCGACGTGCACTGCCATCGCCTGGGCCGCATACTCCAGCCCGCAGATCGCGTCCAATTGGTGGTCTCGCCGGAGCGGATTCGTCGCGTCACGATGCGACCCAGTCGTACACAGAATGCTGGTGGCATCCCACCGCTGGACCCCATCCAACAGACACATCGTGCCGTGATGCGGAATCAATTGGCTGAGCGCGGCTTTGTCGATGATCAGCATGGCATGACCTCGATCACCAGGTGTTGATCTTCCAGATAGGCAAGACGGATCAGTGCGACGCGTTGCCTTGCGATGGCGGCCAGAATCGGGAGCGACCGCGCGGCTTGATTCCCGTTCCGAAGCGCTTCCAGTCGTGCATCGTCCATGCTCGTGGTTTCCTCAGAGAGGTCATTGGAAAGAGCGAGATCGAGCTGGGCAAGGGTGTGCGGTGTGGGAGTTCGTGTCAGCAACAGCGCGGCTGCGAATCCGCTTTGCAGGGGTCGTGCAGCAGAGAGCGGAGGGGGAGACGGAAGATCATAGGCCACCAGGAGTACAGGTCGCTCCTCGCTGTGGACATAGGCGGCCGCCTCCAGCAAGCCGGCACAGAAGGAAGAATCATAACAAGCCAGGACGGTTGACGATTGCTGTGAGCCCGTAGCGATGCCCCAGTAGCCGGACGCGGCGTTATGGACCGAGTGGTGGAACAGTGTGGGCGAAATTGTTCGTGGCGGCGTGGCAAGCGCCGTGCAGAGACGATCCAGGACACCGGTCTCGCCGTCGGAGGACGCGAAGACAGACGCCACCTCGCGCGCATCGGCCTCAGCCTGCATCATGGCCTCCTGAGCCACATGGACGGCCCAGCGTACACTCTCGCTACTGCGCCGCTGTTCGTTCGGCGGAAGCACGCTGGCGCTTGGTTCCGGCGGGGCGGCATCACACGAAGGGCTCTCGCCTGCCAGCACAGCCCGGCTTCCCGCCCAACCTGCGAGCCCCGGCCCCAAGGTGCCGATTCCGTTTACATACAGCGTCATCAGACAGTCCCGAAAATCAAGCTGCAGTTATTGCCGCCAAACCCAAAGCTATTGTTCAGCACTCGCCGAACCGGCTGGTCCCGATTCTCCAGCCGCACGTGACTTTTCAAGTAGGGATCGATTCGAGTCGTATTGAGTGTCCCGGGAACAAAACTGTGCGTGAGGCACATCGCGGCAATCACCGCTCCTGTGACTCCCGCTGCCCCCAAGGTATGTCCCGTCCACCCTTTGGTCGAGCTGCAGGGGGTCGAGAGACCAAACACCGAGTGAACGGCTTTATCTTCAATGCTGTCGTTCGCCCTGGTCGCGGTGCCGTGCAGATGAATGTAGTCGATGTCTCCGGAGGTGAGTCCACTTCGTAGTAAGGCCGCTTGCATCGCCCTGATCGCCCCGGTCCCGTCCGGATGGGGATGCGACATATGATACCCGTCGCAACTCTCCCCGTAGCCCAATAATGCCACCGCCCCAGGCTGACCCGCATGCTCGGATTTTTCCAGTAACGCAAAGCCTGCCGATTCGCCCAACGTCAGTCCGTCGCGATTTTCGTCGCACGGACGGCAGGGGCCGCTCGATATCAGCCCCAACGAAGCGAATCCATACAGAATGGTCAGACACAGGCTATCCACGCCGCCGACCACCGCCGCATCGCAAAATCCGGCCTCGATGAATCGTGCCGCCGTCGCAAACGCCTTCGCGCTAGACGAGCAGGCAGTGGAGATGACCATTGCCGGCCCCCGCAGTCCCAGGTAGGTGCGCACGAAATGCGCGGACGAAAACATATTATGGGTATATCGATGGGACGTCAGGTACGACGACGGCAAAGCCCCGGTTGCCGGGTCACGGTGGCAATACGCATGTTCCGTCTCCAGGATGCCCGAGGTGCTCGAACCGAGGATCACCGCCACGCGGTGGGCGCCGTAACGCTCCCGAGCCTCTATGGCGGCGTGGATGAACCCATCTTGCTGGAGCCCGAGGAGCGCGAGCCGATTATTCCGGCAGTCGAACTGCTCCAATGCGGTTGATGCTGAACCACCACCGACTAACACGTCCTCCACACCATCGACCCGGCCGATGTAGGTGGTCAGCTCCACATCCTCGAAGTCGCAAGGCCGCAACCCGGAATGTCCATTTCGCAAGGCCCGATAGGTCTCATCGAGGCCCTTTCCCAGTGATGAGACGACGGTATACCGGCTGAGAATGAGGGGGGCCATCGCTCGTGCCCCAACGTATCGATGTTCTGGGACTGGGCGCCGGAGACTTTGAGAATCGTAAGGGACATCATCGGCGGTCTGATTCTGGCGGCGATCTTCAACGAGGTGGGACCCGTCTTCCACTGTCTGGTCATCAACCAAATCCTGGGCCATTGCAGACGATCCTCCACGCCGGCGATCAAGCCCGCTCGGGAGAAAATTAACAGGTTGCGGAGAGCCCATCTGTTCAAAATTGCTCACTTGGAGGAGGTCTCGGCGAAAAGAGGTGGTTTCTCAGGCGGCTCAGCGAGGAACGCGGCAAAGAGTAGGCAGGTCAGCGATCCTAAGGCCGTGGTCATGCCGATGGCTCGGAGCACGGGGATCTGCGAGAGGGCCAGCACGCCGAATACCAAGATCGTGGTCGTGCTGCAGACGACCAGGCCATAGACGGTGCGTCCTCGCTCCGCCAGGGTCCCATGTCTCCGGTTGAAGAACAAGGCATAGTCCAACCCGAGGCCAATCACCAGTAGAAAGGACGCGAGGTGGAACAGCGAAAACCGTTCGCCGAACGCGTGCAGCAAGGCAGCCACCACCACAATGGCGCTCCCGATTGGCAGCATCACTCGCAGGACGGTGAGGGGAGCGCGGAGCCCGACCAGCAGCACGAGACCGATAGACATCCCCCCCCATCCCAAGAGTCGCAACGTCTCATTCCGGTATGCGCTGACCATTCGGTTCGATTCTTCCTTCAGATTCAAATAGCTCACCTCCTGTTCACTCCATGGTGTCAAAAGTTCCCGGACCTTCTGACGGTCAGTGACGCCACGCAACGGCACGACCGCAACCCAGCGTTCCTCATGCATAAACAGGAGCGAGTTCAGTTTGAGTCCCAATGCTGTCCCGTGGAACGTCTGGCTGTCGACCAACTTCTGCGTCTTGGCTTTCCCCGTTGCGTCCAGGAAGGGTTGAAACAGGCCTGGCTTGAATGGCAAGCCCTTCAGGGCTGATGCGAGATTCCGCTCCAAGGTCTCAGGATCAGGCAATGCCGCCTGGCGTGCCTGCTGCGTCTTGCGACTGGGCAGGTAGCGAGCCGCGAGGTCGTATCCTGCCAGGTCCCCTTGTTCTACGAGAGCGTCCAATGCCAGCGCCACGGTCTCACTCCGTTGGAGGGCCGCTTCTTCGCTTGAGCCCTCCACCACGATGAGGTCCCCGACATCCGGTCCCCCGAGTTCCTTGCGAAGGGTGTGATCCCGCTCTTTCTGCTCAGTCGAGATCGGGTTCAGATTGGCAAGGTCCTGCTCCCACAGTGGCGTATCGGACCAGATGAAGGAGGCGATGGCAAGGACCACGACCAGCGGGACCACGAGTCGTGCCATGGTCAGCGCATCGACCCAGTGTGCTAAATATAGCCCGTCGCGCTTTGTGTGGAATCCTGTCGGCACGATGTGGGGAAGGACCCAGCGGGTCACGCAGGCAGCCGTGAACAAGCCGACCATCGCGAACAACCCCAGTTGCGATAGCCCAGGGAACCCGCTCAGGAGTAAGGCAGAGAATCCAAGCGCCGTCGCCACGACGCCGAGGCGCATCGTCGGCCAGATCTCTTTCATCACGGACGGCGCCCGGCTCTCCCTGGTGAGATGGCTGAACAGATGGATGGGATAATCGTCCACGACGCCGAGCAACGTAATCCCAAACGCCAAGGTCATGCCGTGAATGAAGCCGAACGCAAGATCCACGGCTGCGATCCCGGCCAGGATCGCGCTCGTCAAGGGAAGGAGGCTGAGCGCAAGAACGGTGACGGATCTATAGCTGACTAAGAGAAACAACGTGACCAGCAACGTCGCGCACAAGGACAACCGCCACACATCGTCCTGGATGGTCTGCTTCATCTCAACGGCAATGACGCTGGGTCCTGTCATCACCACACGAAGGGGACGAGCACCAGTGGGAGTTCCGGTGACCCGGCTGACAGCCTCTCTGATTTGTCCCTGCAGTTGTTCCTGGGACTCCATATCGAAACCGGCCGCCTGCGTTTCCGCCAGGAGTAACGCGCGCCGCAGATCAGACGAGAACCACACTCCGTGGTGTCTCGTCGGAGCCGTCCAGGTCATCCAGGATTGAAGAATCTTCATGAGCTCGCCGGTAGGATCAACAGGGATCAATCCCTTGACTATCGGTGACAAGGGAGAGGTGAGGTCGCTCAGCCGCAGCTCAAGCGCGTTACGGAGATGATCTCGGCTGAATGTGGACGCCTGCACGTGTGGGCTGAGCATGTACCGATTCTGAAAGAGGCGGTCTCGCTCCTCATTGGTCCAGGCCTCCTCCCCATTGCCGACATAGTGGAACGCCCCACGTGCGCGCATCCAGGCCGCCAACTGTTTGCTGGCCCCTGCCAAGAGATCGGCATCCTCTCCCTCCAGAGCGATAAGGATGAGCCGTCCGGTCGCGCCGGTTCGCAGTTCAGTGAGGAGCAGGCGTTCTGTTGGTGTGGCACCCTCCGGGAACAAGCGGGAGAGTTCGGTCTCCACGTGAGCACGCGTTGCCACGAACCATGCTCCGAACCCCAGCACCAGGCACCAGATCAGCAGTATGACCCAGGATTTTCTGGTCACGGTGCGCCCGGCGTAATGACCATGATGGACCGATCTCCGTCTGGTGCGAGGATCTCAATGCGACTGACCTGCTCCCGTTCTCCGGAGAACCGAATGGACTCCACCAGTGCCTGTACGGCCTGGTCCAGTGGACGCAGAAGCAAGACCCATCGTCGAGGTTCACCCTGCAGCGTCACGCGATAGAAACGCCTCAGGGTGATGACATCATTGGCGAGGGTCGACCGAAAGGCCTCGATGAATCCCCGTAGCGCAGGGTAGTCGTGCAATGAAAGGGTCCTATTCGTCCCCTTCGTCTTGCTCTCGAAGAGGACCGTATCGCCTTCAACGGCGTAGCGTTCGTCATACGGAGCGGTGATATGTTTCTCGAGTCCCGTCGGAGGCGTGAAACGCAAGCGGCCTTGGGTTTTCAACGGGTGGGTGAGCAGGTTTGAAAATGCGGTCTCTTCAAAGCGGACTTCTGCTTGCCGGTTCTTGGCAAGGCTCTCCATGAGCTGTTCCACATTCCAGCCTGGTGATTCTCCCTCGCGCTCAGACTGTGGCGGCGTCTGGGCCACGGACATCGCCGCGGAACCTAGCAAGAACAACCAGATAAGGAGCAGGGTCGGCAGTCTTATCGACCAGCTACCGGTGCTCTTCCCAAAAGTCATAAAAGTTGAACCAGTTGTCGGCTGCCAGGCGGCAGTAGTGTTCCAGGCGGTCGGCGTAGCGCTGAGTCCATTGCTGAGTCTCCTGGTCTCGATGCTGTCGGTCAATCGTCACCTCTTCGGCGAATAACTCGAAATGGACCTCGTAACGATTCCCTCCGCGGTAGAGCCCGAAGAAGAGAATGACCGGCACCTGTAAGATGCTCGCGAGCCACATGGTTCTGGCAGGGAATCGTGCCAGCTTGCCGAAAAACGTGCAGGGCGTGGCCTGATCCTGCTTTAGAAGACGATCCGCGAGAATGCCCACCACCCCTCCACGGTCCAGACATTCCTTGACTTGCAGCATCGTGTTCGGGGAGCCAGCCTGGATCACCGCATCGGCGACCGTTGGATTTAAGTCGCGGAGAAGGTCACGGATCATCGGTGTCGTCTGCTCGTACATCAGGACTTTGATTTCGACATCCTGTTGGGTCAGCCCAATGGCACGCACGATCTCGAAACTTCCCAGATGCGATCCGAGCAGGAGACATCCTTGGCCACGAGCCATGCGGGCTTTGAGCACGTCGAGTCCTCGTATATCGATGTCGAAGCGGCTGCCTTCTCCGGCGAGAAGGTAGACACGATCAAGGAGCGTCGACGCGAAACAATGATACTGTGTATACAGGTCACGCCAGCTGATCGGGCGTCCCAGCGCTCGAATCAAGTAGGGTCGGATGGAATGAGAGGCGTGCCACGAACACACCAGGTAATAGGCGCAGATCGGATAGAGCAAGGCGCGCGCGGCTGGACGTCCGACGGATAACGCCATCCAGATCATAAATCGCGACGCGATTCGGCTGCCGCGCTCCCGTTGGCGCAACCACCCCACACTCACGAATCACCCGTGGAACCATCGGCGACGAGGCGGTATCGCAGGCAGCCACTCGCAATGAGTCGAAGTCCAGTTGTGCAGGTGAACGCCATTTCCCTGTCGCCCTGTTGGTTCAACCTAATCGTGAGAGGCTCTCCAGGGCTCAGAGGCGACAGGAACTTTGCCGACGGCATACCCACAAACTCGATGGGCTCGTTGGCCATGTCGCGGATGACGTTCATGATCTCTCCCAGCATCACGACGCCAGGGACCACAGGATGGCCAGGAAAGTGCCCAGCCAAGGATGGATGGTTCACGTCGATTGTGACAGTCCGCTCAAGTTCCATGCCGCTCCTCGTTGTGAAGTTCGTGCAGCAGTTCAAGCAAGGCCTCTCTCGTGAGCTTGCCGGTCTCGTTACGGGGCAGATTGGGAACCAGGAAAAGTGGTCTGGGGAGAAACAGAGGATCAATGGCGGTTCGTAGCGCCGACAGCATGTGCTCGGCAGTCTTTCCAGGTGCCACCACGAAGGCGATCAGACGTGTGACTGAGGCTGTTGTTTCATCCGGGAGAAAGAACACGCCATCCTGCACCCCCTCGATTTCGTTCAGTTTCTGGGTGAGGTCGCTTAATGAGCCCCGGTGCCCACCGATGTTTACCAGGTCCGTGCCACGTCCATGCAACATGAACCGATGGGGCCCTTGCAGCGACACCAAATCGGGAAAGGGGATGGGCTCAGGCAAATAGGGCGCTTGCAAGGAACACCCAGCTGACTCCTGATGCAGCGTGATCCCATCCAACACGTGCCAGCTGTTCTCAACGACAGTCCGCCTTGTCGCGAGACTCCCGGCCTCCGTGAACCCGTACACCTCATAGACACTGGTGTGGAACAGGGTCTCGGCTTGTTTCGCCAACGAACTAGGAAGGGGTGCGGTCGCAGAGAGCATGCACTCCACGTGAGGCAGCCGCGAGCGCGCGGCGACACAAGCCCGGATGTGTAAAGGCGTGGTGACCAGCATGCGCGGTGAGGGCACTTCCTCCAAGGCTAACCGCACATCTTCAGGGAACAGCGGCCGTCCCACATAGAACGCCATCCCATGTTGAATGGGGAGCATAATGGAGGTTTCGAGCCCATACATGTGCTGGTGAGGCACGGTCGCGACAATGGTCATAGGATCGGCAGTCTTGAGTCCCAGCCGGGTTCCCGTACTCCGAGCGATTGCGACTAAGGAGCCCCAGGTTTTGGCGTGTGGATGAGGGCTCCCCGTGCTGCCTGACGTAAAGGCCACCACGGCTGGGTGGTCAAGGGGGATCTGGGGGACCTTCGCCGTGTCGGTTGGACTCCCTGTACCCTTTGGGATCTGATAAGAGGGAAGGTGTTCGACGGTTTCAGTGCTATCGACAAGGCAATAGCTGGCGCCATAATCTCGAGCGATCTGGGCCAAGGCGCTCGGCGTACGACTCGGAGGAAGCAGCGTGGTCTGTCCTCGGACCAATGCCGCGGCGAACCCGACGAGAAACCGATAGCGGTCATAAGCCAGATTCAAGACCGTGGGTTTTTCAGGAAGCAGGTCAGCGAGGGCTCCCACATCCGAAAGAAAGTGGCCATAGGTAATCGAGTGAGCGTGCTCCCAGGCTAACACTCTGTCGGGGTGGTAGGGGCCGAGCAACGCGGCGGTGTTCATAAAGCTACAGGCTGCTATTTCGTGCGATGCGTCTCGATCGACTGACAGAGCGAACGGAGTGAGGCGAAGGTGGCGACAGCGTCTTGATCGTCTGAACGGATCTGATACCCATAGGATTGAGAGATCGCGAGAGACAGTTCGAGCGCGTCAATCGAATCAAGGCCCAGGCCGTCACCGAAGAGAGGTGCCTCCGGCCGAATCTGTGCCGGCTCAACCTTGAGTGTGAGCGTCTGTACGATGAGTGTCGCAACTTCCGCTTCCAGAGGTGATACATCAGACACGAATCGGTTCCTCCCGTGCATGGGGTGGGCCATTTAGAAACCCTTGCGTCGAGCCATTCTTACCGATTCTTTCGGCACCCTGTCAACCAAATGATCCATGAGTTCCCTCCTCCCTGAGTGGGAAGACGGTCGCTGACGCCCTGCAACTTTCTTTGTGCCCTACCCCCAGTCGCTTGATTCGGAAGATGTCTTGGTCATTTGAGGGCAACATGCCTGTTGGTCTGTGGCGACCTTGGGGGCGAAACGCCATACCTATTCATTGACGCACCTATTTTTCAAATTAACAGGTACATCCTTGATAGTCTGGTCAAAATTGCTCATGGGGACCTGTCCTGAACGCTGGTCCCGGTTCCCATCTCAGTGAGGTCCTACCCGGCCTGCCATCTAGATTCTTCGCACTGAGCAATTTTGACCAGACTGTCATCCGTCTCGTTGGATAGAGTTGACCAAAGATTTTTCGCGATAGGACTGATAGAGTACGGCGTTGTAGCACACCTTCGATAAGTCAGGAACATTGTTGAGATTTCTTCGTATGCCGGGCCACGGCGAACGAGAAATTCTGTGCCTCCTCCGGTCTGGTGTGAATCAGCCGGTGGGCACGTTTTGCCAGGATCACCTGTCCAAGGGAGCGGTGCTGCCACTGTTCATTCCCGTCTCCTCGCCGGCGCTCGATCGTCTGTGTCGCATTAGCAGGATGCCCCAAAAGGCCGTCCAGCGGCGTTCTCGCTTCGCTCAGAGCCTCCACGTACCGTAAGGGTACGGCGTCGCCTCTTCGCTTGCTGCGGCCTTGCTGGACGGCCTTTTGGAGTATCCTGCTAGAGCCGCCACACTGGTTGCGCACTGGGTTGCGAAACTTCGTTTCGAAGAAAGGACCGAACACGTGAAGATCGGTAACAAGATCGTGCTCGGGAACGTGCTCCGTTTGAGGGAGAGCCTCGGCGGCATCGGCTTAGCAGAAAAGTACGCCGGCGACGAGCCACCGTTGCGTTCGGAGCTGTTCAGTGCCGACCAGATGAAACAGCATGGCAAGGCCTTGGCGGGCTTGCACACGTTGAGTCTGGGACCCGTTCCGGACCAGCTGCTGACCAGGCTGGCTCAGAACGAAAGCGTCCTGATTGGCGTCCGCGATCTGTTGGCGGAGGCGGTGAAGGCGAGCCGGCGGATTACGCCGGCCGGGGAATGGCTGCTCGATAATTTCTATCTCATCGAAGAGCAGATTCGCATGGCCAAGAGACACTTGCCCAAGGGGTACAGCCGGGAACTGCCTCGCTTATTGAATGGCCCATCGGCTGGGCTTCCGCGCGTGTATGACATTGCACTTGAGACGATCTCACATGGCGATGGACGAGTCGATCCTGACAGTCTCACGAGTTTCGTCGCCGCCTACCAGGCAGTTACCGGTCTCAGGTTAGGCGAATTGTGGGCCATTCCTATCATGCTACGCCTGGCGCTGATCGAGAATCTCCGGCGAGCTGGCGCCCGGATGGCCGCCCACAGGGTCGACCGCAATCGGGCCGACTATTGGGCGGATAAGATGATGGAGATCGCAGAGAAGGATCCGAAGAGTCTGATTTTGGTGATCGCGGACATGGCGCGGTCGAACCCGCCGATGGCCAGTGCGTTTGTGGCGGAGTTCGCGCGCCGGTTGCAGGGACAAAGCCCCGCCTTGGCCTTGCCGCTTACCTGGATCGAGCAGCGGCTCTCCGAGTCCGGCCTGACGATTGAGCAGTCGGTGCAATCGGAAAACCAAGAGCAGGCCGTCGATCAGGTCTCCATCAGCAACAGCATCGGCAGTCTCCGATTTCTTGGCGCGATGGACTGGCGCACGTTCGTTGAGACGATGAGCGTCGTCGAGCAGACGCTGCGTGAGGATCCCGCCTCAGCCTACGGCAAGATGGATTTTGCCACCCGCGATCGCTACCGCCATGTGGTGGAGAGGATCGCGAGGAGCAGCCGGCTTTCGGAACAGGAAGTGGCGCGCCACGCGATCCACCTGGCGCAGGAGGGGGCGAGCAGGAACGACGGCGACGGTCGAGAAGCCCATGTTGGTTTCTACCTGATCGACAAGGGCATGCCACAGCTCGAACGAACGGCGCAGGTGCGCCTCTCCACAGCCGAGGCGCTTCGGCGAAGGAGCGGCCGGCTTCCGTTGCCGCTCTATGTCGGCGCGATCGGCTTGTTGTCGATGCTCTTCACCGGCGGTTTACTGACACAGGTGTATGCCGAGGATGTGGAGGGGTGGGTCGTCGCGCTGGCCGCTCTCCTGACACTGCTGGGTACCAGTCAACTGGCGGTCGCGTTGGTCAACTGGCTTGCGACAGTGCTGGTGATGCCGCATGCGCTGCCGCGAATGGACTTCTCCAAAGGCATTCCATTGGGATCGCGCGCGCTGGTCGTGGTCCCGACGATGCTGAGTAGCGTTGAAAACATCGAGGAGCTAATCGAGGCGCTCGAAGTCCGGTTTTTGGCCAATCGGGACAACCACCTGCACTTCGGTTTGCTGACGGATTTTCGAGACGCGCAGGCGGAAACGCTTCCAGAAGACGAGCCCCTCTTGCTATTGGCCCAGAAGAGGATCGAAGAACTGAATGCAAAGTACAGAGAGGCGACCCGCGATGCATTCTTTCTGTTTCATCGCCCGCGCCGATGGAATCCTCAGGAGCGGGCGTGGATGGGATACGAGCGGAAACGAGGAAAACTTGCCGACTTAAACCACCTTCTGCGAGGCGGCTCACGGGATCCCTTCTCACTCATCGTCGGTGAGACGGCTGTGTTGTCGACCGTGAAATACGTGATCACCCTTGACACGGATACCCAATTGCCGCGCGATGCCGCGTGGCAGTTCGTGGGCGCGATGGCGCACCCGTTGAATCGTGCGCGGTACGACGAAACCCTGCAGCGGGTCTGCGACGGATACGGCATCCTGCAACCCCGCGTCGCCGTGAGCCTGCCTGGCACGAACCGGTCGCACTATGCGCGACTCAACGGGAGCGATCCAGGCATCGATCCCTATACGCGCGCCGTCTCCGATGTGTATCAGGATGTGTTCGGTGAAGGCTCGTTCATCGGTAAGGGGATCTATGAGGTGGATGCGTTCGAGCGCGCCCTCGCCGGACGACTTCCCGAGAACCGGATTCTCAGTCACGATCTTCTGGAAGGGTGCTACGCGCGGGCGGGCCTGTTGAGCGATGTGCAGTTATACGAGGAGTATCCTTCGTGCTACAGCGTGGACGTGAGTCGGCGGCACCGCTGGATTCGTGGGGATTGGCAGCTTGCAGGATGGCTGCTGCCGCGTGTTCCAGGTCCTGGCGCGCGGCGTCAGAAGAATCCGCTCTCTGGGCTGTCTCGATGGAAGCTCTTCGACAACCTTCGGCGTAGTCTCGTACCTTCAGCGTTGACCGTCCTGTTGCTGCTAGGCTGGACGGTCTTGTCACCGTTCTGGTTGTGGACCTTGGCGGTGATCGGCATCATCCTCATTCCTCCTGTGCTTGCCGGCATTCTGGATCTGTGTCAGAAGCCGGAGGATGTGTTGCTGAGGCAGCATGTCGCCGCCGCGCGACGCACGGCTGTCCGGCATGTCATTCAGGCCGTGTTGACGGTCGCGTGCCTTCCCTACGAGGCATTTTTTAGTCTAGATGCGATTGTGCGCACGGCTTGGCGGATGGTGGTCACGCATACACGCCTGCTCGAATGGAATCCGTCAAGCGACCAGGGTCGCGATCGCCGCACCAACCTCGTCGCGTTCTGCCGGATGATGTGGATCGGGCCCGTTCTTGCCCTTACCGCGGCGATCTATCTGATGCTGTCGGAGCCGGTCGCGTTCGTCGTGGCCATGCCCATTTTGGGGCTCTGGTTCGCTTCCCCTGCGATCGCGTGGTGGATCAGCCTGCCGCTCACTCGGCGCGTAGCAAATCTGACGACCGACCAAACCATCTTTCTCCGGAAGCTTGCTCGAAAGACCTGGGCGTTCTTCGAGCAGTTCGTCGGTTCGGACGATCATTGGCTTCCACCGGATAACTATCAGGAGCATCCCGTTGCGACGGTCGCGCATCGCACGTCGCCGACCAATATGGGCCTCGCGCTGCTCGCAAACTTGTCCGCGTACGACTTCGGCTACCTGTCGGCCGGACAACTCATCGAACGCA
>CXWL01029648.1_pt1 | contig 28814 bp, 27 predicted proteins | sample 590931 | NCBI WGS metagenome assembly CXWL01 (sample SAMEA3498368, study PRJEB10139) | groundwater metagenome | biome: water well; material: biofilm material | place: Germany | collected 2015-04-27 | reverse complement strand
GCCTTCGACAGCGGCGGTGCCGGCGACAAGCTGATCGTTCTGCTGCATGGCTTGGGCGCGACGCGCCGCGTCTGGCAGCCGATGCTCGACGCCAACCGGTGGCGCGGCAGCTGGATCGCGCCCGATTTGCGCGGCCACGGCGCCTCTCCACATGCCGAAAGCTACGCGCTCGCCGATTTCGCAGCCGACGTCGCGGACGTCGTTCGAACGTCGGGCTCGTGGCGCGAGATTGTTGTCGCCGGTCATTCGATGGGCGGCGCCGTCGCGCTCACCTTGGCCTCGGGCACGTTTGGCTTCACGCCGGCGTGCGCTTTCGCTATCGGCATCAAAGTCGCATGGAGCGACGAAGAACTGTCACGTATGCGCGACCTCGCTGCTGCGCCCACGCGACGCTTCGCAACAAAGGACGAAGCGATCGACCGCTACCTGAAGGTTGCGGGCCTCGCAGGGCTGGTCGCCAAAGAATCGGCGGCGGCAGCCGCGGGCGTAGCATCCGACGGCAATGGCTGGCGCGTCGCTTGCGATCCGCGCACGATGTCGGTCGGCGCCCCGCCGATGCGCGTATTGATCGAGACAGCCTGCGCGCCGATCCATCTCGCTCGCGGCGAAGCAGACCGTCTGGTGACGCTCGAACAACTGCGCGCTTACGACGCCGAAGCCGCAGACCTGAAGGGTTCCGGCCATAACGCGATGGTCGAGGGCCCGAGCGCCGCTTGGGATTGGATCGAAAGCCACCTCAAATGAGCGGTGCCGATCTCGCCCGTAGTTTCGACCTGAAGAACCTGCCGGACACCTTCTACGACGACCCATTCCCAACCTACCGCGCCCTACGCGAGCGCGAACCGGTCAAGCGCTTACCCGACGGCGCCGTCTTCTTGAGCCGCTATGCCGACGTGCTGGCCGTCTATCAAGACACGGCAACGTTCTCGTCCGACAAGAAGGCCGAGTTCGGACCGAAGTTCGGCACCGCCTCGCGCCTATTTCGTCACCACACGACAAGTCTCGTCTTCAACGACGCGCCGTACCACACGCGCGTGCGGCGCTCGATCATGGGCGCACTCGTTCCGAAAGCGTTGGCGCCGCTCGAACCGAAGCTCGACCGACTCGTCGACAGACTTCTCGATGAGGCAGCAGCCAAAGGGTCGATCGACGCCACCGCCGAGTTCGCGGGCGCCATTCCGATCGAGGTGATCGGCGACCTGCTCGCGATCCCCATGGCCGATCGTGCGCCGCTGCGCGACTGGTCGCTTGCGATCCTGGGCGCCCTCGAACCCGTGCTCGCAAGCGATGGCTTCGCGCGCGGCGAACAAGCATTGAGCGATTTCCACGCCTATCTCGATATTCTCATCGACGAACGCCGCCAGCACCCCGGCGATCCCGACCATGATGTCTTAACCCGACTGCTCCAAAGCGAAGGCGAACCGCTGTCCGGCCCCGAACTCGCCGAGAACTGCGTCTTTCTTTTGAACGCGGGCCACGAGACGACCACGAACCTGATCGGCAACGCGATCGAACTGTTCGCCCGATTCCGCGATGAGCGCGCACGCATTCTGGCAAACGAAACGCTACTCCGCCCTGCGATCGAAGAAGTGCTGCGCTACGAAAGCTCGAACCAGCTCGGCAACCGCATCACCACCCGCGCAACCGAGGTCGGCGGCATCACGCTTGGCCCTGGCACCTTTGCGACACTTGGTATCGGCGCGGCAAATCGCGACCCAACCGAATTCGCCGACGCCGAGCGCTTCGACATCGCACGAACCCCGAACCGTCATCTGGCATTCGCGGCCGGGCCGCACCAATGCGCCGGCATGAACCTGGCGCGCATGGAAAGCCGCATCGCGCTGAGCAAGTGGTTGAAGCGCTTCCCGAACTACGAACTGACAGGGCGCCCGAAGCGCAACCGCCGCGCCCGCTTCCGCGGCTTCGCGGCGCTAGCCGTCGCCGTGCACTGACACGAGCGCCTTGGCGAACCGAACGACCTCGCCGTCGTCGCGGAAGCCCGCGACATTCATCCGGCCGGAACTCACAATGTAAACCGCGTGTTCGTCTTTGAGGCGCGCCACCGCTTCCGGCGTGATCTGAATCTGGCTGAACATGCCGCGCTGCTGGGCAACCGCGGCAAGCCGCGGATTGAGCGCCGCGAGTCGGGCGCGGTTGTTCAGAATGCGCCCCCGCATGTCGTCGAGTTCCGCCGTCCAATCACGCGTGAGTTCGCCCGATTGCAGCACCAACCGCACCACGGCCGCGCCATGATCGGACGGCATCGACCAGTTCGCACGCGCCAGTGCCAGCGCTTGCGTATAGGCGGCATTCGCCGCGCGACCATTACCGGCCACGATGAACAACGCGCCGACGCGTTCGCGATACACGCCGAAATTCTTGTCGCTCGCATAGCCGATCAGCGCTTCGTCGACATGATCGAGCACGAGGCGAAGGCCAGCGCCGTCCTCGTCCAGCCCCTCACCTAAGCCCTGATAGGCAAAGTCGAAGTATGGCACGAGCCCGCGCTTTGCCAGCGTCTCCGCAATCGTGCGCCACTGCCCGAGCGTGTAGTCGGCGCCGGTCGGGTTGTGACAGCACGCTTGCAGCAACACGATGTCGCCGGTGTCGGCGCGGGCAAGTGCCCCCATCGTCTCGTCGAACAGCTGCGTTTGCGAAGTCCTGTCGAAATGCTTGAACCCTTCGACCGCAAGCCGCGCTGCATTGAATAGGGGCCGGTGGTTCGGCCAGGTTGGCTCGCCGAGCCAAACCTTCGCGCGCGGCCTGACGGTCGCGATAAGCTCGGCCCCGAGGCGCAGCGCCCCGGTACCGCCCGGTGTCTGCAAGCCCACGATCCGCTCGCTTTGCGCGAACGTCTGGCCGAACACGATCGGCTTCAGCAATTCGACGAAGACCGGATCGCCTTCGCTTCCCATGTAACCCTTTGTGATCTGCGTCTCGAGCAGGATGCGCTCGGCCGCCTTCACCGCCCGCATCACCGGCGTGATTCCGCTCGCATCGCGATACATACCAACGCCGAGGTCGATCTTGCCCGAGCGCGGATCGTTGCGGAACTCCGCCATCAGCGCAAGCAGCGGGTCTTGCGCCTGCGTCTTCAGCCCGCCGAACAACGAGGGCGTCACGGCTTGAATCTGCGGGTGTGCCATTCTTCTTGCTCCTAGCTCGCCCATGTCTCCAGCGTCTCGACGAACCGCGTCAACCATGCGTTCGTTTGAAACGCATCGATCACGCGATGATCGATCGTGAGCGACACGTAGGCCATCGGGCGGATTTCTATCTTATCAACTCCGCCCGCTTCGCGCACCACCGCGCGCTTTTGAAGCTTACCCACACCTAAGATCGCCGACTGCGGCTGGTTGATGATGATCGGCGACGCAATAAGCGACCCTGAAACGCCGTGGTTCGAGATCGAAAATGTCCCGTCGCGCACGTCCGCTGGCGAAAGCTTTCCCGACCGCGCGCGTTCGGTGAGATCGGTCAGCTGCTTCGCAACCTCGAGCAGCGACAATGTCTGCGCCTTGTGGATGACCGGAACGATTAACCCCTTCTCGCCCAAGGCCGTGCCGATACCGATGTTGACGTCATCAAAGGTCTCCGTGCGGTCGTCGAACCAGCGCCCGTTCACGGCAGGCGCCACCTTCATCGCCGCCACGCACGCTGCAACAAAGTACGCCGTGAACGTCAGATTGGCGCCCGCCTTTTCGAACGCGGTCTTGTGCGCGTTCCGGTGCGCGATGATGGCGGAGAAGTCGGCTTCGAACACGGCCGTCACATGCGGCGCCGTGCGCACGGATTGCGAAAGATGCTCAGCAATCCGCTTGCGCATCGAATCGTGCAGCACGCGCGTGACACCTTGAGGGGCCGGCCCCGCCGACACCTTCGCCCGCTCATCGACGAATGCCTGAATGTCTTCCCGCGTCAGACGATCGACGCTGACCGGAACGTCGCCCGCCTCGAGGCCATGCTCCGCGAGCATCCGGCGAATGCCAGGCGGTAGTTGATCGCTCGCGCCACGCGGCTGCACCTTTACAGGTCGCGCTGCTGTCTTCGGTGCGGATTTGGCATCTTGAGCGCCAGCACCGCTCGCGATGCGCCCAAGCACCGTGCCCGGCTCCACCTCGGAGCCCTCAGTGAGCAGTATCTCCGACAGATCCCCCTCCGCAGTCGCCGCAATCTCGACCGCAACCTTGTCGGTTTCGATTTCGACGACGGGATCGTTGACGCGCACCGTCTCGCCAACCTTCTTCAGCCAATTCTTGACGACCGCCGTCGTGCCTTCCTGCTCGGCAGGAACGATAATATCGGCCATCAGAACCCCACCAACGCTTCGATCTTGGCGCGAATGCCGTCCACCGACGGCAGCGCCCATTCCATCAGCGCGGGATTGTGCGGGCTCGGAATGTCGGGCATCGCAAGGCGCGAAATCGGCGCATCGAGATCGAGGAACGCATGCTCCGCGACGACCGCCCCAATCTCTGCACCGAACCCCGCCGTAATCAAATCCTCGTGCACGATGAGGCAGCGCCGCGTGCGCTTCACCGACGCAAGCACAGCCTCGCGGTCCCAAGGCACCAACGTACGCAAATCAATGATCTCGACCGAATGCCCCTCCGCCGCTTCCTCGCAACGCTCCACCATCGCGCCCCAGGTGACGATCGTGAGATCATGGCCCTCGCGCACGATGCGCGCCTGCCCAAACGAAAGCGCGAAGTCGTCGCCGGGATAGGGCCTGCGCGCTGAGGCCGCGTCGAGCATCGCGCGGTGCTCGAAGAACATCACCGGGTCGTTGCCCCGCAACGCCGTGCGCAGCAACCCGACCGCGTCTTCCGCGTTCGACGGCACGGCGACCTTCCAGCCCGGCGTATGCACGTATTGCACCTCGTTCGTCTGGCTGTGCCACGGATCGCCGCATTTGAAGAACCCGATCGGCATGCGCACGACCATTGGCGCCGCGAACCTGTTGTTCGTTCGCCAACGCATCGTTCCGCAGTCGTTGATCTGCTCCGTCGCCGGATCGGCGTATTTGCGGAATTGAATTTCCGGCACTGGCATCAGCCCGGCGAGCGACATCCCGACGGCACGCCCGATGATCCCTTCTTCGGAGAGCGACGTGTCGAACACGCGCGCGAGGCCGAACTTCTCTTGCAACCCCAACGTCACTGCATGCACGCCGCCCTTCGGGCCCACATCCTCGCCGAATACGACGACGCGCAGATTGATGCTGAGTTCCTGCTCCAGCGTTCGCCGGATCGCCGTCACCATATTGATGCGCTGCCCCGCGCCCTGCGCCGTCGATGTCGTGCGCGGCGAAACATAGCCGTGCGTGGCTTGCCCACCCATCGCCTGCATCTCGCCCTCGGAGAAGACATGCCGCGCCGTCCGCGCGAGATCCGCGACCGGCCGTGCCTCCGCCTCGCGCTGCGCAGATTCGACCGCACCTTTCGCGTCGGCGGCGATACGCTCCCACGCCGCGGCGTCGATCACGGTCGGCACCAAGTGCTCTCGCAATTTCGGCAACGGATCGCGCGCCTTCTCGGCCGCGATCGTGTCGGCGGACTTGTAAGTCTGCGTGTCTTGAAACGAATGCCCTTCAAGCCGCGGCACGGCAAGCCGAAGCAACGCGGGGCCACGACGTTCGCGCACGTGGCGCACCGCGTCCTTGATCAGCGCGCCGGCTTCCGCGGGGTCCGTGCCGTCGCCCGCGATCACCGAAAGTTGTTTGAAGGCCTTCAAGTTTGCCGCAATGTCGCCGCCCGGTGTCTGCAGCGAACCCGGCACTGAAATGCCGTAGCCGTTGTCTTCGATGTAGAACAGCATCGGCAGCTGCAACACCGCGGCCATATTGAGTGACGCCCAAAACCCGTTCGTCGCCACCGATCCGTCGCCGCCAAGCGCGACCGCGATCGCACCGTCGCAAGCGCGATCCTTCAGCACTGTGCGCCGGTACTCGAGCGCCTGCGCCCAACCGGCGGTCGGCGTGTACTGCGCCCCCACGCCACCGCACATCGGCAGCGCCGAGGGACCATTGCTGTTGGGATAGTTGAACACCGCCCCGATATCGCGCCCATCGGAGTATCCGCCCGCACGCGCCATCGACGAGCCCAACGCATCCGCAATCGAAACCCCGAGCGCAAGCAAGATCGGCCGCGAACGATAGTACCCGCAAATCGCATCGTTCCTGTTCGTGAGCTGCAGCCCGAGAAGAACCTGCGCCACGTCATGACCGCGCGCGGAAAATTGGTAGAAAATCTTGCGTTCCGGCACGAGCTTCGTTTCTTCGAGCTCGTCGAGCGCCCGCGACGCATGCGTCAGCCATGCGACGCGCCGCCAATCGACCTCGCCGTCAACGCGGTTTTCGGATGTGCCGGTGCGCTTCGGCATCGCGATGGACATCGAAGGACTTTCTCAGTGGATCGACAAGGGTTGCGGAAGCCCTATTAATAAACCGAATGGACGGTCAATTTTCAACCGCTATAGTGCGCGTGACATGGCGCGCACACAGGCTGAAGACTACGAGGAACGCCGCGGCGAAATCGTCGCGAAGGCCGCCGCACTATTCGCCGACCAGGGCTTTCACGGGACATCGATCAGCGAAGTGGCGGAAGCCTGCGGTACGTCGAAGTCGCTGCTCTATCACTATTACGCCTCGAAAGAGGACATCCTGTTCGACGCGATGCACGATCACGTGAAGGCGCTGCTTGACGCTGCCGAAGAGATCGCCGCAAAGAACGTCGCGCCCGACGAAAAGCTGCGCACGCTAACGCGCCGCTTTATGCAACTTTACTTGGGCGCCGCCAACCGCCAACGCGTGCTCGTCAACGAACTTCGCCACCTGCGCGACGCACAGCGCAAGACGATTGTCGCCATTCAGCGCCGCCTCATCGATATCGTCGAAGAAATGCTGGTCGCGCTCCGGCCGGACCTCGCCCGCCAACCGGCGCTGAGACGCCCCGCAACGATGCTCTATTTCGGCATGATCAACTGGATGCACACCTGGCTCGACCCTGCTGGCCGCGCCAAGCCGGCGCGGATCGCCGATCTCACCGTCAACACGTTCATCGAAGGCCTACGCAAAGGCGCCCTACCCTCGTAATCCTCGAAGGAGTCCCATGCCCCGCCAAACCCGCACGCTCTGTACCGACATCTATTTCGGCGAAGGCCCGCGCTGGCAGGACGGACGGCTGTGGTTCTCGGATTTTTTTGCTCACGCAGTGAAGTCGGTTTCGTTGAACGGCGACATCCGCACGGAATTCAAACTCGACGATCGTCCGTCCGGTTTGGGATGGATGCCGAACGGCGACATGCTGATCGTCTCCATGGAAAAGCGAAAAGTCCTGCGCCGTACGCCGGCAGGCCAAATGAGCGTGCACGCGGACTTAAACACGATCGCGACCTGGTATTGCAATGACATGGTCGTGGACGGAGCGGGCCGTGCCTATGTCGGCAATTTCGGCTTTGACCTCGACACGGAACTCACGAAGCGAGGGCCGGAAAGCGTCATCGCCGACCATACCGCGGCAAAACTCGCGCTCGTTCAAACCGATGGCACGGCCGGCGTCGCGGCCGGCGATATGCACTTCCCGAACGGAACAGTGATCACGCCGGATGGCAAGACGCTGATCATCGGCGAAACCCTCGGCGGCTGCCTCACGGCCTTCGACATCGGCGCGAACGGCGCGCTTTCGGGCCGCCGCGAATGGGCCTCGCTTTGGCCGCGCATCCCTGATGGCATTTGCTTGGACGCCGAAGGCGCGATTTGGGTCGCTAACCCTCTTGGCCCGGAGTGCTATCGCGTCGCGCAAGGCGGCAAAGTCATCGAGGTCATCGCGACCGAAGTGCCGTGCTACGCTTGCATGCTTGGCGGGGAAGACGGCAAGACGCTTTTCATGCTTACTGCTCCAAGCTCGCTCCCCCACGAAGTGGCGCACGAGCCGAAAGGGAAGATCCTTATCGCCACCGTCGACGCGCCGCACGCAGGAAGGCCTTAAACGCGGCAGCTTTAGCGCGTATAGTACTCATTGAAAGCGGGGCTAATGCCGACCTACATCGACATCCATGACATCACCGGCCTGTCGGCGGACGACATCGCCAAGGCCCACGAGCGCGATTTGGCGACACAAGGCCAACACGGGGTCGATTACGTCAAATACTGGATAAACCAGAAGCAAGGGAAACTCTACTGCCTCTGCAACGCTCCGAATGCCGAGGCGGCCGATCGCGTGCACCACGAGGCTCACGGCTTCCGCGCGACGCGCATTCTAGAAGTCACGGACGAACTAGCCGACGCCTTCATGGGCGACGCACCCGTGAACACCGTTGGCGCGTCACTTCTTCCCGGCTCGAACGAGCACGATCCCGGCACCCGGACCATCATGTTCACCGACATCGTCGAATCGACGAGCATGACGCAGCGCCTGGGCGACGAGAGCGCCTTCGCTCTGCTGGAGGTGCATGACCGTATCGTCCGCGAATATGTGTCCAATGGCAAAGGACGCGAGGTGAAGCATACCGGCGACGGCATCATGGCGGTGTTCCCATCGGCAACCTCCACCGTTCGTTGCGCGATGGACGTGCAGCAGGCACTGGCGCGCCACCGTCATGCAAACCCCGACCAGCCGCTGTTCGTTCGTGTGGGCGTCGCCTCGGGCGAGCCGATCGAACGCGCGAATGATCTGTTCGGGTCGACCGTGCAACTCGCCGCCCGCCTCTGCTCTCACGCTGCCCCCGGCCAGATCCTGGTCTCAAACGCGGTCGCGGAACTGTGCATCGGCAAGGCGCTGCCGCTGAAAGACATGGGCCGCGTTGCGCTCAAAGGGTTCGAGCAACCCGTGCACGCTCACGCGGTCCTCGTGGCGATTTAGGCGCCGCACGCTTTTCACAACTCAAGCCACCGGAACGCGCGCGCGACGAACGCCGCGCCATTTTCTGTCACGGGTGTGCCGTGCGCCATGAGCACCCTCTCAGCCGGCCACGCCACGATGCGCTGAACCGCAGCACGCGCGGCTCTGCGATTGGTGAAGCCCAAGCGAAACTTTTGCGGCACCGCCGGCTCAGCTTCCGTCATCCGGTCGAGCCGCGCCACGATTGCACGCCAACCTTTGAACCAGCCCTTTGGGAATTGTTGGATTAAGTCCGTGAACAACACCGTACGGCTCGCGCGATGGAAGAACACGGCCTCCGTCGTGATCGCATTGTGCATCAGCACCTGATCGATGTCGCCCGCCCATCCCGCTTCCGGCACCGCGCCAAGTTCGCCGTCGAACCGAAGGTCGATCCTCCGCGCGGCCAATCCCGGCGCCGCAAACACCAGAGCCGCCGGATAGGCGCTCCGCCATTCGCCGAGAGACAAATGATGCAGCGAATTCGGCGCGACGACGAACCGGACAGACCCGAGTGCCGCCACCGCCGTCCGCAACCCCTCCGAAAGCGCAACCGGCGACCAAACGAAGAGCCCGCCGTCCGCCAACCGGATCACCGCCATCCGCGTGGGATAGCGAAATCCCGCGACCGAAACGATGTCTCCGTCTGCGATCCAGATGCCGGTCGCGAACTCTTTCAGCAAAGATCCTTTCAATACGCCCACTCTCCTGACTCAGAATTGAGGGATGCCTTCGCGGATCGCGTTCGAGAATGCAGCGCCCGTCAGGTCTTGGTCGAGCGCCGCGCGGACGCGAGGCATGATGTGCCCTGCCTCGCGCAGGTTTTCGATGCGCCGCGAGCTGTCGAGCAGCTTTAGATCGTAGAGAAACTCGGGCAAGTAACCCGAGGCAAAAAGGCGCCAATCAGTCGGCGCGCCGAGACCCATAGCATGGGTAAACATCCAGACTTCGGTCGTGCAGTTTTCGGTCAGCGTGTTGTAGAACTCCGGCTTGGCGGCGTGTTCGTTTGCAGCCTCGAGGAGCGCGATAAGCAGTTTGCCGGCCTCACCCGGCGTGGCGCGAGTGTGAAAGAGTTGGATGTCTTCCTTCGGGAAGTAGACGCGCCAGCCGTAGAAGTCGCGCTCGTCACCAGCGAGGATCGAAAGCTCGTAAGCTTTGAAGAAGCCCGCGACGGGCGAGTAGCTCTCATCGGTCTCTTTTCGAATTTCGACGGAGAGCGAGAGCGCCTCTCCGCTCTGCCACACAAAGCTGAAATAGGTGTGCGCGATGCGCGGTCCCTTCCAATAGAGCGAAAGCACGTCGACGGACTTAATCTCGGCAAGGCTATAGTGGCGCGTCTCCCAGCGTTCGTCGGCGGTCTTGGGACCGGTCCAGTTGAAGTTGCGGACATTCTCGATCGTGAGCGCGTCGCCGTCGCGCTTGTAGGTAAGCAGGCGCGCCATCTCTGGCGACCAGACGCGGTCGTTCGAAGGCTTGATGAGGATGAACAAAATCAGGATCGTGGCGAACGGCGCGGCGAACGACGCAAGCGCCCGCCAATCCTTGCGACGCACATAGGCAGCAATGCAAACGAGCGAGAACGCGAACCACGCCAGCGCCAAGGTGCCGTCAATCAGTTTGCTTGTTGGTGCGTGGTACCAGATGACGCCGGCCGCGAACGCGGCACACGCCACGAGCGCCGAAATCAGCAGACCGCGAAGCACCCGCAGCCAAGAGCTTTGAATGAGTTCCAGGGTCGGCCTTTCAATCGGGCAGCCAGTGCACGAAGAAGCTTGCATACCAGATGGGCCCTTGGGGGCGCCGCAAATTTCAAGTTCGCCGCACAATCCCTGCAAGCAAACTGATCAAAAACAAGACCAAAAAGATGAAGAACAACAATCGTGCGATCTCGACCGAGATCACGGCGATACCGCCAAACCCAAGGACGCCGGCGACGATGGCGACGACCAAGAATATCAATGCCCATTGCAGCACGACCCGCCTGCCTTTCAGCCGTTTAATTCGGCCGACAGACAACGCCCAACCCAAGACCCGGTTCCCTGCTCGAACTCCGTGGAACAAAACCAGGGGCTCGCACGTTGTTTGACAGAACGGCAAATTTGGAGGCTAACCCATGGTGGCGCTCGCGGGTGCAGCACTTTGGCTGGCAGTTTGCGTATCCTTCGCGGTGTCGGCCGCGATCATTGGGATGCCGCCACAAACCATCGTTTACACAGTTGTCATGGCATCTCTCAATTTCGCGGCAATCGTGGGCGCGATCAGCGTTGCAGTGTTGCTCCGAACGCCGGCCAAGTACGATGCGGATGAGCAGTACCACTGAACGCTCATCCCGGCGCCGGCGTGGATGAAACTGATGAGAACGTTCCCCAGGAGCGCCATGATATTGCATCCGCCGAAGCGCATCGGTAACCGGGAGTATCCGGGGCTCGCCAATTTCGCTACCGTCGATCGCGAATGGCTAGAGGATGAGGCTTGTCGCTGACATATCGCGAATTCAACGCATTCTGCGGCAGCCTTCCGGCGACGACCTATGTCGTGCAGTGGGGCGGAGCGCATGTGTGGAAGGTTGGAGGGAAAGTCTTTGCGATCGGCGGATGGGAGCGGGGCCGGCATCCGGGGATCACGTTCAAGGTATCCGACATCGGATGGGAAATGCTTCGCGAGGCTGCGGGTTGCAGGCCGGCGCCGTACCTAGCGTCGCGCGGGATGAAGTGGATCCAGGACTATGACCGCGGCCTCAGCAAGGCGGAGTTGAAGCAGTATCTGAAGGGCTCGCATGCATTGGTTACGACCGGACTCGGCAGGAAGAAGCGGGCGGAGCTCGGGCTCTAAAGCGCCGCGCTGTTCTTTCTCCCATCGGCCGAGGTGCAACCCAACCAGCGTAGCGGCGTCCGTATAGGAAAAAGCAAGACGGCATGACAGTATGCGATTTCCAATCGCGGGAGCGTCGCATGCGCCAATTCCTATTGATCGTCGGCGTGCTCGCCGTCTTAGGAACGGCTCACGCCGCACCGGTCTGGTCGGGTCCCGGGTGGTATCAGGTCGAGTTCTCGCCCGGTGGTTATCGCCTCATTGCCGGCCCGTTCGGCGACGCCGGCGCGTGCGAGGCAAGCTTGCCCGGAGACGGCGAAGAAGAGGAATACGACTGCAAGAATCTCTCGGAGAAGCCGTCGGGCTCGCAGTGGTGGGGAGCGGACTTTCCAGGCACGTGATAGCCAAACGCGCGAGTTCGTGACATGTCCCCAGAACTACTGCGGCTCGTAAAGTTGCTGTCGGATCGAACACGCATGGGGGAACCGGAATGATTGCACTGCCTGCCACATCGACTGTCGCGGCTACGCTCGCGATCATAATGTTTCGCTTGACGCTGCAGGTATCGATGCTCCGCCTGGGCCTCGGCAGCGAAGGGCGCCCAAGACCAATCGTGCAGCCAAAGCCTTTCATGACGATGCATCCTCGCGGCGGCCGACGGCATAGGGGCCTGCGTCGTCGCGAAGCGGCTGGACTAGCATGCGATCAAGCCAGAGATCGCGCGGCTCTCTGAATTGCGCGATACCGATCGTCATGGCGTCATGCCCGGCCGCCGGCTGCGCGCGGTAGGTGCCGAAAAGAAAATCCCACCACGGAAGATTGAAGCCGAAATTGCTGTTCGTCTCGCGCGGTTCGATCGAGTGATGCACCCGGTGCATATCCGGCGTCACCAAGAACCGGCGAAGCACGGCATCAACGCCGGGTGGGAGCCGCCAGTTCGCGTGGTTGAACATCGCCGTTGCGTTCAGCAGCACTTCGAAGATGAGAACGGCAACAGCCGGTGCGCCGAGCGCGGTGATGACGGTGAGCTTGATGACCATCGACACCGCTATTTCGAGGGGGTGAAAGCGCGCGCCCGTGGTGACATCGAAGTCGAGATCGGCGTGGTGCATGCGATGCAGACGCCACAGCAGCGGAACGGCGTGAAACATCACATGTTGAAGATAGACCGTAAGATCGAGGATCAAGACGGCGGTCACGACGGCGGCAAGCTCGGGCAGACCCAGCCACGGAATGAGTCCGATTCCGCGACCCTCAAGAATAAGGGCAACGCCGACCGCCGCCGTGGGAAATACGACACGCACAAGCCCCGTGTTCAGGAACGTTATGCCCAGATTGTTCGGCCAACGAATCCATCGACTTACTGCGCGCGCGCGGCACGGAAAAATGGCTTCAAGTAGCGCGACGCCCGCAAACACAAGGGTGAATGCGGCCAAGCGGATGGCGGGCTCGTTGGTCAGAAGAAAGTCGCGCATGGGGCCGATTGACAATCGCGATGGAGCTGATGCTCCGCAGCGCGGCGCCAAACTTGTGGCGCCTTGCGAGCAACGCAAGGATACGACGAAAGAATGGCGCACCCGAAAGGATTCGAACCTCTGACCCCCAGATTCGTAGTCTGGTGCTCTATCCAGCTGAGCTACGGGTGCCCAAGAGCGCCGATCGATTGACCGCAGACAGGCCACCAGCGCTTAAGAAGGCGCGGAACTTAGGGCAAGCGCCCCTTCGCACGCAAGAGACGAAAGAGCGAACCACGGCGGATCGTCGCGGGCGAAAACCTGCCGTTTCCTCAGCCTTGCAAGCCTTGGCGCCTGACGTATTGTCCCGCTTCGGTCGCGCAAAGCCAGTCGCGGGGATGAACCAAGATGTTGCCACGTCACGGAGCACGAGCGCTTGGCCTCGCAGGCATGAGTGTTGCGCTCGCCGCCTGCTCGACGATGACGGGCACGCTGTTTCCGGAGAAGCCGCCCAACCCAACGGCAGTCTCCGCAACCGTACTGCCGCAATCGGGCACGTCGTTCTTCACGCCCGTGCCGATCGCGCCGGCGACTTCCTCGGGCACGCCGCAGGGTGAGCGCGTTGCGCTGCTGCGCAGCCGGCTGATCGCGATCCAGGGCGAGATCTCGGCGCGCAACGCCAGCCTCTCCGAAATCCGCCAGCGCCTCGCAAGCGACGGCGCGCTCTACCGCATCGCCAAGAACGAAATCATAGTAAGCCCCGCGCCGCCGCCGGCCGCACTGCAAAAGGCGCAAGCAGCTATCGATCGGCTGAACGCCGGCACCACCGCGCTCGACGGCGAGATGCGTGTCTTCGCCAAGGGCGCGGCTGAAGCGAACAAGCTGATGAACGAAAGCGCCGCGATCAAGGACGGTACCGAAGAAGACCAGAACCAGCTGAATACGCTGCGCGGCCAAGTCGGCCATACGGCGAACCAACTCGACCGGCTCGTCAACGAAATCTCAAACGAATGGGCGTTGCAGTCGGCGTTCCTCGCGAAAGAACGCGCGGCGTTGGCAACATTGAACACCGGTTCGCCGGCAACGACCGTCGGTGTCGGCACGACAGGCGCGCCGGGTTCGGCGAGCGCCGCGTTGTTGTCACAACCCGCGTTCGTCACCATCAAGTTCGATCGCCCGAACGTCAGCTATCGCGACGCGCTCGCCCAAGCGGTCTCGGCCGCCAAGCGCCGCAACCCGGCGACCGCTTTCGACATCGTCGGGATCACTGCCGGCCGCGCCGTCGCTCCCGAAGCGACCGCCCGCGCGCAGGAAGTAGCGAACACGCTCTCGACGCTCGGCGTCGACGCCGCGAAGATCCGACTGCTGACTGCGTTCAACTCGACGGCACAAGCCCACGAAGTTCGTATCTACGCGCGCTGATCACTTACGCTCACCAAATCCTTTTGCGTGCACCGTGCGGTAAGCCTCCCACGGCCCCAGCGCGTTCGCCTCGAACACCGCCCGCCCGATCGCGCGCGCGACACAATCGGCGCCGATGGACCCGAGCAGCGACACCTGCATCAGCGCGGGCTCGCCGAGCAGCTTCGTCCCCGTCGCCATCACGAAGATAACGTCGCCGTCCACCGGCGTGTGCACGGGCCTGAGCGCGCGAGCGAAGCCGTCATGCGCCATGATCGCGATGCGTTTCGCTTGGGCGGGCGTAAGCTCGGCGTTCACCGCGACGACCGCGATCGTCGTGTTGCCGGCCGGAATTGGTGGCCGCTTGACGTCGTCGGGAAACGTCATTGGTACGCCGCCCACGCGCGGCGGCAGTTGCCCGCCCATCTCGCCGTCCTGCTCGAACGGCCAAGCCCACAAGGCCGATGTCCCCGGCATCACCGGCGACCCGAAGGAGTTCACGGCAACAATCGCGCCGACCTCGAACCCGTCCTCCGTCACCGCCGACGCCGAGCCGAGCCCGCCTTTGTATGCACCCGCGCGCCCGCCATATCCGGCACCGGCATTGCCGAGCTTGAACGTGGGCCCCTGCGTCTCGCAGGCTTTCAAAGCGAGCTTGCGGTAAGGCGGTTCCGCGCCCCAATTCTTGTTCCCGCCATTCGTAAGGTCGAACAGAATGGCCGCCGGCACGATCGGCGCCACCATTGGCGCGCCGACGAGCTTGTATCCGCGTCCCGCCTTCGCCACCCAATTCGTCACCGCGNNCCGCGCCCGCCGCGTCGAGGCCGTAGACCGACCCGCCCGACAGCACGATCGCATCCACCCCGACGTTCAGCCCTTCGGGCATCAGCGATTCGGTTTCCCGCGTTCCCGGCGCGCCGCCGCGCACGTCCACCGCACCGACCGCGCGCCCCTCCGCAAATATCACTGTTAAGCCGCTCATGGCCGTTGCATCTTCGGCGTTGCCGACCGCAATGCCGCGGACATCGGTGATGAGATTGCGCGAACCAGGACGAACCATGATGCCGACGCTAGCCTTCGCCCGCGCTCTGCGCAATTCGCTGTTCGCTGTAGCCGTGGCACTCGCCGCAACGGCAACGGCCGAGGCGTTGCCGCGCCGCCACGTCATCGTCGCCTCGCACAAGCTCGCAACCGACGCCGGCCTCGAGATGCTGCGCAAGGGCGGCAGCGCCGTGGACGCAGCGGTCGCCGCCCAAGCGGTCATGACCTTGGTGGAACCGCAATCCTCGGGCATCGGCGGCGGCACGTTCCTCGTCCTCTGGAACGCAAAGAAGAAGCGTGTCGAAACCTATGACGGCCGCGAGACGGCGCCGGCCTCGGCGACACCGGACATGTTCATGAAAGACGGCAAGCCGATGGGCTACGCAGAGGCGGTGTTCGGCGGCCGCTCCGTCGGCGTTCCCGGCACGATCGCAGTGTTGGCACTCGCACACAAAGAGCACGGCCGCCTGCCTTGGGCGAAATTGTTCGACCCCGCGATCGCGCTTGCCGAAAAAGGCTTCCCCGTCGGTCCGCGCCTCGCCGCAGCGATCGACCGCGACCCGGGCTTACCCCTCATCCCGACGTCCGCTGCCTACTTCCGCCCGAACGGCAAGCCGCCGCAAGTCGGCGACATTTTGAAGAATCCCGACTACGCCGCGACCTTGCGCGAGATCGCGGCGGCTGGCTCCAATGCGTTCTATCGTGGCCGCATCGCCGATGCGATCGTGACCGCTGTGACGACCGCGCCGCAAAGCGCCGTGAAATTCACACGCGAGGATCTGGCCGCATACAAACCCAAGAAGCGCCCACCCGTCTGCGGCACGTATCGCGCCTACAAACTCTGCACGATGGGCCCGCCGAGCTCAGGCGGCATCACGATGCTGCAAACGCTGAAGATGATGGAGCGCTTCAACGTCGCGAAACTTGAACCCGCCGCGGCGCCGTCAATCCATCTGCTGACGGAAGCACTGCGCCTCGCCTTCGCCGACCGCGGCGCCTATATCGCCGATCCCGATTTCGTTGCGGTACCGGCGCAAGGCCTGCTCGCGCCCCGTTACCTCGCAAATCGTTCGCGCGCGCTGTCCCTGGAAGCGATCGTCGACCGCGCCAAGATCACGCCCGGCCGGCCCGCTGGGGCAAACCTCATTCTGCGCCAGCTCAGCAATCCCGACCGCGGTCGCCCCGGCACCGCGCACATAAGCATCATCGACGACCGCGGCGACACGCTAGCGATGACGACAACGGTCGAGGGCCCGTTTGGCAGCCATCTGATGGCGGCAGGCTTCATCCTGAACAACCAGCTCACCGATTTCACGTTCGAACCGGTGACCGAAGGCCGACGCACCGCAAATGCCCCCGCCACCGGCAAACGACCCATGTCGTCGATGACGCCCACGATCATCTTCGACAAAAAGGGCAACGTCTTTGCCGTCCTAGGCTCGCCCGGCGGCGCACGCATCATCCCCTACGTGACGAAAACGGTGATGGGCCTTATCGACTGGAACATGTCGATGGCTGACGCCGTCGCGCTCCCGAACGCAACCGGTCGCGGACCCGCGACCGAACTCGAACAAGCCCGCACCCCCGACGCGACCGTCGAAGCGCTCCGCACCCTCGGCCACGACGTCAAAGTCACCGACTACGGCATCGGCGTCAGCGGCCTGAACAGCATCCGCGTCACCAAAGAAGGCTTCGACGCCGCCGCCGACCCCAGACGCGAAGGCACCGTTGGCGGAGACTAACGCACCATCGCCGCCAGCCCGCGAAACGCGAGATCTTTCGCGGTCACGAGATAGCAAGGTATCGGTTCCAGAAAATACTTGATCCGCCCCTTCGCCTCGAACCGGCGGCGGAAGAGATTCGCATCGAACAGATCGCCCCACTGCGCAACGATGCCGCCTGCGATGTAGACGCCGCCTTGCGCGCCGAGCGTCAATGCGAGATCGCCCGCAATACTTCCGAGCCAACCCGTGAACAACGCCACAGCCTCGACGGCGACCGCATCCGTCTTCGCACGTGCCGCCTTCGCGATGTCGGCGGCCATCGGCTTCGCGTTGAGCTTCACGCCGTCGAGCGCGGCGATCGCCAGATAGAGCGCCTCAAGCCCCGGCCCCGACACGGCATCCTCTGCTGCCACATGGCCATGACTGCGCATCAACTGAAACACGACCGCGAGCTCGCGATCGTTCGTCGGTGCAAGGTCGACATGCCCGCCCTCGCCCGGCACCGCGACCCACCGCGCGCCGTCGAACACCGCACTCGCGACACCAAGTCCCGTGCCCGGCCCGACCGCAACCTTGGGTGCACCGCCAATCGGCGTGCCACCGCCAACCTGCACGACGTCAGCGGACGTCAGCACCGGCAACGCGTACGCCACGGCTGCGAAATCATTCACCAGATACGCGACCCCGCCGGTCGCGGCCGAGATCTCAGCGCGCGAGATCTTCCACGGACAGTTCGTGAGCGTGATCGCGTCGCCGACCAGCGGTCCCGCCGCGCACACGGCCGCCCCGCGCAACGGAACTTTCAACCCGGCGACATCCGCATACGCCTTCACCGCAGATCCAAAATCCGGATAAAGCGCGGTCAGCCAAGCTTCATGCGCTTCGATCCGCCCGTCGCTACGCAGCACCGCAAAGCGCACGTTCGTCCCGCCGATGTCGGCAAGCAAGAAATCGCCGCTCATGGCGGGCCATCCCCGAGCGCCGCCACATCGGGGATCGTGATGCGAAACGTGGTGCCGGTCGGTCCCGAACCGAGCAAGGCAACCTCACCGCCATGACCGCGCGCGAGCTCACGCGCGATCGCAAGGCCGAGGCCCGTGCCGCCGACGCGGCCTTTGCCGGCGAACGGTTCGAACAGCCGCTTACGCGCCTCCTCCGGAATACCGGCGCCGTTGTCGGCAAGATCGATCGTGACGACGTTGTTCTGCCGCTGCGCCGAGAGCGTGATCGCGGCCCCCTCGCGACCTTCCAGCGCCTGCGCCGCATTGCGTCCGACATTGATCAAGATGCGCAACAACTGTTCGTTATCGGCATCGACTTCAAGCTGCGGATCGAATGCGTTGTTCCAACCGGTCCGCCCATCGCCGGCGGCGAGCGCCGCGTGCATCGCCTCATCCGCAATGGCGAGCAGCGGCTGCCGCCGCCGTCGCGGCGGGGCTTCTTCCGCGCGCCCATACTTCAGCGTGTTCGTCGCCAGCGCAATCGCCCGGTCGATCGATTGAACCAACCGTGGTGCCAACGCCTGTACGGTCGGATCCTTGCTCATTGCCAGACGATCGGACGCGAGCTGCGCGCTCGCCAGAATATTTCGCAGATCATGCTGGATCTTCGCGACCGCGGTCCCGAGCGCCGCCAAGTGCTCGCGCTGCTGGAGCGCTTGACGCAATTCCGTCTGCATGGCGGCGAGCACGCGCTCCGACTGGCCGATCTCGTCCGCGCGCAACGTCGGAACGATGATGCGTTGCGCATCATCCGGCTTCTCCTGAAACCGCACCATCGACTGCGTCAAATGCTGCATCGGCCGCACGAACAGGAAATAGAGCGCGGTAAACACCAACCCCGACGTCACCGCCGCAATCAGCAGCGACAGCCCCAAAACACGCGCCGAAAAGGACAGCATGTCGGCACGAATTGGCGACTCATCGACGAGAGCCTCGATCAAATCGCCGGCACCAAGGCGCGGCACACTGACGATCCGAAGAACGCGGGGGCCACCGGAAATCATGCAGTCAAGGCTCGACCAAATCAGCTCGACCATACCCGCCGACCGCAAGTCCACCTCCACGTCTTTCGCGGGCGGCATCGACTCGGCAAGATAAAGCCGCCTCGTATTGTTGCGCTTCAGGCCGACAAGCCGCACGCCGGCGTTCGCCAATATCTCGCGCCGGAGTTCCGGCGACAAGTCGGTGTCGCGCACCTCGTCGAGCGCGAGCACGGCGACCTGCGCCGATGCCAAACGCCCCGCCAATATGTCGTGGTAATACCGTGCCGCCGACGGGAAGTAGATAAACACCTCGGCCAGCAGCACGAACAAGGTCGTGAAAAACAGCAACCGCCCCGACAGGCTCGCCACCAGGTGCCGGCGTAAAAAATCCCGAACGCGTTTGAGAATGCCGACCATAGCCGCGCTGAGGGATAGCAAGTGACCGCGCGGCGCAAAAGGCAGAACTTCAGCGGTTAACCGCTCGCATCCCTCTTAAGGCAGCCATGACAAGACTTTAACCACCGCTTTGGTACGCGCCGAGAACAAGGTTGGTGTGAAATAGGAGCTCGCCGCACGTTTCGATATCTCCCCAAGCGTCGGGTATGCGGCCACCAGCCCCGCCATCGCCGAGATCTTCGTCTTCTGTCCGATCGCCATCACCCATGGCAAAATCAAATCGCCCGCATGCGGCGCCACAATCGTCGCTCCGATGCAGCGCCCGCGTGAAATCACGATCTTTGCAAGCCCGTGCAACTCGAGTTCAGCCTGCGCGCGATCGTTCTCATGCAGCGGCCAACGCGCGACGCTGTGAGCGATGCCGTGCTCTTTTGCCTGCGCCTCCGTCATACCGACATGCGCGAGTTCGGGATCCGTATAAGTGCACCACGGGATCGCCGAGGTGTCGGTCTTCACTGGCACTTTGAACAGCACCCGTCGGATGATCAGCCCCGCGTGGTAACTCGCGACATGCGTAAACTGCAGCCCACCCGCGACGTCGCCGATCGCCGAGACACGAGCGTTCGATGTACGCAACGCGCCGTCGACTTCGATACCCTTGCGCGAATATTTAACGCCCGCCGCTTCGAGATCGAGCCCATCGACATTTGGCGACCGGCCGGCAGCCAACAGCAGATGCGAACCCGCAATCGCCTCGCTTTGTCCATTGCGCGAAATCGTGACGGCGACCCCACCGTCCACCTTCGACACCGCCGTAACCGCCGCACCTTCGCGGATCACGACACCCTCGTCTTCCAGCGCTTTGCGAACGATCGCGACCGCTTCCGGATCGTCCTTCGGCATGATGCGCAGCGCCTCAAGCACCGTGACGCGCGAACCGAGGCGGCGGTGCGCTTGCGCGAGTTCAAGCCCGATCGCCCCGCCGCCGATGATGATCAAATGCTCCGGCAGAGCCGTGTTGTCGAATACGGTTTCGTTCGTGAAGTGAGGTGTCTGATCGAGCCCCGGGATCGGCGGCTTCGCCGGCGATGATCCCGTCGCAACGACGAAATGCTTCGCCGTAATGCGATCCTCGCCTGCCTCAACCTCGCCGGCGGACACAAATTTCGCTGCCGCCTTGATCACCTTCACGCCAAGCTTCTCGAACCGCTCGACGGAATCGTTGGGTTCGATCGCAGCGATGACGCTATGCACGTGCTTCATCACGCGCGCGTAGTCGACCTTGACCTCACCCGCATCGATGCCGAACGTCGGCGCCCTGCGGATCGCCTGCGCGTGGCCGGCCGCCGCAATCAACGACTTCGACGGCACACAGCCGTAGTTCAAGCAGTCGCCGCCCATCTTGTGCCGTTCGATCAAAACGACTTTGCGCCCGAGCTGAGCAGCGCCGGCCGCGACCGATAGGCCGCCAGATCCCGCACCGATAATGCAAATGTCGGCTTTGATCTGCGCCATAGAGGTTAAGCCTGCTTCTTCGCCGCAAACGCGCGATAGACAATGGGAACGAGCGACAGCACAACGAGCCCGATGATCGGGATGTAAAAATCGGGCCGCGACAGCAACATCCCGAGGCTGAGATCGAGCTCATCGCCGGCTTCGAACGCCGCGTTCGCCGCGTTGCCGATGCTCGCAAACACAAACGCGCCGGGAATGATGCCGATGAATGTGGTGATCACGAACGTCACCAATGAAACACCAAAGAACGCGGGCGCCAAATTAACGAGCCAAAACGGAAACAACGGCACGAGCCGAAGCAGCATCAGATAGCTAAAGGCATTCCGTTTGAATCCGTCTTCCATAGCCTTCATTTGCGTCGCAAACCGCGCACGCAATGGATCACCAAGCGCGGTCTTGGCGATTAGAAACAAAATAGTCGAGCCGATCGTCGCCCCGATCACGATCCAAGCAGTGCCGAATACGCTCCCGAACAAATACCCTCCGGCAACGCTGAGCAGCGCACCGAGCGGCAGCGAGAATGCTGCAACGACGATATAGGCAAGGATGAAGGCGAGCACGGCTTGCGTTTTATGATCGTGCACGAAAACCTTCAGCGCCTCACGATTTTCTTTGAGCAGGTCCAACGTTAGATACTTGTTGAGACCCAGTGCAAAGAAAGCAACCAACACCGCCACAAGCAGCAACAGCGGAAAGAGCCGCACAACGCTGAAACCGGGTTTCTTTGTTTCCGTCGTTTCCATCCGTCCTCACTTGGCCTCGTTCAGCGACCAGTCGTAGCTGTAGTCGGCGACCCGCGTAACGCCTCGCAACTGCGCCTTCAGACCCGGCTCAGCATAGCCTGCAACGTGCGTAAGCACATCCGCCTCGCTGGCGCCGAAGTCCTTCTGGTACCATTCGAAAATCTGCGAGAGATAAACCTTCCCGTTGTCCACACTCACCCCACGCGGATGATTGATGTAGTCGCGTGCACCTTGTGTCAGCATCCGATCGAGGTTCGCAGCCGTAAACGCCTTCACCATTAAATTCGGACAGCTCATCGAGGCACAGTTGACGGCATAGTGCACGCGCGGATCGCGCCATACCTTACGCAGAATGTCGTGCTCGATGTTGTCGAGCGACAGCGCCCTATCTTCGACCGTCACCAGCGCCTTCTTCCACGGGCCCGAGGCAAAGAAACCCCCGCCCAGCGAAATATCCTTGATCGTCTTGACCGGATAGTGGTCGAGCACGACATCGATCGTCAGCGCATTGTAGAGATTGATCCAGAACGCGCGCTGCTCGTCCGCCTTCAGCGCCGTCACTTGCACGCCCTGCAAAGCGGTCAGATACGCCTTCAGCACCTTCTTGTCCGAGCTGCTCACGCGCCCATATGCAAAGCGATTGATGCGGTCCGGCGAGGCAACGACATACGTGGAAAGAATGCGCTCCCAGACGCTGTGATCGACGGTCATCGTGGCGCTCGGATTGTGCGTTGAGAAATACTGGTCGAGGTCATCGGCGCTCGCGGGTGTCAAGAAGAGCACAAACGCAAAGACGGCAAACGGGCAAAGGCGAGCGAGGGTCATAGGGGAGTGCATGCGCCGCTTCGAGAACGAATCCTGCCGCTTATGCCACCCAAACGCCTACACCGCGACATAACAGCTTCGCGGGCGCGCCGTGAACACCTCCAAGTCCTTGGTAACTCTTCAAGATTTGACTTAGGGTTCCGAATTCCCTATATGCGCGCCCTCGACAAGCCGCCGTATTCCAAGGATTTCGTGCCGTGAGCAAGCGCACCTATCAGCCGTCAAAGATCGTCCGCAAGCGCCGCCACGGTTTCCGTTCGCGCGCGGCAACCCTCAACGGCAAGAAGGTGCTGGCCCGCCGCCGCGCCCACGGCCGTAAGCGCCTTTCGGCTTAAGTTCCGCGCGCCGCGTGTCCGCTCCCGGCACGCCAAATCCTAAGGTCAAAGTGTCGCGTCTGCTTAAACGCGCTGATTTCCTGCGCCTGTCCCGCGGTCGCCGCTGGGCTGCCCCCGGACTCGTCCTGCAGATGGCGCCCATGCCTGAGCCCGTCGACGCTTTGCGCGTGGGATTCACCGCGACCAAGAAATTGGGCGGCGCGGTCGTGCGAAACCGGGTGAAGCGCCGATTGCGCGAGGCGGCACGCGCCGTGCTGCCTCTTTTAGGAATGCGGGGGCATGACTATGTTCTCGTCGGTCGCGAAGCGACGGCGGAACGGCCGTTCGTCGCGTTGATCGACGACCTAAAGCAGGCTCTCCGCAAAGTGCATGGGGGCCGCCCCCCCAAAGCGGAGGAGCGATGAACGTTTCAAGCGCGCTTTCGCACGCAGCAAAGCGATTGGCTCAAAGTCCGATCCACGTCTACCGCTACGCCATCTCGCCCCTAATCGGCCCCGTGTGCCGCTACCAACCGACCTGCTCGGCCTACGCGCTCGAGGCGATCGAGAAGCACGGCGCCCTCAAAGGTGCGTGGCTCACGATGATGCGCCTTGCACGTTGTCACCCGGTGAAGTGGCTCGGTGGCGGTGAGGGCTTCGATCCCGTGCCCGAGTGCACCCACCGCCACCANNCCCCACCGCCACCACGCCAAGACCCAGCAATGAACAAATCACAAGACAGCGGCAATCTGATCGCAGCGATGGTGCTTTGCCTCGTCATCATGCTCGGCTGGCAATACTTCTTCGTCGAACCGCAACTCGCTAAGCAACGCACTGCCGCGGAACAGGCCAAGACCGAACAACAGACGGCGATCCCTGCGGCACCGGGTGCCCCAAGCGCACCTGCTCTTGCGACAGCTACCGACGCCAAGCCGCGAGAGGAAGTCCTCTCAAGCGGCGGCCCCCGCCTTGCGTTCGACAACGGCAAAATCGACGGTTCGATCAGGCTGACTGGTGGACAAATCGACGACCTGCGGTTGCGCGACTATCGCGAAACGATCGACCCGAAAAGCCCGGAGATCGTTTTCCTGGCACCGCACGGCGCGCATGGTGCGACTTTTACCGAAGTCGGTTGGACCGCAGCGCCGGGCTCGACCACTGCGGTGCCGAATGCAGCGACGGCGTGGAGCACGTCCACGGCCAGGCTCGCCGCCGGCACGCCGGTCGAGCTGACGTGGAACAACGGTCAAGGCCTCGTCTTCAAGCGCACGATCACGCTCGACGAAAACTACATGTTCAAGATCACGGACACGGTCGAGAACCAGTCCGCCGCACCCGTCACACTCTACCCCTACGCGCTCGTCGCCCGCGAGGGCGAACCGCAGCATCAAGGTATCTGGTTCGTCCACGAAGGCGTGTACGGCGTCATGCAGGGCATCCTGCAGAACAAGGGCACCTACTCCGAGATGCGGGAGTACGAAAAAGGTGAACTGAAACTCGACAGCACCGGCGGCTGGCTCGGCCTCACCGACAAGTACTGGATGGCAACGCTAATCCCGCCGCAGAAGGAACAATTCACCGGCCGTTTCTCTTACGGCAAGGTCGGCGGCGTCGAGAACTTCCGCGCCGATTATCTGCTGAGCGCCCGCAACGTCCCCGCGAACGGTACCGCAAGCGTCACGCATCACATTTTCGCCGGTGCCAAAGTCGTCTCGCTGATCGAGGCCTATCAAAAGCAGCTTGGCGTCGAACGCTACGACATGACGATGGACTGGGGCTGGTTCTCGTTCTTCACCTATTGGATGTTTTGGGCCCTCGACCAGTTGAACAAGTTGGTCGGCAATTTCGGCATCGCGATCATCCTGCTCACGGTCGTGATCAAGATCCTGATCTTCCCCTTGGCCCAACGCTCGTACGAGTCGATGACCAAGATGAAAAAGGTCCAGCCCGAACTGAAGGTGCTGCAAGATCGCTACAAAGAAGATCCGATGAAGCTGCGCACCGAGCAGATGGCTCTGTTCCAGCGCGAGAAGGTCAACCCGATGATGGGTTGCCTGCCGATTCTTCTCACGATGCCGATTCTCTTTTCGCTGATGAAGGTGCTCTACGTCACGATCGAGATGCGCCACGCGCCCTTCCTCGGCTGGATCCAAGATTTGTCGGCGGCCGACCCGACGTCGTTCGTCAACCTGTTCGGACTGTTGCCGTTCGCCGTACCCACATGGCTCCAAATCGGCGTTTGGCCGCTATTGATGGGTGCCACGATGTGGTTCCAGATGAAGATGAGCCCGCAGCAGGGCGACCCGACACAGCAACAAGTCATGCAGTTCATGCCGGTCATGTTCACGTACATGATGGGTCAGGTCGCGGCCGGACTCGTCATTTATTGGACGATCAGCAACCTGCTTGGCATCCTTCAGCAATACGTACTGATGCGGCGCATGAATGTGCCGATCGAAGTCATCGACAACTTGAAATGGCCCTCCTGGCTGGGCGGCAAAGCTTCGGGCCCGTGAGCAAGCGCCTCGAATATGCTCGCAAGTTGTTCATGCAAGACTGCAAGTTTCTGCGGCCTGTGGGCAAATTCGAAGACCTGCCGCCGACGAAGCTGCCGGAGATCGCCTTCGCCGGCCGCTCGAACGTCGGCAAGTCGAGCCTGCTGAACGCTCTGACGAACCGCAACACGCTGGCCCGCGTGTCGAACACGCCGGGCCGGACGCGCGACATAAACCTGTTCGACCTGGGTGGACGCCTGACACTCGCCGATTTGCCGGGATACGGCTTTGCGAAGGTGTCGAAGACGATGTCGGCCGATTGGCGCCGCCTGATTGAGGCCTATCTCCGCGGCCGTCCGCAGTTGCGCCGCGTGTGCCTACTCATCGATGCCCGCCACGGCGCAAACGAAAACGACAAGATAATGATGCAACTGCTCAACGAAGCCGCCGCTTCGTTCATTGTCGTTCTGACCAAGACCGACAAGCTGAACGCGACCGAATTGGCCGAGGCGGTTAATGCCGCGGCGGCACTCGCGAAAGAGCACGTTGCAGCCCATCCCGACGTCTTCGCGACCTCCTCGGAAACCAAAACCGGTTTGCCTGAGCTTCGGGCCCATCTCGCAGACCTCGCCGAAACGCGTTATAAGGCGCGCCGTTAGCACTTCAGGGCCCGCATGAGTTCGCCACCGGACGACACCGCCTACCAAGGTAAAGACGAGCGCATCCAGAACCTTCGCCAATTGGCGAAATGGCGCGCGACGGCGCGCGTGCTAACCGAAGCGTTGCCCTACATCCTTCGCTACGACCAAAAGACGGTGGTGGTGAAATACGGCGGCAACGCGATGGGTGAAGAAGGCGTCGCCAACCACTTCGCGCAAGATATCGTCCTGATGCGCCAAACGGGCATCGAGCCCGTCGTCGTGCACGGCGGCGGCCCGCAGATCGGCGCCATGCTGAAGCGGCTTGAGATTAAGTCGACCTTTATCGACGGTCTGCGCGTGACCGATCAGGCGGCGATCGACGTCGTCGAAATGGTCCTCACCGGCACGATCAACAAGCAGATCGTCTCCGCAATCAACAACGCGGGCGGCAAAGCCGTCGGCGTCTCGGGCAAAGACGGCCAACTCATCATCGCGAAGAAGTTGCTGAAAACACGCCGCAACCCCGAAACCGGCAAGGACGAAGCCATAGACCTCGGCTTCGTGGGCGAACCTGAGGAGGTCAACACCGAGGTTCTGCAAACGATCGTCCGCGCCGACATGGTAGCCGTAATCGCCCCGATCGGCGTGGGACGGACGGGTGAGACCTACAACATCAACGCCGATACCGTGGCAGGTGCCGTGGCAGGCGCGCTCAAAGCCGACCGCATGCTGCTCCTGACCGATGTTCCAGGGGTTATGGACCGCAACGGTAATTTGATCGAACGCCTCACCACAACCGAGGCGCGCGCTCTGATCAAGGACGGAACGATTTCGGGCGGCATGATTCCCAAGGTCCAAACCTGCATCGACGCGGCCGAGCGCGGCGTTCGCGCCGCCGTCATTCTCGACGGCCGTGTCCAACATGTCCTACTCATCGAACTGTTTACAGAGCACGGCGCAGGCACCATGATCGTGCGCGGCTAAGGCTCGCCTTTTCAAGGACTTGCAGTGATCGTTTTGTTGCGCCGACTTGCGCTGTCGATGAGTATCGCGTTGGCGCTTGCGGGCGGCGGCGCGCACGCGCAACCGGCGCCAGCCGAGGAAGCGCCCCCGACCGCGACACCGCCGCGCCCCGTCGTGATGCCGATGACGCCGGGAACCGAGCTTCGGGACCAGACGGCCAAACCTGCCGCGCCGCGTCCCGCGAAACCTCGCATCGTATCGGCACCGGGCGCCGCTGCCGTGGAAGCCGCGACCAAGCCGATCCCCGGTGTCGGCAACCTGCAGCCGCAACGGCCGGTTCTGAACGCCAAGAGCGACTACAATTTCTGCAATCGCACGTCCTATGCGCTGTCGATTGCTGTCGGCATCCGTAACGGCGGCCTCCTCTCGACACGCGGATGGTGGATCGTGCCGGCAGGCGAGTGCCGCGTCGTCATCAAAGGCGAACTTAAGCAGCCGACGTTCTACACGTTTGCCCGCTCGTCCTTCGCACATTCGGGCTCCATCCGCATTTGGGGCGGCGCGCAGACGCTCTGTACCGGCAAAGGAACCTTCTCAGCCACGAGCGACGGCAGCGATCAGTGCGGCCCTGGCTATGAGAGCCAAGGCTTCGCACGCGTGGACACCGAGGGCAAAACCGCCTGGACGACCACGCTCGCCGAGACCCCAGGCTACAAGTCGCTCGACCAAGCGCGCATCGCCGGCCTGCAGCGCTTGCTCGCCGATCTCGGCCGCTTCGAAGGCACGGTCGACGGCGTTCCAGGACCGAAGTTCGCCGAAGCCTTGGTTCAAGTCCGCACCGCGCTCGGCGTGGCGCCGAACGACGCCTCAGGCCTCTACAACAAACTGCTCGCCGAGGCGGCCAAGAACCAGGCAGGCGCCGGCCTCACATTCTGCAACCGCACGCAAGACATCATCTTCTCCGCGCTCGGTATTGAATCGCAAGGCAAGAAGCGCAGCATGGGCTGGTGGCGCCTGCAGCCCGGCCAATGCGAGAAGGTCATCAAAGACCGCCTGACCGATCGCTACGTCTACGCCTTTGCTGCAGCCGACCGTGCGGAAGGTGTCGCCGAAACCTGGGGCGGCACGAAACAGTTCTGCACACGCGACGCAACGTTCGAAATCGACGACGCCAGCGACTGCCAAGGCCGCAGCTTCAAGAGTACCGGCTTTCTTGAAATCGACACGGGCGGCCGCCCCGGCCTCACCTTCGAATTCGCAGGCCGTAAGGACGCGTCGCAGTAGTCAGTGTGCGCGCGCGCCTGTGAGCGCCAACGCCTCGCGAACACGCGCCGAACAATCGTGCCCGAGCCGCTCGACCACCTCGACGGCGAGCGCGTGGGAGCGCGGCGTGAGACCGGCGTGCGGATCGGCGACCTGACGTCCGACCTTACAAGCAAGGACGTACCGCACGTCCTCGTCGCTGTCTCCAGCAAGCATCTTATTTGCCTGCTGCGGCGTGCTTGGATTCGCGGCTACCAGCCGGCGCACGTCCGCCGTTTGGTCGTTCGCAAGGTAGTAGAGAATCTCCGGCTCCACGTCTGCCCGCGCGGCCAGGAACAAGCGCGCGCTGTGTGCGTGCCGCTCAAG